>OGMT01001349.1_pt1 | contig 11900 bp, 8 predicted proteins | sample 1573271 | NCBI WGS metagenome assembly OGMT01 (sample SAMEA2582000, study PRJEB24529) | metagenome | biome: Human gut stool | place: China | collected 2011 | reverse complement strand
GCCCTGCAGGTAGCTGCCGATCTTGCGCAGGGTCTTGAGGTCCTCCACCGGGAAGAAGCCCCGCTCTGCCAGCGCTGCGTACAGCGCCGGGGCGGCATGACCCTTGGACAGCACCAGACGGTCGCGGTCGGCCATCTTAGGCTGGGCAGGGTCTACGTTCAGTTCCTTAAAGTACAGATAAGACAGCACGTCTGCGATGCTCAGACTGCCGCCCGGGTGACCACAGCCTGCACTGTGGGTCCCTTCGATCACGCCCATGCGGATGTGGCAGGCGTGCTTTTTCAGGGTAAGTTTTTCAGCATTTGTCATGATGGTCCTCCCGTATGAACCTCAGAATTCATGCGCTCAAAAAAGCCTCTCGTCAGCGCCCCGGCGTCAAGATTGCCGCAGCGCGCTTTTTTTCAATTTTATATTATCCATTCTGCGCAAAAAGGTCAAGCTTCTTCCAGCAAAATGTACAGCCCCGGGGAAATTTTTTTGCGAATAGACCGATTTTTGTCTATTTTGCAGACATCCCGCCCCGCTTGACAGGGGCAAAATGGTTTGTTATACTTTTGACCATCGTTCCGGCAGGAAGCCGGGCACGGGCGGGCAGCAGCCTGCCGCTTATCCCAGCAAGCAATATTTTTTTGAAACAGACGCCACGAAGGGGTCTGCCTTTGGCATGGAATGCCGGGGCAGGCTCCTTTTTATTTTGTGGCGGCAAATGGAGGGACCCTTATGAAAACCAAAAACGCTTCGCCTATGCGGCAGCTGGTGCTGGCCGCCCTGTTTTTAGCGCTGGCCTTTGTGCTGCCCCTGCTCACCGGTCAGGTGCCCAAGGTGGGCAATATGCTCTGCCCGATGCACTTCCCGGTGCTGCTGTGCGGCTTTGTGCTGGGCGGCCCGTGGGGGCTGGCTGTGGGCTTTGCCGCCCCGCTGCTGCGCTCGGTGCTGTTCGGCATGCCCCCCATGTTCCCGGTGGCCATCTCCATGGCCTTTGAGCTGGCTACCTACGGGCTGGTGTCCGGGCTGCTGCGGCACAGGGCAAAGCACAACCTGCCCGCGCTGTACGCCGTACTGCTGACCGCTATGGTGTCCGGGCGCATCGTCTGGGGCATCGTGCGGTTTGTGCTGGCCGGGCTGACCGGCGGCAGTTTCCCCTTCAGCGCGTTTTTGTCCGGGGCGCTGTTTACCGCCGTGCCGGGCATCGTGGCGCAGCTGGTGCTCATCCCGCTGCTGCTCACCGCCCTGCAAAAGGCCGGCTTTGCGGACTGACCCCCTGCACGCACCTTTTGTGCAAAAAAACGATACTTCAACCGGTTTTTAAGGCACTTTTTCCAAAAGAAACGGAAAACCGGAAAAATTGTGCCGTTTTGTGGCTTTCTGTTGGCAAATGTGATAAACTTGGACTAGATGCGGGCGTGTGCCGCTGTGCACCGCCCACAAAGAGTAAATGAAGAAGAGAGGTCGTTTATCGTGAAGATCATTCGTACAAAGGACTACGCCGATATGTCCCGCAAGGCAGCAAACATCATTTCTGCGCAGGTCATCATGAAGCCCGACTGCGTGCTGGGTCTGGCTACCGGCGGCACCCCCGTTGGCACTTATGAGAAGCTGGTGGAGCGGTACAACGAGGGAGATCTGGATTTTTCTGAGGTCACCTCCGTCAATCTGGACGAGTACCGCGGCCTGCCCAAGGAGCACCCGGAAAGCTACTGGAGCTTTATGCACCGCAACCTGTTCGACCATGTGAACATCGACCCTGCCCACATCAACCTGCCGGACGGCACCAACATGGACGCCGAAGCCGAGTGCAAGCGCTATGACGAGGTCATCCGCAGCGTGGGCGGCGTGGATCTGCAGCTGCTGGGCATCGGTCATGACGGTCACATCGGCTTCAACGAGCCCCACGATGCCTTTGATCTGGGCACCCACTGCGTGGACTTGGCCCAGGAGACCATCGAGGCCAACAAGCGCTTCTTTGACGGCAATGTGGATCTGGTGCCCAAGCAGGCTTATACCATGGGCATCCGCACCATCATGCAGGCACGCAAGGTGCTGATGGTGGTCAACGGCGCAGGCAAGGCCGAGATCGTCAAAAAGGCTTTCTTCGGCCCCGTCACCCCCGAGGTGCCCGCAAGCATTCTGCAGCTGCACCCGGACTTCATTCTGGTGGCTGACGAAGAGGCTCTGAGCCTGATCTGATTTTCCTTATTTAAACTTCGGGGCACCGGAACACCTGCGGGCGTTCCGGTGTTCCTTTTTTGAAGGGGAAGAACCCTCTCAGTCATCGCTATGCGATACCAGATTCCCCCTTTTGTCACCTGCGGTGACATCTTCCCCCGGAGCGGGGGAAGTCGTTCCTCTCAGGGGGAGCTTTTACGCATCTGTCGGTCAGCACTAATAAAATTCCCTTTGGGGGAGCAGACTGAGAGGGTTGAACCCATTTTGCTGTCCTCTCTTTACATTCCGCCGAAAAAGCGGTATTCTTTTTCCAGAACAAACTTTCCCGGGAGGAGACCATGGATATCCGCCAGCTGCACTACTTTTTGACCCTGTGCGAAGAAATGAATTATACCCGCGCCGCACAGCGGCTGTTCCTGTCGCGGCAGGCGCTGCGCCAGAGCATCTCTGCGCTGGAAGCCGAAATGTGCGGGCCGCTGTTTATCAGTGCCCACCACAAGCTGGCGCTCACCGACCGGGGCATGAGCTTACAGCGCCACGCCGCCCCGGTGGTGGAGCAGTTCCAGCAGATGCAGGCCGCCCTGCGGGCCGAGATCCAGTCGGCCCAGCCGGTGCACATCGGCATCAGCGTGGCGCTGGTGCCGGACTACCTGCCTGGGCTGGAAACGCAGCTGGACAAGTTCCGCCAGCAGTACCCTCATGTGGAGATGCGGTTCCGCCTGCTGGACAACGACGCCGTGGCCGATGGAGTAGAGCAGGGCGAGCTGGACGCGGGTCTGGTCATCGACCTTGGCTGTGCCGCGCCGGTGCTGGCGCGCACCACCCTGCGGGCAGACCCCGCCTGCCTGCTGGTGCCCCGGGGACACCCCTTCTGGGAAAAGGAGCGCATCCCGCTGGCGGAGCTGCGCGGGCAGCGGGTGCTGCTGCCCAGCCTGCGGCAGGATCTGTTCAGCCCGCTGTGGGCGGCCTGTGCCCGGGCGGGCTTTGCCCCCAACGCCGAGATCGGCCCCAGCTTTTATCAGGCCTACTATCTGGTGCAGGAGCAGCTGTGCACCTGCCTGACCCGCTACGAGCCCGGTGCCCGGCGGGAGCTGGACCGGGTGCGGGACGTGCTGCTGGAGGATATGCCCCCGCTGTGCGTCTCACTGGTGCAGCGGCGGGATCATTCCTCTGCCTACATCGACCTGCTGCGCAGCTACCTGATGGAGGTGCTGGGTGGTGCGGCCAGCCTGCCGCCCCGGCGCGGACGGTCGGCGAAGCCCTTCTATAACCTGCCTGTCCTGTCCAGCGCGGCGGCAAAGCCCGCCGTGGCCGCAAAGCCTGCAGTGGAAACGGACGATGCCTTTTTGCGCAAGCTGCGCACCGGACAGCGGGTCATTGCGGTGGAACTGGATTCCCCCAAGGACGCCGACCTGACCGCGTATCTCGAGGGTGCCCGCCGTCTGCAGGCCGCCGGTGCCGACCTGCTGACCATTGCAGACTGCCCCATTGCCCGGGCACGGATGGATTCTTCTCTGGTGGCCTGCCGGGTGCACCGGGAGCTGGGGCTGAACGTGCTGCCCCACATGACCTGCCGGGACCGCAACCTGAATGCTACCAAAGCGCTGCTGCTGGGACTGTACGCCGAGGGCGTGCGGGAGGTACTGGCCATTACCGGCGACCCCATCCCCACCGCAGAGCGGGACGAGGTGAAAAATGTGTACCAGTTCAACTCCCGCAAGCTGGCACAGTATATCGTGTCGCTGGCAGGAGAAGGGCGGGAGATGCCCGCACCCATCACGGTTTTTGGTGCGCTGAACCTGAACGCCCGCAATTTTGAGGTGGAGCTGCGCCGCGCCGCAGAAAAGCTGGAAAACGGCATGAGCGGCTTCCTTACCCAGCCGGTGCTGTCGGCACAGGCGGTGGAAAACCTGAAAAAAGCCCGGGAGACGCTGGGTGAGCGCGCAAAAATTCTGGCGGGCATCCTGCCGGTGGTCAGCCAGCGCAATGCCATCTTTATGGAAAACGAGGTCAACGGCATCCATGTGGAGGAGTCCATCATCCAAAGGTTTGAGGGGCTGGACCGTGCCGCAGGCGAGGAGCTTGGACTGGAAGTCTCGGTGCAGGCAGCCAAAGCGGCTGCGCCCTATGCAGACGGCTTTTACCTGATGACCCCCTTCAACCGGGTGGCGCTGATGGAACGGCTCATTGCCCGCCTGCGCACCGAGGTGACGGGCTGAAAAGATAAAACGGGAGGAACACGCTGTGCCCTGCGAAAAACCATTGCTCAGCATCATTGTGCCGGTGTACAAGGTGGAAAACTATCTGCAAAAATGTATCGATTCCATTCTGGCACAGACCTTTACGGACTTTGAGCTGATCCTTGTGGAGGACGGTTCGCCGGACGGTTGCCCTGCGCTGTGTGATGCCGCTGCAGCGAAAGATGCCCGCATCCGGGTGCTTCACCAGAAAAACGGCGGGCTTTCTGCTGCCCGCAATGCCGGGCTGGATGTGGCAAGGGGCGAGTGGATCGGCTTTGTGGATTCCGACGACTATATTGCACCGGAAATGTACGAAACACTGTACAAGGCCGTGCAAAGCACCGGAGCTGACCTTGCTTTGTGTGATTACGCTGCGGTGGACGAGGCAGGCATACCCTGCCTGCCGCCGTACACCGGGCTTGCACAGCGGATCTTTACCGGGCGGGAACTGCTGAAAAAAGCCACGAATACGATGGCGCAGCCTGCGTGGAACAAGCTGTACCGCCGCGTTATCTTTGCGCAGCTGCGCTACCCGGAGGGTAAGCTGAACGAGGATATTTTTGTGCTCCCAGAAATCTGTCTGAACACCAAAAAGGCCGTGGTGGTGCCAAAGGAGCTGTATTATTATGTGCAGCGCGGCAGCAGCATTATGAACGGAAGTAAAACGCTGCGCCATTTTGATGCTGCCGAGGCCGCACAGCGGTATTGGAACTGCCTCGTGGAAAACGAGGTATACGATGCGCTGGCAAATGCGGCAAAGTTTACGATGGGCAGCGTGAGCCGGGTGTACCGGCAGCTGCCCCCGGCGCTGCGCAAGGCACCCCGCAGCCGGGAAATGCTGCGGATGCAGTTTGATGTGGTGGACCGGACGCGGCAGTATTGTACCGTTCCGGCGGGACTCTGGCTGCAAAGCCTGCTGTTGCGGCTATTTCCGCGGGAATATATGTGGCTGCGGAACATCAAAGGCAGGGGAGAATTAAAAATCGCATGAGAACACGTTATTCGATCATCAATATGCTGTTTAACATCGGCGGGCAGTTTTTGACGATGCTGCTGTCCTTCATCAACCGGATGGTGTTCATCCGCTGCCTTTCAGCGGAATATCTGGGGGTCAACGGCCTGTTTACCGATGTGCTCAGCATCCTTAATTTTGCGGAGCTGGGCATCGGTACGGCTATGGTGTTCAGCATGTATGAACCGGCAGCCCGGGATGACGAGCAGAAACTGGCGCGGCTGATGAACCTGTACAAGTGGATGTACCGGGCGGTGGCAGTCTCGGTGTTGCTGTTCGGGTTGGTGCTGCTGCCGTTTCTGCCCTACCTCATCAAGGGCGGCGAGGGCATTGAACATATCACCCTGATCTATATGATATATGTGCTCGGTTCAGCAAGTTCCTATCTGCTGAGTTATAAAAATTCCATCTATCAGGCCTACCAGAAAGGCTATATCTGCGCAGGATGGAGTATGGCGTGCGAGTGCATCAAGACTGTTTCGCAGATCACAGTGCTGCTGTTGACCCGGAACTTCATCCTGTATCTGGCGGTTCAGCAGGCGATACAGTTTTTACCCAACATTATGGTTTCCCGCATGGTGGACAAGGAGTTTCCATACCTGAAGGAATGCCATGAGCTGCCAGAAAGGGAGGAGCGGAACGGCATCCTGAAAAATATCGGTGCCATGAGTATGCACAAGCTGTCAACCATCATCGTGCGCAATACGGACAGTCTGCTGATGTCCTCCTTTATTGGCCTTGCGACGGTGGGCCTTTACTCCAATTACCGGTTGGTGATCAATGCACTGAACAACCTGATGGGAAAATTTGCTGTGGCTTTTTCCGGCAGTATCGGCAATTTTGCAGTAATGGAAAATTCGGACCGGCTGTATAAAATCTACAAGGAAATGGATTTTATGTTCTTTGTCATGTCCGCTTACCTGACCGGCGGGCTGATGATGCTGTTTAACCCCTTTATCACGCTGTTGTTTGGCGGAAGATACTGTTTTCCGATGACCACAGTGATGGTCATTGTGGCAGAGTTTTACATTACACGAATGCGGCAGACGAATCTGCTGTTCCGGGAGGCCATGGGGCTGTTCTGGAACGACCGCTACAAAGCGGTGGCGGAATCCATCATCAATCTGGTGGCCTCGCTTGTACTGGTGCGGCAGTACGGCGTGACCGGCATTATCTGGGGCACCATCATCAGCACGCTGTGTACCTGTGCCTGGGTAGAACCCTACATCTTTTTGAAGTATGGCGTTCAGGATGCATGGCAGAAGAAACTTCGGGATTATTTTGCAGAGTATCTGAAGCGCACACTCCTTACAGCAGCGGTCTCTGCGGCAGCGGTGCTGTGGGTGCAGCGGTTCCCGGTGGGCAATTTCGGTATTTTTATTCTGGATGGGCTGCTTTACACAGCTGTGTTCGCAGGAGTGATCGTACTGTTCTACCGTGGCAGCGAAGAATATGATACGCTGAGGCAGCGCGGACTGAAGATATTGAAAAGGAGAGCGGAATGAACGCAAAGGAGCAGCCCTTGATCTCGGTGATCGTGCCAGTTTATAAGGTGGAAAAGTATCTGCCCGCGTGTCTGGACAGCCTGCTGGCGCAGACCTACCAGAATTTTGAGCTGATCGTTGTGAACGATGGTTCGCCGGACGACTGCTGGCAGATCATGCAGCGCTATGCGGCGCAGGATGCCCGGGTGCGCATTTTCAACAAAGAAAACGGTGGGGTGTCCTCGGCGCGCAATTTTGGGCTGGATGTGGCAAGGGGCGAATATATCGGCTTTGTGGATTCCGATGACCTTGTGCTGCCGCAGTATCTGGAATGGCTGTACGATGCCTTGTGCAGTAGCGGCACCCGGATGTCCATGTGCCGCTACCGCGGTATACAGGAAAACCAGTCCCTGTGGACAGTGACGGAATGCCCGGCACCGCAGAGGATCACGGCGGAAAATTATTCGTGGATGCGGGAATGGAGCGGCGGGCACTGCTGGCGGATGCTGACCCACCGGGAGGTGCTGCAGGATGTCCGCTTTGACCCGGCGCTGTTCTACGGGGAGGATGCCCTGTTCTTTGTAACGGAATTCCTCAAGGCAGGCAGTCTGGCATTTTTGAACTGCCCGCTGTATGCCTATCTTGAACGACCAGATTCTGCCGTGCGGCAGAAGCCGAGCCTGCGCTTTTATACGGCGGCACTGGCATGGGAACGGGTCTGGCAGCTGGCAAAGGAGCAGCCGGATCCCTTCCGCAGTACTACGGATCAGCGCTGCATCATGTCCTGCGCCGAGGTATATTTCCGTCTGGTCAACCAGCCGGAGCGGGATTCCGAGAAGGAAAAAATGCTGCTGAAAACAGCAAAGCTGCACCGTCATGCTGCGTGGGAGATTCCGCCGGGAAATCAAAGCCAGAAGCTGCAGGCGCTGATGGTAAGCTACTGCCCGCATCTGGGCGCAAAGGCATGGAAGCTGGTGCGGTGGGTGAAAGGTTTGAAAAACTGATTGACAAATCCCACAAAAAACGTTATATTCTTTTTATAAATGCGTTGAAAAAGAGTGTGCATCGTCTGGAACCGCACAGAGAGCCGGGGGCAGCTGAAAACCCGGCGGGATACCGGCGGGGCATTGTCACTTTGGAGCAGGAGCGGTGAGCCTTGCCGGTAAGCCGCTTTCGGGTCTGCCCTACGTTACAGGGGCATCAAGGGGCGCGGAACCTTCCGCGCAATTTGGGTGGTACCGCGGTCATGTATTTACAGCCGTCCCATGGAACGCTCCGTGGGGCGGCTTTTTGCGTCCCACTTCATCAAATTTTTGGGAGGACACTATGAAAGAGCTTGCAAAGCAGTACGATCCCAGTCAGGTGGAAGATCGTATCTACCAGTTCTGGCTGGACGGCGGCTACTTCCACACGAAGGCCGATCCGGACAAGAAACCTTATACCATCGTGATGCCGCCGCCGAACGTTACCGGTCAGCTGCACATGGGCCATGCGGTGGATAACACCATGCAGGACATCCTCATCCGCACCAAGCGGATGCAGGGCTATGCCGCCCTGTGGGTGCCCGGCACCGACCACGCTTCCATTGCCACCGAAGCCAAGGTGGTGGAGGCCATGCGTGCCGAGGGCCTGACCAAGGAGATGGTCGGCCGCGATGGTTTTCTGGAGCGCGCCTGGGCATGGAAGACCAAGTACGGCAACCGCATCGTCAGTCAGCTGAAGAAGCTGGGCAGCAGCTGTGACTGGGAGCGCGAGCGCTTTACCATGGACGAGGGCTGCTCTGAGGCTGTCAAGGAAGTGTTCGTGCGCCTGTACGACAAGGGGCTGATCTACCGCGGCAACCGCATGGTCAACTGGTGTCCCCACTGCAACACCTCCATCTCTGATGCCGAGGTGGAGTACGAGGAGAAGGACGGCAGCTTCTGGCACCTGCTGTACCCGGTCAAGGAGACCGGCGAGATGCTGGAGCTGGCCACCACCCGCCCCGAGACCATGCTGGGCGATACCGCCGTGGCCATCAACGGTGAGGATCCCCGCTACGCCCATCTGCACGGCTGCCATGTGGTGCTGCCCCTGCTGAACAAGGAAATCCCCATCGTCTGCGATGAGCACGCCGATATGACCAAGGGCACCGGTGTCGTGAAGATCACCCCCGCCCACGACCCCAACGACTTTGAGGTCGGTCTGCGCCACGACCTGCCCATCGTGCGCGTGTTCACTTATGACGGCCACATGACCGGCGCTGCCGACAAGGCTGCCGCCGATGCTCTGTTTGCCGCCGGTAAGAACACCGTCAACGAGCCCCATGTGCTGGATTGCGGCAAGTATGCCGGCATGACTACGATGGAGGCACGCAAGGCCATTCTGGCCGACCTGAAGGAGGGCGGTTTCCTGAAGGAGATCGAGCCCCTGAAGCACGAGGTGGGCACCTGCTACCGCTGCCACTCCACCATCGAGCCCATGATCTCCAAGCAGTGGTTCGTCAAGATGGAGCCGCTGGCAAAGCCCGCCATCGAGAGCGTGGAAAAGGGCGAGATCAAGTTCGTGCCCGAGCGCTTCACCAAGAACTATATGAACTGGATGAAGAACACCCGCGACTGGTGCATCAGCCGCCAGCTGTGGTGGGGTCACCAGATCCCGGCTTGGTACTGCGACGACTGCGGCGAGACCGTGGTGGCAAAGTCCGCTCCCTGCACCTGCCCCAAGTGCGGCAGCGCAAAGCTGACGCGGGACCCCGATACGCTGGATACCTGGTTCTCCTCCGCTCTGTGGCCCTTCAGCACGCTGGGCTGGCCCAATGAGGAGAGCGAAGACCTCAAGTATTTCTACCCCACCAACACCCTCGTCACCGGCTACGATATCATCGGCTTCTGGGTCAGCCGCATGATCTTCTCCGGTCTTGCCTACACCGGCAAGGCCCCCTTCAGCACCGTCTGCATTCACGGCATCGTGCGCGACAGTCAGGGCCGTAAGATGTCCAAGAGTCTGGGCAACGGCATCGACCCGCTGGAAGTCATTGCCCAGTACGGTGCAGATGCCCTGCGCTTTATGCTGGTGGACGGCTCCACTCCGGGCAACGACATGCGTTATATCGAAAAGAAGGTGGAGGCTGCCCGCAACTTTGCCAATAAGCTGTGGAACGCCACCCGCTTTGTGCTGATGAACCTGCCCGAGGACTTTGAGCCGGGCCTGCCCAGTGAGGACAAGCTGGACATGAGCGACAAGTGGGTGCTGACCAAGCTGAATCAGGTGGCCGGTGCCATGACCGACAACCTCGACCACTACGAGATGGGTCTGGCCGCTGCCAAGATCAACAGCTTCATCTGGGATGTCTACTGCGACTGGTTCATCGAGATCGCAAAGCCCCGCCTGAACTCCGGCGATGCAGAGCAGGCCGATACTGCCCGCCGTGTGCTGGTGTATGTGCTGGACAAGGCCCTCAAGCTGCTGCATCCCTTCATGCCCTTCATCACCGAGGAGCTGTATCAGGCTCTGCCCGGCTCTGCCGAGACCATCATGACCCAGAGCTGGCCCACCTTCGATGAAGCTCACAACTGGGCCGACGAAGAGGAAGCCTTTGAAAAGGTGATGGATTATATCAAGGCTGTGCGTACCATGCGCACCGAGATGAACGTGCACCCCGCAAAAAAGACCAGCATGATCATTGAAACTGCCGATGCAGCCCCCTTCCAGAACGCACAGGTCTATCTGGCCAAGTTTGCCTTTGCCACCGATGTGACCTTTACCGAAAAGTACGAGGGCAGCACCGACGGCATGGTGCAGGTGTCCACCCACGCCGCCCGCGGCTTCATCCCCATGATGGAGCTCATCGACCGAGAGAAAGAATTGGCTCGCCTGAACAAGGAAAAGGCCAAGGCTGAAAAGGAAATGGCCATGTTCGGCAACCAGCTGAATAACCCCAAGTTTGTGGAGCGTGCCCCGGCGGCTCTGGTGGAGGAGATCCGCACAAAGTTCGCCAAGAGTCAGGACAAGCTGGCCAACATCGAGCAGAGCATTAAGGCTCTGGGCTGAGACTGTGGAACGCTATAACGATACGGAACGCACCTCACTGTGGGTCATTGCGGGACGTGTGGTCTTTACCGTTGCACTCATCGCCTGCATCTGGTTCATCTTTTCCAACTCCATGGCGGTGGCGACGGTCTCCTCTGGCTCCAGCGGCCGGGTGCTGGCGTGGATGCGCATCATCCTGCGCCGCTTGGGACAGCCGGGGCTGGCAGAGCATCTGACCATGCATATCGTGCGCAAGCTGGCACACTTTTGCGAGTATACGCTGGAGGGCTTTCTGCTCATGCTCTGTATGCGGGTGTACAGCCGTCACCCGCTGCGGCATATCACCGTGCCCATGCTGGGCGGTGTGCTGACGGCGCTGACCGATGAGACCATTCAGCTCTTCTCGGAGGGACGCAGCAGTCAAGTCACCGATGTGTGGCTGGATTCTGCCGGTGTTCTGGCCGGCATCCTTGTTGCCATCGTACTGCTGTTGGCCTGCGAGGGACTGTATTATCACATAAAAAGGAGACACGAATGACCATCCAACAGGCAAATCAGTATTTTGCAGCTCTGCCGGACGGCTTTGCCGACCCGGCGCAGCTGGGCGCACTGCTGCCCGCCTCGGTGCAGCAGGTGCAGTTCGTGGGTGTGGCAGGCACTGCCGGTAAAACGGCGGTGGCGCGTCTGCTGGCGGCCATCCTGCGGGAACCGCAGTATCTGGATCTGATCAAGGATCAGCTGACGGCAGAGCAGTTCATCCAGCCCCAGCAGAAGGAGCTGTACGAAGCCATGCTCCGCTGCAGGGAGCAGGGGGTGGAGGTGAGCCTCGCCACCCTGCGGGCCTTTGTCAGCGAGGAAGCTCTGAATGAATTGAGCCGTCTTGCGGCACAATACAGCGATGTGAACTGTACACCGGATGACATCCGGTTGTATCTGGACCGCATTGCCCGGGGCATGCCCGTGGCAAGCAAGGCGGCCAGCATGACA
>OGMT01001347.1_pt1 | contig 11938 bp, 7 predicted proteins | sample 1573271 | NCBI WGS metagenome assembly OGMT01 (sample SAMEA2582000, study PRJEB24529) | metagenome | biome: Human gut stool | place: China | collected 2011 | reverse complement strand
GAATAGATTGAATTTAAATTTGAGATATTTTCCCAAATGCCAACAAATGATATTACTTGCAAATACTCGGAAAGTTTTTCTATGTTAATAAAGTCAATCAATATATCATTGGACATATTGACAAACTGAATTTGAGATATTTTTATTTGTCTAGCAAATTCTATACCTTCTAGAAAATCATCTGCATATATTGTTAGATATTTTCCATCAATATTTTCTCGTATATTTTTATCTAATGACATTTTATTCCTTTTAATTGTTTAAATTCAGCTTCAAAATCATCTGCTTTTTTCATTATATCATCGTATAATGCTCTGTTTTTCTGATATGCATCTGTTAACATCTTTTCTCCTGGGGAATTGATTTGGTTTAGAAAATCTATGCTTGTGACAGCTTGATTTCGCCTCATAAGTGCTGCTTCAACCATGAGACCTGTATTATTATTACCATAATCAATATGTAGTCCTTTTGTGACATTTGTGTATCCACCAACTCTAATATCCATAGACTGGTACATTCTACTTTTGGGTCCTTTCCCTATATACCACTTCTTGCCATCTGTAAACATATAAGTTCCTGTAAATCCGAAAATATCAACACCAATATTGGTATCATATATATATCCATAAAATGTCGGATTAGAACTATATAGTCTTATGGGATCTTGTGAAAAGTAACTACCAGTTTCAGGTGAATAGTATCTGAATCTATTATAATACAGTCCTGTTTCCTTATCCTCATATTGTCCTTGAAACCTGAAAGGGCAATCATTTAAAAAAAATCCTTCAAAATTTACGACTTTCCCATATATATCTAAAGTACATTCCCATGTTTTGTATCCTTTTTCATCATACATCTGTATAGGTGTACCCAAATAATCGGACACAATGGAATATTGCTTGCCATCCTGTATCTTTGCCGTAGGTACAAATGTACCTGCCTCGAACACCCAGGTAGTAATATCTTCTACCGGTTCTTTTGGAGGGATGTTTTCCTCTTCGTCCGATTGTAAGCCAATGGCTTTATAGCTCCATTCGTGTAAAGGTACGTTTCCGTCCCACACCCAGCGTGTGGCCTTTCCGAAATACTGCTTGGCGGTGCGCCGTCCCAACGCATCGTAACGGAACTCCACCGGTCTTCCGTCCGGTCGTATGACCTTCTTCAGCATACCATTGGAAGCCCACTCGTAGAGCCATCCCGTTCCCGTAGCCAGACAACGGATGCCGCGTTCCTTCTCCATGCGTTTGCGGTCGTACCTTACGCCCATTTCCTGCAACTGCTTGAACTCTCGGAAAATGAGATTTCCCTCATCGTCGTAGTGGTAGAAACAATCCGGGTCCTCCAAAAGTTTTCCACCGGCACCGTATTTGCGGTCCTTCCTGTCCGGAGTTCCGAAGAGGTTACCCACGAAGTCCGGCACGCGGTAAATCACGTCCGTTTCCGAGCCCTGGGTGGTTTCCTGCCGGATAAGGAAGTCGAAACGGTCGTAGTCGTAGCGCATGACCGTTCCCGTCAGCTCGTTTTCCTTGGAGAGCAGGCGGCCCGCAATCCCCCACTCATAGCGGTATGCTCCACGCTCGATGCCTCCCGACCGTACCGACTTGCGCACCTCGCGCCCGAAACCGTCGCGCTCGGTGCAGACTGTTACGCCACCGGAGAAGGTGCGCTGCACCTCCAATCCCGTGTTGTCACGCACCCATGATGCCTGCCAGCCTTCGCCCGCCTGCATGGTCTGCAGGTTGCCTTCCCGGTCATAGGTATGACGGATGTCCGCTCCCAGACTGCTGGTGATGCGGGTACAGTTGCCTTCGCCGTCATAGGTACGGCTGACGGTGTATTCTCCCTGCCTTTCCTCGGTAACCAGTCCCGTCTTCCTGTCACGGGTGAACTCCAGCAGGTTCTCGCTGTTCTTCGCCTTGACAAGCATGCCGTCCTTGTCGTACGTGTAGAGGGAGACCTCCCCGTCATACTGTTCCTCCTTCAGGATATTGTCCAGTCCATCATACTGGTATTCCGTCCATTTTCCTCCGGGACGGTTCACACGGGTGACACGGCCCGCACCGTCGCGCTCGTACTCACGCCGCAGGCCGTCGAAGCCGGTTTCCGTAACGACCAGTCCCAGCCCGTCCAGCTCGAAGAAATAGTTGTCGCCCGCCTCGTTGCCGATGCGCCGGAGCTGCAACTCGCTGTTGTAGCCGAAGGTGATGTGGTGCCGTTCCTGCTCGCGGCTTTTCAGTACTCCCAGTGCCCCATAGGTGAACCTGACCTCGCGGATGTTGTCGCTGGCATGTACCATGTTCCCCATGGCATCGTACTCAAACCGGTGCACGTTGCCGTCCGGTTCTTCCAGCCGTACCAGGTTGTCCGCACGGTCGTAGGCATAACGGGTAACATTGCCTTTCACATCCACCGCCTGCACAAGCCTTCCCCTGCCGTCGTACTCCCACCGGCGGAACAGCCCGTTGGGAAACTGCAGCAGCTCCAGGTCGTACCTGTCGTTGAACGTGAGCGTGTAAACCCGGCCCTGTCCGTCCGTTATGGTACGCAACACGCCTCCCTCGTAGGCATATTTCACTGTCTCTCCGCCCGGTGTGGTCCGGCTGACGACGCGGTCCAGTCCGTCATAGTCCCATGAAAGCCTTTTGCCTCCCGGTGTGCGGAGTGAAACCAAGTTACGGTTTTTGTCATAGTCCAAGAAGGTGTCCTCCTCGTTTTCGTCCGTTATCCGCACCGGCCGGCCGAACTCGTTGTAGGCGGTCTTACGGGTATAGCCTTCGGGATTGACCGTGACCTCCAGCTCCTGAAAGCTGTTGTATTGGTGACGGGTAATTCCTCCGTTGGCATCCACTATCTTATAGATGAGTTTGTCTTCACCGTAATAATATTCGGTTTCGGCATTTTCCCCGTTACGGATATGGGTATATCCCTTGCCGTAACGGATGAAATATTCCATCACGCCTCCATCGCCCCATGTATGCACACAGCGGGCATTCTCCCCCTTACCTTCATATTCCCAATGGAAGGACATACCCCCTTGGTTGGTAAGCAGTACCAGCAGGTGCCCGCCGGAATAGACGAAATGCTTGCTGACATCCAGCGCATCGATGGTTTCCACCATGTCGCCCCGGTCATCGTAACGGTAACGGACCAGCTTCACCTCCTCACCGTCCTGATTCACGGAAACGCAGAGTACCCGTCCCGACTCGTCGGTTTCCACTTTCAGGAATTCTCCCCGTGAGGATATGATTCCTGCCAGCCTTCCCCCCGAAGCGTATTCGAAGCGGATCCGGAATCCGTCCTTCGTGGAAATGCCCGATACCATGCGGTAACCGGAGCGGTTTTCGGGACCGTCAAAACGGTATTGCAACCCCCGGATGTCCGTAAGCATGTAACCCCGGCCATCGAGTGTCCATGCCAGCTGTTCCCTGCGGTCAAAATGGGATTCTCCAAGTTTCAGCGCAGGCAGGAAGGACTCCCGTCCGTCAGCATGACGGAATGCGAACGCCCCTTCCTCCAACTGCCGTATTCCTAGATTGTAGCTGTGGTGCCAATTGTATCCCAACGGACCGTCCACGGCGGCATCACTGTAATAGGTACGTTCCCATACGACGGGAATCGGACCCGGAAGCTCGAAGTCCACATTGGTGTGATAGACCCTGCCCGTAGCAGCGTCCACTGGCTCACCGAATATGATGCAAGCTGTTTTCTTGAGAATCCTGGCAAGCCGGGGATTCAATCCCGCCTTGTCTATCAATCCATGCAGCAGATGGGATATTTTTTTTCCGAGCTTTGACAATCCTTTCAGCCCCAGCTTCATCGCCAGCGCAAACACATCAATGGTAGGCGGTCCTCCCACAAGCACGGGATTTCCTACAGATGTGATGGTGGAGAGCATGGAAGTGGGGGCAAGCAGGGCCTTGCTCACCTTCCTGGGCTTCCCCTTGCGGGGAATCGTCGGTATTCCCACAATGTTGCATGAGAGTGCCGGATGTGTTAGAGAGGAACAGGGCGCACCGTCCGCCAGGACAGTGGAACTGCCCATCCACATCTCGGACTCGGACATACCGCTGACCAACGGGGCCGGATGCAATACAAATGCCGGCAGATGCACGATGCCGATACCTGCCTGCGCAATCCACTGGTTATGCACCTTGACCGACGGAGCCATACTCTTGAGGATGTTGCACGCCACTCCGGCCACTCCATCAGCCGCAGGCGGCATGGCAGCCGCCATGCCGGCCATGAGGTCTGCCATGAGGTCGTACACCTTGCCTACATGAGGCACAGGCATGATGGGAGAGGGAGGGGTAACGGTAGGATGCATGTCTATCCCGATGGACAGGTCGCCGAACTTGGCGACAGGCATACCCGGCATGGAAGGAAGGATTCCGCCCAGACCCGCCTGAATCTCGTCCAAAGCCGCCTTGGAGGCTGAAAAAAGGTCGGCAAAGCCCCGTCTGACGCTGCTGCTACCGGCGGCGTCAGCTATATTCTTGAACACATCTGACATGGTGAGAATTTTTTAGAATGTGAAAAAGAGACAACCGGGCGTTCCAACCGGCACACTCCGGCTGTCCCTGTAAGGACTTACCTATGCATCCTGTGCATAGTCGCTGTTCCAATCGTTCTCGTCATCCCCTTTTGTACCTTCCAACTTGATGACAAAACTCTTTGCCGGGAAATAAGGAGTCAGGTGAATGTCGAGGAAAATACGGTCTTTCTGCTTCGGATCGCGCTCGAAACGAAGAATCTTGAATTTCTCAATCAAGCGTCCGGGACCTTGTATGCTATCCAAAAACTTACTGATCTGGCCACGCAAATCCCTTTCCGCCTTGCTGTTCCAGTTCTCAAAGGCACGGCGGTTGAGGAAATCCATCAGCACTTTCGTTACCCAATCGAACACACGGACTACGGAATAGGTCTGCAATCCCAAGTTGTCCCCGTTGAACAATGTCTTGGCAGAGAAAGCCATCACCTTGCCGTATTCCTTTACCATCGGAATCAGGCCAATCTTCTCGATTTCGGAAATCTCGCTTTTTTTCAGGTTGAAGGCAACCCCGTCCACCTCGCTCATGGAACCATACTTCTTACCTGCGGTAACCTGTGCCATTACCGTCTTGTACACACTGCCGGCCAATGCCGCAGAAGGAGGAATCAGCAAGTCTTCGGTTTCGCCCAGTTCTGCATAGCGTCCCCGTCCTACCAGATAGTTGCAGGTCATACATACGTTGGACTTGTACACATCGCCTCCCGAAAGATTGGAATCAAAGAACATTTCAATGACATCATCCGGTTTTTCCAGATCAGCGAAATCCGTGTAAATCATCACCTTGTTGTCATGCGCAATCTTTGCCCATTTTTCAACAACCTTGTTAGAACCCAAATATCCCGGGATAACCAGCAGGGAATAGTTGGTACGCAAGTCCAAACGGTCATAATTCGCACGAAGCTCGTTTGCAATGGCATCGATAAAGAAGGAGTTGTCCAAATCGGTAAGCTGGCTCATCGAAGCGTTCACAATGGAGATATTCTTGATCTTGTCGGAATCCGTATTCTTGTAGAAGAGCATGACCGTGCGGTAGGACTTCTCCAACTGCCTGACCTCTTCCACCGCTTTCAGCTGGTTCTGGGATAGCAGACCGGACACCGCCGCAGATTTCTTCTGGCATAGTTCCACCATCTCGCTGATGGATTTGTTGCCTTTCAACATATCGACCCACATCTCAAGCCGTTTTTCCAGCTCCTTGCGCTCAGCCGCCCGTTCGGGGTCGGAAAGGAATATGTTCCGCCGTGCCTTACGCTCCGGATTCATGTTCTGTATGCCGTCCACGGAAGATTCCAAGACATTGAAACCGCCAAACTTAGCCAGAATCTGCAATTCAGCGTTCAGATTTCTGGACTGCGCCACAGCCTGTTGCTGCTGTACGGCTGCTTCTCTTTGTGTATTCTGTTCGCTCATAACTATCATTCATTAGTGGGGTTAGACTTCTCATTGTTCTTCAAATCGTCCAAAATGGCAGAAATCGCATTGACAAACGCTCCACGTGTCTCCGGATTTTCCAGTACCCGTTGCAGCACCTTGTTGGAACGCAACGACTTCTCCATCCTGTCCGCAAACTGCTTTTCCGCATTCAGGCCGGACAAGAATGGACTCTGTTCCGTCATTTTCCTGACAGAAAAATCACCGACATTGTGGAAACGGAAATTTTCCTCTACGGGAGCACCGTCCGCATCCGCGAACTCGATATCTATTTCCGGCCGGAAATGTGCAAAGACTTCGTCAATGTTGGTCAGACCTGCAACCACTTCGGGAGCCACCGGCTCATCCTTCGTCAGCTGTTCCACCAATAAGGTTCGATTTTGTGGAATTTCCGCAATACCTTCGGAAGCGTCAATCTTCACCTCGTTTCCGCCGATTCCATAATTTCCAAGGTCCATACTTATTCAATTTTAAATTTAAAATATATATTAATTAACTCTCGCTCAACTGAAAAAACTTCCCCTTCTTCTGGCCTTCGCCTGCTGCATATCCGGATTGTCCACCAGTTCCTTCCAATCCTCCCCAATCCATTCGCAGAGCTGCCGTTCCAATATCCCGACATCAATCGGAGCACGAACCAGCCTTCCCGTATGAAGAGCCAGATACGCCGCATAAACGAACGTGGAACTCCGCCTGATTTCGGCAGAAAGGTAGCTGCCTCCTGCCAGGGCAAGCAAAAAATATTCGAAAGCCTGTTCCATCTTTCCATCCTCATAGCGCAGGAAACCACACATGCGATAGCCTTCCATGACATAATAAGGATCCTTTTGCATGACGGCTTTTTTAGCCATCATGTCATACAAAGCAACCGCTTCCTCCCGTTTTTTCCCGGCTGTCAGAATGGCCGCTTTCATGGAAACAGCCATTTTCCAATAACTATATCCTGCCGTTTCACCGCCCTGCATCGCCTTTTCCGCCTCCCGGACGGTTTCGTCGCTGTATTTCATGCTATGCTTATATTCCCTGATAGCATAACATGCCTCGGATGCGATAAGCAGAGCGGAAATCCGGATATTCGTATCCTTTATTTCCTGTGCAATATCCAACAGTTTTCGGATTTCCCTGTCCAATAATTTCCAATCCTGCTTTTGTGTAGAATCCATGACAACCGTAACCTGCTGCTTGAACCGATTTTCAGGTGCAATCAGGTCGTTACCGCTATCCGACCGTGCCATCCGGTTATGCAAAGCCGCCGCCATATCGAACTGCGGGCGTATGCAAACCACTTCCCGAGACTCACCCAATCGGATACTCCTGTTCTTTTTCAAGTCAATGGTTGTCATCCGGATTCCCTGCGGGACACCTTCTTTCAGCACATTGCCGAACCATCCTGTCCGGGAATACCCCCTTTCCTGTTCTGGAGGAAAGTACAGACAGAAAAAGGCATCATCCAACCGGGAGATACATGCCTTGAAACGCAACATCTCTCTCCACAAGTTGCCTGCCGTATGCTCAACCGACACATCAGGAATGTATTCTTCCTTCAGCAACCCGTCGTGCCTCAGAGCCCTGAGAATATCATACTTCTCCTCAACCTTTTCTGAAAACCAACCCGCATATTCCTGCCAGAGTTGTTCAGTGTATTCCTCGTCATCCCCCCTGTACGGCGTATCAAAACGAAAGAATATGTCATCGAACTGCCCTACCGGAGAACGTTCTATTTCCAGAAACCTGTCCACCAAGTCCACATCGTTCTGCCCGACAATCCATACAGACAGTTTCCAGTCCCTGTTGCCGACTATGTCCGCCCAGTAATCGACCGCTTTGTAATATTCCTGTATCACAGATGCAGCTGCTCCCATGGCCAACCGAATTATGAGTTAAACTTTACTATTCCTCCCGAAACCGTTACGTTTCCCTTTCCCTCTATCATCAGATTTACACCGTTGACCGTTCCGTTCTTTGCAGCAACATCGTAATCCTTTGCCGCCTCCTGTTTGATATTGGTACCGCTGCTGTTAATTATACTCTTTTCGCTGCTGAGCACCATACATTCGTTGCCGGACAGCAATGTTACACTTTTCCTGCCTTCGAGAGCAATGGTATCGGCCTGCAAGCCTATCGACTTATCATCCATTACGATGACCGATTCCGCCTCGTTGGTAAGGGTAATGCTCTTTTTCGCCATGACGGTAATGGCATCCGTGCCATCCAACATGATCAGCTGTTTTCCCGTCTGGTCGGTAATAACGATGCTTCCCGTCTCATCATCAAAAACGATGGCATTGCCGCTGCGTGTGATAATGCTCTTGACCTTGTTGTCCTTGTCCCCTCCTTTACCTGAACCGGAATGGAACACCGATCCCGTAACATAGGGGCGGTCCGGGTTGCCATGCTCGTAGCTTACCATAACCTGATCGCCGATTTCCGGAACAAATACCCATCCGCGATTCTTGGGAACCGCACCACTTACTCCCGCATTAGGAGTCTGCACCCTGATCCAATTGGTTGTCTTGCCGTTTTTCTGCCAGTCGAAAGCCACTTTCACACGTCCCTGTCCCTTGTCGTCGTTGTTTTCCTTCACCGTAGCCAGTTCCGGCAACGCCAACGGCCGCTTCACATCGGGAACAGGAATATGTACCGTACCGTCCGGCACACCGACAAAACTATTGGAGTAATGTCCGTCACGGCGTACCTCATGCTCAATCCCGACAATACGGAACTTGCCTAAAGGAGGCAGTTTCATCCTGTCGGGGAAAGAAACATCGATGATTTCACCAATCCTTATCCGGCAAGTCTTTCCTATGCCTTTGATGTTCAGAAGATTGGCACCAGACGCATTCTTTACAATCCTCATCTGTTCGTCCAGTTCCGCCTTGTCCGTTACATGGGGGTCGGCAGCCGAGGTCGTTTTTGCGGTATATGCCTTCTCAGAGCAGCTGTGTGCAATAGACTGAAGGTCGTTCATGCCATCCGGTTTGGCAGGCGTATCCGCATTATGCTGTTTGTTCTCCTGCGCTACATAATCGTATCTTGCGGATTTACCCGGTACCAGATTGGCAACCAGACGTACTTCCTCCAAATCCATGTCATAAACAATCTTCTCCGTATTGTCCCTGTCAGGCTTGCCGAAATACACTTTCGTCCCGTCATAATAGAACCACTCCCCATAAAGAGCCGAAAGGCGATTCATAAAGTCAAAGACACTCTCGTTATACTGTGCCATGTAGGGTATGGGCGCCGCATACTTGGGATTGGAAACCAGATTGACCTTTCCATACTCCTGCGTCGCCTCCTTTATTATGGTAGAGAGGGACTGATCCATCCAAGAATCGAGTGTCCTGTTGTTCTCATACAGTATCGTAGGGCTTGTTCCGTGAATGGCCACTCCGCCTGTCTCGCCCATGCTTCCAACCATTTCCACTTGAGTGATGATTCCCTCGAAGTCATAACTTTCACCCGTCTGCCTATGGACAAATGAAATGCTGGCAGTCTCCCCGATGTAGCCGATGAATTTTTCCGGGGTCTGTTGGAACGTATTGTTAGGCGACAGATAATTCACCACCACAGTGAAGGTGTGATGCCGGTTGAAACCCTGACGGAGATGCAGTGAAACGAATTTCTGTTCTTCTCCTTTCACGGTTACTTTAGTAGCCACCAAATTCAGAAAACTTGCTCCCATACTATCTTAAACTATGATTTTAAATAAATAATCCGACTGGTCGGTATGTTTTTTGGCGCCGAAATAACCGGAATTGGTATATTCCGGCACCTTAAAACTTTGATTAGGAAACAACCATTAGTTGTTTTCCGGCCAATCCTGTACAAATGTAGCCTCGTCCATCTTCACGGTCTGTGCAGAAATGGCGAACTTGATTGTCATCGGATACTGGTTAGCCACATTCAGTGCCTCTTCGTAATCCACCACATAACCATTTTCGAACACCAATTCCTTCATTTTGGCATCTTCATCCGCTTTCTTGAAGACGATGTTTCCGTTTACGGGCTGGTACTGCTTGAACATCTTATCCAGCACAATGGTATCGGGAGTTGATTCGACTTCCACATAGATTGTGCCACCATAAATGTCAGATGCCGGACGGCCTTTGGGGTCCACATCACGATTGAACTTAACTCTCCAGGTCAGTACATCAAACTCTCTTGAGTCCGAAAACTTAAATGACGCTTTAAATGCCATATTCTCAAAGTTTTAAATTAAAAAATAAGTTGATTTTGAAATATCCGGTCAAAGGAGGCCTGCTACAGTCCTATCTTTGTCCTTCAATTTCTGCGCCCAATAAATATATGGCATTTTCTGAAAACTACAAAGAACTTTTGATGATTTTTTCTTGTTTTTACCGAAAATATGCCCATAAGCATAAAAAAAAGGCTGCCAACAATAGCCGAATTATTTTTTTTGCCTTATATTTGCAATGTTCTCCTGCGCAATTTTTAAATCTTAATGATTATGGATACAGGAGTTGGTTTCATTAATCTTGATGATTCTGTAAAAATTGCGCTTAACATAGCACTTGCAGTGGCTCGTGAAAATGCGAACGAGTGTTATACACCCTCGCATTTGTTGAAGGCTCTACTTCATAAAGATGTAGGGTTAAGAGATTTTATAATAAGTATAGGCAAGGATTTAGGCTATCTGGAGGAATGGGCGGACGTGTATATCGAACAATGCCCGAAATCCACCCAGTTGTCCGAAATCAAGCCTTCGGAACGGATTGACGCCGTTTTCCGTGCCGCAGACGATGCACGAATCCAGTTCGGGCTGTTCGACATCAATCCCATCTGTGTGCTATTGGCACTGGCAAAACCCGGTGTCGCTTTTTCCAGCGACCAGCTCAGGTCTTTCCCCATTCTGGAAAAGGATATCCATTCCATATATATAGGTAACGGACAGCCGGTATGTTCTCATGCCGCCACGGCGGATGCCTATGTTCCGGCCTCCGCCTCGTCCTCTTTTCTGGCAAAGTATTGCGTGGACCTTACCGCGGCTGCGGCAAACAGGCTGCATCCGGTCATCAACCGCGACCGTGAAAACCGTATGGTCATGGAGATACTGGGAAGCCGGAGCAAGTCCAATGTCCTGATTGTCGGTGATGCCGGAGTAGGAAAGACAGCACTGGTTTACGGACTTGCCTGGGACATAGTCAACCATAAAGTACCCTCGTTTCTGGAAGAAACCCGTGTATTTGAACTGGACAACGCCTCCCTGATTGCGGGAGCCACCTACAAGGGGGAAATCGAGGATCGCCTGAAAAACATCCTGAAAGAATTGCGGAATATCGACAATGCAATCCTGTTTATTGACGAAATCCACGTACTGCTGGACAACCGGCAAGGAAATTCCGGTGCGGGGAATGTATTGAAACCCGAACTGTCGCACGGCGACCTGACGGTCATCGGCGCCACCACCATTGACGAATACCGCAAGATCATTGAGCCGGACCATGCTTTCAGCCGCCGTTTCGAAACCGTGCAGATAAGCGAGCCGGACATAAAGTCCGCCATCCAAATGCTGCACTCCGTGCAGAAACAATATGTGGACTACCATCAGGTAAGAATCTGCGACGATGCCGTAGCCGAATGTGTACGTCTTGCCAAGCGGTACGTGAAAGACCGCCGTCTGCCGGACTCCGCCATCGGTCTGCTGGATATGACGCTTTCCGCCATCAAGATGGTCAATGAAACAGGGAAAAAGGACACGGAGACTTTGCTGTCCGGATTGGATGAGATAGAAAAGGAAGAGAAAGAGCCCCATGAAAAGACGGAAGAGCTGAAAACGCTGCTTTTCCTAATGCACAACAAATTAAGCCCTATCCTTTTAGGCGTCATCCCTGACGAGGCGGATATCCATGAATTACAGGAGTATGAAGAACTCGCCGCTTATCTGCGAAACGCATTGAACGCCATCCTTCAATTTGCCGAAAAGAAAATAGAGGAGGT
>OGMT01001346.1_pt1 | contig 11944 bp, 8 predicted proteins | sample 1573271 | NCBI WGS metagenome assembly OGMT01 (sample SAMEA2582000, study PRJEB24529) | metagenome | biome: Human gut stool | place: China | collected 2011 | reverse complement strand
AATCCGCCGCAGCCGTGAGTGGTTCTAAAGCGAAGCACAGCTCTCCGGAACGGAAAGGAAGGGTGTGTGCGGGAAACCCATCAGGGGATTCCTGCACCATTAAAATCAGCCTTTCCGGCGCGATGCGCCGGAAAGCTGCGGCGGAGAAATCCGCCGCAGCCGTGAGTGGTTCTAAAGCGAAGCACAGCTCTCCGGAACGGAAGAACAGAGCGCTTGCTGCAGACCAATTTACAAGAATTTACCCCGATCCCCGGTTGAGAAGGACAGAGATCCGCTGCCCCTGTCAACTGCGGATGTGAGAAAACGATCAAGGAGGAGACCATATGGGCCTGTTCAAGAAAAAAGACCCCATTGTTGAAGTGGAAAAGGCGCTCGACCACGAGGTGCACGAGATGGAGCATGATATCCAGGCGGACGTGGATGCGGTCATGAAGAAGTATGACCGGGAATCCAACACCCGTATCTGGGAGGGGGCTCCGAAAATCGCCCTGCGGGTGCTGATGTCGGCCTTCTCAATCTATTGTATCCTGATGACCCTGTTCAGCAAGGCACTTCCGGAGCGGCGGCTGTCCCTGTTTCTGGGCTTTATCATCATTATCGGCTATCTGGTGTATCCCGCCAGAAAAGGTGCTGCCCGGGTGAACCATGTGCCCTGGTATGACTGGATCCTGATGGTTCTGGGCGCTGGCAGCTTCTTCTATTTTGCCATCAACGCTTTCTCCATCATTCAGTTGGCCACCAAGCTTCAGCCCATCCACATCATCGTCGGTGCCATCGGTATTGTGGTACTGATCGAGCTGTGCCGCCGGTGCGTGGGCCTGCCCATTCTGGTGGTGCTGGGCCTGCTGCTGATCTACACGTTCTATAACCAGCTCAGCTGGGACCCCAGCTTCTACAAGGCGCTGAAGAACATCGTCTATAAGCTGTTCTACACCACCAGCGGCGTCATCGGTACGCCGGTAAGCGTCTGCTACACCTACATTGTGCTGTTCATCATCTTTGGCGCATTTCTGGAGCGCACCGGCATCGCCAACTTCTTCATCAGCTTCGCCAACCGTCTGGCGGGCTGGTCTTCCGGCGGCCCCGCCAAGGTGGCGGTCATTTCCTCCGCCCTGTGCGGCATGGTGTCCGGCTCCTCCGTGGGCAACACCGTGACCACTGGCTCCGTCACCATCCCCATGATGAAGAAAACCGGCTACAAGCCGGAGTTCGCCGGCGCGGTGGAGGCCGCCGCCTCTACCGGCGGTCAGATCATGCCCCCCATCATGGGTGCAGCGGCGTTCCTGATGGCAGAGTACATGAATATCCCCTATGCGAAGGTGGCTGTAAAGGCCATCCTTCCCGCCGTGCTGTACTTCACCGGCATTTTCATCGCCGTCCATCTGGAAGCCAAGAAGCTGGGACTGAAGGGTATGCCCAAGTCCGAGATGGTCTCCTGGGGCGAGCTTGCCAAGCGTGCCTATCTCATCATACCTCTGGCCCTGCTGATCTTCCTGGTTTCCTCCGGCAGCCGCACCATGCAGTTCTCCGCGGCGGTGTCCATTCTGGCCGCCATCGTGGTGGGCTTCCTGAACAAGGATGAGCGGCTGACCTTCGGTAAAATCGTGGAGGCGCTGGAGGCCGGCGCCAAGGGCGCCATCACCGTGGCTGTGGCCTGTGCCATGGCTGGTATGATCGCCGGCTGCATCACCGTCACCGGTCTTGCTTCCATCCTCATCAACGCCATCGTGCAGATGGCAGGCGACGCCACTATGATCGGCCTGCTGCTGACGATGATCTGCTGCATCATTCTGGGTATGGGCGTTCCTACCACCGCAAACTACTGCATCATGGCCTCCACCTGCGCCCCCATTCTGGTGCAGATGGACTTCCCCCTGGTGGCGGCTCACTTCTTCGTGTTCTACTTCGGCATCGTGGCGGACATTACGCCTCCGGTGGCTCTGGCTGCCTATGCCGGCGCCGCCATTGCCAAGGCCAACCCTATGAAAACCGGCATCAACGCCACCAAGCTGGCCATCGCAGCCTTTATCGTGCCATACATTTTTGCCTACAGCCCCGCTATGCTGTTTGACAACGTGAGCAGTGCATTTGAAGTGGTGCAGATCGTAGTCAGCGCCCTCATCGGTCTGTTTGGTGTGGCTGCGGCTTTGAACGGCTTCGTCTATAAGAAGATCCCCATGCTGTTCCGTCTGGCGATGGCTGCCGGCGGTCTGTGCATGATGATCCCCGGCACCGCATCGGATGTGGTTGGCCTCGTGATGGTCGGCGGCATCGTGCTGATCCAGCGCATGAGCGCCCGGCGGCTGGCTGCCTGATCTCCCGGATCCAACAAAAAATGACCGCACTGCCCACGATCCCGGGCGGTGCGGTCTGCTGTTATCAAAAAGTTTTTGCAAAAAAGGAAACCTTTTCGCAGTTGAATCCGTCTATTACAAATGAAAGCGGTTTTGATGGAATTTGTTACTGTTTTGTTGTTGATTTACCCTATTGGCTATATTAACATCAGTGAGCGAAGGTGAATATGCCTGTCGGCAGCCCTGTTTGGGCGCTGACAGCACTGGATCGGAAACAAGCGGGCCTCAGCCCGGAGAATCGTAAAAGGAGAATATGTCATGGCAGAGATCATGGAAGAGAAAAAGGAGCTGACCCCGGCGGAGACAGCCGCTCCGGCGTCACCGGAGACCCCGGCGAAAAAGCCGGAAAAAAGCACGGCAGACAAGAAAAAGCGGCGGCGTACGATCCGGCGGATCGTTGCGCTGGTGGTCGTGGCCGCCCTGATCGCAGGCGGCGTGAAATTCTTCAAAAAGAAGGACGGCAGCAGCGAGGTAGGCATGGCGACGGTGTCCTACGGCGCTATCAGCTCCGAGGTGGACGGCAGCGGTCTGGTAAAGGCCAAGAACAGCGAGACTATCAGCCTGACCACTGCGGGCACGGTGATGGATGTATTCGTGGAGGAGGGACAGAAAGTGGAGCAGGGGGACCCCCTGTTTACCATTGATTCCCCCAATGCTGCCACGGAGGTCCAGAAGGCCCGCGATGAGGTTGAGGGCTATCAGAAGCAGATCAATACGCTGCAAAAGGACATTGCGGGGCTGAATCTTTCTCCGTCCTACGCCGGAAAACTGATGGATGTTGTGACACTGAACCCCGGCGACGAGATTAGCAAGGGCACCAAGGTCGCCGTCCTCGCGGACGATACCCGGATGCGGCTGGAGCAGTATTACAGCTACGCCTACGCCGGGGAGCTGAAGGCGGGGCAGAAGGTGCAGGTCTCCATCCCTGCGCTGATGACCACCGTGGAGGGCACCGTGGAGGCAGTCCACATGGTCAGCCGTATTACCCCGGAGGGTTCTAAGCTGTTTTCCGCCGAGATCGTGATCCCCAACGAGGGTGTGCTGGCCAAGGATATGGTGGCTACTGCCACTACGATTGTGAACGGCGATACCGTGTATCCCTACGAAGCCGCTAAACTGCAATATTACCGGGTGGGAGATTTGAACTCCACCGTCAGCGGCACGGTGATCTCCAGTAATCTGGTGGACTATCTCGCCGTAACGCCCGGTCAGGTTCTGGTGCGGATCGACGGCGAGGACAGCGAGACGGAGATCTTCACCGCACAGCAGAATCTGGAAGAGGCCCAGAAGAAGCTGGAGGCCGCCCAGAAGAATCTGGACAACTGCAATGCGGTGGCTCCCATTTCCGGTCAGGTTATCGGTCTGTCCGTGACGCCGGGGCAGGAACTTCAGGCAAACAGCACCCTTGTGACCGTTTCCGACACCTCCACCGTGACCGTCAGCGCCACCGTGGACGAGCGGAACATCAGCTATATCAAGACCGGCATGTCCGTGAACCTGGACCAGTGGGGCACCAGCGCCTTCGGCACGGTGGAGACGGTGAGCCTTTCCAGCACTGTGAATAACGGCGTGGCCTCCTATCCCATCACCATCTCCGCGGACAACACGGACGGCAACCTGCAAGTCAACAGCTATGTGAACTATCAGATCCAGGCCAGCCAGAACGACAACTGCCTGATGGTGCCCATCCAGGCGGTGCGTACTGTGGGGCTGGAGGACGGTTCTTCCGCCACCGTGGTCTATGTGCAGGCAGACAGCCGGCCGGACAACGCGCTGGAGCTGCCCTATCAGGACGAGGAGATCCCCAGCGGCTTCTATCCCGTTCAGGTGGAGATCGGTATTCAGGATACATATAACGTGGAGATCAAGTCCGGCGTAAATGACGGCGACACCGTCTTTACCCAGATGATAACCGATCAGGCGTGGGGTTAAGCCATGGCGAAACTGATCGAACTGCGGGACGTCTATAAGATCTACGGCGAGGGCCTTGAGAGCGAGGTCCGGGCCCTGGACGGCGTTTCGCTGGATATTGAAAAGGGCGAGTTCGTGGCGGTGGTGGGCCAGTCCGGCTCCGGCAAGTCCACCATGATGAACGTGCTGGGCTGTCTGGACATCCCCACCCGGGGCACTTACCGTCTGGACGGCGTGGATGTCCGGGAGCTTTCCGACAAGGAGCTCTCCCGCATCCGCAACAAGCAGATCGGGTTCATTTTCCAGCAGTACAACCTGATCCAGAACCTGACGGTGCTGGAAAACGTGGAGCTGCCGCTGATCTATCAGGGCATCGATCCCATTGACCGGCGGGAGCTGGCGATACAGGCGCTGACCCGCGTGGGTCTCGCCGACCGGGCGCAGCATAAGCCTACCCAGATGTCCGGCGGCCAGCAGCAGCGTGTGGCCATCGCCCGGGCCATTTCCACCCATCCGCCCATCATCATGGCGGATGAGCCTACCGGCGCATTGGATTCCCGGACGGGCCACGAGGTGCTGGGCTTCCTCCAGCAGCTGAACAAGGAGGGCAGCACCGTCATTCTCATCACCCATGACAACGGGATCGCCGCCACGGCCCGGCGCATTGTGCGGATCGCGGACGGAAAGATCATCGAGGATCACCCCCAGGAGGTGGATTGGTATTGAACATCGGGCAGGCATTTAAGATGGCGTGGCGGTCCATCTGCGGCAAAAAGGGCCGCAGCGCCCTGACCATTCTCTCTATTTTCATCGGTATTGCCGCCGTTATGACCATTGTCTCCACCATGGAGGGCATGAAGGCAAAAACCATGGAGCAGTTTGCCGCCATGGGTGCCAACCGCATTGAAGTGAGCGTTTATGCCTATATGTATGATGAGGGCGGCAATCCTATCAGCAAGGACTATTTTGCCGGATTGTACCGCTTTTGCTCCGGACTGAAGGAGTCCATTATTGGCATTACCCCCAAGGGCTCATCCAACGCCACGGTGGTATACGGTACGAAAAACAGCTCCACAATGGAGTGGAAATATGACCAGCAGTACAACGTGGTCAGCGGTCCCCCGCAGATCTACTACGGCTCCGACCAATACAGCGCCTGCAACAACCTGGCAATCGCAAAGGGCAGAGACCTTGCGTGGCTGGATTGCGAGAAATACAATCAGATCTGCGTGCTGGGCGCGCAGGCGGCGCGGGTCTTTTTCGGCAGCGCCAACCCTGTGGGACAGATCATGAAGGTCAACGGCAACAACTTTGAAGTGGTGGGCGTGTATGGCGCCCGCGTGGAGCCGGATACCCCTTCCGCTTACCAGACGGATAACTTTATGATCCTTCCCTACACCGCTACCCGGCTGCTGGGGGATACGGCCCCCACAGAATTTTTGGTAAAGGCCAAGGATGACGCCAGCATGAAAACCGCCATCACCGAGATCGGCGGGTATCTCTCCGGCGTGGTGGATCAGAGCATGGGCGGCTATCAGGTGCAGAAGGAAGGCTACTGGCAGGATTATCAGAACCAGCAGCTGACCATGATCTCTCTGGTGCTGGGCGGCATCGCCGCCATCTCCCTGCTGGTGGGCGGCATCGGTATCATGAACATCATGCTGGTGACGGTGACGGAGCGGACCCGGGAGATCGGTATCCGCCGGAGCCTTGGCGCACAGCGGAGCAGCATTGTGGCCCAGTTCCTCATCGAATCCGGTATGCTCTGCGGCATGGGCGGCATTGTGGGCATTATCTTCGGCACCATCGGCAGTCTGGCTTTGGGCAAGATTTTGTTCCAGATGACCATTTTCCCCGCCACTTGGGTGACGCTGGCGGCCTTTGGCCTGTCGGTAGCTCTGGGCGTGCTGTTTGGCAGCTATCCGGCGGCAAAAGCATCGAAACTCCAGCCTGTGGAAGCCCTGCGGGCGGATTAAAGGAGAGAGACTTATGAAAAAACGAATTTTGACCTGGCTGCTGGCGATCAGCATGCTGGGCTCCCTGCTGACGGTGCCTGCCGGGGCGGCGGCTGTCACCAAATTTTCCGATGTCAGCGACAGCTACACCGCCACCGCCGTGGAATCTCTGCGGCTCATGGGTGTGCTGGACGGCTACGGCGACGGCACCTTCCGCCCGGACACCGTTCTGAACCGGGCACAGTTCTGCAAAATGGCAGTTTACGCCATGGACGGCAGCGGCGAGTTGGGACGGTATTCCACCGTTACCATCTTCCCGGACGTGAAGCCCTCCCACTGGGCGTCCGCCTACATCAACATGGCATCGAAGAAGGGAATCATCTCCGGCTTTGCCGACGGTAAGTTCAAGCCCAGCCAGACCGTGACCGCCGGACAGGCGGTGACGATCCTCATGCGGGGCCTGGGCTACAAGGACGAGGACATGGGCGGCGTGTGGCCCCAGAGCTACATGGCGGAGGCCCAGACCAACGGCCTTTTGAAGTCCACCGGTATCACCTCCGCTTACGCGGGCCTGACCCGCGCACAGGCGGCCAAGCTGTTCCTGAACCTCTTTGAGGCCAAGCACGGCAAGGGCGAGGCGCTGTTCAGCTACAAAGTGGGCGAGGAGGTCTACCTTACCGCCGTGGACGGCGGTAAGGGCACGATGACTGCCGGCGGTAAGACGTATACCATGGCTCACCCCGTTACCTCCACCAGCCTCATCGGCTCCAAGGGCAAGGCGGTCCTCAACAGCGCCGGCGAGATCCTGACCTTCCTGCCCATCACCGGCAGCAATGGCGTTTCCAATGCGGCGGTCATCATCGGTGCCAACGGCTCTGTTGCCGGACTGGATTCTCTGGCGGGCAGCACCAGCTACAACATTTACAAGAACGGTTCTCCTGCCACGGCAGCAGACCTTAAACGGTATGATGTTGCGACCTACGCCTCCGCTACCAATTCCATCATTGTCAGCGATACCCGGGTGTCCGTCTACTACGAGGACTGCAAGCCCTCTCCCAGCAGCCCCGCCACCATTACGGTGCTGGGCGGCAAGGAACTGAATGTTCTGCCTACGGCAGTGGATTCCCTGTCCAAGCTGAAGCCTGGCAAGCAGATCGTCCTTCTGCTGACGGCGGACGGTCAGGTGGCCGGTGCCGAGGATGCCAACAACACCGGTGCCCGGGGCAATGCCATGGCGGTGGTGTCCGAAAAGGGTGATGTGCAGTTGGTCTGCGGCGGTGCGCTGCTGAACATCGGCACAGCGAGCGAATACGCCGGTCAGGTAGTGTCGGTGTATGCCGACAAGAGCGGCCTGAAGCTCAACAAGATCTCCGGCGGTGTTGGCGGTGACCTGCTTCCCAAGGAAGGTACGCTGGGCGGCAGAAAGCTGGCGGACAACGTTATGCTCTTTGACGGCGGCAGACAGATCGCCCTCAGCGAGCTGAGCCAGACCGGCGTCAACTCCGGCCGCGTCTCCTATGCCCGGACCAACTGGGCCGGTCAGGTGGACTTGATCGTGCTGAATAACGGCCTTGCAGGCGATATGATTTTTGGCCGTGCAATTGTGGACAGCAAGTATGATCCGACAACCGGCAAGGAGACTGACCGCACGATCACGATCGTTTGCAGTGATACAGAAAAATATACGGTTTATAGCGGTAACAGTGTCAGCACTGGTGCTTTTGTGGCTGCAAGTATCAAAAAGAGCGTGAATGACAGGCTCATGTTCACCAGCTTTGCTACCATGAGCAAGCTGAGCAACGTCTCTTCCAGTGCCTGGATCGGCAAGACGGCCGTGACCTTCGGCAGCCGGACCTACGAGGTCCCCTCCAATGTCCAGTGCTACAACGATGACACCGGCAAGTGGATGACGCTGGATGATGCCAAAGCCTACGGCGACACCATGAACCTCTATGTTTATGACGGCGTGGTCCGCATCGTAGAGGTCAAGGCGTAAAAAAACCTGTGGCCTGACGGCTCAGCCGTCAGGCCACAGAATCACCTGAAAAGTAAATGATTGAGGAATGCAGGAGGAATGGATATGAAAAAACTTTTGGCTGTTTCCCTGACGATCATGATTTTAGGCACTCTGGGCGGATGCGGCAAGCAGGACACCCAGGAGCCGCCCAAGGTGAAAATTGACTACGGCAATTCCGAACTCTACACCCAGGAGGACATGGACGCTGCCATCCAGGTAATTGAAGCGGAGTTTGCCACCTGGGAAGGCTGTGAACTTCACAGCCTGGCCTACGGCGGCGACGCGGCCTGCAGCGACGAAAACATTGAGTGGCTCAACGGGCTGGAAATGAAAGAGCAGACTGAGCCTTTTACTCAGTGCATCCTGTTTTCCAGCAGCTTTCACTCCCCCGTGGAGCAGCGGGACGCCTGGGATGCCGATACGGAGTATGAGGGCTGGCAGTGGTGGCTGGGCCGCAGCGGCGGCGCCTGGGAACTGGTGACCTGCGGATACGGCTGATCTCCGTTTGTGCGCCCAATAAAAACCAATTGAAAAAGCAGCGCCCCGGTGCCAAAGGGCACCGGGGCGCTATTTTAGGGGCAGAGAAAAAGGACTCGGATGCATCAGTATCCGAGTCCTTTTCGCAATATTCGACAGAATTTATACGACCTGGAATAGATAAAACTTCAAATAGTCCGTCTCGTCCACGCCCCAGAGGATGGGATGGTCGCAGTTCTGCTGCCGGGATTCGATCTGCCGCAGCTGTACCCCGGCATCGTGAGCGGCGGAGCGGAGCATGGCCTCGAATTTCTCCGCCGTGGCGAAGTGGGAGCAGGAGCAGGTGGCCAAGTACCCGCCCCGGGGCAGCAGCTTCATGGCCCGGTAGTTGATCTCCTTGTAGCCGGTGATGGCATTGGCCACGGTTTTCCGGCTTTTCGTGAAGGCCGGGGGGTCCAGAATGATGAAGTCATACTTCATCGGTTCCTTTTCCAGCTTGGGCAGCAGGTCAAAGACATTGGCCGCCACGCAGTCCATAATATCGGATACGCCGTTGCGCTCCGCGTTGGCCCGGGCCATCTCCACGGCGGATTCCGACACATCCACTGCCGTCACATGGGCCGCACCGCCCAACGCGGCATTCAGGGCGAAGGAGCCGGTGTGGGTGAAGCAGTCCAGCACCGTTTTGCCCCGGGCCAGCCGGGCCACCGCCTGGCGGTTGTACTTCTGGTCCAGGAAAAAGCCGGTTTTCTGGCCGTTTTCCACGTCCACCAGATACTTGACCCCGTTTTCCACGATCTCCACCACCGGGCTGTCCGGCGGCGTTTCGCCGGGGAGGGCGTACCAGCCCTTGCCCTGGGGCAGTCCCTCCTTGTCCCGCAGGGCCACGTCATTCCGGAGAAACACGCCGCGGATGGACTGGCCGTCCCGCCGGAGAATATCCACCAGAGCAGGGAGCAGGAGGTCCTGTAAATTTTCCATGCCCACGGACAGCACCTGTACACTGAGCAGATCGTGAAACTTATCCACCGTCAGACCGGGGAAGGCGTCCGCCTCGCCAAAGATCACACGGCAGGCGTCCAGATCCGCCGGGGCCATGACGGACTTCCGGTAGTCCCACGCCCATTGCAGCTTTCGCCGCCAGAAGGCTTCGTCAAAGCGGTCATTGGCGTTCCGGGAGATGAGCCGCACACGGATCTTGGACTGCTGGGACAAAAAACCTGTGCCCAGATAGCGGCCCTTCCTGCTGATGACATCCACCAGTCCGCCGTTGGCCGTTTCGCCCTCCATGTTCAGGATCTCTGCATCATACACCCAGGGGTGGCCCTTAACGATGGTGTTTTCCGCCTTGGGGGTGACGGTATAAGTGGGATAGCCACGCTCTATTTTCATAAGCTGTGCTCCTTTTAGGCTTGATTTCCGGGCCAGTATAGCACAATTCCGGGGAAAACGCCATACCATGAAGCAGACAGAATTTCACCACAACAAAAAATGCTCTGCACATTCATCATCTGTATGGGAGGGAACTCTGATGCCCATTGTGTTTTTAAGTCCGTCCACCCAGGACTGGAACCCCTATGTTACTGGCAGCGGCAGCGAGGAATACTGGATGAACCGGATCGTGGACGCTATGGAGCCGTATCTGCGGTCCAACGGCATCCGCTACCGCCGCAATGACCCGGACACCTCGGCGGGGGCCGCCATCCGGGAGGCCAACAGCGGCTATTATGACTTCTATCTGGCACTGCACTCCAACGCCATCGGAAACGGCTCCGCCCAGACCTCCGCCCGGGGCATCATCGCCTTTTACTATCCCGGCAGCGCCGGCGGGCAGCGGGGAGCGGAGCTGATCGCCAAAAATCTGCGGGAGATCTACCCGCTGCCCGACAAGGTCACCACCCGCCCTACCACCGCACTGGGAGAGGTGTCCCGGTCCCGGTTCCCGGCGGTGCTGGTGGAGATCGGCTACCATGACAACTATTCCGACGCCCTCTGGCTGGAGAGCCATGTGGAGGATGTGGCCCGGCAGCTTGTCAAGGCGCTGACGGAGTATTTCGGCCTGCCCTTCATCCCGCCTATGGACCCGAAACGGGGAACGGTCCGCCTGAGCTACGGCACACTGAATCTCCGCGCCGCGCCGTCCTCCGCCGGTACGGTAATCGCCAACCTGCCAAACGGCGCGGAGGTGACGGTTTACGGCGAGTGGAATGGATGGTATGTGGTGCAATACGGAGATCAGGTGGGATACGCCGCCGCAGCCTATATCGACGTATAGGGAGAAAGTCGGACCGGCTGCGGGGGAAAAGCTGATCCGGTCAAAATTTGCAGCAAATGACTTGACATAACTACGCCTTCTGATTAAACTATATAGGGATCATTATAGGCGGCAAAAGGGGTGTCCGCCTGTTTGTGTTCTGAACCGTACCGGCCCGCTGACTGGTGGGACGGACGGTGAATTTTATGGCATTTTTCGCCAAAGTCAAAGGAAGGAGTCACAGTTTATGCTGACCGTGATCATAGGCGTTGTTGCCTTAGCCGGCGGCTTTGCGGGTGGCTTCCTTTATCGCAAAAAAGTATCTGAAAAAGAGATCTCCAGCGCCGAAGAAGAAGGCCGGCGCATCGTCAACGAAGCGATCCGCAACGCCGAGAGCAAAAAGAAGGAAGCGCTGCTGGAAGCCAAGGAAGAGATCCTGAAAAGCCGTACTGATTACGAGAAGGAAGAAAAGTCCCGCAGAGCCGATCTGCAGCGGCAGGAAAACCGTTTGCAGCAGAAGGAAGAAAATCTGGACCGCAAGCTGGAGACCATTGAGAAGAAGGAAGAATCTCTGGCCCAGAAGCACGCGGCCATGGAGAAGGAACAGGAGGAGATCCGCACCATCAAGCAGAGCCAGACGGCTATGCTGGAAAAGATCTCCGGCTTTACCGCTGACGAGGCCAAGGAATACCTCATTCAGCAGGTGGAGAGCGAAGTGACCCACGAGACTGCCCTCAAGATCAAAGAGGTGGAGTCCCGGATGAAAGAGGAATGCGAGACCCGCGCCCGCGAAGTGGTGGCTCAGGCCATCCAGCGCTGCGCGGCGGACTCCGTGGCCGAGCTGACCGTCAGTGTGGTTCCCCTGCCCAATGACGAGATGAAGGGCCGTATCATCGGCCGCGAGGGCCGCAACATCCGTACCATCGAGACGCTGACCGGTGTGGATCTCATCATCGACGATACACCGGAGGCCATC
>OGMT01001336.1_pt1 | contig 12021 bp, 19 predicted proteins | sample 1573271 | NCBI WGS metagenome assembly OGMT01 (sample SAMEA2582000, study PRJEB24529) | metagenome | biome: Human gut stool | place: China | collected 2011 | reverse complement strand
ACTATCCAAGAAAATACAAAAACTCTTTAATGATACTTTCAAAGAAAAGGATTATTACACTTTTCTAGAATCATTATCTACTTTTGATAATAGGTATCATACCATAATAATAAGAATGGATATGATATCCTTAACTGAACTAATACAGAAAGTAAGGTTACTATCTTTTCTTATATTGTCATCTATATTTAAATATAAAGATATAGCTATTAGACATTTTGAAGAATCAGAGAATGGGTTCTTAATAATAAGGTCTTATCAAGATGATAAGTATCAAATGAATATAACCTTGTTCAAAGATTCTGGAATTATGCAAATAAACATATTAGAAATATGAAACTGTTAGCTCATCTCATATATCTATTAAATGAACAGGGGGTAGGTAATACATTTTACCTATCTCCTATCATTAAAAAAATCCTGGATAATCACTATGAACAGGAAAGAAAAGCTAAGTTATCAACAATGAAGGTATACATAAGGAAGTTTACAAATAATGGTTACCTTAAAAAAGAACCAGGACATTATGTTTTATTAAAACCAATCCCAACAGATTTAACTACTACAATTTTAAGGACCTGGAAATAACCATTAAAATATTGGTATATAAAGGGTTATATATAATAAATTTATTATTATATTTGCATTATAAAATAATAAATAATTATGAACTCAGACTTAAAAATCACCTTATCCAGGGTATTGAAAAAACCATTACAAATCAATGGAACTGATACTGAAACTCATTATATAAATGAGTTATTCAAACGTTTAGTATTCCATGAATTACTAAATAAACTGAACCTAAAAGACCTATACCACTATAGAGACAATGTTAAATATTGTCCTGGTAAGGTAGAATTAAATTTCACCCTTAATAAACAAGAACTGGACTTATTAATAAATCAAATAACCAGTATGGATAATGTGCAAAAAACTTATATCATACTTCAACCATGGTTACAAGATTTAAATAAAGGGGAACAAGAAGAATTAATTCAATTACTAATAAAAAACTATGGAAGAAATATTTGAAACTCTAAGAAAACAAATAAAAGGGGGTTTTGACCAAAATAACATAATAATCATATTGGATAATTCAATCTCCTTAACCTGTAAAAAACACCCAATTCCAGGCACCAACAATAGCATATTCATAATACAGCCTTACCTAATTGATACCATAGAAAAAATAGGTATACAATCAATAAATATGTATGAACAATATCAAATAATAGCAGTATACCAAAACCAAATACCATATTTAGACCTATTAATTCAGGTACAATGGATAAAGATATCACTAAACCTAAAATGGTATTTCACAGGGATGTTCATACAGCAAAAGTTATCTAAATTAAATGAGGATATAGTCAGACATGAAACAATCACTGGAAAACCACTTACAAAGGAATATATAAGATTCTTCAATGAACCCAAAAAACAATATGAACTAACCATCAAAAACTATCTACAATGGAAGATTTAAACTTATTATCAGAAGAACTATTAGAACAAATCTTTGTCTATCTAATTGATATAAACTGGGAAGAAGACCAAATAGATGAAATCTTAGACCAAATATGGGAAATAGAGGAAGAACTAGAACTAAAAGACAATCTAATCCTATTACCCAACTTCCCATATATAAAAGGGTATCTAGATGACTACAAATACCTAATAATATATGAATCACCTAAGTATATTCTTCTACAAGATATACCAAATCAATTATACGACTATCTAGAACAAATAGAACTATTCCCATTCCAAGGATACTCAACCACCTACCAAGAACTAGAATACAATTATAATTACCATATAAGGTACAGAACTCAGAGACTAAAAATACAGAATCAAATAGAACAAGAATCCCAACAACTAATCAAGAACCTAATCCTATCCAACCAAATAAATAATGTAACCCCAACCCAAATCAAAATCCAATTCTAAATAAGTATAGGGAACTCCCAAAACACAAAAAGGAAGTTCCCTATTATAATACTAAATCCTAATAACCCACGTACAAAAGGATTACAAAATACACCCAACCCCAAACATAAAAAACCAAATAATAAAAGGATAATATATAAATAACAATATATAATATAAAAACAAAATACCATTAAATCCTATTCCCTTATTTCCCCCTTTTTTTTATTCCTCTCTTCTCTATTCAGGATTTTTAATAAACTGAATAAAAAGCATAAAAACTATATCAAAACATATAGTCTATCAGTTTAAGCCGGGCACTTTTTGAGTGTTCTAGGCAATCATTCGAGGTACTGTTTACCCCATGTTTTTGAAGCTTTTGACTTTTAGGGCTCCCCCTACCCTTTAAAAAAAAGTCTCAAAAACACAGCGTTTTGGCTCACTCACAAATCCGAAAAATTGCCCAAAAAGGCAATCCTAGACCCAAAATTGGGGCCCAAAAGGCAATTTTTAGGTACCTAAAAGGCAATCCCAGAGGCAATTTTTAGGCAATTTAGGTACCTAAAATGGGCCCAAATTTATTAAATTTCGGTACCTAAAAGGCAATTTTTTGGGCTCGGATTTAATAAAAAAGGCCCTTCTAGGTACCCAAATTTTGAGGATTTTGGGTAATTTTAGGGCCTAAATTTAATAAATTAAGGTATTCAGGTACCTATTTTAGGTAAAATTTTATCGGATTTAGGGCCCAAAAGTACTTAGGATTTAAAATTCCCATCAACAATGTGTAAAGGATTTAAGGCCCTTGGGGTTATTTTTCCTAAAATATCTTAGTAATTTACAAGTATAGAGCTAAGAGTTAATATTAAAAGTAAAAAAATAAACTCTAGAAGGTATATTAAAATTAAAAGCATGTAGACTATATAGAAAGAGATAGATATTGATATGTTATTGAGATGACATCAATTAAGGCTTAAATTTAAGGCCCCGAAATTTTATTTGCATATTATATTATTATATATTATATTTGCATTGCATTTAATTGCAATAAATATATTATTAACAACACTAAAACATTAACAACATGATTACAATCAAAAGTCATTTTGCATTCTCAGGAATCAATATTCCTAGTACAATCAATTGTTCAATCATCTCTTATTTCAAAAATGACCAATTAATTCAACAAATCGATTTCCCAACTACATCATTCACAGAACCTTTGGGACAAAATTACATTAAATCAATAATTAATAACAATTTAAAAACACTAGACAATAACCTAACAGAATTACAAAAATACCCAAATGATTCAGAACTTGCATCAGAAACAGTAGAACTATATCATGCAATAAAACAATTAAACAAATACTTATTTACCAATAATCGAACATTTGACTTAGAATCATATAATCCAACAATACAAAACAAATAACTTAAAATAATCACTTTAAAAACTTAACATTATGAATGCTCTAGAATTCAATAACAAAATTGCAAACTTAATCACAAAATTTATTACTAATATTCCAACAATAGGTCAATTTGACCCATCAAGAAGTCAAAGACCTAACAAGGATTTCATTCCAATCATAGAACTGACAAACCTAAATTACCAGTTAAACCCAAATGATCACTCTTCACAATTAAATATTACGCTTAAAAATAACTTAGATTCAAGGGAAGAGGAATTCGATGAATTCCTACAAAATGAGGTCTATCGATATGTTCAGAACTTTATTAATAACTTAACAAAATTAACTGGATTACATGCAATCCCAGTTAACAATACCCAATTAAAAATATATCAACACCCAAGAATGGGGGATACCTTAACCTATCACCAATCAGATTTCAATTATTATATTACTTATTCACAATATTTAGACTAAGTTTCCATAATAATAACATAATCCTGAATGACTGGGAGACCTAAAAAGTCTCCCTTTCTTTTTGTGAATCAGAAAATTCCTACCAACAAAGGCCCAAACCGAAAAAGGCTTTTACCTTATGACAATTATTGTAATCCTGATTTTAAGAATCACCCAATAAATTACTTCCTACGCCCTATAACACATCCTGACCCAATATTCAGGAACTCAATCCTACACTTACCCACTGGGAGCAAAATTATTATATAATATATGATTGGAATAAAAATAAAATTATTATATTTGCATTGTATTATTAACAACTAAAATTTTATTTTATGGAAACAAAAAATTATTTAGAGAGAATGCAAGAATTAAATGCAATCGCAACAAATTTATTTATGGGACCCAACAGACCCCAATACAAACTTGCCATAATTTTAACCATTGACTATGCGGGAGCTTATGGGCTCTCATTACCTGGTAACCTAAACATTATTAATAACGAATACTTCGAAATAACAGGAGACCCAAATAACGAAGGTTACTTTGCTCAAATAACCTCTTTACCCTTCGAAGACCAGGTAAACCTAAAACACCAAATCGCTAACATAATAACCCATAACCTAAGTTACCTAAATAACTGGTTAAACTCCAATCCTGACGATGGGGACTATTTCGACTATATACCAAGCTTAATCGACCAAATGCTCCAATTAATAAACTTAGGCTTCAAAACCTTGGACAACTTTAAAAACGAATACGACTATATTTACGAAAAACTCCAAACACAAATTAATAAATATAACGAAATGGACCCCGAAAACGGTATTAACCACATTAACCTAAATACCTTCACCTTAACCGAAGGTTACATGATACATATGCACCTATAAAAAACCTAAACCCAATTAGGAGCCCTCAACAATGGGCTCCTTTTATTTTCGCCTTAAAGGGACCACCTACGCCCTTTAAGCAAAATTAGCAAATTTTATCAATCGCTTGAATCCTTATATCGCTTGAAAATAACCACATACGCTTGAAACTACTTACCTTTGATTATTCTTTTACTATCAAAGAAACAAGGCAATATATAAATATCATTCTAGAGCCTCAAAGAATTTAAACATATTACTCTAATGGCCATAATTCTATTATTTCTAAGAAATATTACTTCCTACCTGATTTACTACATACCCAATTCTAAATATATAACCCAATATAAATACCAACAAATGATTTCCTAAACTATACATACCTAATCAGATAATTAATATATTGCTAACAACGCATGTGCACCTTTCAGGCATACCAACAATGGTTCCCATCAACAAGGGCCTAATCTTACTAACGCCTTCAGACCCCCGTGGCAAATTTGTAAAAAATTGTAAAAAGAAATAAAAATAAAAATTATTTATTTTCATTCTAAATAATATTATTTATATTGATTCTAAATTATTTTATTTAGAATTTTTCTAAATAAAAATATTTTATATTTTTTAACTTCAAAAGTATTGACAAACGGATAAAAATATATTATCTTTGTTGTGTAATCGAAAGGGAGATATTTCCTAATTCATTACACATTATTATATTATTGTTTAACTTTCTAATTTTTTTATTTTATGGAAACAAAAAATTTTATCGACGAATTATTAACAAGTGATGTATTTGTTAAAAATTCAAATGGAAAAAAATCCTCAATCTACAAAAGAGAATTATTCAATGGAATGTTAGATGATGACAAAAAAAAGTTACGTAGAAAGTTACGTAAAACTTTACAAAACAAATTTTTAGCCACATTTTTAACAATTCGTAAAAATGAAACTGAATTAAAAAAATTATCAAAAATTTGGGTTGAATACGCAAACAAAGTATATAATAATATAGATGTTGTTTGCGAATCAAATACAGATGTTGAAACGCAAAAACTAATTAAGCAATTTTTAGAATCAATGAAAAATTGTGAAGCAAAAACAAAATAAATTTATAATTGAGTAGGGGATAAACTCCCCTACTCCAAAAATCAAAAAATTATGAAAAGGGAAAATAAACGTTATATTAACTTTGTTAGAAAGGAAATACAAAACGAGTTAGATATTTTTCAAAGTTTTTTTTCAACTCCAATTTTTGAAAAAAAAGTTGTGTATAAAGACGGGGATAAAATTTATATTTGCTTTCGTGATAACGAAAAATTTTTAGAAAAATTTAATCAAAATTTTTACAAAGACTTAAAAAGAAAAATTCTTATTTCAATTCGTTCCAAACTAATTCGTGATAAAAAATTTAAGTTAAAACGATTAGTTAATTTTGAAAAACAAAATTTAACTGCAATTATTTACGAAACCGTTTAATATAACAATTATGAATACAAACGACAAACAAAGATTAGATTTAATTTTCAAATTTGTAGAAACCTTTCAAAATCAAATTAAATCATTTGATTTTAACATAAATAATGTTAAAGATAAAAACCACATTGCAGGAATAATTAAACTAAATAAAAATTCAAATTTTGAAAAAATGAAATATTTTTTAATTGATTTCAATATAAATAAAATATTTGATTATTGGGAAATGGATAAAGAGGGGCTATTTATTGAAATGGAATAAATTTTTAGTTAATTAAGTTAATATAGGGGATAAATTTTGTCCCCTATTTTTTTACATAATTTAGTTAAAATAAACCTACCCTACCCCCTTTCCAGAGCCACAACTTTTAGAACCCATAGTAATGGGAACCCAGGGAGAGCCCAAAGAAAGAAAAACCACCCATATAATAAATAATAATAGAACCATAGAAACCTCCAAAAGCCAAAAACAACCAATCCATAATAACACCCCCCCCCTCTCCAATCAACCAAACAAATCCCAAATTATCCTTCAAACCCAATTTCAAAAAAAAATTCCCATACCCCTAATAGTAATGGGAATCCCAAAAATATAAACCCCAATTAAAAAGGGCTACCTCTAAGAATATTTATTCATATATTCAAAGAGGATAACCCTAAAATAAAAACTAAAACTCTAGAAAAGAATATAAATAATAAATCCTATGCCATATAAAATGACCATAACTGTATTCCATAAATCCTTATTGAATACTTTATTCAAATGGTCAAACACTATCGAAATAAAATTCAATATTAAAACCAAAGAAAGGATTACTACTAATATAATGGATTTTTCTTCACCCGCAAAATATTGCATTAGGAAAAATCCATAGGAAAATCCAAATAATAAATTTATAATATCTCTTGTCATCCTGTTATCTTAATATCAAATAAACCCTCCATTTCCTCTATGGTAATTCCAAGGTATTCCAACTCCAATCTAAAAATATCATACTCCTCATTTGAGGGTTCGGATATACTGGTTCCTTGAAGGTATTTAAATGTGATATAATCATTGAAAGATAGGATATTTCGATTTTTATCTATCCTTAATAAAGCCTTGAAATTAATCTCCATATCAGATGATATAGAACTTATAATTCCAATGTATTTGTTGGTACCATTAATGGTAACTAAGGTTCCTTTTTCTAATTCCATAACTATAAACTTTTTTTAAAAAATCCACTCTCAACTAATTCAACTATAATAATTACTATCAAGGATGCTGGACTAAGGACTACAAGGAATAAACCCCATAATAAATCCCCGATAGTACATTTGTCATTCCATTTGATTTTTAATTAGAATGGCTGAAACTATTATTACACTTAATATATAACATAATATAACCCACATCATAGTTTATTCCTCCCATTCTATTTTTTGTATTCTAATAACATCAGCTGTAGTTTCTTTTGCAATTTTCTCAGCAGTTTCTTTATCATATATGGCTTCTTTATGTATAATTATCCACCCCTCTTTCTTTTCAGGGGACATCATAAGGTTAAGATTATTATCATGCTCATCACATACACCATCAATATCATACTGATACGCATTTTCTTCTGTATCACAATTTATAATAGCAACAATTGGAAAGTTTTTATTGTTTAAATCAAAGCAAATAATCCTTGCCTTTCTTCCGTCTCTTGTGCAGACTGGCTTGCCAGCTTTTGCTGCTTCAAGGTTAAATTCCTTTAAGTTCAATTTCTTTTCTTCCATATTTTCTTTGTTTTGTTTAATCTCTACAAACATTTCATCTTTTAGGCATGAATGTGTAGGATAATGGTTTATATAGTCATTCAATTTGCAGTCTCTTGAAAAATTATCATAAAAAGCACAACTATTACAAACAGCATCAGGGACCTTTATTTTCTGGTATGATTTATTCTCTACCATAATTGGTTTTCCAACCTTTTCAAGTTTCCTAAAAACTACAGATTTATAATCTTTTCTATAAATTGGTAAACAATGCCCTCTTATATTAAGTACATCAATACAACAAATATCTTCAGAGGTATTGAAAAAATGGCATATACTACACCCATACCCATTATTTTCAATACATTGATACCATTCTCCGTTGTACTCAAATATTTCTTCTACTTTTCTTTCCATAATTCCAATTGTCTTCTTTCTCTTTTTTCCTGTAATTCATATACATTTTCCCATAAATCCCTTTTTTTCTTAAATGTAATTTTTACTTTTCTAGAACCTTCAAATTTTACACTTATTCTTTCCATATAACCTCTAGTTTCAAGATTACTTCTATATCCTAAAATGGTTGTATGTGAATAATTTAAATCATTAACTAAATCCATAAAATCAAATTTTTCACCTACTGGGATTTGATTGAATCTTTCTCTAAGGATATCAAATTTACTCATAATATTAATTATTTATATTAAATATGTCCACTATATCTTGATTTGGTACATAAAAAAATCCCTCTACTTGGAATAGAGGGATTGAATAATAAAAGAGGAAGAACCAAATACTTCTTTTATTAAATTATCTTAAAATTTCTATATTGATACATTCTAACCCCCAAGATTTAGGCATACTAGGGTCAAAATTTTCCTTCGTAGTAAGTTGTAAACCCCCAAACATAAATTTCTTACCAGTAGAACTTGGAGAAGTAGAATTAAGATATACAGTAGTAAAATTCCTTTTTAAAGAATTAGCATTACTAGGGTCAAAATCAATTGCATGTAAATCAACATGACTATTGTCACTTACCATAATATTACAATATCTTTCTGAGGTAACAATGTTTTGGATAACAGAACATGCAAATAGACGTATTAATGGTGTATTATCACTTCTTGTAACATATATATCAAATGCAATATCACTTGGGGTTAATGATTTAGCTGATGATATATTATTGAACACATTAAGAAGATAAAATGCTGTTTCTTTAGTAACATTATCAAGTTTTACTTCAAACCCATCTAATTTTTCTTTGGGCATAATTGGGATTATTATCATACTATTTTATTTTTTTAGGTTATTATTTTGGTTCTTCATATCAAAATAGTATATACAAAAAAAACCACCAATATTTTCTCAAACCTTGGTGGCAAACAGTGAAACATAAATTTAGAAACAAGTTAAATATAAATTCATAGATGAGTTTATTACTATGGTTTTTTATAGAAAAGTGTTATTACTGTATATAATAGTAAACTAAGAATTAATACTGGGGATATCATAAAAGTAATTATCATTATAAAAAAATGCCTTATATTATTCTTTGTACCTTTTATACCTGATTTCCTAACAGTATAATCTATTGCTATGGTTAATATTAACCCAATGAAATATATAATAATTAAAATCTTCATTGTCATAACCCTATACTGTTGCTAGAAATGAAAGGAATAATCCACCAATAATTAAAGCAATGATTACCAATGGTATAAAAAAGGTTCTAAAATTAGAACATTCCTCATCTAAACCCTTAAATATAGCCCAAATACTAAAAAAACTATCTGTTGTTACTTTATCAAATTTCCTTAGGATTAAAAAATCCAACATCCTTCTAATCATAAGTATTTTTCCTCCATTTTTCTAAGTTTGTTATATAATTTAATCACTGATTCATTGGGTAATTTTTCTAGTTTTTCATTAATTTTACCCAAAATTCTTGGTATTCTTTCCATTGACAACAGATAATTATATTTATCCTCATCAAATAATTCAACTTTAAACTTAGAAGTAACAATACTGATAATATTAAGGTTATTATCTATAACCATACCATTACTAAGTTTATATTTATTACCTTTCAATACTGAATCCACTAAAGCTTTTTCATAATGGGCTTGTCCAGTTACCAATAAAGCATCTTTTTCTTTAAGTTTCATAATTTTGCATTATATAATTAAATTCAATAAGAAGTAGTATTTCGCAATACCTTTGTTGTATAATATATAACCTCTAAAACTTATAAAAATCATGGGTAAATTAAGAGTACTTGGAGTATGTGGAGCTCAAGGAGCTTTATTATTTCCATTTAAAAAGTATTTAATTGGTAATATTGAACCAAGAGCAGTATTTCATACAAAAAATGAAGAACAATGGAGATTAAATTTTGGTGAAATACCCTTCAAAAGAGACATTGAATCATTTAAAGGCCCAATAGATATTATAATTGGTTCCCCTTCTTGTGGTCATTCTAGTGTTTTTAGTTATTCAAGGAAGAAAACCCTTGGTAAACCAAAAGAAGATAAAACTTTGAATCTATTTTTAACCTCTTTGAGCATGTTTAAACCAAAAATATTCCTAATGGAAAACCTCCCAAAACTTTTTGACTTAATTCCAAGAGAGGAATGGGAAGCAAAATTGCAAAATTATCACCTAATTGTTCATTGCCATTCAGTATTTGATTTTGGTAATTCACAAAAATCACGAAAAAGATTAATCCTAATTGGTATTAGAAAGGATTCCAATATAAAAATATCAAACTTTGAGAATATTTTTCCAGTATCAACTCCAATGTTAGTATCAGAAATTGAAAAACTGATAAGAAAAGACCTTAATTTCAAAGAAAATGATGATAAAAAATTAGCCATGTACCATTATTCTGATAAATCAAAGAAAACCCTAACAGTAAAGGAAGTAAAAAATCTTTGGTTGGATGAATTTAAAAAAGAATATAAATGGCCAATGAAAAATACCAAAATGAAAACTCTTCCAGGAGTGTATAGAAATAGAAAAAACAGTTATCCATTGACTGTAAGACCATCAAATAGGCAATTTAATCCAAATGGGGATATCATGGGCCTAGAAGAATACAGGATTATTATGGGATTTCCAAAAAAGTTTAAGGTATATATGGATACTGAAAATTTGAATTATTGGCTCAATAAGGGAAGAAATACATTAACAAAAGGCTCAGTTTATGAAGTTGGGGTATGGTTTAAAAAATGTTTAAAAAAACAATTCAGGAATATGGAAACCCCCTAACGCGTACGTATACGCTTATTATTAATTAAATAAATATATAGATAGATATATAATATCTATCTATATATTACGCATATGCGCTATTATAAGGTTACGTGTACACGTGTACGTAATATATTTATACCCTCTAAAAGGGTAAATAAATATATTTTACTCTTTTTAGAGGAGGGAATAAATCAAAAAGAATAAATGGGAGAACTATTGGTTATAAATCCCAAAAATTTTATGTTATGAAAATCCTATGGTCAATTTTAAAAATCCTAATCCCAATTGTTTTATGTTTATTGATTGGTTATTACTTTGGTTCATTGAAACATAAATCTGATTCAAAACCCAACAATCAAAAACCAGATACAGTTTATATTGATAAGCCTTTTGTTCCAGAGGAACCATTTGATGAACCAAAAGAACCAGAAGTTATTTATGTTCATACTTTGGATACGATAGAAATTTTAAATGTTATTTACCATAATGATACAATAAAACTATTATACCCTGATTCAAGTTTTATTTCAGTATCACCACAATTCCTTTCACAGTTTCCAAATTCAAGTAAGCTAATTCAATTTCTTCTATCTGATACTGATTTAAAACTTGGATTATTAAACACAGATGGAAAGCTCTTTGAAAAGGTTTATTCAATTGATACTGATAAATATTCATACAATTACTTTGAGGATAATATGACTCAAAAAAGAAAATCATTCATAAGAAGATTTTCACCATTAACTGAACTTCAATGGAGACCATTCAACAATTTATGGGATTTGAATTTAGGTTTAAAATACAATTTTCTTCAAAGCACTTATCAATGTTCTTGCTGGTTTTTTTATTACCCAAGGATTAAAACAAATCCT
>OGMT01001311.1_pt1 | contig 12289 bp, 10 predicted proteins | sample 1573271 | NCBI WGS metagenome assembly OGMT01 (sample SAMEA2582000, study PRJEB24529) | metagenome | biome: Human gut stool | place: China | collected 2011 | reverse complement strand
ACATGGCTCGTATTGCAGGTGTAGATTTACCAAGAGAAAAACGTGTAGAAATCGGCTTAACTTACATCTACGGAATCGGAAGAGTAAGTGCAGACCGTATCCTTGAAGCAGCTAATGTTGATCCAAGCACTCGTGTTAGAGATCTTACAGATGACGAGGTTAAGAGAATCAGCGCTGTTATCGACGAGACAATGACAGTTGAAGGTGATTTAAGAAGAGAAATCGCTTTAAATATCAAGAGACTTCAGGAAATTGGATGCTATCGTGGTATCCGTCATAGAAAGGGACTTCCGGTTCGTGGTCAGAAGACAAAGACTAATGCAAGAACTCGCAAGGGTCCTAAGAGAACAGTAGCAAACAAGAAGAAATAATCACTTAGATAATAAGTGAAAACGCCACTTGAACGTAGTGTGCGTTTAGTTCTGCGGACGAAGAAGCAGAGCTTCATTATAACTTAAATAAAGTTTAGAAAGTAGAAAGTAGGTTAGTTTAAATATGGCTAAGAATGTTGCAAAGAAAACAACTAAAAAGCGTGTAAAGAAAAACGTTGAACGCGGACAGGCACATATTCAGGCATCTTTCAATAACACAATCGTTACTTTAACAGATGCTGAAGGAAATGCTTTATCATGGGCAAGTGCCGGTGGTCTTGGATTTAGAGGTTCAAAGAAATCTACTCCATATGCTGCACAGATGGCAGCAGAAACAGCTACAAAGGCAGCTTTAATCCATGGATTAAAGACAGTTGACGTATTCGTTAAGGGACCAGGTTCAGGTAGAGAGGCAGCTATTCGTGCCCTTTCAGCATGTGGTCTTGAGGTTACATCAATCAGAGACGTTACTCCGGTACCTCACAATGGATGTCGTCCACCAAAACGTAGAAGAGTCTAATCAGGAGGTATAGATTAAAATGGCAGTTAATAAAGTACCTGTACTTAAGAGATGCAGATCACTTGGTTTAGAGCCAAGTTATTTAGGATATGATAAGAAGTCTAGAAGAAACCTTACAAGAGCAAACAGAAAGGTGTCTGAGTACGGACTTCAGTTAAGAGAAAAGCAGAAAGCTAAATTCATCTATGGTGTTTTAGAGAAGCCTTTCCGTAACTACTACAAGAAAGCAGATCAGATGAAAGGATTAACAGGTCTTAACCTTATGACAATCCTTGAGTCAAGAATTGACAACGTAATTTTCCGTCTTGGTTTCGCAAGAACAAGAAAAGAAGCTAGACAGATCGTTGATCACAAGTTCGTTACAGTAAACGGAAAAGTTGTTAACATCCCTTCATACCTTGTAAAGGCTGGCGATGTTATCGAAATTAAAGAGAGCAAAAAGAATACTCAGAGAATGAAAGATATCGTCGAGGTAGCTGGCGGAAGAATCGTTCCGGAGTGGTTAGACGTAGATGCTGAGAAATTACAGGGAACTGTAAAAGACTTACCTACACGTGAGCAGATTGATGTTCCTGTAGATGAGATGCTCATTGTCGAGTTATATTCTAAGTAAAATTAGGTTGATTTGCCGGGGATTTATTTCCCGGCTTATCCACTCTTTGATAACATATAACAACGATACCCGAGAAGGAGGGAATTTGAAGTGTTCGATTTTGAAAAACCAAAAATTGAAATCGCAGAAATTTCAGAAGACAAGACATATGGCAGATTTGTTGTAGAGCCATTAGAGAGAGGTTACGGTACAACACTTGGAAACTCTTTAAGACGTATCATGCTTTCTTCTTTACCGGGCGCTGCAGTAAGCCAGGTCAAGATTGATGGTGTTTTACATGAATTCAGCTCTATTCCTGGTGTTAAGGAAGATGTTACAGAAATCATCATGAATATCAAGAACCTTGCAATTCGCAATAATAGTTCTACAAATGAACCAAAGGTTGCATATATCGAATTCGAAGGTGAAGGCGTTGTTACAGCAGCCGATATTCAGGTTGATTCAGATATCGAGATTTTGAATCCTGAGTTAGAGATTGCACACTTGAATGGTGGAGCAGATTCTAAGCTTTACATGGAGCTTACAATCACTAACGGCAGAGGTTATGTCGGAGCAGAGAAGAACAAGAACGAGGATACACCAATCGGAGTTCTTGCTGTAGATTCAATCTACACTCCTGTTGAGCGTGTTAACCTTACTGTAGAGAATACCCGTGTAGGTCAGGTTACAGATTACGATAAGCTTACATTAGATGTATTTACAAATGGTACATTGGAGCCGGACGAGGCAGTCAGCCTTGCAGCTAAGGTGTTAAGTGAGCACTTAAATCTGTTCATCGATCTTTCAGAGGCAGCACAGCAGGTTGACGTTATGGTCGAGAAGGAAAACGATGCTCAGGAGAAGGTTCTTGAGATGAACATCGATGAGCTTGAGCTTTCAGTTCGTTCATACAACTGCTTAAAGCGTGCAGGAATCAACACTGTTGCAGAGCTTATCAATAGAACACCTGAGGACATGATGAAGGTTCGTAATCTTGGACGCAAGTCTTTAGAGGAAGTTTTAGCAAAATTAAAAGAATTAGGTTTAGAGTTAAATCAGACTGAGGAATAATTCATTCGAATAATCCTTGCACTGATTCTTCTAAATAAATTAGTCATATATAAATTTTAAATATCATATTTATGTTTATGTGTGACAAAACTCATAGCGGCAGGGCCAGTAAGACCAAAGAGCGTGACCGTGTCTGATACATGAGTGGCAACTGATTTGAGCATTTGCTTTTTGAAATAAGGCAAAGCTTTATCACAACAAGATACGATGTCTGGCAGTAAGACCGAAGAGCGTGACCGGATGTCCCACAAATGGAGGAAATTAAAATGGCAAAATATCGTAAGTTAAGCAGAACATCAAGCCAGAGAAAGGCTTTACTCAGAGGTCAGGTTACACAGCTTCTTGTTAACGGAAAGATCGTTACTACAGAGGCTAAGGCTAAAGAGGTTCGTAAGATCGCTGAGGGTCTTATTGCATTAGCAGTAAAAGAGAAAGACAACTTCGAAGAGGTTACTGTAACAGCTAAGGTTGCCCGCAAGGACAAAGATGGCAAGAGAGTAAAAGAGGTTGTAGACGGAAAGAAAGTTACTGTTTATGACGAAGTAGAGAAGAAAATCAAGAAGGATTCTGCTTCACGTCTTCATGCCAGAAGACAGATGCTTAAGGTTCTTTACACAGCTAAAGAGTCTGACGGCACAAAGAAGGGAACAAAGACTATCGATGTAACAAACAAGTTATTCGATGAGATCGCTCCTAAGTATGCTGATCGTAACGGTGGTTACACAAGAATCGTTAAGATTGGACAGCGTAAAGGTGACGGAGCTTTAGAGGTTCTCCTTGAGTTAGTTTAATATTTAATCGGTATAAATCTTAGACTAAATTAAACCAGAGATTTGAGTGGATGACACTCACTTCTCTGGTTTTTTATATTACCAAGATAATTATTCTAAACTTTGAGAAAAACTGATGCGTCTTACTTGCATGTATAGTTCGACTGCCTTTGGTTTGAATTCGTAACTGTAACGCATAAAAATACCCCTTTCACTGGATATCCAGTAAAAGGGGTACATATTAATTTCACACGGCTTTTTATAAATGCGCTTAATTATTTATTTTTTGCTGCAGCCTGCTCGTCATTGTACTTCTGAACACACTTCTTGATTCTGTCATATGGTGAGAGAAGATCACTGATAGAACAGTCGTGGTTTAATGTATCAATGAGGTATGCGATGTATTTGCTCATGTCACAGCTGATATAGTACTCCTTAGAGAGAAGCTCCGGTGACTGGTAGATAAGGTTTGTTGTAACTACTCTGTAGATGAGACCCTCCTCGTAGGCTTTGTCAAATGAAGCGAAGCCGTTTGTGAAGAGACCGAATGTAGAAACAACAAAGATTCTGTTAGCTTTACGCTTCTTGAGCTCTCTTGCTGTATCAATCATACTTTCGCCTGAAGAAATCATATCATCGATGATAAGAACATCCTTACCCTCTACATTTGTTCCGAGGAACTCATGAGCTACGATAGGGTTACGTCCGTCAACGATACGGCTGTAATCACGACGTTTGTAGAACATACCCATGTCTACTCCGAGTACGTTTGCAAGGTAGATAGCACGGTTTGTAGCGCCCTCATCAGGAGAGATAATCATAAGATGGTCAGCATCAATAGTGATATCCTTTACGTTCTTTAAGATGCCCTTAATGAACTGGTAAGAAGGCATTACATTCTCAAAGCCGTTCAGAGGAATAGCATTTACCACACGAGGGTCATGAGCATCGAAGGTGATGATATTGTCTACACCCATGTTGATAAGCTCCTGAAGAGCTAATGGACAGTCAAGAGACTCACGGCCTGTACGTCTGTGCTGACGGCTCTCATAAAGGAAAGGCATGATAACTGTGATTCTTCTTGCTTTTCCGCCGGCTGCAGCGATAACACGCTTTAAGTCTGCGTAGTGGTCATCAGGTGACATGTGGTTTGTCTGACCGCATACTGTATAGGTAAGACTGTAGTTGGTTACATCTACCATGATGTACAGATCATAACCACGAACTGACTGGTTGATAACACATTTAGCCTCGCCGGAACCAAATCTAGGTGTAGAAGGCTTGATAATGTAGCTGTTTTTGTAGTAGTCCTTGAAAGCACTCTCGTTAGCATGCTGGTGCTCTCTGTGCTCTCTCCAGCCCTGTAAGTATGCATCTACCTTCTGGGCAAGACCTATACAACTGTCGGTTGCAACAAGTCCAAGTGTACCGGTTGGCATAGTCTCCAAAATTCTCTCATCGTTTGGCATTGTTATTCCTCCATATAAGCATATAATAAATAAACTAAATATATAATATAAAAAGCGTTATTTGGAAAGACGCTTTTTAATTCGTATGTCATCTCCAAAGAGCTTGATAAAACTATAATTGCTTGAAATTCTTGAAAGTGTTCTCTCGGAGTAAATCTCTGCTATCTGCTCCAAATTCAGATTAGTGGAAATAATAGTAGATTTCTGTCGCAGTATACGCTCATTTACACAAAGAAAAAGCTGTGATGTGGTAAATGAGTTGGAAAGCTCGGTTCCGAGATCGTCTATGATAAGTAAATCACAGTCGAATATATTCTGGTGCGCTGCGATGGCATCTGCATCCTTTTCAAACACACCTTTGCTTAATATATCAAATAATTGGAATGCTGTAAAGTAAATTACGGAGTAACCTGCATCTAAAAGCTCTTTTGCAATGCAATTAGATAAAAAAGTCTTTCCGACACCGGTATTACCGTAGAAAAATATGTTTTTAGGTTTGTTTTCAAAATGGTCTATAAATTCATGACAGTTCGTCACTGCAAGCTTTGCTGTGGCAAGAGCAGACAGTCCTGTCGCAGGATTTTTCTGCTCATCTGAGTAATAATCAAATGAGAGCGTGGAAAAATTCTCACGAGACAAAATCTCCCTGATATTGGACTGCGAATAAACGGTATTGATAATAGCCTGCTTGAAGCAATGACATTTCTGACCATCTATATACCCGGTATCATGGCAATCTGGACAGGTGTAAATAGGCTCAAAATAATCAAGCGGATATCCGAGTGTGGATAGCAGTGCAGCACGCTCCTCCTTATAGTCCTCGATTGCAAGGCGTAAAGCGGCAAGGGCATTATCATCACCGTCCATAAGCTTGTACGCCTGCCTGACAGATGCGGATGCAATCTCTGAGTCAATTTCCCTGAGGCGGGGTGCCTTGCGATAGGCTTCCTCAATACGCTTGTCATGTATGTATTTGTTCTGAAGCTGGCGTTTATCGTAGCCTCGCATTATCTCATCATATTGAGCATTGGTAAGTGCCATATATCCTCCTTGGGATGTGTAAATCTAACTTGAAAATCATATAATTGAAATCATGTAGCTTAAATCATACCGTAGAATTCAGAAACAGCTTCTCCAGCTTGTCGTAATCATTGTTTCGCTGATTGAAGTTGTTAAATTTATTCTTGGAACTTGAATTATTGTTTTTTGGTTTTGAGGAACCGTTTGCAGCATTTGTGCCTTGTGATGAGCCTGTAGCAGAGGCTTTATTGGCCTTGGCAAAGTTGGCATCAAGCACTTCAACATCCTTTAATGTATGTACATCCTTTTTCTTCCAGTTCGCGAGTATCGAGTCTGTGTACTCGAAGCTTGGCTTCTGGATAGCTGAAATAGTTTTACTGCAGGCGGCTTTTACAAGCTCTATATCGAAACCGTATTCGCCGACCCATTTGTTGATGAGTGACACCTCAGAGTCAACCAGATTGCGGCCTGTGATGCCTAGAGCCTTCATTACAGAATAGTAAATCTGTGAGTGAGCGGCTGCATCGTCCTTTGCCTGGTCTACGGTCTTTATGCCGGCATCGGCCCAGCCGAGAGCGACCTTGTTCATGTACCGAAGGCTTGAATGTCCTTTGGTAATGCAGTACTCTACGAGATATTCTACCAGGTCGGTAGAAAAATGAAGCTCGTCCAGCCAGTAGAGCACCATATTGGTGTCTGTGGATGAGAGCGTATGCTTCAGATATGTCTCTATAATAAAGAAAAGCTCTGAAATGTCAGGATTCTTTCTAAACTCCTTAATCTCATCAAGTGTGTATTCCTTCTGTGAAGAAGCAGCTTTGTCAGGAGTCTGGCTCTTAAGCTTTTCCACAACAGAATCATGCATCCGAGTATTCACGGTAGAAATATTCTGTGCAGCATTATTAACCACGCTGTTTTGCAAAATATTCTGTGCAGCATTATTAACTACGCTGTTTTGCAAATTATTCTGCGCGGCATTATCAGCCACAGCGCTTTGTATATTACTCTGAGCAGCCTGCATACCGGATACAGAAAGACTGCAGAGGTTGATTCCCATAATCTGGCCATCAGCGCCGGTTTGCACCTGCAAAATGCCCTCAGAGGCCCAGTAATTGAGGGCACGTATGATGTCGGCTTCAGTATTGCTGAAATGATCGGCAATCTCTGAAATAGTTGCTATGCCTGCCCCGGAGCCTGTCGCACGGAGCAGATAAAGGTATACCTTGACAAACTCACCGTTTGCCTTTGGCATGTATTGATCTATAAAAATATCTGACACAGTAGTGAATGATGTTGCTATGTCACTGCTAATGTTTATCGCTGTCATATAAAAAACTCTCTTTCGCTTAACCTGTGAGCAATTATAGCACAATATTTTAACTGTGTGAAGATGGTAAAAGTGCTACAAGCCTTGTAAACTCGGGCTTTCCGAGTCCACAAAAAAATGTGGATAACGTGGATAACTGTGTAAAATAATTGAAAAATCAATGTATCACAGGGTATATAAGCTGTTGAAAATTATTTAAAAAATCCACACACAAAATGAGAGTTGTTAACATTTTGTATGTGGATAACGTGGATAACTTATTTCTTAAGCAGGTCTTCGCCGATTTCTACTACATTTCCGGCACCCATTGTTATCAACAGGTCACCGTTTACACAATTTTCTGATAAAAATTTCTCGATTTCCTCAAATGATGGGAAATAGTGCGCATTCACACCTTTTTCGAGCAATAAATCCAGGATATCCTTAGATGAGATACCATATGTGTTCTGCTCACGCGCAGCATAGATATCAGCAAGCACCACAACATCTGCCATTGAAAGAACATCGGCAAAATCATTTAAGAATGCCTTGGTTCTGGAATAGGTGTGTGGCTGGAAGCAAAGGACAAGCCTGTCATGTGGATATTTTTGTGCAGCTGTCAGTGTTGCGCGGATCTCGGTTGGATGGTGAGCGTAGTCATCAATGATTGTGACGCCGTTTACCTTGCCCTTGTACTGGAAACGTCTGTCAGCACCGCCAAATTTGTCAAGGCCGGTGAGGATAGACTCCGTATCGAGACCAAGTGTGGTGGATAAAGCTATGGCTGCGAGCGCATTGCTTACATTGTGAGCGCCCGGAACAGAGAGTTTTACGTCGAAAAGTGGACTACCCTGTCTCATAGCTGTAAAAGATGCACAAGCTTTATCGTCATAGGTTATATTTTCCGGATAGAAATCATATTTTGAATCAAAGCCATAGGTGATAATCTTCTGAGGAAGACCTGCGACAATCTCCTCATAGCGGTCAATCTCACCGTTGATGATGGTAGCACCGCCTGCGAGAGTGTTTGATGCATACTCGCGGAAGGAATGCCTGATGTCGTTGATGTCCTTGAAGAAATCCAGATGCTCAGCCTCAATATTTAAAATAATACTGTAGCGTGGTCTGAAATTCAAAAAGCTGTTTGTGTACTCACACGCCTCAGAGATGAAGTACTCTGAATCGCCCACACGCAGATTGCCGTGGATAGATGACAAAATACCTCCTACGGAAATGGTAGGATCTGTCTGGGCGGCGAGAAGAATCTCGCTGATCATGGATGTGGTGGTAGTCTTGCCGTGTGTGCCGGCTACAGCGATGGAATAATCGTAATTGTCCATAATCTGTCCGAGAAGCTCGGCTCGGGTAAGCATTGGAATACCGGCTGCCTTTGCTGCGGCAAACTCAGGATTGCTTTCATGGATAGCAGCAGTGTAAACCACCAGGTCGATACCGGAGGTGATATTGTCTGCGCTCTGGCCATATATGACTTTTATGCCCTTGGCAGCAAGAGTCTTTGTGAGGTCTGATTCCTTTGAATCGGAGCCGGAAATTGTAAAGCCCTCCTCATGCAGAATCTCTGCGAGACCGCTCATGCTGATACCGCCGATGCCTATGAAATGGATGTGTATTGGTTTGCTGAAATCTATTTTATACATTAATTTTACCTGCCTGATTTATTATAATTTATATTGTAACTATTAAGAATCGCTGAGAACAAAAAGCCGATGCGTCATGATTGCATGTAAGCAACAGATTTTCTTGTTCTGAATAGTTACTTTATATTAATTATACAACTAAATATAGTATTTGCAAAGGAAAAATAAGGTGAAAGCAGGCATGACTTTCAAATGATAAGAACCATAGCCGGTTAAACAGATATACGATAAATGACACTTGTGCAAAATGTCGAAAAAAAAGAAAAATATTATTTGATTTTGTGAAAAATGTTGAAGTGATAATGCGGCTGTGGTATAATTTTTTTATAAAAATAATTCATCCGGACCATATGAATTTGATGGGGTTAAAGTATATAGCAGTAACTGCAATTTATGCAGCAGCAACTATAATTTATATGGAAACAATTGTGATTTATTATGGAAGCATTACAGATGCGGTTATTACAGAAACAAATGGTGGGGACCGGATGGGCACAACAAAAATTAGGACAGACGAGGAGTGATAACGTGATTAAGAAAGAAATGATAGCCATGCTTTTAGCAGGCGGTCAAGGCAGCAGACTTGGTGTTCTGACAGCGAACGTAGCAAAACCGGCAGTTTCGTTTGGTGGAAAGTACAGAATCATAGATTTTCCGCTTAGCAACTGCATCAATTCAGGCATTGATACAGTGGGTGTACTTACACAGTATCAGCCACTCAGACTTAACAGCCACATCGGAATAGGTATTCCGTGGGACCTCGACAGGAATAATGGAGGAGTGGCAATACTGCCTCCTTATGAGAAGAGCGGCAACAGCGAGTGGTACACAGGTACAGCCAATGCAATCTACCAGAATATGAGGTATATAGACAGTTACAACCCGGACTATGTGTTGATACTGTCAGGAGACCATATTTACAAGATGGACTATGAGGTGATGCTTGATTTCCACAAGGAAAACAATGCCGATGTGACCATAGCAACCATGCCGGTGCCTATCGAGGAGGCCAGCCGATTTGGTATCGTCATAGCCGATGATGATAAGCGCATCAATGCATTTGAGGAAAAGCCGGTTCATCCGCGCAGTAATCTCGCATCAATGGGCATTTACATATTCTCATGGCCGGTGCTAAAGGAAGCATTACTTGCACTAAAGGATCAGGAAAACTGTGATTTTGGCAAGCATGTCATACCATACTGCTTTGAAAACGACAGACGTATGTTTGCATACGAGTTCAACGGATACTGGAAGGACGTAGGTACACTGGGCTCATACTGGGAGGCCAATATGGAGCTTGTGGACCTCATTCCGGAGTTCAATCTGTACGAGGAGTATTGGAAGATTTACACAAAGAATGATGCAATCGAGCCACTTTATATAGCCAAAGGAGGTCATGTGGAGCGAAGCATCATGGGTGAGGGCTGTGAATGCTATGGTCATGTGGAGCATTCTGTTATAGGTGCCAACGTCAAGATTGGAAGAGGCGCAGTAATACGTGATTCCATTATCATGTGTGACACGGAGATAGGCTCCAATGTCACGATAGACAAGTCCATCATTGCCGAAAATTGCAAGGTGGGCGACAATGTGACACTTGGCTTCGGACAGGAGAAGCCGAACGTATTGAATGAGAGCATATACTCATTTGGGCTGGTCACTATAGGAGAAGATTCTGTGATACCGGACGGGGTAAAGATAGGCAAAAATACAGCAATCTCCGGTGTTACATACGAAGATGATTACAAAGACGGTGTGCTTGAGGGCGGAGAAGTTATTATCAAGGCAGGTGACGGAAAATGAAGGCAATAGGAATTATTTTGGCCGGTGGAAATAACAATAGGATGAAGGAACTGACAGCAAAACGAGCAGTACCGGCCCTGCCGATAGCAGGCAGCTTCAGGGCTATAGATTTTTCGCTCAGCAGCATGTCAAACTCACATATACAGACTGTCGCAGTACTGACCCAGTACAATGCACGCTCATTGAATGAGCATTTAAGCTCGGCAAAATGGTGGAATTTTGGTAGAAAGCAGGGGGGCTTATTCCTCTTTACACCTACAGTCACAGCAGACAACAGTGACTGGTACAGGGGCACGGCAGATGCGATGTATCAGAATATTGATTTTCTCAAGAGACGCCATGAGCCATATGTAATCATCAGCAGCGGTGACTGTGTATACAAGCTGGATTTCAACAGAGTGCTGGATTTCCACATCGAGAAAAAATCAGACATCACAGTGGTATGCAAGGACATGATGTACAACGACGATGTCAGCCGTTTTGGTGTGGTACGCATGGATGATGAGTCAAGAATCACAGAGTTTGATGAAAAGCCAATCGATGCCTCATCCAACACCATTTCCACAGGTATCTATGTCATCAGGAGACGACAGCTCATAGAGCTTTTGGAGGCGGCAGCCGAGGAAAACAGATTCGATTTCGTAAATGATATCCTTGTGCGCTACAAAAATGTAAAGAAAATATATGGCTACAAGATAAATTCATACTGGAACAATATCGCCGATATTGATGCATACTTCAAGACCAATATGGATTTCTTAAGACCTGACGTCAGAAGCTATTTCTTCAAGGAGGAGCCGACCATCTGCTCAAAGGTGGACGACCTGCCACCGGCCAAGTTTAATCCGGGCTCAGACATTTCAAACAGCCTCGTATCAAGTGGCTGTATCATAAACGGAAGCGTGGAGGATTCGGTGCTTTTCAAGCAGGTATTTGTGGGCAAAAACACCACAGTGAAGAACTGCGTGATACTCAATGACGTCTACATAGGCGACAATGTGCACCTCGAAAATTGCATCGTAGAGAGCCGTGGAACCATCAATCCAAACACCTGCTATTGTGGTGAGGATGGAGTCATGATAGTAAAAGAAAAAAATGTAAGATATGTAATTTAAAAACAGACCAGGGGGACAAAAATATGCAGATTACAGACATCAGAATTCGTAAGGTAGAAAAAGAGGGCAAGATGAAGGCGGTTGTGTCAATCACAATCGATGATGAATTCGTGGTACATGACATCAAGGTAATCGAAGGAGAAAAGGGACTTTTCATCGCCATGCCAAGCCGCAAGGCAAACGATGGCGAGTACAGGGATATAGCCCATCCGATTAACTCTGACACACGCGAGAATATCCAGAATATGATTCTTGAAAAGTATAAGACAGAGATTGAGAATGTATAAAACAGTCAAATGCTGTAGCAAATGTAAATAATAATTTTGGTATGTGTATATCAGACGAAATCGCGCAAGTGCATCGGAGGAGATTGGCTTGCGCGGTTTTTGTGTAATAAGGGTTTGATTAGAGAATAAAAAGTAAGCATATATTCATTTTAGACCCTCGTCTTTTAGAGAGAAATTTGATGACAAACTGTCCTCTCTGTGCTACAATCAACTCAAAGCATTATATTTCTGTAAATACGACACCACAGCATATTTTATCGGTGCGTATCACTTTGAAGAGGGCAGACCACTTCGCATTTTTCGACAA
>OGMT01001305.1_pt1 | contig 12382 bp, 6 predicted proteins | sample 1573271 | NCBI WGS metagenome assembly OGMT01 (sample SAMEA2582000, study PRJEB24529) | metagenome | biome: Human gut stool | place: China | collected 2011 | reverse complement strand
GTTGAACAGCCTTGCTCAAAAATGGGCGAGCTTGTTGTGGCAAAGCTTATTGAAAACATGAATAAGACTACTAAGGATAATCATTATTATACTGTTGACCACAGGATAATTCTAAGAGAGTCCACAGGCGACTAATTACTTTCGTAAAAATAGATAGGGGAGAAATAAGGCAGTTTTTCCGTAAAAACTGCCTATTTTCTGTAAGAAAGGATTTTTTAGGGCATGGAGAAATTTACAAAAATACTTGAAACGATAGATGGCTATGTCTGGGGCATACCGCTTATCGTACTCATTATGGCTGTGGGAATATTCCTCACCTTTAGGCTAAGGCTTCTTCAGATATTCCACCTGCCAAAGGCTTTGAAATTTATGTTTCAGAACGAAAATGGTGGCAAAGGCGAGATATCGAGCTTTGCGGCACTTTGCACCGCACTTTCCGCAACCATAGGTACGGGAAATATCGTCGGTGTTGCAACAGCCATTGGTGTGCTTTCAGGCGGACCTGGAGCGCTCCTCTGGATGTGGATAGCGGCACTCCTTGGTATGGCGACAAAGTATTCCGAGGGTTTTCTTGCTATCAAATACAGACGTATGGACGCTGACGGACACGTTTGCGGTGGACCATTCTATTACATAGAATACGGCATGGGTAAGAAGTGGAAGTGGCTTGCAAAGGTATTTGCGTTCTTTGGTGCTTGCGTTGGACTTTTTGGTATCGGAACTTTCTCTCAGGTGAATGGTATCTCATCGGCAGTTCAGGCTTTCTTTGATCCTAAAAAGGAACATACAGTGAATATTTTGGGTGCTGACTATACATTGGCTGTTATAATCTCTGGACTTTTGATAACTGTTTTTGCCGCACTTGTTATTATCGGAGGCATAAAGAGGATCTCAAGTGTTTCTCAGGTAGTTGTGCCGTTTATGGCGGTCGTTTATATAGTTGCCTGCCTTTCACTTATTGTTATAAACATTCAGAGGCTCCCTCACGCTGTCGCTCTTATTTTTGAACAGGCATTCAGCTTCAAGGCTGTCGCAGGCGGATCTCTTCCTACAATATTCATTGCTATACAAAAGGGTGTTGCAAGAGGAATTTTCTCAAATGAGTCAGGTCTTGGTTCGGCACCTATCGCAGCCGCAGCCGCTCAGACAAAAGAGCCGGTAAGACAAGGTCTTGTTTCTATGTGCGGCACTTTTATCGACACTATCGTTGTATGTACTATGACAGGTCTTGCTATCGTAATGATGGGAAGCTACGAGGCTATCAACCCAGTAACAGGCAAGCCTTTTGAGGGTGTTGAGGTCACAAATCACGCTTTCCAGAACGGCTTCTCGTTCCTGCCGTCAATGATACCTGCATTTATTCTTATGGTCTGTCTTGTGTTCTTTGCTTTCACAACTATCCTTGGCTGGAACTATTACGGTGAAAGGTGTATGGAATATCTTTTTAACAGCAACATGAAGGTGGTCATGGTCTACAGATATCTCTATATCCTCGCTGTATTTATCGGACCATATATGACGGTTTCTGCCGTTTGGACGATCGCTGATATCTTCAATGGACTTATGGCACTGCCAAACCTTATAGCGTTGCTTGCTCTCAGCGGTGTTATCAGTAAGGATACAAGGCGTTATGTGGCGAAGTATTCCAGAGCAAAACGAATCAATAAGCTGGTAAGAGCATAGATATCGTATTTTATATGAAGCGGAAACGGCTGAATGTTGTTTCCGCTTTCTTTACGCTGTAGGCTTAATCACCAAAAAAATGAATGGTTATTTGTTGAAATCACCAAAAGTATTTAAAAGAATGTAACAGTGGTTGTAACTTTGTTGACAACGATTACATTCAGTGATATAATAGCTTTGTAAGAATCAAGGAAACGTTTTCTAATGAAAACGATCCGTTACGGAGGTTATATATAATGAAAAATTCCAAGCGTGTTATTGCCGGTGCAATGGCTCTCTTGTCAGCAGTGAGCGTAGCTTCATGCGGTAGCTCATCAGGCAGCGATTCAAGCAGCTCTTATGTTGATAAGGTAAAGGTAGCAAGCACCGACGATATTGCTACTATCCCTGATGGTTCGGAAAAGGAGTTGGAGTGGCTTTCTTATTTTGACATAAACCCAACTAAGAAAGAGCCGGAAAAGAGAACCGACCTTACTCTTTTTGAGGAAAAGGGCGGTAAGATCAAGTATTCTCAGACATCATCAATGAACAAGTATGATAAGCTCGCAGCAAGACTTATGTCTAACGATCCACCGGATATGTTCTGGTATGAGCAGTCTATGACATTCCCTGCAAACTGTATCAAGGAAATGTTCCAGCCTGTTGATGATATCGTTGATTTCGATAGTGCTATGTGGAGCGATGTCAAGGACGTTGCAGAGCAGTTCACTCTTAACGGCAAGCACTTTGTTGCACCTATCAACTTCCTGCCAGGTTCTGTTATCACATATGATAAGTCTATGATAGACGCTGCTGGTCTTGATGATCCATATGAGCTTTATCAGAACGGCGAGTGGGATTGGAACGCATGGTATGACATGATGTCAGAATATGTTGAGGGCGCTGCTGCTGACGAGGAAAGATACGGCGTAAACGGTTGGTTCGCACCATTTATCTTCCAGTCAACAGGTAAGACTCTTATCACATATGACGCTGATAAGGACGAGTATGTTTCAAATCTTAACGACGCTGACTTTGTAAGAGCATCTGATATGCTTTATGATATTGCAAAGAATGGTATGTACTATCCTGATTGGGTAGGACAGGCAGGCGACGCATTCAAGAAGAATATCCTCTTCTATGCAATGGGTCCATGGGCGTCAACAGGTACACATTCACCAAAGGACGGCGACAATTGGGGCGTAGTTCCAATGCCAAAGGATCCTAACTCTGATAAGCTTTATACAACTATCGACATGAATGCGTATATGTGGGTAAAGGGTTCGACAAAGAATGACGCTATGAAGTGCTGGCTCGAGTGTGCAAAGATAGTTTATACTCAGGATACATATAAGGATATCGAGAAGGAGAAGTTCTTTGTAAACAATCCTAACTGGACAGAAGATATGTATAACGTAGCTTATGTTGACCTTGTTACAGACAAGTTCACTAAGATATTTGACCCTGGTTATGGTATCTCTACAACTCTGTCAGATAATGACGCTGCAACAAACGATACTAAGGAAGCTGTTATCCCTTATCTGTATACTTCAGTTATGAAGACAGACGAGAATGGCTCACAGTATACTTGGACACAGCTCAAAGAGCAGTATAAGGGCACTGTTGATTCAGAGCTTAAAACTCTCAACGAGCAGTATCACGCATATTTGGAAAAGAATAAGTAATATAACTTGCCATATAAAGACGGACGAAATTTATTTCGCCCGTCTTTTTGTTGTAATGTCAGAAAAAATGTGATATAATCATAGAGTACATTAAGATTTAATTAAGAATTATGTTGAGCTGTTTTTAAAGAATGTGGCTTATAATAATAAACGTAAAAGAAAGGATCGTGCCGATATGGAGATAAAGGAGCCTGTAATCCTTGTTGTAGATGATGATAAAGATATAGTGGGAGCTATCGCAAAGCTGCTTGAAATGGAGGGCTATAAGGTAATAAAAGCCTATGACGGTCTTGAGGCTTTGGAAAAGCTTACCGAGAACAGCGTTCAGCTTATACTCATTGACGTCATGATGCCTAAGCTGGACGGACTTTCTACAATGATGAAAATAAGGGCAACGGAGAATATCCCTATACTTGTGCTTTCTGCAAAATCTGAGGATACAGATAAGGTGCTTGGGCTTTCAATGGGCGCTGACGATTACATAACAAAGCCTTATAACCCTATGGAGCTTGTGGCAAGGGTAAGAAGCAACCTGAGAAGATATATGCAGCTTGGCGCTATCGACACGGCAAACAAAACGGATATTATAGAAATAGGCGGTCTGGAGCTTGACACTAAGGCAAAAAGCTTAAAGGTTGACGGAGAACCTGTCAAGCTCACCGCCACGGAGCTTAAAATTCTTGAGCTTCTTATGAAAAACGCAGGCAGGATATTTTCTGCCGAGGAGATCTATTCTAAAGTGTGGAACGAGGACGCTTATGCCGTTGAAAACACGGTAATGGTACATATTCGTCACATCAGAGAGAAAATTGAGATAAACCCTAGAGAGCCGAAATACTTGAAGGTGGTGTGGGGAATTGGCTACAAAATCGAGAAAATTTGAGCAGGCAGAATGGTTTAAGATATTCTCAGCTAAAAAGATGAGAATTATAGCATTTGTGCTTGCCTGCGTTATTGCAGGCGGCTTTTGCTTGTCTTTGGTGCTTTATGCTAACAGCCATGCTGACAGCAGCAGTAAGTCTTATCTTAAATCAGAAAGCTATAAGCTGGCTTCCAATGAAATGTATGAGGAACTGTGCGTTACAGCTTCGGCTTATCTCAGATATGTTGATGAGGATCGGAATTACACCCAGTCTAGACACTTGCTCAATGACTATCTGAATTATCTTGATTACAACCGCTATAAATACAAAAAAACAGAAGACGGTATACGGCTTGTAGACAGCCAGTTTGATTACTATGTGGGAATTACTCAAAATGGCGAAACAAGATATCTGTCAAATATAAAAGATATAGAAAATTATGACAGTGAAACGGATAAGATAAAAGCTTTTAAATCATCGCACAAGAACTATATACTTCGCCGTGACAACGAGATAATGAGCGACAGAACTTCATCAGGGCAAATAGTTGACTACTATTACAATACTGCTGAGTATCTTGACGTTGTGACAGAAGAATTTTATGCCGACAACCTTGTGCCTGTGGGCGGAAGCTATTATGATAACTACGGCAGATATTTCTACAATTACTGCAATTATGACCCGATAGTTTTTTATAATGTTGACTCATCATACAATGCAAGAAAGGGTCTTGACCTTAGAAATGGAATGAAATATTCCGACAGAGTTGATGACGAGGACATTGACAACGGCGTATATTACTTTGTGGACGATTACGGAAACGCATGGGAAAACTGTGAAAATCTCTATGATCTGCCTGACTACAAAGCGACAGACAATGATGATTCAGGCATAACAGTTTTCTTTGCACCGAAAGCTGAAAAGCTTACGGCAATGGAAAAGGAGTACACCGAGGCTTTGAACGATATGTACCGTGCAAAGCTTCTGGTATTCGTTCTTGGCGTTATTGAATTTATGCTTGTGTGTTATCTGCTCCTGATCTGTGCATATAATGCAGAGCCTGAGAGCGTTGAACGCTGGAAGCAAGGCAATTTTCTAAAAAAAGTGCCTATGGAAGTTTACCTTATCCTAATGGTACTGGCTATTACATTTGCTTTTGTATTTGGCGCCTGCTGGAATTATTATGTGAGCATCACAAAAAATATTTTTGACAATGCTTTGGCTAATTCCGTTTTCAGAAATATACTTGCTGTAGCATTGTTTGCATTGGCATATTTTGCAGGCTTCGGCTCGCTTATGGAGTTTGTTGGCAAGATAAAGACAAGAAGCATATTCAAAGAAAGCCTTATTTGCAGATTATGTAAGTTCCTATGGCGCAAGTATAAGGAAACATCACTGTATCACTATTTTCATGGACTTCCGCTTGGAATAAAGCTTACTTGGAAGTTCATACTTATATTCGTTGGAATTTTTGTTGTGATGTCTAGTGGATTGACGATGTTAATTTTGTTGGCGGTAGAAATTGTTCTGTGTATATCAATGCTCCGTGACTTCGCACAGCTTTCAAAGCTCAGCAAACAGATAGACAGCCTTGGAGAAGAAAAGCCTTATGAGGGCAAGATAAGAAAAACTTCGCCTGTGTATGCTGAATCTGAAAAACTCAACTCAGTTCAGGATAAGGTGAGAGAGTCTGTGGAGCAGCAGATACAGTCTGAACGTTTGAAAATAGAGCTTGTGACAAACGTTTCACACGATCTGAAAACGCCGCTGACTTCCATTATCAGCTATATCGACCTGCTTAAGAAAATGGATCTTGACGATGAAGCTTCGAGCTATGTGAAGATACTTGATAAAAAGGCGCAGAAGCTCAAAGGCATTGTGTCTGACGTTTTCAGCATAGCAAAAGCCACAAGCGGCGTTGATGTAAACCTAACAAAGCTTGATTTTGTGATGCTGTTAAATCAGTGCATCGCAGACGCAGAGGACAAGATAGCTGACAGTGGCAAGATAGTAAAGATAAACATAAATGCCGACAGCGCAATGGTAATGGGCGACGGCGACAAGCTTTACAGAGTGTTCCAAAACATTGTTGACAACGCTCTGAATTACTCTATGGACGGCACAAGGATATTCCTTGATGTGTACAAAAAAGCGGACAGAATAGTATTTGCCGAGAAGAACATTTCGGCAACGCCGATAAACTTCACAGAGGAAGAGATACTTGAAAGATTTGTGCGAGGGGATAAGTCACGAACAGACGGCGGAAGCGGTTTGGGATTATCCATATCAAAGAGCTTCACGGAAGCCTGCGGTGGTATCTTCAATATCGAAATAGACGGAGATATGTTCAAGGCGATAGTAGAAATGCCGATAATTCAGGAGGATACGGCAGAGAAAACCGATGACAAAACGGAATAGCGTAAATAAAAATAGCGGTGCTTTGAGTTGCATCGCTATTTTTAATGTCGGAAAATGTAAATAAATTAAAATATACCAATATTTTTTTGACAATTTGTTGAAATTTATATACTAATATGTTATAATATAGAAGTTAGGTGATCTTAGCGGACGGGAAGTGACATAATGAACTTTACAGAACAGATACTGTATTCGCTAATGGCAAAAACAGGCAAAAATTCGTCTGAATGGCTGCCGCTTTTGCAGCATTTGCAGGATACGGCAGATATCATGAGCTGTCTGTGTGATGAATTTCTGTCACCGTCATTTGCAAAGGCTTGCGGATTAGAGGAGAATGAGTTCAAAAAGTTAGCTGTTTTTCTAGCAGCAGTTCACGATATCGGCAAAGCAATAGTGGTATTTCAATATAAAATAGGTGATAAACTTCCTGAGAGAAAGTCTGCACTTGAAGCGTCAGGAATCAATTTTGACGTTTCTTATGATAAAGGAAAAGCCAAACAAACTCCTCATGCATTTGCAGGTGAGGAGATTCTTAATTTGTTGGGTTGCCCTGAATGTGTAAGCACTGTTGTTGGCTCTCATCATGGTGTACCTGCTGAGAGCGTACAGGATTTGTCATGGCCACAAGAGGATATAGCTTTCTATGAAAACTATTATGGACGTGACAAAGAAAATGTTAAAGTTTTGCAGGATATTTGGCAGACGATATTTGATATGGCACTTGATTATGCAGGCTTTTTAGATGTTAGTGAGTTGCCGGATATAGACCGTTCGTCGCAAATGCTTCTGAGTGGTATGTTAATAATGGCGGATTGGCTTGCAAGCAACACTGAGCTTTTTCCGCTTTTGTCAGTGGAGGACCTCAAACCTGACGACAAGCTGAGGGCGGAACGCGCTTGGGCAAAGCTTGATTTTCCGCAGATGTGGAATCCTGAGAGATCGGTAATATCTAATGAGGACTTTAAAGAAACTTTTGGTTTTGAACCACGTTCAGTGCAGTCAGAGGTCCTTAAAATAGTTGAGAATTCGGAAAATCCGGGAATATACATATTTGAAGCGCCAATGGGCTGTGGCAAAACAGAAACATCACTTGCGGCAAGCGAGATATTGGCATCGAAGTGCGGCAAAAACGGCGTGTTTTTTGGACTTCCAACTCAGGCAACTGCAAACGGCATTTTCCCAAGAATACTCAGTTGGGCTGAAAAGCAATCTACAGAATTTTATCATTCTGTTCAGCTCAACCATGGAAGCGCAACACTCAATTCGCTGTTTCAGAACATACAAAGGGGCATACCGCAGGAGGAAAGCGACAGCGGATTAATTATCCACAACTGGTTTTGTGACAGCAAAAAAGCGTGTCTTGCAGATTTTGTGACGGCGACAGTAGACCAAATGCTCATGCTTGCATTGAAACGAAAATACGTTATGCTCCTTCACCTTGGATTGTCAGAAAAGGTCGTTGTCATCGATGAGGTCCATGCTTATGACGCATACATGAGCGAGTATCTTGAAATGGCTTTGCAATGGCTTGGAAGCTACAACACCCCTGTTATCCTGCTGTCGGCAACGCTGCCCTCAGCAAGACGAATGTCACTTATCCGTGCTTATCTTGGAATAAAAAAGTCTGATGATAGATTTGAAAAAGAGCAGGGCTATCCACTGCTCACATGGACAGACGGCAAAGATATCTGTCAGCAGCGACTCAGCTATGACGGAGTACATAAAACTGTGTCAGTCAAGACCTGCGTTAGTGACGATGTTGTGCAGCTTGTGAAAAATGTAACAGAGAATGGTGGCTGTGTAGGTGTTATAGTAAATACCGTAAGACGTGCCCAGATGTTCGCCGAGCTTTTGCAGGATAATGCAAAAGTGCTTTTGTATCATGCTCAGTTCGTGCTTCCTGACCGTGCTAAAAAGGAGAAACAGCTTGTTGACCTTGTCGGCAAAAACAGTACGCCTGAAAGCAGGAGCGGTCTTGTGGTAGTTGGAACGCAGGTGCTTGAACAATCACTTGATATTGATTTTGATATGCTCATCACGGATATGTGCCCTATGGACTTATTGTTGCAGCGAATGGGCAGACTTCACAGGCATGAACGTGGAGTGCGGCCTGATACAGCACAAACCCCTGTCTGCTATGTTATTACAGATGAGTATACAAATATGGAATCAGCGTCAAGAAAAATATACAGTCATTGGCTTATCAATAAAACGGCTGACAATTTGCCCGACAGCATCACTCTTCCTGACGATATCTCACCACTTGTTCAAGAGGTTTATAGTGCTACGAGTGATGAGTGTTATGATAAGTATATAAATGAGCAAAAGAAAAGCAAGAGCAGGGCTGACTGCTTTAGGATAAGTAAGCCAAAAGGAAAAAGTATCCATGGACTGCTTTCAAAGCCTGTTGAAACTGGTGATGAACAGCTTGCACAGGCGGCTGTGCGTGACGGTATCTCTTCATTTGACGTATTGCTTATGCGGTTAAGTGCTGATGAGAAAATTCATTTTCTGCCTGACCAATATGGCGGTGCAGAGGTATCAGAGTGCCCTGATGATGAAGAATGTCGCCGAATAGCTGAACAGAAGCTTCGACTTCCGACAATGTTTTGTCAGTCATGGAATATAGATAAAAATATAAGAGAACTTGAAGACAACTGTATGAAGTATATTGCAGGTTGGCAAAATTCCCCGTGGCTTAAAAACCAGCTTGTATTGTTTCTTGATGAGGACCTTAAAGGTGAGTTGAACGGATATGATCTTCATTACAGCTTTGAAAAAGGTCTGGAATTTACTAAGAAGGAGGAATGTGAATGAACGAAACAGAGTTTAATCTGCTTGATGAGCCGTGGATAAGAGTAATGGACGACAATTGTCAAATAAAAGAGGTGTCACTAACAGATGCACTTTTGAATGCGCATAAGTATAAGGCTCTGAAAGGCGAAATGCCTACGCAGGATATAGTTATACTTCGTCTTATGCTTGCCATAGTGCATACTGTCTTTTCAAGGGTAGATGCCGACGGCAATGAAGCAGAGCTAGAGGAAGAGGACGATGCGGTGGATAGGTGGGAAAGCCTATGGAACAACCTAAAGATTCCCGAAAAGCCCGTGAGAGAGTATCTTGAAAAGTGGCATGAACGCTTTTGGCTCTTTCATCCCGAAAGACCATTTGGGCAAATGACCGGGCTGACTTATGGCACAGAATATGGTGCGTCAAAGCTTAATGGCGAGATATCAGAAAGTGGCAACAAAACTAGGATATTTTCTGCATATTCAGGCGAACAGAAAAGCCACCTTACATATGCTCAGGCGGCTAGGTGGCTTTTGTACGTCAACTCTTTTGATGACACATCAGCAAAGCCTACCAAAGAGGGTAAGGCAAGAGCAGGCGGCAAACTGCCGTCACCAGGCGCAGGTTGGCTCGGAAAACTGGGAATAGTGTATCTCAATGGTAAAAATCTTTTTGAAACGCTTATGTTAAATCTTGTGCTCATCAATAATGATAACGTTGAAAGTGAAGAACACCCTCTGTGGGAACGTGATGTTCCGCCTACATCTGAGCGTAGAGAGATACCTTATCCTACAAATCTTGCCGAGCTTTATACTTTGCAATCAAGGCGTATGCTGTTGAAGCGTGAGGAAAATTATGTTATCGGCTATTATCTTATCGGCGGCGATTTTTTCGCAAAGGAAAATGCCTTTGTCGAGCCTATGACAGTTTGGAGAACACCTAGCAAGGCTAGTGATCCTTATAATCCTAAAAGGCACGATTCAGCAAAGCAAATGTGGCGTGAGTTTTCTGTTTTGTATGATAATGCAGATAATAACCATGTTGCAGGCATAATCAAATGGTTTAAGTTTATATCTTCAAAAGTCAAGTTGCCTATCATGAATACAGCTATAGTGTCTGTGCAGTATGGCGACAAAGACTTCTTTGTTCAGAACGTTTTCGGTGATTCCCTAGAAATGAACGCACAAATACTATCAGAAGTAGGCAGGGGTTATCGTGAAGAAATAAAGTTTGAGATAAGCAGATGTGAAGAACTTGCGAAAAAAATAGGCAATCTAGCATGGAATATTTACATTGCCTCTGGTGGAAATAAGAACAGTAAGCCAAAGGACATTGGCTCGATTTTAGACGCCAAGTCACAGCTATACTACCGCCTTGATATTCCTTTCCGCAGTTGGCTTTCTTCACTTGACCCGGAAAATGATGATAAGCTGGAAAAGTTTGAACAGTGGCAGAATACTGCAAAGAGGATAACCCTTGATCTTGGTAGGGAGCTTGTTGCGGCAGTAGATGATACTGCAATGGTGGGACATATGATAGATGAGACGATCTATTCTGCACCAAAGGCTTACAACATTTTCTTGCGTGATGTTTCAAAGATATATCAGAAAATTTAATGGTTTTTAAAGCGAGGTGAGAATATGGAAGAAGTAAAGCTCGTAAGAGAAGAAATGTACAAAAGAGTGCAGGAGCTTATCAGACAAAAAGGCACTAGCGGTGGAAGAGCTGCATTAGCAAATCTCCGCCGTGGAATAGGCAAAAAGCCGGGTGAAATGCCTGAATTATGGGGGGTGTTTCTAAATAAAATGTCGCCTGAACTTTTCAGCAGAACAGGAGAGCCAAGCAGATCGGAGTGGGCAATATATATTTCGCTGACTATGTTTGCACTTCATCAGCAGGGAAGTTCGGAAACAGTTCATTGTGAGGGAAGATCCCTTGGAAGTGCAGCCGCTGATCTTATGGAAGAGAAAACTGATGAAAACAGAGAACGTATCATGCGCAGATTTGGACCTGTTGTCACGGCCAAAGATATGCCTGAACTTTCACATCATATAAGAGGTCTTGTACAGCTTTTTAAGGCAAAGAGCGTAAAGCTCGATTACGTCAGACTTGCAGAGGATCTGTATTGGTTTCAGGACACTAACAAGAGAAAAAACGTCCAGCTTAAATGGGGCGAGGATTTTTATCGTGAAAAAGGAGAAGATTTATCATGAGTATTTATGTTGACATACACGTTTTGCAGACCGTACCACCAAGCTGTGTAAACCGTGACGATATGGGCAGTCCTAAGACAGCCGTTTATGGCGGAACAAGGAGAGCAAGAGTTTCATCACAGGCTTGGAAGCATGCTATGAGAAAAGATTTCAAGAAAATTTTTTCGGTGGAAGAGCTTGGCGTGCGTTCCCGTGAAGTGGCAAAGCAAATTGCCAAAGAGATTGTTGCAATAGACAGCACTATTAGCGAGGAGGAGGGTATCAAAAAAGCCACTAAAGCGCTTAAAGATGTTGGAATAAAAACGGAAATTGTAAATAAGAAAGATAACACCGAAGAAAATGATAAAATTGAACAAACAAAAGTTTTGCTATTTATAAGTAACAAACAGGCAAAGGCTTTGGCTAAGCTTATATGCGAGGGAGTAAAAGATAAAAAAGCTTATATAAAAGCTTTACAGGATAATCCGTCAATAGATATTGCTTTATTTGGAAGAATGGTTGCAAAGGTTTCTACACTTAATTTTGACGCTGCGGCGCAGGTGGCTCATGCTATTTCAACACATGTTGTTAATAACGAGTATGATTACTTCACGGCAGGTGATGACTTGAATGAAAATGCTGCTTTTCTGGATACTATTGAGTATAATTCCTCAACTCTTTATCGCTATGCCAACGTGAATGTGACAGAGCTTTCAAAGGCACTTGACAATTTGTATGATGCAGTTGATGTTGTGAAAAAGTATGTTGA
>OGMT01001300.1_pt1 | contig 12432 bp, 8 predicted proteins | sample 1573271 | NCBI WGS metagenome assembly OGMT01 (sample SAMEA2582000, study PRJEB24529) | metagenome | biome: Human gut stool | place: China | collected 2011 | reverse complement strand
ACGACGTCATTCTGGAACTCAAGCTGCTGGCCGACGTGGGTCTTGTCGGCTTCCCGAACGTCGGTAAATCGACGCTTCTGTCCGTCACGTCCAACGCGCACCCGAAAATTGCAAATTATCACTTCACCACGCTCTATCCGAACCTCGGCGTGATCTACGTCGCCGACGGCGTGTCGTTCGTCATGGCCGATATCCCCGGCATCATCGAGGGCGCGGCGGACGGCGTCGGTCTCGGCCATGATTTCCTGCGCCATATCGACCGCTGCCGCCTGCTCGTCCACATCGTCGACGTCTCCGGCAGCGAGGACCGCGACCCGGTCGACGACTTTGAAAAGATCAACGAGGAGCTTCGCCAGTATTCCCCGGACCTTGCGTCCCGCCCCATGCTCGTTGCGGCAAACAAGGCGGACCTTCTGCCCCCGGACAGCGACAATCTGGACCGCCTCAAGGCGCACGTCGAGGCGCAGGGCTACGAGTTCTACGTGATCTCCGCCGCCACGACACAGGGCACGCACGAGCTGATGAAGACCATCGCAGGCAAGCTTGCCGCGCTCCCGCCCGTCACGATCTACGAGCCGGAGTACGTCAAGCCTCTGGCCGAGGCAGGCGACGCGGACGAATTGCAGATCGAGCGCTACGACGATCTGTGGGTCGTGTCCGGCAAGTGGCTCCAGAAGCTTCTGAACGATATCAACTTCGACGATTACGAGTCCCGTATGTACTTCGACCGCCAGCTCCGCAAAAGCGGCCTGTTCGACCGTCTGGAGGAGCAGGGCATCGAGGACGGCGACACCGTCAGCATCTACGATTTTGAATTCGACTACACGAAATAAGCAAACAAAAACCCGCAGCCGTTCGGCTGCGGGCCTTTGTTTGAAGAAAGAAAAGAAAAAGAGAAGAAAGAGAGGATTGGGTAAATCCTTGATTATGAGTATACGGGCAAATCGTGTCCGAACTGTGAACGGCAGGAAAAGGAATTGTGAACATTTCACCGCTGCCCTGTATTTTCACGGAAAAATAAAAAAACGAAAATCACCACTTGACAAATCCCGACTTTATGCTATAATAACGGAGCGCTCTTGAGAAAGAGACTTGCTGCTGTAGCTCAGTCGGTAGAGCGCGTCATTGGTAATGACGAGGTCGGCAGTTCGAATCTGCCCAGCAGCTCCAGAAAAATCCTTGAAATCACAATGGTTTCGAGGATTTTTTCTTTTTGTATAAAGAAAACCGCTATCGGTGCGGATGAGAACACTGCCCTTGATGTTTCTCCGGCGGAGCGAAGATTTTGCCTCTGCCGTGCATGTAGTCTGCGCCGGCCATGGCCTGAACATAGAGCAGCGCCCATTGTATGTTCCTATCTGGACGACCCTTGCGGCATCGTCATAGTCCCTGAAATCTGCAGCCTTGCGGGTAGTCGTATTTGCCGCCGACGCGGATACTGCCGCGAAAAATAATGCGAGGATTCGCGACTTTTCTTCACGTTGAATCCCTCCTGTTAGGGTGTATCTGAAAACTCCCAATGTGACCGGCAGCGAGAAATTTTTGCGCTGAGCAAGACATTTTTTCGCAGGAATACTGACGTATTTCAAGGAAAAATGGTGCAGCGCAGCGTGAAAAGGTCCGCTGTCCGGGTGCGTTGGGAGTTTTCAGATACACCCTAGAATTTAAGGGGAACGCTTGCGCGTTCCCCTGTGCGATAGGCGATTGCACGGCTTGCCATCAGGCAGACAGCCTCAGAAATTACGATATGGAGTCTTCCTCAGCGGTGTACAGCCGGTTCCATCAACCGGGCTGGTTGACCAGTCCCACAAACAGCGGCAGGCCGTCAATGCCGGTGATCGCGAAGACAAACGGCTTATCGAGCGTAAAATCGATCTCATCCTCCGGCCCCATCATCGCAGTTGCCTCAGGGGCAAGCACGGTATAGGCCGCTGCCTCGCATCCGTCCTCGTCGATCTTCACGCGCGCAGCGTGCTTGGCCTGCGTCAGCTCCAGCGCGGAGTCCGCCGTCGTAAGCGGCGTAAAATCGGACTTTCCGCCGTCCATCACATCCGTTATGCCGAGCTGCGCCAACGTGTCCAGAATGTCCAGATCGGACGAAACGTCAAATTTCGGCAGGCTCAGATTGACCCGCGCACGCTGCGTCTGCGACCATTCGCCGTTCGCGAGCAAAAAGCCCAGTGCGTCCTCATTCTGCAGTAGCGCGGCAGCGTCCACGCCCTCGTCCGGCTTCAGCAGCCACATCTGGCCGCTGTTCTCCAGCGAAAGCCCGATGGCTGAGAAGCCGTTGCCGTAATATACCGTGTTAGAATCGCTGCTGTGCATGAAATCGACGGTCACATCGCCGTCCGGCGCGTGAAACACGGCCTGCGTCGTGGCAGAGCCGGAAAATTTGTCGCTCCATGACGCACGGTAATAGATCGTCGACACCAGCGCCAGCACCGTCGCGGGCGCAAGCTCCAGTCCGCTTGCCTGCTCGGTAAGCAGATTTCCGGTATGCTCGTTGATCCAGTCGCGCAGCATATTGTTGTACGCGTCAGTGCCCATTTCCCCGGAAAACGCGGAAGCATAGAATTCTTCTCCCAGCTTTTGCAGCGTTTCTTCATTGTAGGAGTATCCATCCCGCAGCCAGATCGAGTTTGCAAGCACGCTGGTCACGATCCCGTCGTCCCAGCTGTTTTCCGTCCAGAGCTGCGCGGTCTGCTTTTGAAGCAGCTCCAGAGACTCCGCGCCCAGCGCGTCCAGAATCTGCTGCCGCGTCTGGCCGTCCGTCACGGCGGCCAGCATGGAAAGCGCCATGTAGATATTCAGCGGCGAGCATACGCGGTTTTCCTTACCCGCGTCCTGCATCAGGGCCGGAATGCTGGTTGTGAACCAGTGCGTCATGGCGGCGGGGTCGGTCATATCCGCGGTCTTTTCCTGATAGCTTTCCCACCACGCGTCCCAGTCCTCGTCGTACTTTTCAGAGTCAAAGTTACCATTGCTGGCTGTATACTTCGCCTCGTTCGGATACTGCGCCATGGCAGCCTCCACCGGTGCGGCCAGCTGCTGCGTCGTCGGGTCGCTGATGCAGTCCGGCTGTTCCTCCGCTGCCGGGGTATCCGGAGCAGCTGCGCAGGCCGCCAGCGAGAACGCGCACGCGGCTGCAAGTAAAATCGCAAGAAGCTTTTTCATGAATGATCTCTCCTTTATCATAAAATGTGATCTGGTGATCTGCTTTTACAGACGCAGAAAAACGGTAGAAGTTGCACCCGCCGATTTTATGAATTTTGCCGACTTGCCTTTTTCCATGATTTGTGTACAATACAGATATAGAAATATTGTTTGGGAGGCTGTTTTATGGCTGTCGATACCGAAAAGACCCTGCGCAATCAGGTCTTGTATTCCATCTATGTCCGCAATTATTCCGAAGCGGGCACCTTCGCTGCCGTGCAGGCGGACCTCGACCGCATCAAGGCGCTCGGCACGGACATCATCTGGCTGCTGCCCATTCACCCGACCGGCGAAAAGCACCGCAAGGGCACGCTCGGCAGCCCCTACGCCATCCGCGATTACCGCGCCGTGAACCCCGAATTCGGCACGCTGGATGATTTCCGGCATCTGGTCGACGCCATCCACGACCGAGGCATGAAGTGCATCATCGACGTGGTCTATAACCACACGTCCCCCGATTCCTGGCTGGCAGAGCACCACCCCGAGTGGTTCTTCCACAAGCCGGACGGCTCGCTCGGCAACCGCTTCGGCGACTGGTGGGACGTGGCCGATCTGGATTACAGCCACAAGGAGCTGTGGGAGTACCAGATCGAAACGCTTAAATACTGGGCGCGCCTCGTCGACGGCTTCCGCTGCGACGTTGCGCCGCTTGTCCCGCTGGAGTTCTGGAAGCGGGCGAGGGAAGAGGTGGCCGCCGTCCGTCCCGGCTGCTTCTGGCTGTGCGAATCGGTCGAGCGCGGCTTCCACGTCGCCGCCCGCGCACAGGGCTTCGCAAGCCTGTCTGACGCCGAGCTCTATCAGGCGTTCGACGCGGGCTATGATTACGACGTCTATCCCTATTTCCGCGACTATCTGGAGGGCAGGATCAGCCTGACGCAGTACGCCGACCGGCTCGACGCGCAGGAATGGCTCTATCCCGATAACTACGTCAAGCTCCGCTTCCTCGAAAACCATGACCGTGCCCGTGCGGCCCATATCCTGCCGGACGAGAAAATGCGCCGGAACTGGACGGCGTTCCTGTTCTTCCAGCGTGGTCTGACGCTTGTTTACAACGGACAGGAGGCCGACTGCACGCACGTTCCGTCGCTGTTCGACAAGGACCCCATCAACTGGAACACCGGCCGCGACCAGTCCGCGTTCCTTGCACATCTGGCCAAGCTGAAGCGCGACCCGATCTTCGCGGAGGGCAGCTATACCCTCACAGCCCTGCCGCATGACGTGCTGCTTGCCGTATATGAAAAGGACGGCCGGCGCATGGCCGGCCTGTTCAGCCTGCGCGGCGAGTCGGCGCTTGTCCGCTTCCCCGCGCCGAACGGCGTGTACCAGAACTGCATCGACGGCAGTCCCGTTGAGATCTACGAGGAGCAGCTTGCCATAGGCGGCGAGCCCATCGTGCTCTCCCTCTGAAAATTTTTCCGGTTCCGGGAACAATCGGCGCGCCGCGCCGTCTAACCAATATCAATGAAACGGAGGAACTTCTCATGAAGAAACTGTATAAAAGCAATAACCGGATGATCTGCGGCGTCTGCGCCGGCATTGCCGAGTATCTCGGCATCGATCCCACCGTCGTCCGCCTGCTCTGGGCGGCCCTCGGCCTGACCGGCACGGGCATTCTGCTCTACATCATCGCCGCTCTCGTCATGCCCGAGAACATGGATGTGATGTAAGCTGGGTTATTCCAAAGGCTCCCCTTTATCCAAAGGAGGCTTTTGTGCACGTAAAACCGCTCCCACGGATGGCCCGGGGAGCGGTTTGTTGTCAGACTTGTTGTTATTTTGCAGCCTTGGCAGCTTTCTTGGCGGCCTTCTCACGCTCGAGGCGGGAGATGAACAGCGCGCAGGTCGCGTCGCCGGTGATGTTCAGCGTCGTGCGGCCCATGTCGAAGATCTTGTCAACGCCCGCGATGATCGCGATGCCCTCGACCGGCAGACCGACCTGGGTCAGAACCATCGCCAGCATGATCATGCCGGCACCGGAAACGCCGGCCGTGCCGACGGAGGCGAGGGTCGCAGTCAGAACGATCATGGCCATGTCGCCGAGCGTCAGCTGAACGCCATAGCAGCAGGCGATGAAGACTGCGCAGACAGCCTGATAAATGGCCGTGCCGTCCATGTTGATCGTCGCGCCAAGCGGCAGGACGAAGGAGCTGACCTCAGGCTCCGCACCCATCTTGTTGCAGCACTCGATGTTGACGGGCAGCGTCGCATTGGAGGATGTGGTGGTGAATGCGGTGATCATGGCCGGGGCGATGCCCTTGAAGAATGCAAGCGGGCTCATCTTGGCGAGGAACTTGACGGACAGGCCGTAGACAACGACAACATGGACAATGTAGCCGATGTAGGCAACGCCGATGATGAGTGCCAGCTTGCCGATGATGTCGGCGCCGTTGACGGCGACAACGTTGGCCATGAGGCAGAACACGCCGATCGGGGTGAACTTGATGATCATCATCATGATCTTCATGATGACTTCTTCCATGCAGTTGATGAGCTCCGCGATCTTCTGTCCCTTCTCGCCCGCGGCCAGAACGCCTGCGCCGAGGAAAATGGCGGTGACGATGACCGGCAGCATGTCGGAGGAGACCATCGGCTGGAGCAGGTTGGACGGGAAGATGTTCACGATGACCTGCATGACGGACGGGGCTTCCTTCGCCTCATATTCCAGCGCGCCCAGATCTGCGGACGGCAGCGGGGTGAAGCTGCCCTTGAAGAGATTGACCAGCACGAGGCCGATAACGACGGCCAGCGCGGTCGTAATCATGTAATACACGAAGGTCTTCAGGCCGACGGAACCGACGCGCTTGAGGTCCTTCAGGCTGATGACGCCGTCAGCGATCGAGAACAGGACGACCGGGACGACCAGGAACTTCAGCAGGTTGACGTAGATCGTTCCGATGGGCTTGATCCACTCCGTGGTGAAATCGCCGAGACCGGCGAACGCGAAGATGAGACCGGCGGCAATACCGGCAAGCATACCGATAAATATCCATGCCGGCAGACTGAGTTTCTTCTTTTCTTTCATACAGATCTCCTTTTCTTTTTTTGAGGACATTCCTCAGATTGCATTCAATATACCATAAAACGGATAGGCGGTAAAGGCAATCTGCTCAATCTTAACGAAATCTTAACACCATAAATCAGGCATAATGCACAAAACATACAGAAATAGCAGGAAGCGCGCACGCTGCGCGCTTCCTGCTATGTAAAAAACAACGGTCAGTCTTTGACTTCGCGGATGGAGATGAAGCGAAGCTGGTTGAGGGGCTTGCCAGTCCGGTCCGCGACGATGGCCATGAGCATGGCGGCAGTCTTATCGGGGACGTCGTGCAGCGCGATCTTACCGGCGGAGCCAGGCGCGGGCGCGTTCTTTGCTGCGGGAGCAGCGGGCGCGGCAGCAGCGGGAGCGGCGGCAGGCGCAGCAGTATTCTTACGGTTGATGATCGCACCGGCGATCTTCGTGACGAACATCAGAAGAATGAGGCCGAAAAAGACGACGGCCATGCCGAGCACAACGATCAGGGCGGCGGTACCGATGGGGATCTTCTCCATGGCGGTATTGATCAGAAACATAGTTCTTCCTCCTCACAGGGCGCGAAGCGCCATGATCTTTCAGGGCTTATTATACAGCAGGAGCACGTTAATTTGGCGTTAAGGAAGAAAACCAGAAAAGGGCTTGCAAAGCGGAAAAAATATGCTATAATACAGGCAGGAAAGTAAACAAGGCGGGTCGGTTCGCCCGGCATGGAACGGATGCCGGAAGCGGAATGGGGTGCAAATCCCCGCGAGTGGGTCACTGTGATGCGCGCACGCCGCGCTCAGTCAGATACGTCAGAACCAGACCTGTGCTCCTGCCGTCACCGGGAGTCTATGGACGAATTTTTTGTCCGCACGGCTGGTGGCTGTGCGGACTTTTTGTCTGGCGCTTTTCCTCCCCCGGAAAGCGCCGTCCGGAAAGCTGCACAACCCATGTGCTTTCCGGGCAGTCTGCGCAGATCCCCCTCTGCGGTGTGCTGTCAACAAAAAGAGCCCCCTTCGGCGTTGGGAACCGCCGAAGGGGGATTTTTTGCGATGAAATAGCGATAGGAAGGTTATGTCCGGCAGCGGGAGCCGGCCGATTCCAGCAGGATCTGCTGCATCTGCGGCCATTGCGCTTCCATGTCCGCCGCGAGCCGCAGCTGCGCGCGGCAGCGGTCGAGGTTCTGCGTTGGCCGGTCGATCTTGAAATAGACATCGCCGTCCAGATAGTCCTTCAAAAAGCGCATACCAAGCTCGATCGTGATGATCTTTGCGCCAAGCGGCAGGACGCTGATCTCATTTTCTGTCAGTGCGTGCCCGCAGGCGTCAAGATAGCCCTCCAGAAATGCCCGGTAAAGATCAAGACGCAGGAAGACCTTCGAAAGATCCGTCTCATCCTCTGCAGCCGAGGACGCGCCGAAGCGCACAGCGTCGCCAAAGTCATAGGCAGAAAGCCCGGGCATGACGGTATCGAGATCGAGCACGCTTCTTGCAAGGCCCGTTTTTTCGTCCAGCAGGACGTTATTGAGCTTCGTGTCGTTGTGCGTCACCCGCAGCGGCAGCGCGCCGCTGCGCAGCATCCGGCAGAGCGTGCCAAGCTCCTGCTCACGGGCGGAAATGAACGCAAGCTCCGGCCCGGCCTCCCGTACGCGGCCGCAGGCGTCGGCCTCCACTGAAGCGCGCAGCTGGCAGAGCCGGTCCTCGGTGTCGTGAAAGCGGGGGATCGTCTCGTGGAGCGTGGCGGCGGGGAAATCGGCCAGCGCCTGCTGGAACTTGCCGAAGGCGACCGCCGCCTGATAAAAGTCGTTGCAGTCGCGCGGCGCCTCGAGACTGAGGCCGCCGGAGATATAATCATAGGCCCGCCAGAATTCCCCCTGTGCGTCGACGGCATATTTTCTGCCGCCCCTGGCTGTGCAGAGGCGGATCATTTCCAGTCCGGTGTTCTTCTTTGCGATAAAGCGCGAAACTGCGTCAATATTCTCGATCAGCTCCTCCGGGTGCCGGAACGCGACGCGGTTGATGCGCTGGAGCGTATAGACCCTTCCGCTGCTGCAGGTGACGCGGAAGGTGCGGTTGATATGGCCGTTTCCAAACGGCTCGCAGGAGACGGGCGTTCCGTCCAGACAAAACTGCTGTAAGACCTGTTCCATACCTGATCTGACCTTTTCTCTTTGCTGCGCCCTGTAAACAGGACGTTCCTTCTATTCTATCCGTTTTGCCCCCAAATTGCAACCTCCAAGGCAAAAAACGCGCCCGGCTTTGTGAGAATACAAGGCCGGGCCTAGGGTGTATCTGAAAACTCATGATGTGACCGGCAGCGAGGGATTTTTGCGTTGCGCAAGACATTTTTTCGCAGGAATACTGACGTATTTCAAGGAAAAATGACGCGGCGCACCGCAAAAAGGCCCGCTGTCCGGGTGCGTTGGGAGTTTTCAGATACACCCTAAATAGCGCCGCAAAAACGCACCTGATTCGCAGGGGCGGACGACTCTGTCCGCCTGCACGAAATGTCTCATGCTTCAAAAATCTATGGCAAAACCGAAGGCCCAAGCTCATTTCGTTGCAGGGGCCGATGCCTGCGTCGGTCCCTGCAAAACACATACGCCAAAGGCGCTTGTGCTCAGATCTTCTTTTTATCCGGCAGCAGATTCGTCATGCTCTTTAAGCTGATGGCGAGCGTAGACGCGTTGTGCAGGAGCGCCGAGGTCGTCGGCGGCAGGAGTCCGGCCACGCCGAAGACGATCAGACCAAGGTTGAAGCCGACGATGAAGCGGTAATTGCGGTGGATGCGGCCCATGAGGGCCTCGCTGATTCTGCGCAGCGTGACAAGCTCGAACAGATCCTCCGACGCGATGGTGATGTCGGCGATCTCCCGCGCGATAGCCGCGCCGGTCGAAATGGCGACGCCCGCGTCGGCCTCAGACAGGGCAGGGGAGTCGTTCACGCCGTCGCCGATCATGATAACGGTGCGGCCCGCAGCCTTTTCCCGGCGGATGAACGCGGCCTTGTCCTCAGGCAGAACCTCGGCGTAGAATTCGTCCACGCCGACCTCTTCCGCGACGGACGCGGCAGTCCGGCGGTTATCGCCGGTCATCATGACGACCTTGCTGATGCCGCAGGCGTGCAGCGCGCGGATAGCGTCCTTTGCCTCGGCGCGCAGCGGGTCGAAGATGCAGATGACGGCGGCAAGCTCGCTCGCGATGCACAGATACAGATGTGAATACTGCGCGGGCAGGGAATCAAATTTTTCCCGTTCGTCCTCCGGGATGGTGCAGCCCTCGTCTTCAAAGACGAAGTGCGCACTGCCGATGAGCACCTTTTTGCCCTCGACCATGCTGGAAATGCCGTGCGCGACGACATACTGCACCTGCGAATGGTATTCCTCGTGCTTGAGCCCCTGCTTCTTGGCCTCCTCCACAACGGCGTTGGCCATCGAATGCGGGTAATGCTCCTCAAGGCAGGCGGCCAGACGCAGCATTTCCGTCTCCTCATGTCCGCCGAAGGGCACGATCTGCGCGACCTTCGGCTCGGCGTAGGTCAGCGTGCCGGTCTTGTCGAACACCACTGTATCGGCCTTTGCCACGGCCTCCAGGAAACGTCCGCCTTTGACAGAAATATGATAGTTGCTGCTCTCACGCATGGCCGAGAGCACCGCGATGGGCATGGCCAGCTTCAGCGCGCACGAGAAGTCGACCATCAGAACAGCCAGCATCTTCGTTACGTTGCGCGTGACGAGATACGTCAGCGCCGTGCCGCCCAGCGTATACGGGACCAGCCGGTCGGCAAGGCGCGCAGCCTTGTCCTCGGCAGTGGACTTGAGCTTTTCCGATTCCTCGATCATGTGCACGATGCGGTCGTACCGGCCTCCGCCGAGCGCCTTTTCCACGTTTACAATGCACTCGCCCTCTTCCACGACCGTCCCGGCATAGACATAGCTGCCCTCGCGCTTCGGCGCGGGCATGGACTCACCGGTGATGGACGCCTGATTGACCGTCGCCTCGCCAGAGACGACCTTGCCGTCGAGCGGAATGAGATTGCCGGTGCGCACGATCATCCGGTCGCCGGGCTTCACATCGCCGATGGGGACGAGCAGCTCGGTTTCGCCGGACTGCAGCCATACCTTGTCGACGTTCAGCGCCATCGCACCGGCCAGATCGGCGACAGACTTCTTGTGCGTCCACTCCTCCAGAATTTCACCCAGCCGCAGCATGAACATGACGGAGCCTGCGGTGTCGAAGTCGCCGCGCACCATCGAGACGGTCACGGCCGTCGCGTCGAGCACGGCGACAGATAGTTTGCCGTGCAGCAGGGCACTGAGTCCTGCGCGGATGTATTTGACCGAGCGGAACAGCGCGATGGCCGTCTGCACCGGAATCGGCAGGAACAGCCGCGAGAACGCGCGGCGGCAGACGGTAAAGACGAGCTTGTCCTCATACTCGCGGTTGAGCGCGCGGGACGTATGCTCCGGCAGGCGGGCAAGCGCCCGCTCTGACGTGAACGAGAAGGACGAGAGCGCCCGCACGATATCCGCACGCGGGCAGGTATAGGTGATGACGGCGTCCTGCGTCCGGTCGAAGACCTTGACGGACACGACACCGGCAACGCCCTTCAGATCATATTCCAACAGATCCGCTTCGCGCAGCGACATCCGGCGAAGCGCGAGATGCACGCGCATACGCCCGGGCGTCTCATGCAGAATGTTACACTTCATATGCTGATTTGTACCTCCGAAAAACAGAAGAGCCGCAAAAACGGCTCTTCCTTTGCAAACCTAACGGACTTATTCCGCGTCCGAAGCGGTATCCTCGATCACCTCAGGTGCAGCCTCGGCAGCGCGGCGGTCGTTGATGGCCTTGGCGTCTGCGTAGACATCGTCCGCACCCTCACGCACGGTCGTCACGGCCTGCATGACGCAGTCCTTGGCGCGCAGAACGGCTGCGGTGGTGTGCGCGTAAACGCTCTTTGCTTCCTTGCTGCTGAGGATCTTCAGACCGGCGGTGCCAAACAGAACGCCAGCCGCGAACAAACCAAGATGTTTCATAAAATGTACCTCCTGTTCTGGATTGCTGCCGCACTCAATGTTAGATACGGCTAACAAAAATTAGACACATTTAATTTTCAGCGAGATAATACCACACATTCCCTGAAAATGCAAGCCCATATCCGTAAAAAAACTATGAATTGTGCGAAAAACGCAGCCCTCGAAAGGGCTGCGTTCTGGTCAGTCAGTCCGCGATCAGCGCGGCCATGTCCGCGGCGCTGATCTGATAGACCGCACCGTCGATCCCGTTTTTCTGCAGCGCGTCCAGAACGGCGGCCCGATCATACCGGCAGCCGGTGAGCGCGCCGGTGAGCGCCTCGGCGGAGAGCGTGGAGAAGAAATCGCCCCAGACGGACGCACTGCGGATCACGCCGCGCTGCACGTCCAGCCGGAACGTGAGCTTCCCGCCGGGAAAGCGGCCTGTGCGCTCAAGATTGAAGCGCGGATTCTTGCCGTAGATCGCGTCCCATGCGGCGAATTTCTCCTGCGCCAGCTGGTTGATGCGCGCGTCGTCCTCCGGGGTGACGGTATAGGTATCCGTGCTGCCGCGCATCAGATGGCGCACCATGCAGGACTTGAATTCCTCCACTGAAAGCCTGCGCGGCAGATGCTCGGAGATATTCGTCACGCGGTCGCGCACGGATTTGATGCTCTTGGAGAGAATTTTGTAGGGGTCGACCGTGGTGGACGCGACCATCTGCTCAATGTTCGTGTCGTAGAGCAGCGAGCCGTGGTGTACAATGCAGTCGCCCAGCCGGTACTGCGCGTTGCCGGAAAATTTCCTGCCGTCGATCAGCAGATCGTTGCGGCCATTGAAGCTGGCGTCCGCGCCCAGCTCGCGCACCGCGTCCACAACGGGGCCGATATACTGGGCAAATTCGATCTGCTGCTCCGGCGAATGCTCAATGAACGTGAACTGCCAGCCGCCGAGATCGGTGTAGATCGTCCCGCCGCCGGACATACGGCGCACGAGACGAATGCCGTGCGCGTCGGCGTACGGCTTGTTAATCTCTTCGAGAATATTCTGGTACTTGCCGACCATCAGTGTCGGCGTTGTGCGCCAGAAGAGGAAAACCGTGTCCGGCAGGCGCTTTTCCGTGGCAAAATAGTTCTCAAGGCCAAAATTATAGTAAACGTCGGTCGAACCCGTCTCAATATAGATCA
>OGMT01001299.1_pt1 | contig 12449 bp, 10 predicted proteins | sample 1573271 | NCBI WGS metagenome assembly OGMT01 (sample SAMEA2582000, study PRJEB24529) | metagenome | biome: Human gut stool | place: China | collected 2011 | reverse complement strand
TATAAAAGTTGTCTTTGGAAATAAGCAGCAGTAATTTGTGATGCTCCTAACCCATATAAAAGAATTTTTCTATTGTTTTTTAAAATTTTTATAATATTGTCTATCTCTTCAAAATTTATATTATCTATATAGTAGATTGTATTGTGAATATAACTATTTTTTGAATTTTCCATAAGTTTTAAATCCTCTTCAATTGAGAATTTTAATTCACTAAAACCTCTAAATCCCAATTTTTTACAAACTCTATTGAGAGTAGCTTGAGAAGAGTAAGCTTCTTCACAAAGTTTTATAGCTGAATAATTTGGAATCTCTTTAAAATTTTTCTCTATAAAATCCATCAGTTCCTCTTCACTTCTTGTAAGAGAAATTCTTATCTCTCTAGTTTGTAAAAGATTTATAACTTTATAATTCATACTGATCACCTCTATATAGATAGTATCATATTATTTAAGTACTGGCCAATAATCTTTATTAGCTTCTATTAAGGCATCTAAAATTTTTCTAGCTTTTTTAGCATCTACCACAGTTCTATTTAAAGTAAGTGCTTGTAGAGCTTTAGCATAAGAACCTTCAAACCAAGCCTCTACTGTCAATCTTTCGTAAGCAAATTGTTGCTCAATAAGTCCTTTATAGAAAGTTCCTATCTTACCTACTCCAAAAGGTCTTGGTCCATTTATTCCAAGATTAGCTGCTACCTCTACCATTACATCATCATCAAGATTAGAAATAAGTCCATTATTTTGTACTATAACTATATAGATTCTATTTTCATTGAAAGCTATTGATTCAGCTATTTCAACTATCATCTCTCCGTGGGCATCGTTGTGAACTACATTAGAATTTCCCATACTTCCTCTTTTAACAATAGCTCTACACTCTTCAAATACTCTTTTTTCTCTTCCATTCATTACCTCGTTTGCCCTTGTAAATTCTGGATTTAGTTTAGCTCTTTTATACTCTGGATAGTAATAATATTGAAGGTATGTATTAGGCATATAGTCTGGAAAATCTACTAACATATCCCTTACCATAGCGTATGTATCTAGCCAAGATTGGTCTCTTTGCTCAGCATCTGCAGGTTTAAACCCAGATTGTAGCGTAATCTCTTTTAGCTTTGGAACTAAATCATTTCCCTCTTTATCATAGATATTAGTAAACCAACCGAAATGGTTAAGCCCAAAATAAACAGGTTCAAATTCATTAGGATTCATATTAAGTAATCTTCCATAAGACCTTAGAAGATTTACAGGTTGGTCACAGATATTTAAAATTTTCTTATCATTAGGAAAAGCTCTCTTTAAAGCATCAGCTACTATTGCAGCAGGGTTAGTATAGTTTAAAAACCAAGCTTCTGGAGCATATTTTCTTACATCGTTGATAAGATTAATCATATCTCCTATTGATCTCATTCCATAGGCAAATCCTCCAGAACCACAAGTTTCTTGTCCAATAGCTCCTAAACTTAGAGGAATTTTTTCATCTTTTTCCCTCATAGGATATCCACCAGTTCTAATTTGACAGAATACAAAATCAGCTCCAGTAAAAGCTACTTCAGGAGATGTTGTGTATTCAAAATCTAAATTTGGATATTCTTCCTTAAATAAAACCTTTGCAAACTCTCCAATAACCGCTTGTCTTTCTGGATTATTATCAAATAGTACCACTCTTTTTAAAGGAAAAGTTTCTTTTCTTTTACAAAGTGCTTTTAATAATCCTGGTGTCCAAGTACTACCTCCACCTGCAATTGCTACTACAAACTCTTTTTTCATATTAATCTCCTCCTAATATTAATTGTATAGTTGTATATACATGTAGTATAAGATAAAAAAATTAATTTGTCAAGATAGAATAATTAGAATAAAATATAGTAATAAGAATCTAATTAGGAGAAAGAAAGATGGAGATATCAAAAGAGTTAGCTCAAAGCATTGTGGTTGAGATGAAAAAAATTATTGATAAAGATTTAAAAAATAAAGATCCATATATTGAATACTATCGAAATAGACAAATGTTTATTGAAGAAAAAGATAAAACATATCATCGTTTCTTTCTTGATGTGTTAGTGCTTATTTATCAAGAACTATTGAAAAAAGCAAATAATATGAATGAAAAATACTTTGTTGATATTTTGAACATTTTGCAACCAGAAGAAATCGATAAAGAACAAATTATAAATAAACTAGAGTTAATAAATTTATATCAAGAAAGATTTAATTATTATGTGAATATAGACTTACAATATGCTAGTTTATTTTCAAAATTATAGGAGGGACTTATGAAAACTATAGTCGGTATCCAATTTAAAGGTGGAGGCAGAGTATATTACTTTGATCCATTGGAATATACATTTAAACGTGGCGATCATGCCATCGTTGAAACCGTAAGAGGTTTAGAACTTGGGTTAGTAGCAATTGGCAATCGTGAAGTAGAAGATGAAGATTTAGAACACGAATTAAAACCAGTAATAAGAATGGCTACACCTCATGATTTAGAACAAGAAGAAAAAAATAATGAACTTGCCAAAAAGAGCTTTGAAATATTTAAAACATATGTAAAAGAATTTGATTTAGATATGAAACCTCTTTACTGTGAATATACAATTGATTCTAGTAAAATAATATTTTATTATTGTGCTGATGATCGTGTTGATTTTAGAGAACTATTAAAGGTATTAGCTCCAAAATTTAGAATAAGAGTTGAACTAAGACAAATAGGAACACGTGAAGCCGCAAGAGTAATTGGTGGTATAGGTAGTTGTGGCAGAGAACTTTGTTGCAAAACTCATTTGGTAAATTTTGATTTTGTTACTATGAAGATGGCTAAAGAACAAGGTATGTCACTTAACACCAGCAAAATTAGTGGTATATGTGATAAACTTATGTGTTGTATTGCTTATGAACACGAACTTTACAAAGAATTAAAGAAAGAAATGCCAAGCGTAGGACAAATGGTAAAAACTCCAACTTGTGATTGTTGTAAAGTAGTATCTGTTGACTATTTGAAAAAAATGGTAAAAACTAATGAAAATCCTAATGGTGCACCAACCAGCCACAATGCAAGTGAAGTTGAAGTAATTAATTTCAATAAAGAAGTAAAAGATGAATCTAAACTTGTCGCAACCATTGAAGATGAAGTAATAGAAATAGCAGATGATAACACTAACACAGCAGATGAATATGAAACAGCTTCAATAGAAAAAGAAGAACCTAAGACAACAAACAACAATCATCAACGCAAATATCACAATAAAGGAAAACAAAATAGTGGCAAAGGCAAGAGATGAAATCATTAATGATTTATTAGGATATGAAGGTTTAAAGATAATACAAAGACCGGATATTTTCAACTTTTCACTAGATTCTACAATTCTTGCGGACTTCGTTACTATTAAAATGAAGGATAAGAAAATAATAGATTTAGGATGTGGAAATGGGTATATTCCCATTTTTCTAACATTAAGGACTAAGGCAAATATAATTGGTGTAGAAATCCAAGAAGAAATTGCAAATATAGCTAAAAGAAGTGTTGAATTAAACAAACTAGAAAATCAAATTGAAATTATCAATATTGATTTAAAAGAATTGCATAAACAATTTGGACCTTCTTCGTTTGATGTTGTTGTAACTAATCCACCATATTTTAAATATCAAGAAAGTAGTAATACTAATGAAAGTATTTACCAAACAATTGCAAGGCATGAAGTAAAAGCAACTCTTGATGATGTAGTAAAAGAAGCTAGCATTTTGTTAAAAGATGGTGGTACATTTGCAATGGTACATAGAGCCGAAAGAATGGTAGAAATTTTATCAACAATTTCAAAATATAACTTAAGTTTAAAAAGACTTCGATTTGTTTATCCTAAAACTACATCAAAAGAATCACTTGCAATATTAGTAGAAGCAAAGAAAAAAGGTGGCGACGGCGGTTTAAAAGTATTAAATCCGTTATATGTCGAGAATGCAAATGGAACTTATACAGAAGAAATATTAAAAATATTTAATTATAAAAAGGATGAAAAAGATGCTAGTAAGACAAAAAACATATGAAGAAAATAATGCAAAGTTATATATGGTAGGTGTACCAATTGGTAACTATGATGATATGAGTTATCGTGCTGTAGAGACATTAAAAAATGTTGACATCATATTTTGTGAAGATACTAGAGTTACACTAAAATTACTAACTTATTTTAATATTTCCAAACCATTAAAAAGTTATCATACATTTAATGAAAATGAAATCACTGATATTTTAATTAACTACATTGAAGAAGGCAAAAATGTTGCGGTGGTAAGTGATGCAGGAATGCCAATAATTAGCGACCCTGGGTATGTTGCGGTATTTGAAGCAATCAAAAAATCCATCGATGTTGTTGTTATACCTGGTCCAAGTGCATTTGTCAGTGCCCTTGTTGGAAGTGGAATATCTTCTAGAAAAATATACTTTGTTGGCTTTCTAAACAGTAACGATAATAAAAGAAAAAAAGAACTTGAAAAATTAAAAGATTTGGAAGAAACATTAATAATGTATGAATCTCCACATCGCATAAGAGAAACACTAGAAATAATTTCAGAATTAATGCCAACACGTAATATATGTTTAGCAAGGGAACTTACTAAAAAGTATGAAGAATATTTACATGGTACCGCAAGCGAGATTCTAGAAGTGATAGATGAAATAAAAGGAGAAATTGTTTTAATTATTGATGGCGCAACAACTAAGGAAATAAAGTCAGATTTGATTTCTCTTTCTGTTCAAGACCATATGAATCATTATCTTGAACAGGGTATGGATGAAAAGGAAGCAATGAAAAGCGTTGCTAAAGATCGTGGCGTTTCAAAAGGTATAATTTACCAACAAATAAAGAGAAAATAAAAAGTAATAATCCTTCTGGATTATTACTTTTTTAGTATAAATATAAAAACATCAAATAGGAAATAATTATAAAATCAAAATATAATAGAAAACACAAAAAAAGAAGGAAATCGATTAAAAAAACTAAAAAAAGACAAAGATAAAAAAATTAAAAAAGTTTAATATAAGCGTTTTCATTGTGTTAGACAAGCAATTGCTATTAAAAAAAGTGCAAAAAGTGCTATAATATATAAGTAAAACAAATACCAAAATAGATGTCTAAAAAGGAGGCTTCTTGAATGAAAACAAGGAAATATGCGATTATAACTGGCATAATTGTTCTATTAATGTGCCTGAGTGGTTGTAAAAGCAATAAATATGATAAGTCCGGTGTTAAAGTAGTATTTGAACTAGAAGGTGGCACGTATCAAAATTCAACTCTTCCTGTTGTTTATTATTACAATTTTAAAACCGACAAAAACTATCTCATTACTGACCCGACGTCAATTACTGAGAAAGCAATTACCCGACCTAACTACGATTTAGAAGGTTGGTATACCGAAAAAGAATACATAAATAAATGGAATTTTGAAACAGATCGCGTTTCAAAAGAAGGCATTACCCTCCATGCCAAATGGAAAAAGAAAGTGTCACATACTTTCAACTTGTGCTATAAAAATACTAAAGGGGAAATAGTAACACTTGGAAGTTATGATGCAAGTAACGGTAAAACATTCCCAGAAACTTGGGGTTACAAGAGTATTAGTAAGGTTAAATCACCAGAATATGGTTATACGGCAATTGCTTATGTAGATGAAAATGGTGATCCATGGGATATGAATTATAAACATCCTGGTGGAGAAGAAAGCCTAGCAATAAACATTTATCTTAAGTGCATTAAAGGTATATATACAGTGGTGACTACTCCACAAGAATTGATTGCGGCAAAGAAAAATAACATTTATTTGGCAAATGATATTGACATGAATGGAGCTGAATTCAATATTTTAGATTATGGTAAAGAATTTGAAGGCAATGGATATACAATTTCAAACTTCAGTTTAAGCTATGATGCTAGTAAAAATGCTCTAAAGGAGGACTTAGAAGATAATTCACGTAAAAGTTTGTACATAACTATTTTTGGCGATTGCAAAAACGCTGTAATCAAAAATGTCAACTTTGAAAATGTATCTATAAGTATAAAAACAAAATATAAACCAACTTACAAAATCTATGTACTTCCTCTTGCAAAGACATTGGAAAACACAAAGATTGAAAATGTTAAATTTGGTGGTAGCGTTACAATTGTAGAATTACCAGAAGAATTTAACAAAGAAACTAACCTCATCGTTGTTACAGATGAAATATATTATAGCAAAGATGACAAATCAACAATTGAAAATTGCGAAATCAAATTAAATGAAAAAACAAATTAAAAAATGAAATTTAAGAATCTAAATTTAAAAAGAACATTTGCAATAATTTCTACAGCAATTTTAGTATTTTTTGCTGCAAGCTGTAAAAAGTGTAAAAGTTGCAAACCTGAAGAAGATAGAGGTGTTCGTTATGACAATGAAACATCAACATTAATTTTTTCTACACAAGAAGTAGATGGTGTTTTTAACCCATTCTTCTCTACATCAGGTACTGATTGTAACGTTGTAGGTTTGACACAAATAAGTATGCTTTCTAATGATAAGAATGGTAAACCAACTTATGGAGACAAAGAAGCAGTAGTTACAAAAGACTTACAATACTTTACAACTGGTTCAAGAGAAGCAGGAGACCAAATTACAACATATTATTTTGTTTTAAAGAACAATGTAAAATTCTCAAATGGTTCTCCATTAACAATTAAAGACGTTTTATTTAACTATTATGTATACTTAGATCCACTTTACACAGGTTCTAGTACAATTTATTCAACAGATATCGTTGGATTAAAAGAATATAGAACACAAAATGAATCTGAGACTGAACAAGAAGCATTCAAAGAAAGATTTAAAGATGAAGCAGAAAAACGTATTGAAGCACTTTCTTCTGCTGCAAACGATATCTTTAAATATCATAAAGGTGAATCTATCAGTGTTGAAAAATTTAAACAATATTTACAAGAAGAATATGTATCTGTAGATGAACAATATGAATACGCTGTAAAAGACTTCGAAAAAGCTATAGCATTATTTAAAGAAGAACTTTTAAGTGACTTTAATAATGCATCTGATACATATCAAAACATTACATTTACTGATAAAGATGGAACCCTTTACAAAGATTTATTAACAACAAATGTTGAAGCTTTCTTATATAACGAAGGATACTTAACATGGGATAAAAAAGAAGCTAAACTTGTTTCAAGTTTAACTAACTCTCCTGAAGAATTAAAGAATTGGACAAAAGAACAAGCAATTAATACTGTATATCAAGATAAAATTCCTAACTCAATTGAAGAAGTTATTAGTTTCTGGGGGACTGCTTCACAATTATATGATTTCATAGTAAACGAAGCAATGTCTGAATACTTCAGACTTAATGGTAAAAAGATTAAAAACATTTCTGGTATCACTTTCGCAAACTTAGAAGGTTCTGTTGAAGTAAATGGTGTCACATATGCAAAACCTGAATATAACGAAGATGGTTCTGTTAAAGATGGCTACAATGAAGTTTTATGCATAAAAATTCACAATGTTGACCCTAAAGCTATTTGGAACTTTGCTATTGGCGTTGCACCAATGTATTACTATTCAGATGAAGCACACATTAAGGCATTTGATTATAAAAATAATTTCGGTGTTGAATATGGTAATCAAGATTTCCTGGAAAAAGTAGTAAGAGATCCTGCAAAAATTGGTGTACCAGTTGGTGGTGGTGCTTATGCAGCAAGTAAATCAAGTGGTGGTATCACTGGTATTGAATCTGGTGACTTTAACCAAAATGGTGTTATTTACTTTGAAAGAAACCCATACTTCATTATGGGACCTGCAAAAATTAAAAAAGTATGTTTCCAAGTTGTTGCTTCTAACCAAATGTTAAATGCTCTATACAATAACGAAATTGACTTTGTAGAACCAAATGCAAAATATGAAACTGTACAAGAATTAAAAAATAAAGCAAGTAGCGGAATTGGTAGTAAATCAATCAAAACTTCTGGTTATGGTTATATTGGTATCAATGCTGGTAAAGTACCTGATATGGCAGTAAGACAAGCTATTATGCATGCAATAAATACGCAAGAATGTGTTGACTACTATGTAAACACTGCATCAGCAATTTATCGTCCTATGTCTACAGCAAGCTGGGCATATCCTGAAGATTGCACACCATATTATCCATACATTGGTTCAAAAGTTCCTGAAGATTTAAGTGTTGTAAATCCTGCATATGCTGAATATGTTACATCACTTGGCAAACATACAGGTGATACGCTTACTCAAGCAGAACAACAAAATTTCATTAAGAAATTAGTTGAAAGCGCTGGTTACACAATTAATAGCCAAGGTGTTTATGAAAAGAATGGTTCAACATTACAATATACATTCACAATCGCTGGTGAAGAAACAGATCACCCTGCATGGAATGCTATGTATCATGCTGGTGAAATCTTAAATAAAGTAGGATTCAATATCACTGTTACACCAGATGCACAAGCATTAAAGAAATTATCTTTAGGTGCGTTAACTGTTTGGGCTGCCGCATGGGGTTCAACAATTGACCCAGATATGTACCAAGTTTACCATAAAGACTCATATGCAACTTCTGTTCTAAACTGGGGTTATAAACAAATATTACAAAATACAGGCGACAAGTATTCAGTTGAAAAAGCACTAGTTGAACAATTATCAGAATTGATTGATCAAGGTCGTCAAACAACTGATGAAGCACAACGTGCTAGTATTTATGCTGAAGCATTAGATATAATTATGCAATTGGCAGTAGAATTACCTACTTACCAAAGAGATGACTTGTTTGCATATAATTTAAATAAAATTGATGAAAGTACATTAAATAGTGACACTTCACCATATAAAGGCTTAACAAGTGATTTACATAATGTTTCATTCAATCAAGCAAAGTAAAAAATAAAAAATGGAAATCGCAATAGATATTTCATTTTGAACAAGGAGTAATATATATATGTTTAAATACATTGTAAAACGACTATTAATATCATTACTTGTCCTTTTCGGTGTATCAATTATAATTTATACATTAGTTCGTTTAATGCCAAATGATTACATAGATTTAAAATATGCATCACAAATCCAACAAGGTCAAATCACTCAAGAAGATGTAGACCGCTTTAAGGAATTATATGGTATTGGCGATAAAACATTTAAAGGATTAGTTAATGGTTATGTTAAATGGTTGGGAAATGTTTGCCGAGGCAATCTTGGTATATCATTCAAATATAATAAACCAGTTAGCACAGTAATTAAAAATAATATGTGGATATCTTTTGCGATTGCAACAATAGCGACAATACTTCAATTTTTAATCGCAATTCCACTAGGTATTTCGAGTGCTACACATCAATATTCAATGCGAGACTATTTAGTTACAATATTCACGATGATTGGAATTTCACTTCCTACTTATTTCTTTGGAGCAATAGTCATAAAAATATTCTCAGTAAACCTAGGATGGTTCCCATCAAATGGTTTAATAAGTGCTGGTGTTAATTACCCTGATACTTTTGCTGGTGGCCTTTCAAAACTAGGTGATATGATATATCACCTAGTGCTACCAATATTCGTCAGTGTAATATTATCAATTGGTGGATTAATGAGATACACTAGAACAAATACATTAGAAGTTCTAGGAGCTGATTATATAAGAACTGCTCGTGCAAAAGGCTTATCTGAAAACAAAGTAATTTATAGACACGCTTTTAGAAATACAATGATACCATTAGTTACATTATTGGCAGGTATATTACCTTCATTATTCGGTGGTATGATGATAACTGAACAAGTATTTGGTATTCCTGGTATTGGTAACTTGGCATACAAAGCGTTAAAAGAAGGTGACATTCCTTTCGTAATGGGATACAATATGTTCTTAGCAGTACTTACTGTAATAGGAACGCTATTATCTGACTTAATGTACTCAGTGGTTGACCCACGAGTTAAACTAGGAAAGTAGGTGAAATAGATGCAAAATAATAATGAACCTACAAATAAATTAGAAGAATTAGAATCTGCTTGTGAAGAAACTAAAATTAGCAGTATAGCAAAGAAAAAGCAAAAACTTGCTCAAGATGAAGATCTTCTTGAAAATGAAATTATTGAAGAATTAGTTGAAGAAGATACTACAGAAGAAGCAACTTATAAAGAAATAGGGCCTAAAAGACTAGTATTAAGAAGATTTTTCCGTTCTAAATTATCAATAGTCGGAATAGTTATGATTGTTTTATTATTCATATTTTCATTCCTTGGACCTGTCATTTATCAAAAATGGGGCGAAAGTACTGTAGACCGTTCAAGTACTGTAAAAGTGCTTGAAACACCACATACTTGGACTGATGAAGAGGGCAATAAAATTCAAGTTATTGAAGAATTAACAATTATTACGGAAATTAATTCCTATGCAGATCCTAGCAAAGACCATTTCCTTGGAACTGATGATAAAGGAATGGATGTATTTGTAAGATTAATGTATGGAGGAAGAATTTCCTTAACAATAGGATTTATCGTAGTTATTCTAGAAACCTTAATTGGTATAGTACTAGGTGGCATATCAGGTTATTTTGGCGGTTGGGTAGACCAACTAATAATGCGTATAGTTGATATATTTAACTGTATTCCAACATTACCAATTCTATTAATTGCATCTGCTGTTATAGATTCATGGAACTTAGATGCAGATACAAGAATATATATTTTGATGGTAATTATTACAGTATTTAGCTGGAGCGGTGTTGCAAGACTTGTCCGTGGACAAATACTTTCACTTCGTGAACAAGAGTATATCACCGCAACCGAAGTTATGGGACTTTCAACATGGCGAAAAATATTTAAACACTTAATACCAAATGTAATGCCTCAATTAATAGTATCTATGACACTAGGACTTGGTAGCGTAATTCTATATGAATCTACATTAAGTTATTTAGGACTTGGTGTACAACTTCCAAAAGCCGCATGGGGTACTATGATTGCAACTTCAAATGATCCACAAGTTTTAAATTATCATCTTAATATGTGGCTTCCTGCTGGATTTATGATTGTAATTGCAGTATTAGGATTCAACTTTGTTGGTGATGGCTTAAGAGACGCTATGGATCCAAAGGCTAAGAAATAGGAGGATATATATGGCAAAAGATAAAAAAACTTCCGATTATATATCAATAAAAGAATCACGCGCAATAATAAAAGACAACATTAAGAAGATGAAGTATTATGAAGGTTTAAAGAAAAAGAATTTACCTGTAGAAGAATATACTTCATATATGAAAGATGAAAATAATATTATCGAAATAGATGGTTTAAAGACTTGCTTCTTTACTGATAATGGAACAGTAATGAGTGTTAATGGCGTATCTTTCAACATTCCTAAAAATAAAATTGTTGGTGTTGTTGGTGAATCAGGATGTGGTAAAAGCGTTACATCTTTATCTATTATGCAATTAGTACAAGCACCACAAGGTCAAGTTATCGAAGGTGAAATAAGATACAATGCGGATGCATTAGGTTATAGTGAAGATGGTAGAAAGAAAGCATATAACATTGCCAAAATGCCAACTAAAGAAATGTATCAAATTCGTGGTAAAGATATAACAATGATCTTCCAAGAACCAATGACTAGCCTAAATCCCGTATTTACAATAGGATATCAATTAGATGAAGTTTCTTTTATACATACTCCATCAATCACTAAAGAAGAAGCAAAAGCTCATAGTATAGAAATGTTAAATAAAGTTGGTATTTCTATGCCAGAACGTGTGTACAAATCATATCCACATGAATTATCAGGTGGTATGCGTCAAAGAGTAATGATTGCAATGGCGCTTGCGGGGAATCCAAAATTGATAATTGCGGATGAACCAACAACTGCATTAGACGTTACTATTCAAGCTCAAATATTAGAATTATTAAAAGATTTACAAAAAAAGCAAGGCTGCTCAATTATGTTAATTACTCATGATTTAGGAGTTATTGCTGAAATGGCTGATGAAGTAGTTGTAATGTATGCAGGAAGAGTAATTGAAAAAGGAACTGCACGTGAAATTTTCCATAACCCTCTTCACCCATACACAATTGGACTACAAAAGAGTAAACCGTTGATTACTTCAAATTCAAATGAACCATTATATTCAATACCTGGACAAGTTCCAAACCCTATAAACTTACCAAATGCATGTTACTTTAAAAGTAGATGCAGTAAGTGCATAAACAAATGTAATGGTGAATACCCAAGAGAAATCAAAGTAAGTGACACCCATAGTGTATCATGCTATTTATACGAAGAAAGTGAGGTAGGAAAAGATGGAGAATAATACTGATAAAAAGTATATTTTAGAAGTAAAAAACTTAAGCAAATACTTTCCAATTGCTACTAACTTTTTTGGTAAACCTACATGCTATCTAAAAGCCGTA
>OGMT01001288.1_pt1 | contig 12526 bp, 14 predicted proteins | sample 1573271 | NCBI WGS metagenome assembly OGMT01 (sample SAMEA2582000, study PRJEB24529) | metagenome | biome: Human gut stool | place: China | collected 2011 | reverse complement strand
GGATCTACTTCCTGCGCGAAGGCCGGTCGTATCTGAATGAAGCGGAGCATAAGAAGATCCTCTGTAATATGAAGGACTACGCCATCTGCGTGGTGAAGCTGGTATGGGAGAAAACGAATCATGAAGATTGATCTTTCTAAGCTCTTAAGGGGGCTTGAGGCTCTGCCGCATACGCCGGTACCGGAACCGGAAAATGTTCCGCCGTATGTGCTGACACATATTCTAGCTCCGCTGAAAAATGATGATTGCATCCATTTTGCTGATCTTGATTTCGAGGCATTTACCGAAGAAGATATTGACAGCTTGTACGGTGCATTGTCTGAAGCAGAGGACCGGGAACACCGTTTGAATCACCTACGCAGCACTTTTGACCATTCCAAGCCGAAAGCCGCTGCACAGCGAAAATTCTGTTGAAGGAGGCGTGAATATGGACTATGAATTTGCTTGCGGTTCGCTTCAAACGGTCCGCATAGCGTGCCTGTTTTACGAACACGGGAAGCTGGATCGGCTGTTGGAACAAAATATCACCAATTCGGAGTACGATCTATATGAGATCTACTATGAACTGCTCTACGCAGCCTGCGACTATGCATCGTTCGGCTACAATGAAGAATATGAGCGGAGTCATTGGTATTTCAGCTTTCGAAGCATGATGCAATACTACCGGTTGGTTCGGGAATACGGAAGTCTTCACAGCATGAAGCTCTCGGAAAATCCGTATATCATGAACGCCGAGCGAATGTTAAGTGCTGAATTACTCGAATGCAGCTGTGATGGCGGTATGGGCTGGGGCTATCAGAAGAAGATCAGCTCAGAGTGGTCAAGCGGCCTCATTGTGGAAACAGATGAATATTTCAACAGCGAATACAGACTGCTGGAAGCTCTGCTTGCTATCGACGAATGGTACACGGATGAGATACAGAAGCTGGAAATTCTGCTCAAAAAGGAACAGGCGCTTGCGAAGCGGTATGTTCCGGAATTGGAGGCGGCATGAACAAAGACGAACTGCGGATCCGGATCATTCCGGAGGACGGACAGGTTCTAATCGAGACGCACACGGATGGTATCGTGAAGTGTAAAGAGATACAGGAAGATGCGCTTCTGGACTGCATTAAAAACAGCGCTATGCGAGATTATGTCAACAGCGGATTGTTACCGTCAGACTGTATCCATGTCAAAATCCATCCGAACGGGAACAAGGAATATTGTCTCTGGTACCCGCGCTTATACGCAGACATCAGCTACCATGAGACGGCGTATCCGAGTTTCCCGCTGCCAAGACTGGTCTTTGCGTTCCACGCTGACACAGAGGGCAAGATCAGCGGATGCAGGATGGGCGTTGTCGCGGACGAAAGACCGACGATGGAGACCGTAATGTACCGCTATCCATTTTCAAACGTCGGCGGTTCCATGGGGACTATTTGCATTGGCAGAAACGCTCTGCCACAATACAAAACGCCGCACGCACTTGCCAGCTTGCCGACATTCCTGCTGTCCATCCCAAATGGAGATCACAGCTTCAATGCACTGAACAACAAGCTGGGGATGCAATACCGCGATCTTCTGGAACATCTCAAAGGCAAAGACCCGTCGTACTATTATTCCGACGTGCTGATTCCAAACGAAAAGACCTTAAAAGACTTTATTGGAGGGTAACGTATGGCAAAAGACGCAAAAACCATCCGGGAAGAGCTGGCGCGGCCATTTGCGCCGGAGGACTTGGAATGGCGGATACAAGTGACATCGAAAGATAAGACCAGCGGCCTTGCCATTCCGTATGTCACAAACCGCGCCATTCAGGACCGCTTGGATGAAGTCGTGGGGCCGGAGAACTGGTACAACGACTACAAGCCGTGGCACGGCAACGGGAAGAAGGACGCGCAGATCTGCGGCATTTCCATCTATTTTGAGGGCAAAGGCTTTATTACAAAGTGGGACGGTGCGGAGGATTCTGATATCGAACCCATTAAGGGCGGTTTGTCCGACTCCATGAAACGCGCCGCCGTGCAATGGGGCGTTGGACGTGTCCTCTACAAGATGACAAAGCCGCTCTGGGTCAAGATCGAGCAGAAGGGCAACTCCTATGTGATCTGCGATACCGAGCGGCCGAAGCTGAACGCTGCATATTTGGAATTACTGGATAAGCTGCATCAGCTTCCCACATCTCCGGGCGCAGCACAGGCACAGCTCAGCTATAAGCGCGACGGACAGACTGGACAGCAGGCGCAGAATACAGCGCCGACGGCAATGCCGCAGACGCAGCAGCAAGCGCCGCAGCAATCGTCGCAGCAAGCACAGCAGTCTCAGCCGCTTCCGTTTACCACGCGACAGGTCTGCCAGTACGTTGTGCTGTCGGTGAGCAATCAGCAGGATATGTCCGGTCAGCCGTTGGTCTGTGCCGTGCTGCAAAACGCAGAGGGCAAGCAGGCGAAGGTCTACGCACAGGGCAGTCATCCCATGCTCATGCCCGGTGCGCAGCTCTATGACGCGCAGATTACCATGCGGAAGCAGGGAAACGTCGCATTTTACACGCTGGATGGCTACCAAGTCGTGCAGCAGGCAGCGTAAGGAGGCAGAATGGAAAAGATCAAAGGCTTTCAGATCAGCAGCATGACCGTCTCCGGTTTCAAATGCTATGAAGAACCAACGGAGATTACGTTCGGCAATCCTACCATTGTAACCGGCGGCAACGGCCGCGGCAAATCCAGTCTGGCAGACGCCATTGCGTTTGCCGTTACGGGGCTTCCCTTTTTCGGGGAGCGCGGCGTTGACCGGCTGCACAATGAGACGAATCCGGACCTGCAGATCACGATGCGCTTTACGGATGATACCGGAAAGGCGCATGAGCTGACCCGCAGCCGGCAGAAGGATCGCATGAGCATCACCTACGACGGCTATGCCATCCGGCAGACGGATCTCAATGAGATGTTCGGTGAACGGGATGTGTTTCTCTCCATTTTCAATCCCCTGTACTTTATCGAAGAACTCGGCGAGGATGGAAAAAAGCTGCTGGAGCGGTATTTGCCGCCCATTCCGCAGGCTGACGTGTTATCCTTGCTCAATGCGCAGACGCAGCAGCGATTGTCCGGTGTGCAGCTTCCGTCTCCTGAGACGTTTCTCAAGAATCGCCGGGAGGAGATCCGGGAACTGGAACAGAACGCGGTTTATCTGAGCGGCAAGCTGGATCTGGCGCAGAAGCAGCGGCAGAGCAGCAAAGAACTCTCCAGCAGGCTGACCGCGCAGATACAGGACTTGCAGAGGGAGATCGCATCGCTGGAGGCGCGGCGGTTCGAGAATGTCAACTTGGAGGATTTGCAGGAGCAGCTCGTGCAGGCCAGCGAGCAGTACGAGGAGCTTTCCGGCGAAGCACCGGAAACGCCGGATACGGCAGAGTTGGACGCGAAGCTGCAAGAATTTCACGCGAAGCTGGGCGCTCGGTCGTCCGAGGTCTACCAGCCAAAATACACAGGCCCGCTGGCAGAGGATACGGCAAAAGTGCAGGCGCTCGGAAAGAAATATCAGCAGAACGCCGCACTTTTGAAGCGGTTTCAGCCGGGTACAAGCTGCCCGGTCTGCCGCCGTGTCCTCTCCCAGCAGGAATATCCGGCGTTCCGTCAGGCTTTACAGGCGGAAACGGAGAAAATCGCTGCCGACGGTACGCAGCTGAAAGGTCAGATCACTGAGCTTCAGGAGCTGGAGCAGAAAAGCCAAAGCACGTTCGAGCAGTTCTAATATGGACTGGGAAAAATAAGCGTTCAGATAGTAGTTTAAGAATAAAAATCACTTCCTTTTTGTTCATTAATGCACCATAAGCTTGACTGAGATTTCATAGTACTCATAGTACAAAACATGAGTGTCGATTTAGCGAGTCATTTCAACCACTTCCCTTCAAAAACAGAGAGAGCAACGGTATACACCCATTGCTCTCTCTGTTTCTTGTATAATTGTATAGGGGACGGGCATTCGGCAGCAAATAAGAGCCCAAAGCGCTGCCAATTTTGTTAGGAGGTACAAATGCGAGTTGAATCATTCACAAGTACAAATGGACTGACAAGGTATATACTTGTAGACTCTTCGGGGGTGCCAGTCGATGTGGTGCTTAGATTTTTACGTTTCAAAGATAATTGCGGTCGTGCCCGAAATACACTGAGGGCATATTGCTTCCACTTGAAATCCTATTTTGAATACTTGGGATTCATTGGAATGTCTTTTCCGCAGATCGGCATGGACGAACTGGCGGGGTTTATTCGATGGCTTCAAAACAATCACAGGCAGAAGAAAATTATGTCTTTCCCTGCGGCGACAGTTTCCACATGCTCCGCCCAAACAATTAATGTCTACCTGTCAACAGTATATGCGTTCTATGATTATCTATCTCGCCACGAAGAATATCGACTGCGGTTGTCAGACAAACTCACACGCACAATAATGGGTTCAAGGCGAGGCTTTAAAGATTTTCTCTACCATATTAACAGGACAAGACAGTATGACACGCGGGTCATCAGACTGATAGAACCCAAAAAGCGTATCAAAACACTTAAAAAGTCTGAAGTGGAGAATCTCCTGTCAGCATGCCTGACAACGCGAGATCGATTCCTGATACAATTGCTTTGGGAAAGTGGGCTGCGGATTGGGGAGGCGTTGGCGCTATGGCTCGAAGACATTGAGCCTGACGCGCATCGAATTCATATTGTTGATCGGGGAGAACTGACCAACCTTTCGGAGATCAAAACGGTATGCAGCCCAAGGACCGTTGATGTATCTGCAGATCTTATCAATCTATTTTTTGAATATATTGTCGAAGCACACACCGATGATGTTGACACAAACCATGTTTTTATCAAACTGAGTGGGGCTCATAAACATTCCCCTCTTGAATATAGCGATGTGTCCGCGCTGGTTCGTAGACTTCAGAAAAGAACAGGCATCTATTTCACAGTACATATGCTCAGGCATTCCTCACTTTCAGAACTTCGGCGTCTTGGATGGCCAGTAGAACAATTAAGAATCCGTGCAGGACATCATTTCGTGCAATCGACATATGTGTATCTTCATGCTGATGACGAGGAGATGCGTCAGGAATGGATACGCACAGAAAATCAGATGCTGTTGAGGAAAGGAAGTACAAAAAATGAATCTGGCTTATAACTATCAGCTAATACCGGATTTGAGGAAGGTAAAAGACATGGAGCGCTTTATAGCTGGGTCTTACTGGGAAAATGACGTATGGAATTTAAACGACCCGTTTTGGGATGATTACAGTATTGGGAAAAAATCATTCACTTCACGCCGCATAACTTTTTTTGAATATCCGCATCTCTTTCGTTTGGAAATGAAGTATTATCTGGCAACAAGGCTTTTAAGGAAAACTCTCAACCCATCATCGCTCTGGTCAGATTATCAGTTTATGCTCAAAAAATTCGTGTGTTTTCTTCAAGAAGCCTATCCCCAAATTAACAGTTTTTCTGAAATCTCGATTGATGAAATGGTTCCCGCATGGCTCAATTATGTAGCGCTGTCAGGGCGCAAGTCATCAAGGCAAGGCTATCGTGCCCAAATTTATCAACTGTATTTATTCTTCTCTGATTTTTACGATACACGAGACGAATATGAAAAGGATATATGGGATTGCCGAAAAATCCCTTCAGTAGATATTCCTGTACATGCCGTGAATCACCTGATTAATTTCACATTTATACCCGCAGCATTTCAACGACTGGCAAAAAAATATATAAAAACGAGATTGGTAATCTGCGCCTTATCAACAGTACGTTTGGAATTAGAGGCAATTACATATTTTCTACAGTTTATTGCAGAAGCGGAGCCTACGTGGACAAGCCTGAGACATCTTACTCGTCGCTATATTGAAGATTTTATTCAGAAATATCTGAACGCTTTCCCGGCTAAAACCAGGCGGCAGTTAGACAAGCTCTTAAGCACACGAAATTTTCTTCTTCGAATACAACAGTTTGACTATCCTGAAGCCCCATTGATTCCAGTCCCCTCACTATTTTTTCATGAGGATATTCCCTTATTTGGAACATTGCCACCAAAATCAGAGCGAATCAAGTACATACCAGATGGTGTAATGGCACAGTTAAAGGAAAACTTGGAATTTCTGACACCCTCCGAACACATTCCTGTCGTAATTATTCTAATTGCGTCTGGGTGGCGGATTTCTGATGTATTAAATCTCCGGTATGATACCTGTCTTGAATATACAGAGCAAGGCTGGTATTTGAAAGGCGACATCAGAAAAACGCGCACTATAGGACACCGCATCCCGATCTCTGACGAGGTTAAAGCTGTTGTGGAATCCGTGGCTCAAATCGCCCGGCAAAAGAGTACGGAGACGAACAATCCTCGGCATTTGTTGTTTAATCGTTATAGCGGATCGCGCATGGGGATGGCGCCAGATCCCTGCAGGATCAGCGAAGCCTTGAACAAATTGGCTCGAAATCATAACATCGTCGACGATCAGGGTAATCCATATCATTTTAGACTCCATGCATTCCGTCATACAAAGGGCGTAGAGCTGATAAACAACGGCATGAGTTTAGTACATGTTCAGAAATGGATGGCGCATATGTCCCCTGAGATGACCCTTGTTTATGCAAAGGTATTAGATACTACATTGCGAAAATCATGGGAGCAGGCAGTCAAGAATGGTCTATTCAAAATAACATCCTCTGGACAGCTCAAACAAATCGACATTTCCGGTATTGAAAATGAAGATTTAATTGAATGGGAGTACATCAGGTACAATCTGGACGCTGTCAGAATGCCGCTTGGATTTTGCATGAAGCCCAAAAAGCAGGACTGTTTTACGCAGCTGAACCCATGCCTTACTTGCCGCAATCTCTGTACTACGCCAGATTTTCTGCCGCAATATGAGCACGAGATTCAAGAAACCAAGCTGCTAATTGAGCGCGGCAAAGCCCAAGGGCGTGAGGTATGGGTTGAAAAGAATCAGCACCTTTTGGAAAGATATGAGGAAATTGTATCCATTCTAAGATCCGGTCAAACAAGGCATCTTGCAGGAAAAAAGGGACGTGAATATATTGGAGAGGAAAGAAAAAATGTCAACTGACCATGTTCGCAATGTAAGCGGAATCTTATCGCACGCAAAAGCTAAAAGTGAAACCGTTAAGCAGCGGATCGATTTGGCAATTGAATCCCTCATGCGTGAAAATCTTGCGGTGAACTTTAATTCTGTGGCTGCACGTGCCTGCGTGTCAAAAACAACATTATATAACCATCCGGAGTATCGCACTCGAATTGAATCTCTGCGTTGCAACTGCATTGCCCCAAAGCTGCTTATGAAACCCTCTGTTACTGACAAAGGCAAAGATGTCATAATTGCTGCAAAGAATAAACGCATCCGCGAATTAGAAGCAGAGGTGGATCGGCTATCTTCTATCCTAAAAAGTTTCTATGCGAAAGAATACGAAAAATATTGAACTGTTTCCCATCGTTGTGAACATATCAACAACGAGCAAAGCCCCAATTTGTAAGGGCTTTGCTCGATTGGGGTCTATATTACCAGCCAAAGCGGATGATCTGGTCAGATATCGGTCCGAGATCGACGCGCTGAACCGGAAGCGCGAACAGCTTCAGGCCGCTGCCGCACAGCAGAATATGCAGCGCCAGCAGACCCTGGAGCAGCTTCGCGCACGCATCCAGAACCTGACTGCAAGCATTGAATGCGGCACGCTGAGCCCCGCGGACAGTGAGCGTCTTGCGGAGTGCAAAGCGTTTCTGGAGGACTGCCGGGTGCAGCTTGCCGCCGCGCAGCAGGTTCTGAGCGCCGCGCCGGAAGACTTTGACGAACGGATTCACAAAATTGAGCAGGAGATCACGGAAAAGAAAATCGTTATGAAAGATGTGATCCTCTACATGAGCAAGCGCGCGGAGATGACATTCTCCAAACTCGCGCTGAACCGCGTGAAGATCTCGCTCTACGATGTGGTCAAGACGACCGGAGAATTAAAGGACGTGTTCCGCTTTACCTACAACGGCCGCCGCTACGACCGGCTCTCGCTCTCTGAGAAGATCCGGGCTGGCGCGGAGGTGTCTGAACTGGTGAAGCGGCTTACCGGCCGCAATTATCCGGTGTTCTTCGACAACATGGAATCCGTGGACGATCTCAGCAACATCCGTCCGACCAGTCAGATGATCCTCGCCAAATGCGTCCGTAATGCGGAGCTTTCCGTGCGGGCTGGCAGCACTGCAATGCCGAAGGCGGCGTAACCTTGCTTTTCAGAAAGGGGGCGCGCCGTCTGGCCTATCAGAAGCTGCCGATCCTGGAAGCCGCCAGACGGTGCGGGCTTGTCCTCAACGACCGAACGCTTCACAGCGAGGAAGTTGAGGCAAGCTGCCCCTTCTGCGGCGACCACGGAAGCGGCAAATATCATCTGAGTCTGAACACGCGGACCGATCAATACCGCTGCAACCTCTGCGGCGCAAGCGGCAACAGCGTGACGCTGTATGCGCGGCTGAATGGCCTGACAAACAAAGAAGCATACTTGGAGCTGGCTGCAAAGAGCAACGTGTATAAGCTGCCCTTACAGCCCAGCTCCCCAAACACAACGAGCCGGGAACCGTATGCGCTGGAACAGCGCCATGCGGCGTATTCGGAGATGCTGTCACTATTGACGCTCTCCGACCGGCACAGAGAAAGTCTCCATGAACGAGGACTTCCTGACGAAATGATTGAGCGGAACGGCTATAAGTCCATGCCGGAAACGGAATCCGAACGGCGCTTGCTGGCGTCGCTTCTCCGGTGCGATCATGAACTGCACGGGCTGCCCGGTTTTTACACGAAAGACGGGACATGGACGCTGGCTGGCGCGAACGGATTCCTCATCCCGGTAAGGAACAAGGACGGTCTGATTCAGGGCATGAAGATCCGGCTGGACGACGACGCGGCGCGAAAATACCGCTGGCTGTCCAGCCGGCCGAGCCGCATGGAAAACGGTGCACGCAGCTATTCCTGGATCCACGTCACCGGCGACACGACGCAGAAGCGCGCCTATCTCACCGAGGGGCCGCTCAAGGGCGATATTGCAAGCTATTTTGCAAATAACGCGCTCTTTGTGTGTCTCGGCGGCGTGAACGCCCACAAAGGGTTGCGGGAAACGCTCCAGTCGCTCGGCGTCACAGAGGTCATGGAGGCGATGGACATGGATCAGTTTACAAATCCGCAGGTCCGGCAGGCCATTATCACCCTGCGCCGCGAGGTGCAGTCGATCCCGGGCATCCGGTACTATCAATGTACTTGGGACCCGCGCTTCAAGGGCGTGGACGATTATCTGCTGGACTGGACGAAACGAAAGACGGCTTAAAGAAAGGATATCTTATGACGAATGTTACGAATTTTACGAATTTTCAGGACATCCTTGGCGCAGCCAACGGCGACAAGACCTCCGTGCTGGGCAAATTTCTCTATTTCTCGCTTGCCAACATTCTGGTGGAGAAGGAGGCGCTGGCGCAGCTCTGCGAGGATCTGAACATCCCGTACTCCGGCAGCAAGCGAATTTCCGTGTCGGATGCGTTCCGCTCCGCGACGGGCGATATCAAGGATCGGATCACGGTAAAAAGCCCCGGTGCGCATCATATCTATGCGGTCTACTGCCGCGACAACGCGCACACCGAGGATGTTTATTCCCGGGAACTGGTCAAGGAAACGCTCAACCAGCGGACGAACCAGTATGAAAAGCTGGCAAACTTCTTTTACGACCGACGCGATAATCGGTTTGGGTATGACAACATCGGTTTTGATGCCGATATTGATCCCCTGAACTATTGCCGCCGGGCAGAGGAACTGTTTGAGCTTTATCAGGTCTGCGCGAACCGCCGGCAGATCGAGACGATCTGCCTGAGCTATCTGCGGATGCTGGAGGCCACCAAGGTCAGCTCGACTGGACATCTGTATTTTATCCCGCGTCAGCACATGGACAAAGTGGACACGTTTGAAACGTTCATTGAGCAGCTCAGCGATATGAACCAGAATGACAATGCGCTCAGCGTCAACAGCTTTTACATCATTGACGATGCCAAGCAGCGCGACAAAATGACGGAGGAATTTTATTCTGCCGTCAAGAAAGAGATCGCGCTGTATCAGGAAAAGGCCGACTACCTTATCCAGAGCGGCAGCCGCAGCCCCGCTGTCATGGAGCGGTGGGTCAACAAAATTGCCACGCTGGAGCAGAAGAAGCAGCACTATGAAGAAATTCTCCGCCGGGAGCTTGACGGCCTCGACGACGAATTTGAAACGCTGCGTCTTTTGTCGCAGGAGCTGTCCGTGCGGGCAAACGGCCTGCGATTTCGGAAAGCAGCTTGACATGGATTTTTGATGGACATACGGCGGCCCCGACTCGGTATCCCGAGCCGGGGCTGTTTAATTGCACCAGATTTATAATATTGTAATTTGAACGAAGTCGAAGATATCGACTTGGTCGCTATCCAAGGGTGTATCTGAAAACAGCGCTTAGATGTGCAAAATGCTGAAAGCGACACAGATCGCGGCGACCATAACAAAAGCGAGGAAGGAGTCGTCACGCTTGTCATAGCGTGTTTCAGCACGGCGAAAATTCTTGAGGCGATTGAAGAAACGCTCTATTACATTCCGCCGTTTATACGTCTCTTTATCAAACGGCCACGGCTGCTTTGTGTTCACTTTCGGCGGGATCGTATAGCGGGCGGACTGGTCATGCAGATAGGTTCGGATCTCTTTTGTGCCATAGGCTTTATCGGCAAGAATATCACAGTCCTTCAGGGCTGGAAGCAGCTTCAGCAGAGGAACTGCCTCCGTGCAATCGTCAACATTTCCGGCAGACAGCAAAAAAGCCACAGGCCGCAGGTCTTTTCCGACAATGGCATGAATTTTCGTGTTCAGGCCTCCGCGTGTTTTGCCGATGCTGCTTGATGTCTGACTTTTGCTCGCTTTCTTATTCCACGACCTTCCTGCACGGATGCTTTGATCGACGTTGAATCCATGCTCAGCTCCGCGCCAGTGCTCGAGGCCGCGCAGAGCTCGAAGATCTTTTTCAAGGTTCCATCATCCCGCCAGCGGCAGAAGCAGCTGTACACAGTCTGATGTGGGCCGAATCTCGCCGGAAGATCGCTCCAGCGCGCACCACTGCGTGCAAGCCACAGGATGCCATTGAGATGCGCGCGAATATCCTTCTGCGGACGGCCGGTATGCGAGATCGGGATAAGCGGACGGACCAGCTCCCATTCCTTATCGGTAAGTTCATAACGACGGGCTTTCATGCTTGTCACTTCTTTCTGCCCTTGTCTTACCACTTATTTGTGTCTTTTTCTTGTACGTTTCGCTATTTTTGACTTTTCAGATACACCCTAGGGAAATTTGATAATTACTATTATCAGGGCATTTATTCTATTGATCGACCAGCTTTGCCCATGATTCAGCTTGAGCATATGCGCAAAATCCTAAAAGAAGATTTTTATACAATTCAGGATGTAAAGCGCCTATATAAACGGGAGTTTCCAAATGCTGATGAATCCATAATAAACCCTTATACATTGAAGACGCTGGATTTCCGTGTTTACGCCGGTTATATTGTAAGAAAAACATATACCAGCGCGGTTGACTACTTTCGAGCTTTACTGACAACTAATGATATTGTTGATGCAAGAAACATCAGCAAATCCGTCCAAAGCATCGTTGCATACACTTCGGAGTTGTATAGTCTTCGCGCCGATTATAAAATCATAGAGTTTGCACCTTTGCAGTATATTAATATTCGCAGATTGAATGCCATTGGCATCACCACTGGAACGTTTGCAGAATATTGTAACAATGTTTCAAAATTTTATGAGAAGGGCGACTATTTTACAATCAAATCATTGCACCAAGAGGGGTTTTCTAGCGAAATAGATAATCTTGGTTTTGAAGAATGGTTCTATGCTTCAGTTTTACTCGAAGATAGAAAGCGTTTTTCTTATCAAAGAATCGGTGGCACTCGATTGTTCCTTCGTGGTACGGGTGCCGCGAATATAGGTGACCTGCTTTATCAGATCGTAGGAAAACAGCAAAAGATAGATATTTTCGATTTGCAGGATTTCCTTGAAAACTATTACGGAATTAAACTATCAAAGGAAAAGCTGTTAACAATCATTGATGGCACAGAACTTTATTATGACGCCATTATGGAAGCAGTCTATATCGATTACAATACTTATTTTGAGGAGATTTAATGATGAATCTATTAAAGGAAGGCATCGCTCAGCAAGCTGTAGTTAAAACTACTATGACACGCAAGTTGACTGTTGATGGACTAACCAAAGCATATCCTGTTTACAAGGTTCGTTTGGACTGGATCTTTTATAATGATCAGAATGACCGGATCGCTACTTGGATTAGTCAGTATAAAACGCAGCATGACGGAAAGTCTCCGGATTGCACTGATAGAGATGCTTATAACACAATCATTGAGCAATTTATTGTTGAAAGCAATCCGGATGCTATTCGCAAAACGCAAGCCAATATAGAGATGGTTGA
>OGMT01001258.1_pt1 | contig 12764 bp, 4 predicted proteins | sample 1573271 | NCBI WGS metagenome assembly OGMT01 (sample SAMEA2582000, study PRJEB24529) | metagenome | biome: Human gut stool | place: China | collected 2011 | reverse complement strand
CGTCTGCTGCGGCCGAGTCCCGCCGGGACCACGCCGGGCCGCCAATGCTCCAGTCCTCCGTGCGCGATGAGCTCCAGCGCGAGCCGCAGCTCCATTGGGCTGCTGAAGCGCTCATTCGGGTTGAATGCGCAGGCCCGCAGGACGATCCGCTTCAGCTCCGGACTTCCGTGCAGCGGCGCGGGGAGCGGCTCGCCGCTCATGCGGCGCTGCAGCGCGATACTGTTGCTCTCGGCTGTCGGAACGTCCAGCGGCGCAAACGGCATACGCCGGTCATTCAGCAGCCAGTACAGCACAAGGCCGAGCGAATACTGGTCGACCTTCGCGTTGTAGCCTCTGTTCTGATAGACCTCAGGCGCCATATAGGTATACGTGCCCGCCTTTGTCGCCCGCGTCGTATGGTCGGACACGCGGGCGATACCGAAATCGCCGAGCTTAAAATCGCCGTTCCGATTGACAAAAATATTCTGCGGCTTGATATCCCGGTGGATGATTTTCTTTCGCTCACAAAGCTCCAGCGCCCGGCACAGATCGACGCCGATTTTGATCACCGTCGTCTCATCGATGGCGGTTCCCGCGAAATTTGCGCGGTAGTAATCCGTCAGCGGAGCCAGCAGCTCCATGCGGATCAGGATATCCCAGCCCGGATCATGGTCGTGCTGTACGATCTGATGATCCTCATAGCTGACGATATGGCTGTTGCCCTTCATGTCGGAAAGCAGAAGGAATTCTCTCGAAATATCGTCCACCTGCGTTTTGAAATATGCGGTAATGCTCTTGTCGTCCAGTCCGTCATCGCGGAAGGCTTCGATATCCGATTTGTTTTCCGGCACGGAGATCACCTTCAGCGCGGCGTGCTCCTCCATGCCGAATTTGTCGACACGGACAATTTCATAAACCGTTGAAAATCCGCCGGTGCCGATGGGCGGCTCTAAAATCTCCCATCCCGGCAGACGGGTACGATACTGCTGTTCCATGCGCCTCACCTCAATTCATTGATCTTGATCCCGATCACGCTGACGTTATCCCGACCGCCGTTCTGCAGCGCCGCGCGGAGCAGATGCTCTGTGATCTGCCGGACGCTGGTATGCTGCCGGATGCAGTCGGCGATCATCACGTTCGGCAGCAGATCGGTCAGACCGTCGCTGCACAGCAGATAAAAATCACCGGGCTTCAATGCGCTTTTGACCAGATGCGGCACGAGCGTCAGCTCGTCCGGGAAAACGCCCAGATACTGTGTCAGCGGCGGTTTTCCGTGCCCCGTACCCTCCGGCACAGGCTCACTGTCGTCAACGGACATCTGCGTCAGCACGCGGCCGCGCAGCCGGTAAATGCGGCTGTCGCCAAGATTGCAGGCATAACAGGAGCGCGGCCACGGTCGTTCCCATCCGGCCATACGGCAGCGCTTCACATCCCGCGCATACCGCATCGTTCATCTCGCTGCACGCCTGCTTCAAAAAGGCGCTTGGCCGCACCACATATTCCTGCAGCCGCTCCTGCCCGGCGCGCAGCGCTCTGGCCGCCGTGAACGCCGCAGCGTCTCCGGCCTGTTCGCCGCCCATGCCGTCGAAAACGGCAAAGCATTTCTCCGTGTCCAGCAGATACTTCGCCGTCAGAATCCCCTTCAGTCCGCGGTTATTCTGCTCCAGCGTGCGGCCGTTCAAATAGATATTATCCTCATTTCTTGCCCGCACTCTGCCAATATCGCAGCCGCAGGCAACGGATATCTGATACATACGCTTCTCTCCCGTTTTTCAATATGGTCAGGCTGTTTGCGCCTTCCGCCGCTGCCGGCTGCGTTCGCTTCTTACGCGGGAGAACCGGCTGGCGGCATTGGCCCTTCTCTGACCCTGGGGCAATCGGCAGTTGTCCAGGCAAATATTACGGTTCCCTTCTCTTGCCTTTACTTCTTTTTTGTAGTATAATCTGCTTGAAATTACATGAAGTAATGATACACGAATTTTTGTGATTTTGAAAGTGTCTGTGCATAACTCACAGCATTTTCGACATAACTTGCACGGATCGGATCATTTTATGGCTCAATATTCTCCTCTGTTTGTCGCTGTCAACGCTTTGCTCTTCGCGATGTGGGCCGCAGCCTTCTGCTGTACGCTGACGCGGCGGTTTTCCATGCCTGTCACGATTCTCGGCTTTGTCGTCCAGTACTTCATCTGGGTCATTCCGCCGTATTTTATGGCGTATGGGTCGATCCTCCGTGTCGTTTATCCGCTGATCGCGATCGTTCTGCCGCTTTTCCTGCTCTTCTGCGACAAGTGGCAGCGAATACTCTTTGTAGCGCTGAGCTGTCTTGTTTTCATGTATGTCGCAGATCTTGTTCCGTGCGCAATTATTTTCACGCCGGAACAGATGCACGCGGGCCTTGCCCTGCAGCCTCTGCCGCAGCGGCTGGCCGCCTATGCGATCTGCGTCAGTCTCGACGCGTTTTTGCTGTGGATGCTGGTGCTGTTCATGAACCGCTATAAAAACCGGCTGCACGGCAGCGAATGGGCGCTGTATATGCTGTTTCCGCTCAGCCAGTATCTGCTGCTGTTCGGGTGGCTCCGGGTGTGCCTGACCGAGATGACGCTTCCGCGCACCGGATATGTCATTGCCGCAATGCTGGTCTGCATCGCGGCGGACGCGTTTTTGTATCTTGCCGTGCGCGGCATGGCGCAGCGCAGTGCGCTCAAGGCGAAAAACGACCTTCTCTCCGCGCAGATCGACCGGCAGAAGGAGCATTATGCCGCGCTCACCGCGCAATACGCGAACATCCGACGTATGCGGCACGATATTGCCAAGCATCTTGACACCATGCAGGCGCTGCTGCAGTCCGGACAGTATCAGGCTGCCGCGGCGTATTCAAACGAGGTTTCCGCGCAGGCGCAGGTGCAGGCGCATCTGGGGATCTGCGAGAATCCGATCGTTGACGCGTATCTGTTTTCCCGCTCACAGGAGCTGGAGCGGCAGGGCTTCCGCGTTCAGCTGCGCGTGCTGCTGCCGGAAGCCACCGGAATTTCAGATCCCGACCTCATTATCGCCTTCGCGAACCTGCTGGACAACGCCGCAGAGGCGTGCCAGACCGATGAAGACCGGACGATCCTCCTGACCGCCGCTGTCAGCAAGGGCTTTTTGACCATCGAGACAGAAAATTCCTGCGCGCAGCCGCAGGCAAAAAAGCGCCGCATTCCGGAGCTGGAGCGCGGCATTGGCTTTTCGATTTTTCAGGAGCTTGCCCGAAAATATGACGGCAGGTTCTCCTATCACGCGGAAAACGGCCGGTTCACAGCCAGCCTGATCCTGAAAGGAGCTTCGATTGCGCAACATTGCGATCTGTGACGACGAACCGCTGTACCGGGAACGGCTCGCGCAGTCTGTGCGCGCCCATGGAAACGGACAGGCGGCGCAGCTGCAGCTGTTTGATTCGCCGGCGGCGCTTTTGCAGGCGGTGCATATGCACGGCTATGCGCCGGACATCGCCGTCCTCGATATCCAGATGGATGAAATGACCGGCATTGAGCTGGCAAAGCAGCTCAACGCGGCGCTGCCGCAATGTGCGATCATCTTTGTCTCCTCCTTCCTCGGCTTTGCAACCGACGTTTACGAAGCGGAGCACACCTATTTTATCCTGAAAAGCGAGCTTGAGCAGCGCATCGGAACCGCGCTGCAGAGGGCGCTGAACCGGAAAGTGCCGCCGGTCCTGCACTATCCCGTGACGCAGGGCTACCGCAGCGTTTCCTGCGCGCAGGTGCTGTGTCTGGAGCGCATTCTCCGCAGAACAAAGCTCACGCTGCTGGGCGGCATAACAGAATGGACAGCGCTGCCGCCTGCGGAGCTGCTGGATGTGGAGGCCGCGCAGCAGTTCATCCGCTGCCACCAGAGCTACTGGGTTAACTTCCGGCAGATCGAGACGATGGAAAATGATTGCTTCCTACTGCCGGGCGGCCTGCGCGTTCCCATCAGCCGCACCTACCGCAGCACTGCGCGCGAGCAGTTCTTCTCCCGCTTGCAGATATAAACCCGCACCGCCTTAAATTGGCGGTGCGGGTCGTTTATTTTCGTTCTGCTGGCTTTCCGCAGCTCAGCCGGTCACTTTTTGCAGCGCCAGAGGAAGGTGACGATCTGGGCGCGGGTGCATTCTGCGTCGGGGCTGAAGGTGGTGCGGGTGGTGCCCGTGGTGATCGCTTCCTTTACTGCCCACAGGACCGCATCGGCGTAGTACGCGTCGGCGGAAACATCCGTGAACGGGTTGCTGCTGCCTGCCGCCGGGGACTGCTCAGAGCGCCAGAGGAAGGTCACGATCTGGGCGCGGGTGCAGGTATCGTCCGGGCTGAACGTCGTGCTGCTCGTGCCCTTCGTGATGCCGTTCTCGACGGCCCACAGAACCGCGTCATAGTAGTAGCTGTCTGCGGGAACGTCGGTAAAGGGCATGGTGCGGGATTCGGGCGCGGGTCTTCCAGCGGCACGCCACAGGAAGGTCACGGCCTGCGCGCGGGTGCAGATGCCGTCCGGGGAGAAATGGGTATCATCGGTTCCCTTGGTAATGCCGTTTTCCACTGCCCAATCCACAGCGTCCTCATAATAGCTGCCGGTGGCTACATCCACAAACACGCCGGTCTGGGGGTTGCCGTTGGCTTTCATAAAGATGACCTCGATGGTATGGGTTCTGCTGACATTCTCAAAGGTGTAGGACTTCACCGCGCCGATGCTCTTGCCGTCGATCTTGACGTTGGCGACAGCATAGCCCTTATCCGGGGTGATGGTGAAGGTCTGATCCCGGCCCTCGCGGACGCTGACATTGCCGGAGGGAGAAATGGAGCCGCCAGCCCCGGCAGTTGCCTTGATGGTGTAGTAGCTGTAGCCGCTTCCGCCGCCACTGCCGCTACCGCCTTCATTGCCGCCTGTGCCGCTATTGCCTTCATTGCCGCCTGTGCCGCTATTGCGCAGAATCGTCAGCGTGTAGGTTTTAGCACCGATTCCCACGACAATGTCGGTTGTGCCGCTGTTGGGGATGGCAACGGTTGCGCTGCCGCCGGTGGACAGAGCCTGTCCGTTGATGCTCACGGGCTCGCCGTTTCCAGACACCGCTGTGACTAGCGTAGATGTTGCTCCGCTATCATTTTGCAGCGTATAGGTATAGTTCGTTCCGTTGGCGGTAAAATCGCCGAGCCCCACTGCCAGACCTTCAAAGGTCAGAAGGTCATTACCGGGCACTGCGGCTCGCACCACTACGCGGGTGCCAAGCCGGGAGAAGGTGACGGTTTCCGTCCGGAAGGTTTCCCCGGAGATGGCACCGCCAATACTGGTCTTTTTCGTTTCCAGAACGGTCCCGGCAGCATCCAGCAGCGTGGCCACCAGCTCTGCGCTGGTCTGAGACTGCAGGCAGTTGTTGCGCAGGGTAATGGCGGCGGTGCTGTGACCGTTGCCGTCGTTCCCCTGTGTCACATCCATCGTCAGCTGCTCTCCGGTGCGGGCCAGTGCGCCGGTCATATGGACGCTGGCCTCGCTGTCACTGCCGTCATACTCCGGCAGGCGCTGATTGCTTCCCGTTCCACCGATCTGGCCTTCCGCCCACGCCTCGGCGTACAGATAGGTACCCACATTGGGGATCTCGGTTTTGCCAATGGATGTCATATACTCGCCCAGATCATAGGTCAGGTCCAGTGTAAAGGTTCCCTGATCGATGCGGGCGAGGGCGCTGTCTTCGGAAATGGTGATTTCATTACCGCTAACCGATACGCCGTTTGTGGTGCAGGCTACCTCTGCATGTTTGGTATGCAGATCATCCGCATAGAACGCAAGCTTCACCTCGCGGTTCTTTCCGCCGGCCAGCGTGGCGGCAGAGGAATTATAGAGGGTCATGCGCACCGTGCGCTTGCCGGCGCTCTCCGCAATCACTTCCATTTGCGAGATGCCAATGTCGGGATAATCCAGATACACTGTGCCGGTTTCGCTGATGCCGGCGTCGGCGGTGATGGTATAGCGCGGGTCGGTCACGTGGTCCTCCACATGGTGCCAGACGGTAAGGGTGGTGCTTTCATTGGGCAGCAGTGTTCCCGTAAGGGTGGCGGTTTCCCCGCCGCCAAGGTTGACCGTTAGGTTTTTCACATCGTTCAGCCCGGTGTTGCGGATGGTAAAGCGAATGGGTGTCAGGCTGTTCAGCGCCAGCGTTGCATAATCCACACCGATCTGTTCCACTGCCACCGCATCGGTGATAAAATCAGAGGTAGCGGTATAGAGGATCGTTTCCTCACCCGGAACGGTCACGCCGCCGATTACCTGCGGGTTTTCATCGTCATACCGGGTGGCCTGAATGGCGGCCTGCACCTGATTGGTGCCGCTGACATAGGCATCAAAGTGGTCAGCCAGCGTGCGATCCGGCAGCTCTGCCAGTTCCAATGGTGCGGAGAGCGTGTAGGTATTTTCGGCATAGCGCAGCTTGGCCGCCTTCAAAATGCCGTGATCTACCGCGCCGTTGGCGTCATTGACAGTCTCATTCCAGACGATGGTAAGATCATTGAGGCCGCGATAATCCCCGCTGAGGGAAGCGAAGCGGAAGTCTCCGCCCACGACGGCGTTGCCGCTGCTGGTCAGGGCAGACAGAGAGCCGGGGAAACTGTTGGACATGGTGCCGCTGCCGTCCACAGCCAACAGCTGAATATCGCTGCTGCCGTCTCGGACACTATGCCAACCGATGACAAATCGGTCATCCCCGCTGCCGAAGTTGGCGGCAACGACCTGGGCGTTTTCGTCAAGATTGCTGTCACAGGTCGCCAGCATGGCTGTACCGGGCGTTTCGTCAGCAGCCACGGTACAATAGGCGATCTCGTAGTCGGAGGTATTTCCGGTTCCGCTGCGGTCCAGCGAGTAAACCGCCATAGCGGTTCCGTCGGGCAGCATGGCCGCCTGCAACGCCTTCACGCTGCCAGTAGCACCGTTATAAAGCATTTTTGCCTTGCTCCAGGTGCCGTTAGTGCTGTCATAGCAGCTGTACATGATACAATCTCTGGTCGTGAAGTTCAGCAGGTTGTTGCTGCCCGAAGTGCTCACGGGATCGGGGGTGTAGACGCTGCGCCAGAACACGATGGCCTTGCCGTCGCCGCCCACTGCCGTGGCTGGGGCCAGATCCGGCGTGCCGTCGTTGGTTAGGCGGGTGGAAGTCCAGGTTGTGCCGTTATAGACGGACACTACGATCTCCGTGCTGTTCATCAGCAGGTTTTGCTCTTCCAATGTCACGGCATCACCGGCATTTTTACCCGGCAGGTCGGTGCCCATGCGAACCCAAGCCGCCGCCGCGAAGCTTTCAGTGCCGGACAAAGAAACGCTCGTGTCGCCGTAGCCGGGGAACCCTGTGGGAGCGACAATTTCACTGGAGGGAGTATAGACGCCGCCATTGAGGGTGGAGAAATGTGCCCGGCTGTCGTAAATGCTGCTGCTGTCGCCGTCGTTGATGTAGGCCAATACCTTCCCGTCATCGCTGAGCTGTGGATAGGATGTGGGGTTGGCATTGGTCTGGATGTTTTCCAGCCCACTGGTGGAGTTCAGAGAGAACAGCATCATCCGCTGCTGGGGCTGGCCCCAAGTACGGGCATATTGCTCCAGATAGTCCCGGCTTTGGAGCGTTGCACTGGCAGAAGCCACCTGCATTCCGCTCTGGGCCGCCGCCATCCGCAGCGAGGCAAGGCTCAGCCCACTGGTGGCGCTATTCCAGTAGTCGTCGATTGTTTTCCAGTCATTAAAAGTCCTGGTGGCTCCAAGGGTTCCGGAGGCGATCACCGCCTCGTAGGAGATAAACAGGAAGGTTGCCACAAATTTGATTCCCACTTCGCTTTGGATCCCCAGGGCCTGACCGTTGATCTGGCGCTTTGTCTCGTCGGCAAGATAGGTGCGGGAAAGGAACTTATTCTGACTGTCCACATCCAAATTGCCGAATAGGCCGATCTTCAGCGCCACGACCGAATAGTCAAAGCCAATGCCGCCAAACGCGTGGACATAGGCGTTGATACGCAGCGTGGTCAAAAAGTCATTCACTGCCGTGGCCGTGGGATCGCTCCAGGCAAGATCCTGTCCCTGCTGGCCGTAGCGCACTGCGGTACGGAAATCCAGCTGAATGGCACCACCCAGCTCAAAGGTTGCTGTCAACGGTACGGGGCCAGCCATGGCGTTCACGCTGAAGGTGAAGCCCACGCCAACGCCGGCGGTAAAGCCGCCGCCTACGGTGAAAACCTCCCACTCCTTTTTTTCGGCGTTATAGCGGATCTCCGCTTCGTAAAAGCCCTCCAACTGCAAGTTGAGATCCGTGTTGGTGACCTTGCCAGCCATGGAGTTGGCTTTGTATTCCCCCTTGGGATCATAGGTGCCTTGGGCCATCTGGCTCAGGTCCCCGGTACCTGGCACGCCCACTTCCAGGTTCTGCGTCAGCACATTCGCACTCAACGCCACGCCGTCCTCGGAATAGTCCATGTCCTCCATCTCCAGCGTATTGTACCCGGCCCAAATCATGGCACGGAACACGGAGGGATCTTCGCTGGGGGTGATGATCATTTTGAACACGGAAGTGTCCACCGGACCGCTCAGATCATCCAGCCGTCCGGTCAGCACCTTGAGAATGTTACTATCGCCCACTCCGCCAAAGTCGACTTGATTCACTCCACTGGAGGATCCCATCGTCGCCAGAATACCGGTGACGCGGTCATCCTCTGTCACCTTGGGCACTCGGGTCAGATCAACGACCCGGAAGGGCAGTATTTTCTCCTGCAGCAGGCTGCCGTTCAGGCTCAGCTGCGTTTTCATACCCACATCCTTGCCGTCGGCGATCCATCCAGAGGTGGTCATGGTGGCCTCGGTGAGGGTCAGATCGTTTTCCGCTACGGGGATGGATGAGAAGGGATACTGCTTGGTACTGCTGCTCTGGGCGGCAGGAAGAACGCCGTATTCGTCCGCCAGCTTGAGACTGTAATTCTGCGCGTCGGCAATATCCTCGCCCCAGAGGAACATGGTGGTGTGCAGGCTTGCTGTTTTAAAGCTGCTGTTAGGGCCAATCTTCCCGGTCGAGCTGCGGACATCCACCTTCTGACCGTTGGCAAGACCGTAATCAACGCTTTGCGCCACAATGAAGGGTTTGTTTTCCTCCCCCGCCGGCACGCGCTCCAGAGAGACAACGCCCTCTGCGGTGCGCATTACATCGTCCACGCCCAGCTTGCCGTTGACGGTCAGCAGCAGCGGATAGTACCTGTCGCCGTCAATTGCGCTGATCTCCAGAATGTACTCCAGCTGATCCAGAGCGGAAAGCGCCGTGGTGCTGCTCTCGCCCTTTTCGGCCGACCAGAACTGGGTGGAATCCAGATAGACGGTTATATTTCCCGCCGCATCCGTGGTATAGGTGTCGCCGGTGATGCCGCTGACAAGTGCTCCTGCCCTGGAGCCCAGCAGAGCTGTCTGGCAGTAGCCTCCGTTTTTATAAACGCCGCCGCGAACGGTCACCGTCTTGTTCGCCAGCGGATCGCCGCCCGGCGTGATGAGCGTCACAGATGCCCGGGCGACTCGCCGAAGGCTGAAGGTATTCAAGGGATAAAGCTGCAGCTTTGTGGCATCCCGCTCGCCGGAACGCAGATTTTCTTTATAGATGGTGCCCAGATAAATATCCTTGTCGGTGCCGGACCGCAGAGACACCTCACTGGCGATTCCGTTGGGTTCGTAAAGCGCCAGCACGCCTTCACTGTTGGTCGTGACCGTTTTGGGCACACCTTTGCCGTCGGTGTATTGCAGCGTAGTTTCCGCTGCAGGCGTCAGCTGGAAGAGATAGAACTTATTTTGCAGCGTTTTCGCTGTCACCTGTACGGCGGCGCTCATGCCCGTGGCGGCATGGGTAGCCGTGACGGTTGCGGTGCCGTTGGCCCGGCCGGACAGCGCCATTTTGGTTTCGGGAAGGTAGGAATCAAAGGAGAAGTTTCTGATGTCCTCATACAGTCCGCCCTGCTTGTAGTTGACGGAAATGGCATTGTTGTTGCTGGAGAGCCACCGGATGCCGTCTTTAAAGGAGTTCCATCCGTACTCGTCATAGTTGATGCCGATGTACTCGATCAGCCCCAACTCCTGGCGCAGCTGCAAAATTTTATCTGTATCGGTGGGCAGGGTGCCGCTGACCTTGGAGGTATTGTCCATGGCCAGCACAGAAATCGTGTTTCCTTTGTCGTCCTGCACCTTCAGTGCGTCGGCATCGTAGACATACAGGGGGAAGGAGTCGGTGCTGGGAGATTCCTCACCAGGATTCTCCACGCTCAAAACCACTTGATAGGTGTCCTTCAGATTGCCGGCTTTCACACTCTGTAATGACAGGGAGTAACTTCCGGAGGTGCCGGATAGGCGCTCACTGTCCACCACTTTGGTGGTGGTGTTGTCCTCTGTGACCCGGGTAATGGTCAGCGTGGGCAGTTGAGAGGCGCCGGTAGTGGCATTTTCCACCGACCAGTCGATATTGACGGCGCCGTCGGTATCCTTGAGGTAAATGCTCCGGGGCGGTGTCAGCTTGGCCGTGGCAGGCGGTGCCTGCACGATGATCCAGGCAAGTGCCGACAGGCGGATGTCCTCACTCTCGGCCTTGGGGTGCGGCATGGAGACCCGCACCGTGTAGGCCGGATCATTTCCGTTGGACAGCTTGGAGAGCACATTCTCCTCGATCCGCACGCTGTTTTCATCTTTGCCGGCGGTATAAGTCGCAACGGGCTTGAGGCCGCTCAGCGCCGCCTCATTCTCGTAGTTGCCATCATACAGGTCAATCCTGTAATGGAACTCTTTGCCCGGTGCCATCAGCGCGGCGTTGGAGCTCCACAGCACGGTGGCGGGCTGATTTTTCCGCGTCACGATGGACGCGCCGCCGGGAATCACCAGTGCCAGGGAATCGCCTGCCGTCACGGTATAGGGCTTTGACTCGCCCGTCACATCATCGGCAGTGTCCTCAGTCCCGTTGTCCGCCGTAAAGGTAAAGGTGACGGTTCCCACCTTGGTTCCTGTGGTGGCAACAACGCCGGTATCCTCGTTGATGGTGGCAATGAGCGGGTCACTGCTGCTCCATTTACCGGTGGTGTAGCTGGCCTGCTCACCGCCTGCCCCCAAAACCTTGGCCTGAAGCGTGGGGCGGGTGGTTTTGCCGAGGGAAATCGTATAGTTGGCGTCATTCGCTTCCGGGACGACCTCCACCGTGCTCACGGAAACTTTCTTTGCCACCGTGAACTGCCGGGTCAGGGGAAGAACATTCACCCAGTCAGGATCGGCTTTCGTGCCCTCGTTGGCCTGCAGCGTCACCGTGTAGGTGCGGTCGAAAGCAGAGGGTGCGATTGCATAGTCGCTAATGGTGAAGGCTTCCTTCTCTGTGTCCAGATAGACCTGCAGATGGATTGGTTCAACCGCAGAGTCGTACCTCAGTTCGAGGCGGAACGGGGCTTCCTTCGGGTCTGTGCCTGCCGGGGTGTGATAATTGCTGTATACGGTCTTGTAGACCTGCTCCATGTTGGCGTTCATCGTGAACGATGCCTTGCCGTCGGCGTAGTCGGCGGTCAGTGCGGTGGGAGCGTTACGCATCAAGACGCTCTTCAGATCAACGTCGGTAATCGAGTTGCTTGGATAGAGTGAGGTATCCAGCGTATGACCGAAAACATCTTCCACACCGGTCATACCATTGACGGTGACCGTGGTGTCATCCGCATCCTGCACCGGGTACCAGAGCATTGCCGTGACGCCGTAGTCGTTCATGGAAAGCGCATCGGCGCTATACTCTTCGCCATTGATGGTCACTCTGGCGCTTCTAAGATCCACGAACTCGTTAAAGGTAACTGTGATGGGCACGTGCTGTCCGCTGGCATAGGTTCCCGCCGGGGCCGTGACGCTTTGAATGGTGGGGCTGTCCGTGTCCAACAGCTCGGCGTGGACGCCGCTGGTCTTGGCGGTGGTGGTGGAATTTTGGTTATCTCTATTTACATTCTTCAGATACAGTTCGAAGGGCAGATAGTACTGCTGTGCCCCTCTGTTTTGCGTGGTAGACTGCAGGGAGATGCTGACCGTATCGCCCTTGTTAATCGTACAGTCCGGCGGTTTTGTTTCGCCGCCGCTGATCCCCAGAGATGTTCCATTGAACTCGTACTCCGTCAGATAGAACGGGGCATAGGGCCTCGGGTTTGTAGAATTATAATAGCCATACGGCGCAGGGCCATTATAGGCAGCTATGTCTCCGCTCCAGCTAAACTCGATGCTGGCGTCGATTTGGTATGGCTGATAAAATTTGGTGGAGCTGCTGGAAGACGCCGAGTTGCGGGCACCCTCCAGAATTCCGATGGTATCGCTTAGCGCAATAAAGTCCGAATTGTCGGCACTGCCGCCAGTGTAACTTTCTGTCAGCAAAGGAATAAACAAATCATCATATAATACGGTTGTATTTTCGAGTTTTTCAACATAACTCGGCGCGGTCATTGATGTTTGTATTGTGGGGGCGTCAACCGTCTTTTTTAGCTTGAGCTGACAGTGGTCGGCATAACCGGCGCCGTCATAGAACACCAGATTTTCCGCATCGTAAAATTCAATCATCCCCAGCAGGTCGCCATAGGAATAAGAATTATCGTGCCAGGCTTGGGTACTTCCTTTGGTTGTAACTTTGACAGTGATTTTACAACCACCTAAACTGAAAGTCGAGCCTACGTCATAGGTCAGCTTGTAGGACCCGTCGCCTTGGGCGACCCCACTCGTCTCGCCTATCGAGACCTCCACATCGGTGATAT
>OGMT01001254.1_pt1 | contig 12793 bp, 5 predicted proteins | sample 1573271 | NCBI WGS metagenome assembly OGMT01 (sample SAMEA2582000, study PRJEB24529) | metagenome | biome: Human gut stool | place: China | collected 2011 | reverse complement strand
GTTTCAATAATGTAGAGAAAAAGGGAAATTTAATTACCGGAGCCAAAGATGTAGTGTTAAATGAAGTGTATATCAATGGAAATAAGGTGAAAAAATAAGATGCCCCCTATTATATCGGGTGAACAATGGGCTCACCCGATATAATGATAAAATATAACTTTACCATCATTTATCTTCATTGTCCAACCTGATTTTTTGCATATTCTGTAGAAGTCATTCCCCAATAAGATTTAAAACTTTTACTAAAATAATGAGGATCACTAAAACCTACCATATAAGCTATTTCCGACATTGTATATTGGTTTTCCTTAATCAGTTCAGCAGCTTTCCTCATACGCATTTCTTTTATATACATTATAGGAGCCATACCAGTTAAAGACTTCAGCTTATGAAAGAAATTGGTCCGACTCAGACTGAAATAACTGACCAATTGATCTACATTCAATTCCGGATTACTAAGTTGCTCTTCCATAATTCCAGCTAACTTATTAAGAAAAGCGGCATCTTTAGCCGACAATTGAACCGATTTATCTTTTTCTTTATTTTCACTCCCCTCTTCATACCCTACCTTACAATAATATGCTTGTAACATTTTACGCCGAGTTAGAATATTCTCTACTTTAGCTTGCAAATAATTAATACTAAATGGCTTCGTAATGTAATCATCAGCTCCTGTATGGATACCGGTCAGAATGCTATCCATATCCGTCTTAGCAGTCAATACTATGGCAGGAATATGCGAAGTTCGTTCATCGTTCCTTAGTTCCTGCAACATCTGTAGACCACTTTTTACAGGCATCATGATATCAGTAATTATTATATCAGGTAGATCAGAGAAAGCCTTTTTTAATCCAACCTCTCCATTATCAGCCTCAACAGACCGATATGCTTCCTGAAATATTTGTTTGATAAATACTCTTAATTCATAATTGTCTTCAACAATAAGCATGAGCGGCTTCTCCGCTTCATTCAATTCTTGTAGTTCGTTTTGAGAATTGAAATCTAAATTTGTATCTTCGTTCCAATCTGATAATATATATTCCGTGTCAGACGGATAATGTTTTTTACCTTTTAATAGCCTTACAGTAAATAGGCTCCCTTTTCCGAACTCACTTTCCACATTTATACTACCATAATGCATTTCCACAAGTTCTTTAGCTACTGAAAGTCCGATACCAGAACTTAAAGGAGCGTAAATGCTATCCGGAACCACATTCTCGTAACGATTGAAAATCACTTTCTGCTTTTCTCTCTTTATCCCTACTCCTTCATCTTGAACTTGAAGAAGGACTGCATTCCCATCATCTTTCATACTAACCCAAATGTTCTTGCCATCAGGAGTGTATTTGAAGGCATTAGACAGCAAATTAAAAATAATTTTCTCTAATTTATCCTTGTCCACCCAAAGATTTACTTTAGACAATTGAGTGTTAAAATTCAGACTAATATGCCGCTCTTGAGATAAAGCTGTAAAATAGTTGATTATCTCTTTCGTGAAACTGATAATATCCACATACTGAACTCTCAGTTTCATCTTGCTATTCTGGATTTTATTAAAATCCAAAATCTGCCCTACCAACCTCTGCATACGGTCACTATTCTTTTTAATAATCTTCAAAGTATCTCTCACCTTCCCAGAAAGGCTCTCGTCTCTGAGTATATATTCCAAAGGTCCGGTAATCAATGTTAATGGAGTTCTTAATTCGTGAGACAAAGAAGCTAAGTTTTAATTGAGTAATCAATTCTTCATTTTTAGCCTTATTTTTTATCCGATAAAAAACGGTATATATATAAATGGCAACTGCAATAAATAATACAATCAAGAAGATATAGAGCATAGTAGCATAAGGTGTCTCAGAGAAAGTAGGAAGCACTTCAAAAGAAAGTGTTCGTTCATTTTCAACCCATACACCTTCATTATTGGTAGACTTTACACGAAATACATATTTTCCCGGAGGAAGATTAGTATAGTTGGCCTCATGCCCGTTATCCGTCAAACGAAAGTTTTTATCAAAACCGTCTAACTTGTAAGCATATTGAATATACTCCGTATTGGTCATGTCTAGAGCAGAAAATACCAGTCTGAGGGTATGATTATTAGGAGGTAACTGCATATCCCTGCTATCATCAGGATTAACAGACAAAATAGAAGGAGTTTTTCTGGGAGTCAGTTCCTGATTGTTTACCCAAATAGAAGAGAAAAATATTTGTGGTATAAAATCTGTTTTATGGATATTCTCAGGGGTAAAATAGAACAAACCTCGGTTAGTACCAAAAAAAATCTGCCTGCCATCTGTTGCCCCCACACCTTCACTGAAATGCATATTAAATGCGATATGCTCACTAGGATACTGAATCTGTTCGGCCGAAGCTACAAATTTCACTAATCCACCACCCGTCACCAACCATAAATTCCCTTGTTTATCCTCGTGCATAGAATAAATAATATCTGAAATAAGTCCATTTTTCTGTGTGAAGGATTTACATTGATAAGAATGGAGCCCCATGGGAGAAAGCTCATTTAACCCTCCGCCATAAGTAATGGCAAAAATTTTCCCATTATCCATACATTGAATCATTTGTACGTCATTATTACTAAGGCTATTCACATTCCCCTGCTCACGGCATATAGAATGAAAATCTATTTCTTCAGGACAATGAAAAGAAACCTTAAATTGTAAAATCCCTGCTGTTGTAGACACCCAGATACGCCCTTGATTATCTTCAGTAATATGTCTGACTTTATAAAAATGACTTATCGGATATCTCTTTAACAAATTGCGATGATTGATAAATCTTAAAGTACCATCAGGCATAGTTTCAATCAAATTCAATCCACCTCCGTAAGTAGCTACCCAAAGTCTCTGCTTACTATCCTGAAAAGTAAAGTAAATATTATCATTACTCAATGAATAGGGGTCATCAGCTTTATATTTAAAATGCTGTAATTCAAAATTGCCTTTTGAAGTTTCTGTTGCTTTTATCAATCCCTGGCCTTTAGTACACCAGCCGAATCTTGCATGATGGCATATACTTTGCCCCATTTCATCCTTTTCAATAATCGAAGCCGGGCATCATATATAGAAACATTCATATCTCTGCTTCCCGTCCAAATACGTTGTTTTTTGTCTATATACAGTGCCCTGATCTCATTATCAGGTAACTCTACATCCTGAGGAGTAGGCGTATAGATATGAAATTTATCAGGGATAAAAGTGATACGCTTAAGTCGGTTGAGCTGGGTACTCATCCATAAATTTCCTTGTTTATCAACAAAAGCAGCAAAACAGCGGTCATTTGATTTCCACTTGACAGGCTGCTCCGTAGTATTAAAAGGTATTAACCGCCTATTTTGAGAATCAAAATAAGAAAATCCTCCTCCCTTAGGGTGTACCCATAAAATATCGTTCCGATCCTCAAAAGCAAAAAAATCACTTTCAGTATTTAGCGGTCTTCCCAGTTCGTCCTTTCCTTCAATAAAGCTTAAACGCTGTGTTTTCAGATCAAACAAAGTGACTCCCGGAACAGGATGTACAAGCCACAATAAATCTCCACAAGTAATTTTAGCAGACTCTATGGTTTTGTCTTTCAACAGAGAAAGAGAGTCAAGCATCACATGTCTTATCTCACCGAGAGAGTCATGAATAAAAAAGCCGTCTGAATCAGTAACATATATCAGTCCAGCCACAGAAGGCAAAATAGAAATCACAGAAGCCGATGTTGGCAATTGAGTATGAATAGAAAGTTCTCCAGTCAACAAGTATTTATAAACTTTACCTTGATGTGCACCTAAATATATATATTCTTCCAACTCTGTTGCAAAATAAAAAGGTATTTTCTCACTTTTTCGACAATCAGACAAAGAAATAATAGAAAGTTCTGAATCATATAGTCGATATACCCCCTCATCCGTAAGAAGCCATTCCCGTAATTTCGAATCCATAAATACAGACCGGATTTTACCAGTAGACAACGTATTTTCTCTTGATGAATAGAATTGAAATGTCATAGATAAATCTTCGGGAGCCGTAACGACCCGTACTGCACTCCCATCTTCACGTAATAACCATACTATTCCATTCGGAAGGACAGATATTGACCGAAAGCTATTGGCTGTTTTTTGAATGACAGGTTCAAAGACTTCCTTGTCAGGATTAAAACGATAACAAGTGGAATCATAACACAATACCCATATACATCCGAATTTATCCTCGACTATATCTAATAAACGATCATTGGTCAGTCCTCCCAAATCTTCCATATTCGATTTATAATTCTTAAAATTATAACCATCAAACCGATAAAGCCCATTCCAAGTAGCAAACCATAACAGACCTTTATGATCTTGGATAATATCGTTGACCAGCCCATCCTCCACTCCATTCTGACTGGAAAAGTACGTAACTGAATATTTTTGAGGTATAGCTCCTTTTACCGGCACATCGGCTGCAAAAAGGCATAGTATTACTACACAGAAAAAGGTAAGAATATCAACCCAGTATGTTTTCATATCAAAGTAATGTGTTTCCTTTGCGAAATTAGCAGAAAATGGGTATTCATCAAAGTACTTTCTACATTTAATCCATCGCAATATATGTTGTTTAGCTACCTTTGATAGATATTCCAACTAAATTATCAGTTTTTCCACTTATAAAAAGATAACATCCGTCTATATTTGACATCAAAACAAAAACAACTCTAATACTAAATTAATAATGAAAGACATGAGAAAAAAAAGAGTATTTAAAATCCCGTTCTGTTATAGTACAGGGTATTCTCCAAAAAGATTTTGGTTTGCTTGCGGAATTTCCTTAGGACTAGTTTCCTTACCATTATCCACCTTTGCAAACAACTGGTCAGGCCAACAAAGTTCAGCAATTCTAAAATCGGTTCAGCAAAACCGAATCATTACGGGTAACATCATAGACGAAAGTGGAGAAGCATTGATCGGCGTTTCCGTATTGATAAAAGGAACTACTCAGGGAACAGTAACTGACTTGGACGGTAACTTCACACTGGAGATTTCAGCAGGTGCTACCTTAGTTATTTCATACGTGGGTTATAAAACACAGGAAATTAAAGTAGGGAACCAACAAAAACTGTCTATCACGGTCGAAGCAGATAATAAACTACTGGACGAAGTGGTAGTAGTGGGCTATGGTGTAGTAAAGAAATCAGACCTTACCGGTTCTGTAGGTAGTGTAAAATCAGAGACGATTTCTGCTAAAGGTGCAACATCAGTTGTCGAAAGTCTGCAAGGGCAAGTTGCTGGAGTGAATATCTCACAGTCTTCTAGCCGTGCCGGTGACGGATTCAATATTCAGATTCGAGGTAAAAGTTCATTAAATGGCGGCAATCCATTATATGTAATCGATGGAGTAGTTTGTGAAAATATGGATTTTCTAAATCCGATGGATATTGAAAAAGTGGACATTTTGAAAGATGCTTCATCTACCGCCATCTATGGTTCACGGGCCACAAATGGTGTAGTGATGATTACCACCAAAAAGGGAGACAAAGATGTAGCCAAGACTACAATCAGCTATGATGGATATTATGGTGTAAAAACCAAAGCCAATATGCCGGACTTTATGGAAGGAGATGATTTCATGAAATTCCGTTTCTCCCGTTATCTGGTTTCATCTATGGATGCCTCTTCGGGAATGACTAACTGGGAAATGACTGATGCCAATTTCCTGAACTTCTGGGGAAATGGCAGTCAAATAGTGAAAGATATGTATCTCAATAATAATTATACCGATTGGGTAGATATCGTAACCCGTAACGGCTCACAACAGAATCATTTCATCAATATCTCGGGAAATGCAAAAAATATAACCTACCGCGTAGGACTAGGGTATCAAAATGAGGAAGGAATCATGTATGACGGTTATGAACGCTGGAATATAAAAGGAGCAGTAGATCATAAGATTTCAGATAAAATCTCAGCCGGATTCTCCACAAATATGGCAACAGCATCCAAAGAGAGTGGTAGCAACTACTCTATTTTGGAAGGGTTCCGTATGACCCCTAATATGCCATGCTATTATTGGGAAGGGGAAAAGGCAGGACAATTAATTTCACAACCAGGTAAAGATGCCGCCATCTATCCCAATGGTGGTGGTCCGACTTCCTCCATCAATCCAGTGGTGGACCGTTTGAACTCAAAAGACGATACACGTTCTTATGATGTGATGGCAAACATTTATTTGCAATACAGCCCCGTTAAAGAAATAATTCTTAAAACTACTTTCTCCCCCATGTATACCAAAACCCATCGTGGTACATTCTATAACGGAGAAACCCAACTTCGTTCTGGAAAAACAAACATGGCCGAAAACTATAATGATGAAATATTCTCGTATACTTGGGATACGCAAGCCAATTACATCAAGAATTTTGGAGATCATAGTCTGAATGCCTTGGCCTTATTCAGTGTCTATGAACAAAAATTACAAGGCGACTATATCAATGTAGTGGATATGCCATTTGATGTAGACTGGCATAATCTTGGTTCAGGCACTGTACAAAGTCAGTCTAGCTATTATAAAAAAATCTCCATGTTATCTTATGTAGCCCGTATCAACTATGCCTACAAAGGCAAATACATGCTGACTGTATCTTCACGTTGGGACGGCAGTTCCAAATTCCAAAAAGACAATCGTTGGGGGATGTTCCCCTCAGCTGCCTTGGCATGGCGCATTTCCGATGAAGATTTTATGGGATTTGCCAGCAAATGGTTAAGCAATTTAAAACTCCGTGCCAGTTTTGGCGTTACCGGTAATAATGCCGGTGTAGGGCCTTATGACACACAAGCTTTGGCAAATATTAAATATTACTATAATTACGGATCGTCTGTTGCCAACGGTTATGGTTATACCATGACGAACGCCGACCTGACTTGGGAGAAGACAACCGAAATCAACCTCGGTCTTGACTTCGGTTTCTTGAATAATCGTATCAATGGATCTATCGATATCTACAACAAAGATTCCAAAGATCTCTTGATGGAGATGGAAACTCCATTTGAACTAGGTTCCTATACCGGCTCTATTGTAAGTAATGTGGGTAAGGTGAACAATAAGGGTATGGAAATCCAACTGAATACCATCAACGTAAAGAATAAAGATTGGAACTGGGAGACAACCTTCTCTTTTGCGCGTAACATTAACTCTATCAAAGAATTGAATGGTACCAAAGAAGACTTAGTGGGTAACAAATGGTTTATCAATCACCCTATAGACGTAGTCTACGGCTATAAATACACCGGAATCTGTACTCGAGAAGAAGCGCAAGCTTATGCCCAAGACCCGAAAATGAAAACCAAATTCTATGAAGGCGAGATGAAAATCTATGATAAGGATGGCAATGGTACTATTGATGCCAATGACAAAATGATCCTCGGACATTGTGCTCCGACCTGGACCGGCAGTTTCACTTCTAACCTGTCATACAAGAATATTGATTTCTCTTTCAGTATTTACACTAGTCAGGGAGGAATGGTATACTCTCCCTTCATGGCCGAATTCGTAGACTATGGACAGCGTGGCATGAATCGTCTGAACATGGATTATTATATACCGCAAGGTGCTCCGATACTAGGTGCTGATGGCTCTATAGCCTATCAGGAAGCCACTCATTACGGTAGTTATCCCTTCCCAACCAATGGTGGAAACGGTAAAGGAGGCGGTGCATACTGGCAAAGTGGTGCCAATGAGGACCGGGCACAAAATTTCGTTGATAACTCATATGTCCGAGTCAAAAACATTACTCTTGGCTATACTTTTCCACAGAAATGGATTTCAAAACTTCATATTTCCAACTTAAGAATCTACGCCAATGTATTAAACCCCTTCACTTTCACAAGTTATGAAGGATTCGATCCCGAATGGGCTGATGCACAAGTAGGTGACGGTACCGGTGGTGTCAGTTCAAGAACTTATCAAGTTGGTATAAATTTAAAATTCTAAAATTAAATGATTATGAAAAAAATATATTTCATTATGGCATTAGGATTGGCAACTCTCTCAGGATGTTCGGATTTTCTTGACCAAAACAACAAATCTAATGTTCCATCAGCTGAATTTTATCAGACTTCGGCAGGATTCGCCAGTTTAACTAACAGCGCTTACTCCACACTGCGAGAGCTTTATAATGCCCAACCGCAATTATTCGTAGCGGGAACAGACCTGTATGCAGACGGAAAGTCACAGGGAGTAGTCATGAGCCAATATACCTTCACTGCAGATGAAGGCATTATAAAAAATTTCTATGTAAGTTGTTTTAAAGGTATTCAGCTAGCCAATAGCGTTATATCTTATGGAGACATAACGGAAGATTCCAGTGTACGACTGCAATATGTGGACGAAGCACGTTTTATCCGTGCATGGTATTATTTCCAACTAGTGCAACAGTTCGGGCCTGTAGCTTTGAACAAACAAATGTTTGACCATGCCGAAATGAGTCATGAACGTGCCAGTCTTGCAGATGTTTATAAGTTCATCATTGAAGAGTTTGAGTATCTAGCCTCTTCCGAATCCCATTTAATGGAACGTGCCAACTCCGGTGTAGGACGTGCCAATAAACGCGCAGCAACCTTTTACTTAGCCAAAACCTATCTGACTCGTGGATGGCTAGATGGCACTGATTACGAAGCCCAAGAAGAAAATATAGCTCAAAATTCAGACTTCGCAAATGCAGCTAAGTATGCCTTGGAAGCAATTAATGGCGAAATTCCTTTCCTCTCCATAGAAGAAGCTTTTGACGTAGAAAATGAAGAAAACAATGAAATATTCTGGAGCATACAGTTTAATTCGGCTGCTGTAGAAGATCCCGTAAAAGACGGTTCCTACCAACAAGCCCAATTCGGAGCTTATTTAGGTGGTTCCGAAAAACCAAGAAATAAGGCAATTGACGGTTGCTTTGCTCCTTCACTACGTCTACAGCAAATGTATAGTCGGGGTGATGCACGGTTGGAACAAACTTTTATGTTAGAATTCCATACCAGTTATTTCGACTATTACTCAGCACCGACTAGTTCTTCTATCATTTATTATTATGCTCCAGCATGGGCTACAGATGAAGATATCGCTGCCTGGAAAGCAGACGATCCTTATGGAATTAAAAAGAATACACTGGTAAGCAAAACAATAGCAGACGGTGGTATTGCTCCATCCAACGGTGCCCCAGCCACATACAAAGACCGTCGTTCACAAGACTACGGCAATGCTTGTATCAAGAAATTTGATGATTATTCAGAAACTTCTATTGCTAACCGTAATTCTACTTGCAGCATGCATGATGTGGTAGTAGCGCGCTTAGGAGAAACCTATCTGATTGCCGCCGAAGCCTATTTAAAAATGGGTAAAACAGAAGAGGCTGCACAAATGATCAATAAACTTCGTCAACGTCCAGGAACTATTCGTAAAGGATACACAACAGAAATGACTGTCACCAGCAACGATATTAATATTGATTTTATTCTTGATGAACGTGCTCGTGAATTAGCTGGAGAATATGTCCGTTGGACAGATTTGAAGCGTACTCACACTTTAGTGGAATATGCCACAAAATATAATGAAGACGGCATAAAAGAATCTGCTATGATAGGCCCTGATGGTAAATACAAGATTCTTCGTCCTATTCCACAAGCTGCCATTGATTTGAATCAAGCTAAAGTGACACAAAACCCTGGTTATTAAGTTAAAAAACATGCTGATGAAAAATTTTTTACTTATTCTTCTATACTTTATAAATAATGTATTAGTCTTGTCAGCTCAAGGTACTCCCGGTAAATGGGGAGATCAGGGCAATGGAACATACATAAATCCGATTTTAAATGCTGACTACTCTGACCCGGACGTTATCCGGGTCAGAGATAAATATTACATGATAGCTTCCGACTTTCATTTTCTAGGAATGCAAGTATTGGAATCTTCAGATATGATCAATTGGAAACTGATTTCCCAAATCTATCACCATTTTGATTTTCCCGGCTGGGATAACAACCAACAATATGCAGGAGGTTCATGGGCACCCTCAATTCGTTACCATGATAACAAATTCTGGGTCTTTTTCTGTACTCCCAAAGAAGGATTATTCATGTCAAATGCTGTCAATCCTTCAGGTCCTTGGAGCCCTTTACATTTAGTTAAGAAAGTAGAAAAATGGGAAGACCCTTGCCCCTTTTGGGATGAAGATGGTCAAGCATACCTAGGCCGGAGCCGTCATGGAGCCGGGCCTATCATTATTCATAAAATGAGTGCAGACGGTACACGTCTACTTGATGAAGGAATGACCGTATACACTGGACCTGTAGCCGAAGGAACAAAAATTTTCAAAAAAGATGGTTACTATTATCTCTCTATTCCGGAAGGAGGAGTAGGTACGGGATGGCAGACTATCCTCCGCTCAAAAAATATATATGGTCCTTATGAAAAGAAAGTAGTATTGGAACAAGGAAGTACTACGATAAACGGCCCTCATCAAGGAGCCATTGTCGATACTCCGGATGATCAATGGGCTTTTTTTCATTTCCAACATCATCATGCCTTAGGCCGTGTAGTTCATCTTCAGCCCATGCATTGGGAAAACGATTGGCCCGTTATCGGAGTAGACTTTGATAGAAATGGAATAGGAGAACCTGTATATGTATGCCAGAAACCCATTGAAAGCAAAACCATATTCGCTCCGCAAACAGATGATGATTTCTCTACCCCCAACCTATCACTGCAATGGCAGTTTAATCATAATCCGACAGACCACGCATGGTCCTTATCGGCACATCCAGGTTCACTCACTCTGAAAGCATTGAAATCTTCAACCTTCAGATTGGCACGCAACACCCTGACACAAAAGATTATGGGGAATATAAGTGAAGCTACAATAGCTATGGATTTTACAGAAATAGCTGATGGGCAACGATGCGGATTAGCTTGCATGGGAAAAATAAATAATGTTCTAGGTATCAAGATGGAGAAAGGACAAAAGTATCTGTACACATCCAATGATACAACAGAAATAAGTACAACTTTCCCAAACGGAAACCAAATTTATCTACGTGTATCTATCGACATGACCAATCAGAAGTTCCAATACTTCTACAGTACAGATAATATACGTTTTATTCCTTATGGAACTTCCTTTTTTATTCCATTCGGTTTTTGGAAAGGCGCCCGCATTGCACTATATTGTTACAACAAAGAACAGGAAGCAGGAACAGCTTCATTCCAATGGTTCATATACAAACATGACGGACCTCAAAATAAAATAGACAATGCAGCCGAACAGATTATTTCCAATATAGCGCGTACTTCATTTCCGCATAAGAAAATAAAAGTGATCTGCCCTGATTCCGCTTCCAACCAAAAAGGTCATTCACGCCAGTTAATACAGCGAGCAATAGACTCTTGTTCTTTGGCAGGCGGAGGACACGTTATAATTTCGAAAGGAATCTATTATTTAAAGGGAAATCTAGTACTGAAAAGTGATGTCAATTTACATTTAGAGAAAGACGCCTATCTACTTTTCAGCGGTAAGGCTGATGACTTTCTTCCTGAAGTATGGACACGTTGGGAAGGTACGGAACTATATGGACATTCTCCCATGATTTATGCCAAACATGCCACTAATATAGCCATTACAGGACAAGGTACCATAGACGCCCAAGGAGGACGGGAATTTGCTTCATGGTCTCAGATAGAGGTATCAGACAGAAATCGTCTGCGTAAAATGGGAGAAAAACTAATCCCTGTCACAGAAAGGATCTTTGGGAAAGGTACTATACTACGTCCCTCTTGCATACAATTCATGGGATGTTCTCGCATTTTAGTAGAAGGTATCACCATTAAGAATTCTCCTTTCTGGACTATTCATCCTGTATACTGTGACAATGTAATAGTACGAAGCATCACCATTGACAGTCACTATCCTAATAATGATGGATGTGATCCTGAATCAACTTCCAATGTATTAATAGAAAAATGCATTTTCCGCACGGGAGATGATGCCATAGCTATCAAAGCAGGCCGTGACGCCGACGGCCGTGAAATAGGACGCCCTTCAAAAAACATCGTCATACGTAATTGTCTGTTCCAGTCTGAATGCAATGGTTTATGTATCGGCAGTGAAATGTCAGGCGGCGTGGAAAACGTATATATGGATAATATACAAATCGGAACAGTAAAGAATGCCCTTTATTTTAAATCCAACCGTGACAGAGGAGGATATATTCGTAATATACAAGTCAGCAATATTACTATAGAACGCTCAAAAGGAGCCATTCTCCGTTTTGAAACCAATTATTTCGGTTTTCGAGGTGGCAGACATGCTTCTCAATATGAGAATTTCCGCATCAGTAATGTAAAAGCTGATTGTTCCGACCACTATGCAATCTTTATGGATGGATATGAAGAAAAGCCCATAAGAAATATCGAAATAGAGCATTTCCATGTACGAAAAGCTGCTTATCCTTATTACTTAAAGTGTGCGGAAAATATCCGCCTTAAAGACACTTCCGTGAATGGAAGAAACTTGCCGGAATATCCGGAAAAGCACAAAAAACGTGTAACACTGGATATATACTAATTATGCACAAAGCCCCGACTTTCACAAGCAGGGGCTTTGTGCGTAAAAGAAAGAAGGGGTGCATTTTGACACACCTTCAAAGAATAGGAACCGGACATGTGAAAACCGCATCCGGATATGTCAGCGAAAATGCACGGTACAGAGTTGTCAGGCGTGAAGGCTGTCCCCTGCGATGCCGCTGTTTTAAAGCAAAAGGAAACAGGACGAT
>OGMT01001249.1_pt1 | contig 12862 bp, 10 predicted proteins | sample 1573271 | NCBI WGS metagenome assembly OGMT01 (sample SAMEA2582000, study PRJEB24529) | metagenome | biome: Human gut stool | place: China | collected 2011 | reverse complement strand
TCGGGCGCCTTGCGCGCCACGGCGGCGAAGAATCCCTCGCCCACGGTCCGGTGGGGGAAGAAACGGAACGTACGGAACGGGCCGACCTCCCCCTCGACAATACCCCACGCGGGGTCCACATCCACCGGATAGGGAGCAGCGACCTCGTCACCGGCCCAGGCGAGCATCCGCTCGAGCGAACCTTCGTCCTCGTCGCGGTTGAACGTACAGGTACTGTAGATCAGCGTACCGCCCGGACGCAGCGCCCGCCACGCCTCGCGCAGGATATCGTCCTGCCGCGCGGCGCACTGCCGCACGTTGTTCTCGCTCCACTCCCCGCGCGCAGCGGGATCCTTGCGGAACATGCCCTCGCCCGAGCAGGGGGCATCGACGGCCACCACGTCGAACCACGCCTCGCAGTCGCAGACCGCATGCGGCTCACACGTCGTAACCACCACGTTGCCCGTACCCCACTTGCGCACGTTGTCGGCCAGCACGGAGGCACGGCGGCGGTCGATCTCGTTGGCGACGACCAGTCCCCCGCGCCCGACAAGCGAGGCGTAGAGGGTCGTCTTGCCGCCCGGGGCCGCACAAAGGTCGAGGATCCTCGCCCCGGAGGTCGGGACCCCCTGCAGCAGACAGCCCACGAACTGCGAGGCCGCCTCCTGCACGTAGTAGGCTCCGGCATGGAAGTCGCTGTCGAAGGTGAACGACGGGCGGCCCGCAAGCAGGAAGCCGTCGGCGCACCACGGAACGCGACCGGCGGCCGTGAGCATCGGAAGCACCTCCGACACCCGTGCGGGCTGCTCCCCGCGGAGCCCCTCCACCTTGGCGGGGTTCACACGGATGCTGACGCACGCCTCGCCGCCGAGGGCGCGGCAGAGGGCCTCGCCCTCCGTCGTCCCGAGGTCGCGAAGGACCCGCTCGACGAATGTCCGGGGCAGCTCCATCTCCGTCATTTTGCCGTTGCGCGCAGCGCATCGAGGCGTGCGCAGATCTTCTCCAGCACGGCGGGGTCCGAGACGAAATCCTCGTGGTCCTTGTCGATGACAAGCACCTCGCCGTCGTAGAGGTTGTCGATCCAGTGGTTGTACTTGTCGTTCAGCCGCCCGAGGTAGGCCTCGTCGATGTTCATCTCGTACTCGCGGCCCCGCTTGCGAATCTGCGAAATGAGCGTCGGAACGCTTGCCTTGAGGTAGATCAGCAGGTCGGGCTTCGGGATGAGCGCCGTCACCAGGTGGAAGATCTTCATGTAGGTCTCGATGTCGCGCGTGGCCATCAGTCCCATCTCATGCAGGTTCTCGGCGAAGATGTGGGCGTCTTCGTAGATCGTGCGGTCCTGAATGATGTCCCCGCGCCCGGTCTCCGAGAGCATGTCCATCGTCTGCTGGATGCGGCTCCCGAGGAACGAGATCTGGAGGTTGAACGACCAGCGGTTCATGTCCTCGTAGAAGTCGCCGATGTAGGGGTTGTTGCTCTCCTCGAGGTAGGAGCGGGCATCGTAACGCTCCGTCAGCATCTGCGTGAGCGTCGTCTTTCCGCTGCCGATATTTCCGGCTATGGCTATATACATATCTCTTATTGTTTTTCGTCTCCTTGTTCCGTTTTCCGTCCGGACCGGGCCGCCCGCACGGATCAGCACGCCGTCCCTTCGCCCGCGGCCTCCGCCTCACGGCCGAAGGCGAGCACGTCCTCGATGACTCGGCGGTCGTTCATCAGCCGCGGCACCTTGTTCTTGCCGCGCGCCCGCATCCAGCGCAGGAAGTAGCCCCGGCCGACGGTGTGGATCCGCTGCCGCTCGAGCGTCGTGCGGCGCTTGGCGTCGTAGTCCGAATTGACCCGCCGCAGCGCCTCGTCGAGCGCCCCGGCGAAGCGTTCCGGATCGGCGGGTTCACGTTCGAACTCCACGACCCACTCGTGGGCGCCCCGCTCGCGCAGGGACATGTAGCACGGGGCCACGGTGTACTCGGCCACCACGGCGCCCGTCTTCGAGCAGGCGTCAAGCAGGGCCCGGTCGGCGTTATCGACGATCAGCTCCTCGCCGAAGACGTTGATGTACTGCCGCGTACGGCCCGCAAAGCGGATGCGGTAGGGCGCCGTCGAGGTGAACTCGACCGTATCGCCGATCTCATAGCGCCACAGGCCGTTGATCGAGGTGATGAGCATCGCGTAGACCCGGCCGCACTCGACCCCCTCGAGGGGTACGATGCGCTCTCCGTCGCGGAATTCGTAGAAGGTCCCGTAGTCGAGCATCAGCAACATGTCGTCGCGCGCCGGGTCGTCGGCCAGGGCGAAGAAGCCCTCCGAGGCGTTGTAGGTCTCCATGTAGACGAAGTCGTCCGAGGGCAGCAGCTCGCGGAACGACTGCCGGTAGGGCGTGAACTCCACACCGCCGTGGGCGAACATCTCGAGCTGCGGCCACACCTCAAGCAGGTTCTGCCGCCCGGTATACTCGAGCACGCGGCGCATCAGCGCCAGGTTCCACGACGGAACGCCGGCAAAGGCCGTAACCGGCTCGCCGATGCACTCGCGGCAGATGGCCTCGCACTTGGCGTCGAAATCGGGGATGATGGCCGTCTCGATGCGCGGGGCGCGGAACCAGCCGCTCCAGAAGGTCGTCTCGTGGATCAGCAGCGCCGAGAGGTCGCCGACCAGGTTGCGCCCCTCCTGCGTGCAGGAGCCCCCCAGCGTCAGGGTTTTGCCCTCGAAGGCCCGCGTCTTCGGGTGCGCCGCCGCATAGAGCGTCGCCACGTCGCGCATGCCCAGCGTGTGGTTCCACCAGAGCGAGTCGCGCGTCACGGGGATGTACTTGCTGCGGTCGGAGGTGGTGCCCGACGAGCGGGCGAAGAGCGTCACGCGCCCGGGCGAAGTCACGCTGCGGATCCCTTCGAGCATCCGCTCGACGTAGGGTTTGAACGTATCGTAGTCAAAGGTCTCAACCTGCGTCTGGAACTGCTCCACGGTATGGATGTGGCGCAGGTCGTAGCGGTCGCCGAACTCGGTCATCCGCCCCCGGCGCAGCAGGTAGCGGAACATGCGCTCCTGCGTCTCGATCGGATGACGGCGGAAGCGGTCGATGGCCCGTGCCCGGCGCGAGAACCACGCCTTGAGAATCGTATTTCGGAAAGACATCGTATCGTCTCGTTATGTGAACCCGCACGCCGCACACAACCGGCCCCGTCGTGGAGCCCCGCGAAGGTCGGCGACCCGGGTATGAACTGTCAGTTAAAATAATAACCCACCTTGCCGACGGATCCCGGCATGGCGAAAAGCACCACGCGGTCGTAGGGGTTGCACTGTGTGTCGTCCACGGCGATGAAGACCTTGTCGCCCCGGACAATACCCCCGACGATCGTGTCGTCGGGAAGCCCCAGGTCGCGGATCCGCGCCTTTGTGGCCGGGGAGTTCGGCTTGACAATGAACTCCAGCACCTCGGCATCGCTGCCCGTCAGGCACTTGATCGCCTGCACGTCGGTGGACATCGTGAAGCGGAAGATGTTCGACGCGGTGACCAGTTTCTTGTTGATGATCGTGTCGATGCCGATCGACTCGGCCAGGTTGATGTAGTTGAGGTTCTCCACCTCGGCGATCACCTTCTTGACGCCCATGCGCTTGGCCAGCATCGCCGCAAGGATGTTCGTCTCGCTGCGCCCGGTCACCGCCACGAAGGCGTCCATGTTCGACAGCCCCTCCTCCATCATCGCCTCCGTATTGCGACCGTCCTCGTTGATGATCAGCGTCTTGTCGAGCATCTCGGCCAGGCGGTAGGCCTTCTCGGCATTGTAGTCCACCAGCTTGATGTTGATCTCCTCCTGCAGCTCCGTGGCGATGCGGATGCCGATGCGCGAACCTCCCAGGATCATCATGTTGCGGATCTCGATGTTCGAGCGGCCCGAGAACTCCATGACCCGGTGCACGGCGTCCTGCCGCGCGATGACGTAGATCACGTCGCCCTCCATGTAGCGCTCGCCCACCCGCGGGATGATCGTCTCGCCGCCCCGCGTGATGGCGACCGTGCGGTAGCTCAGCGACTCCTGCTCCTCGTCGAAGCCCGTCAGCGGCTCGCCCACCAGCGGCGAGGCCGGCTCGAGGCGGAAGACCGCCAGCGAGAGCTTGCCGCTCGAGAAATCGACATATTCGGTCGTCGAGGTATGGCCCAGGAGGTTGATCACCTCGCGGGCCGCAACCTTCTCGGGATAGAACAGGTAGTCGATGCCCATGTCGATGAACATCTCCTTGTTGTCGGGTTCGAGGTATTCGTTGTTGTCGATCCGCGCGATCGACTTCTTCGCCCCGAGGCGCTTGGCCAGCGTGGCCGAGACGATGTTGGCATTCTCCTCGTGGTTTACGGCGATGAACAGGTCGCACTTGCGGACCGCGGCGCGGCGCAGCACGGCGAAGGTCGTCGAGTCGCCCTCGACCGAGATGACGTCGGCCAGGCTCGCGACCTCGGCCAGGGCCTTCGGGTCGCTGTCCACGATGGTGATCTCATGGCCGTTGCCGCTCAGCATGCGGGCCAGATGGCTCCCCATCTCGCCGGCTCCCGCAATGACGATTTTCATGGCTAATCCGCGTTTTTCGTAACTTCCAAATCGGTATTCGGAACCCGGGCGGAACCTCTCCGGAAACGCCCGGGCACTTTCTTGCATTTTATCCTACAAATATATATATTTGCCGCCGAACCCCCAAATTTCGGGACAAAAATTCATTTTCCATGCCAGACTGGTTGATCGTCGTACTGTGCGCCGTGGCGGCCGTGGGACTCTTCGTCCTCGGAATGTCGCTCACGCTGATGATTAAGGGACACCACATCGATTCGGAGATCTCGACGAACAAGAACATGCAGCGCCTGGGCATCAAGTGTGCCGTGCAGGAGACCCGCGAAGCCGACGGACACGCCGACTGCTCCGACTCGGGGAAGACCCTGCCGGGGTGCTCGGGCAACTGCGGGGCCTGCGACATCGAGCACAAGTAGCCGCGCGGAGCATTCCTGCCACCGCGCACGGGCAAAAAAGATTCCGGCTGCGGGGATCCGCAGCCGGAAAGATCACAGCACTACAGGAAAACAGCGCACGGGCGCCGGGGCACACGTCGGCGTCACAGCGCAGGGCAGAACTTCGACCGGCAGACGAACCACGGATTGTGGAGGTCCTCCTCGTTGTACTTCAACTCGCCGCCGTCGGGCAGCGAACGGGTCTCGCCGCCGGCCTCCCGCAGGATCAGCTCACCGGCAGCCGTATCCCATTCGAAGGTGTGCGTCGTCCGCACGTAGTAGTCCACGCGCCCCTCGGCCAGCATGCAGAACTTGTAGGAACTGCCCTGCTCGATGACCTCCAGGTCGGGATGTGCAGCCCGCAGGCGGGCGATGTGCTCGTGGGTCTCGGGGGTCTGGTGCGAACGCGAAACGGCCACCCGCAGGTGGTCGTGGCGAGCCGCAGAAGGCAGCGGAAGCGGGGTCCATCCGGTCACGATCTCGTCATAGGTATAGGAGGCATCGGCCGACGGGAAGACCCCCTCCTTGAGGTAGGAACCCGAATCGCGGCCCGCCACATACATCTTTCCGAAATAGGGGACATAGACCACGGCCCCCATGCAGACGTTGTTCTCCATGAGCGCGATGTTTACCGTAAATTCGTTGTTGCCCTTGATGAACTCGACCGTTCCGTCGAGCGGATCTACGAGCCAGTAGAGCTCCCAGTTGCGGCGTTCGTCGTAGCGCATCTCACGCCCCTCCTCCGAAAGGATCGGAATGCGCGTCGGACCGAGGTATTCGCGGATCGTCTTGTGTGCCAGACGGTCCGCTATCGTGATCGGCGTATGGTCCGTTTTGAGGCTGATGTCGTAATCGTCGCGGTTCTTGTATACGCCCATGATCGCCGCCCCGGCCCGGACCGCCGCATTGAAGAGCGGAGGCAACAGATACATGCGCACCTTATCATTTATCATCGTAGCCCGTGTTTGAAGTTTCGGAATCTGCTTTTCCATCGTAAAGGTAGCAAGAATTTATCATATAAACGAACGATTTCCCCCACATATTTTGCTCCCTGTCGTTTCGGAACAACCTCGGAGGAGAAAAGGACAACCCCGCAAGGGCGCCCCCGCCCTGCCGCCCAAAACCGTGCCAAAAGACCCGAACCGATTTTTTTTGTGCTTTCCCCTTGCAGTTCCGCGAATTATCTCTATATTTGCACTCCGAATTATGTTTCAACACATAACCATCGATTTTAATGTACGTTATAGTAGAGATCGCAGGTCAGCAGTTCAAGGCTGAAAAAGGTCGGAAACTTTATGTTCACCGTCTTCAGGGCGAAGAAAATTCGTCTGTAAGTTTCGACAAAGTCCTGCTCACAGACAACGACGGTCAGGTTAAAGTCGGCGCACCTGTAGTAGAAGGCGCCGCAGTAAAGTGCAAGATCCTGAAGCATCTGAAGGATGACAAGGTTCTGGTGTTCAAGAAGAAGCGTCGCACCGGCTATCAGAAGTGCAACGGCCACCGCCAGTATCTGACGCAGATTCTCGTCGAGGAAATCGTTGCATAAACCTTTAAAACGCAAGTAACATGGCACACAAGAAAGGTGTAGGTAGTTCGAAGAACGGCCGTGAGTCGGAAAGCAAGCGACTCGGCATCAAATTGTTCGGCGGCCAGTTCGCAAAGGCGGGCAACATCATCGTCCGTCAGCGCGGCACGGTCCACAACGCCGGTGAAAACGTCGGCATGGGTAAGGATCACACCCTCTTCGCACTCGTAGACGGAACCGTGGAGTTCTGCAAGAAGGGCGAGGGCAAATCCTACGTCAGCGTTACCCCGCTGAGCGAGTAGCGTCCCAAGGGGGGGGGTAAGAGCCGGGACCGGAAGACGGTCTGCAAGGGCTCGCGGAAAGGAGGTCCGGAATCGGAAAACTTTCAGGCAGACAACCACCCCGCAACGGAATCAGATACGGAAAACGGCTTCCACATACGGAGGCCGTTTTCTGTTTTTAGCCGGATGCACAAAAGGCCGCAATGCCCGTACTCGGATCCCCACAAGCGGGAATGATGCCGGCCCCCTGCCGCGAGGGAGGGGGGGGGCGAAGGAGCGAGGAAGCCGGGGACGCGGGGCTGGAGACACGCAGATCGGAGACGCGGAAGCACGCAGGACGGAGACACAGGAGCACGCAGGACGGAGACACAGGAGCACGCAGGACGGAAACGCGGGGACACGCAGGACAGAGACGCGGGAGCACGCAGGACGGAGACGGCGGGGACACGCAGACGCAAATGGGCCCGCAACCGGCAAAACTGCGGCAAATCAGGAATCCTCTACCCTACTTCGTCCCGGAATTCAGCCCGTTGCGTACACTACAAACAAAAGGCCCGGTCGCAAAAACGACCGGGCCCCGTTTTAACGTACGGTGCGGCTACTCTTCGGCGGCAACAGGCTCCTCGGTTGCGGCTGCCGACTCACACGACGAGCAATCGGTGCACTCACCGGCAGGCTCGGCACATGCAGCAGGCTCAACGGCGGCAGGCTCCGAAACGGCTGCCGGCTCCCCGGCGGGCTCGAGCGTAACGGCAAGGAACTCTGCCAGCAGCGTCTGGTCGTCGTAGAACTTCAGCGTCGTACCGCTGATCTCGTAGCGATCCACCTCGTCGAGCATCTGGACGAAGGCATTCTCGAACTCCATATCGGGGCATGCCATCCGCGTCATGCCGAGCGGACCGAGCTCCAGCTTACCTTCGCCGGCCTCATACTTGCCGAAGAAGCGATTGCAGTTCGTACGGCCGGCAACCATCGTATCGGCCGCATTGAACACAAGGGTGAAGGCATCGGACTCACCGTCGATCGCCGTGGCGGGGATCCCCTCCATCTTCGAAAGTTTCCACGTCGTTCCTTCGAGCGTGGCGTCAGCGGCACCGCCGCAGCAGGCCGTCATCGCAGCCAAAGCAAGGGCTGCCACAAAAAGCTTTTTCATAAGACAACTTATTTTTAAGTCTTTCATTTTCCCGTTCGGTGCGGAAAAACTCCGCATCCGGACCCTTCCGGAATCCGGGGCACAAAAGTAGATAAAGAATCGGTCATAAGCAAGAAAAATCGCATCACAAACAGACTCGAGAAATCCCCTGCAATCCGCATACCGGAAATCGGGCGGGGAGACTCCGGTCGGCTCGGGAGCAGAAGGACAAGAACCGACGGAACGGGGGCTGAACTGCGTGGACTGCGGCAGAAAAGGATGCCGCACGGGGCCAAGTGGTTCGGCGGAAAGTTCCGCAACGGGAGGATGAAGGAAAGTCGCGGACCGAAGGGAGAAAAAAGAGCCGCGACCCTCGGAAGGATCACGGCTCTCACACCTATATTATACGGTTCGACAGCGGAATCAATACTCCATCTTCGAACGGCGCACGTAGCCATTGTAGCGCCACTTGGCGTTCTCCTCGGCAGCGGCGAAGAGTTCGTCGGCCTCGGTCGGGAAGGACTTCTGGAGCGACGTGTAGCGGACCTCCTTCATCAGGAACTCGCGGAATTTCGTCCAGTCGGGCTCCTTCGAATCGAGCACGAACGGGTTCTTGCCCTGCTCCTCCAGCTCGGGGTTGTAGTGCCACAGGTGCCAGTAGCCGCAGGCTACGGCCTCCTTGCCGACGGTCTGCGTACGCGCCATGCCGCCCTTGATACCGTGGTTGATACACGGAGCGTAGGCGATGATGAGCGACGGACCGGGATAGGCCTCGGCCTCCTTCAGGACGTTGAAGAGCTGCTGCTGCGAAGCTCCGATCGAAACCTGGGCTACATAGACATAGCCGTAGGTCATGGCCATGGCGCCGAGGTCCTTCTTGCGGATGCGCTTGCCGCTCGATGCGAACTTGGCAACGGCACCCACCGGCGTAGCCTTCGACGACTGGCCGCCCGTGTTCGAGTAGACCTCCGTGTCGATGACCAGGATGTTCACGTCCTGACCCGAAGCCAGCACGTGGTCCACACCGCCGTAGCCGATGTCGTAGCCCCAGCCGTCACCGCCGATGATCCACTGCGACTTCTTGACGAGCCAGTCCTTATGCTCGAGGATCTGGCGGCAGTAGTCGCAGCCGCAGGCCTCCATGAGCGGGACAAGGCGCGCCGTCACCTCGGCCGAACGGGCCGACGATCCGCGGTTGGCGATCCACTCCTTCATGACGCCCTTGAGCTCCTCGGAGCACTTGGTGCACGAAGCGATGGCAGCCTCCATCAGCGCCTGGATGCGGTCGCGGAGCTTCTCGATACCGATGTGCATACCCAGACCGAACTCGGCGTTGTCCTCGAAGAGCGAGTTGGCCCAGGCGGGACCCTGACCCTTCTCGTTGGTGCAGTAGGGCGTCGAGGGGGCCGAACCCGAATAGATCGACGTACAGCCCGTAGCGTTGGCAACCATCATCTTGTCGCCGAAGAGCTGCGTGATGGCCTTGATGTAGGGCGTCTCGCCGCAACCGGCGCAGGCTCCCGAGAACTCGAACAGCGGCTGTGCGAACTGGAGGTTCTTGACCGACTTGGTCTTGTCCACAACCTGCTTGTAGCCGATCTTCGAGGTAGCGTAGTCCCAGTTCTTCTGCTGCGGGAGCTGCTCCTCGAGCGGCCGCATGACCAGAGCCTTCTGCTTGGCCGGGCAGACATCGACGCAGTTGCCGCAGCCCGTACAGTCGAGCGGCGAGATCTGCACGCGGAACTTGTACTCCTTGGTCTCGCCCAGGCCCTGCTTCCAATCCATGCCCGATGCGGCGGCCTCCTCTTCGGTGGCCAGGAACGGACGGATTGCAGCGTGGGGGCAGACGTACGAGCACTGGTTGCACTGGATACAGTTGGCGATCTGCCACTCGGGAACGTTCACGGCGATGCCGCGCTTCTCGTAGGCGGCCGTGCCGTTGTCCCACGTGCCGTCCTCACGGCCGTTGAAGGCAGAAACGGGCAGCTGGTCGCCCTTCAGTCCGTTGATCGGCTCGACGATCTTGCGGACGAACTCCGGATAGGAGGCATTCGACGCATGCTCGAAGCCGCGATCCTCGATCTGTGCCCACTCGGCGGGCACCTCGACCTTCTCGACGGCATTGCCGCCGGCATCGACCGCAGCGTAGTTCATGTTCACGATATCCTCGCCCTTCTTGCCGTAGGACTTCAGGATGGCGTGCTTCATCTCCTCGACGGCCTTCTCGAACGGAATGACATTGGCGATCTTGAAGAAGGCCGACTGCATGATCGTATTCGTACGCGAACCGAGACCCAGTTCGGCGGCGATCTTCGTGGCGTTGATGATGTAGAAATTGATGTGGTTCTTCGCCAGGTAGGCCTTCATGTGGTCGGGCAGCGTGGCGCAGGTCGTCTCGACGTCGTGCACCGAGTTCAGCAGGAACGAGCCGCCCGGCTTGAGGCCCTTCAGCACGTCGTACTTATCGACATACGACGGCACGTGGCAGGCCACGAAATCGGGCGTCGTGACCAGATAGGGCGAGGTGATCGGCAGGTCGCCGAAGCGCAGGTGCGACGAGGTGTAGCCGCCCGACTTCTTCGAATCGTAGGAGAAGTAGGCCTGGCAGTACTTGTTCGTCGAACCGCCGATGATCTTGATCGAGTTCTTGTTGGCACCTACCGTACCGTCGGCGCCCAGTCCGAAGAAGAGGGCCTCGAACGTACCGGGCTTTGCCAGCGAAATCTCCTCGCCGACGGGAAGCGACAGGTTCGTGACGTCGTCGGTGATGCCCACCGTGAAGTGCTCCTTCGGAGCCTCGGCGGCCAGATTCTCGAAGACGGCCAGGATCTGGGCCGGAGTCGTGTCCTTCGACGAGAGGCCGTAGCGGCCGCCGATGATCATCGGCTGGATCGACTTGCCGTAGAACATCGACTTCACGTCGAGGTAGAGCGGTTCGCCCTCGGCGCCCGGCTCCTTCGTGCGGTCGAGCACGCAGACACGCTTGACGCTCTTCGGCAGCACGTCGAAGAAGTACTTCTCCGAGAAGGGACGGTAGAGGTGCACGGTCACCAGACCCACCTTGCGGCCCTGCTTGCGCAGGTAGTCGATCGTCTCCTTGATGGTCTCCGTAACGGAGCCCATGGCGATGAGGATCTCCTCGGCCTCGGGATCGCCGTAGTAGACGAAGGGTTTGTACTCGCGGCCGGTGATCTTCGAGATCTCGCGCATCGTATCGGCCACCATGTCGGGAACGGCATTGTAGAACTTGTTGGCAGCCTCACGCGTCTGGAAGTAGATGTCGGGGTTCTGGGCCGTACCGCGCGTCACGGGGTGCTCGGGGTTCAGGGCACGGGCGCGGAAGGCCTTCAGGGCGTCGCGGTCGAGCAGCGACGTGAGCGAAGCCTCGTCGATGAGCTCGATCTTCTGGATCTCGTGCGAGGTGCGGAAACCGTCGAAGAAGTGCAGGAACGGCACGCGGGCCTTCAGGGCCACCAGGTGTGCGACACCCGCGAGGTCCATCACCTCCTGTACGGATGACGTGGCCAGCATGGCGAAGCCCGTCTGGCGGGTGGCCATGACGTCCTGGTGGTCGCCGAAGATCGACAGCGACTGTGCAGCCAGGGCACGGGCCGAAACGTGGAAGACGCCCGGGAGCAGCTCACCCGAGATCTTGTACATATTCGGAATCATCAGCAGCAGACCCTGCGACGCGGTGAACGTCGAGGTGAGTGCGCCGCTCTGCAGCGATCCGTGAACGGCACCCGCCGCTCCGGCCTCGGACTGCATCTCGACAACCTTCACCGTTTCGCCGAAGATGTTCTTGCGCCCCTGCGCCGCCCACTCGTCCACGAGTTCGGCCATCGTCGATGACGGCGTGATGGGATAGATCGCGGCGACCTCCGAGAACATGTAAGCCACGTGAGCCGCTGCATAGTTACCATCACAAGTGATGAATTTCTTTTCTGCCATTGTTTTGAATTTTAGGTAATATTTCGTGTGTTTCCGAGTCATTGCGACTGTCGTCCGCACGGGACGGCGCTGCAAAGATAAAAATTTCGCAGCAAAAAACAGTCCCATTTTCCGGCAAATAATCGGCCGAAGGGTCACTTTTCGGTGTTATACGAATAACACTCGGTCTGTTATTCAGATAACAGCAAACACACGCAGGATCAACGAGTTGAAAATAAGGGTCTGGGGCAATCCGCGGCAGCCCGCGGAGCTTCCGACGCACTTCGGCACGCCGTTGGCACCGATGCGGGGAAAATGTGCGGCACGGCACGGGCGTCCGATCCGTATCCACACATTTTTTCCTAACTTTGCCCCATGATCGCATACCGCAAACAAACGCTCGCAAACGGACTGACGGTCGTCGTCAATCGCGACCGGACGTCGAAACTGGCCGCCGTGAACCTGCTCTACAAGGTCGGGGCGCGCAACGAGAACCCCTCCCGCACGGGGTTCGCACACCTGTTCGAACACCTGATGTTCCGCGGAACGCGCGAGGTCCCGAATTTCGACCTGCCCGTACAGATGGCCTCGGGCGACAACAACGCCTTCACGAACAACGACTACACGGATTTCTACATCACCCTGCCAAAGGACAATATCGAGACGGCACTCTGGCTCGAGAGCGACCGCATGGAGGGGCTGGAGATCACACCCGAAAAACTCGACACGGAGAAACGTGTGGTGGTCGAGGAGTTCCGGCAGCGCTACCTCAACCAGCCCTACGGCGACCAGACGATGCTGCTCCGGGCACTGGCCTACAAGGTGCACTCCTACCGCTGGGCAGCCATCGGACTGGAGACCGGCCACATCGAGGGCGCTTCGCTCGACGACGTGGAGGCGTTCTACCGCACGCACTACCACCCCTCGAACGCCATCCTCTCGATCTCGGCCGACCTCGACGAGGAGCGGATGTTCGACCTGGCCGCCAAGTGGTTCGAACCGCTGGCGGATACGCCGCACAC
>OGMT01001234.1_pt1 | contig 13037 bp, 14 predicted proteins | sample 1573271 | NCBI WGS metagenome assembly OGMT01 (sample SAMEA2582000, study PRJEB24529) | metagenome | biome: Human gut stool | place: China | collected 2011 | reverse complement strand
TTTGATGTTGAATGTTTATGCAAATTTATAACGATAATTTATTATACAATGAAGAGGAAGAGTTATTAGTTGTTCGTAAACCTGATCAGTATGCTTAAGTGTAGAATTATCTTGATTACCTGAAAATAGTGATAATAAGTGATTGGGACGATAATGCATACCTGTGGCAACGCCATTGTCATTAAGGAACTGCTTAACTTCATCACGTTTTCCATTAGTAATACGTACAATAAAAATATGTGGTACAACATCATCGTAATTACATGGTATAATTTTCACGCCAGCTACACTAGATAACTCTTTCTGATATATCTTAGCAAGACGCTGGCGGACTTCTTTAAATCTAGGAAATTTCCTTAGTTGGGTATAACCGATAGCTGCCATAATATTACTCATATGATAACGCCAACCGGGTTGATTTACATCAAAATTCCAAGTTCGGGTACCTGCAAATCGACTATCAGTATCATTCTGTACACTAAGGAGACGGGCATCCTTTACAATTTTCTGACAGACAGGGTCTTCAGTGATAATCATACCGCCTTCTCCTGAAGTAATATTCTTAATTCCATCCATGCTGATACAAATAATATCGCCAAAAGAACCTATTTTACGACCTTTATAAATTGTACCAAATGCATGTGATGCGTCTTCAATAACTCGAAGATTATGTTTTTTTGCAAATGCATAAATTTCATCAAGATTGCCGGGGTTACCTGCATAATGGATAGGCATTATAGCTCTAGTTTTGGGACTAAGTTTACGTTCAGCATCTACAAGATCAATAGTAAGAGTTTCATCATCAACCTCACAGGCAATAGGTATACCACCAGTAGCACGAATAGCCTGAAAACAAGCAACATATGTAAGAGATTGGACAAGTACTTCATCACTGTTTTGGATACCTGCTCCCTGAACAGCCAAATGAAGAGCTGCTGTACCTGTATTAACCAAAGTTACATCACGACCAAAAAACTCTTTTAAATCACATTCAAATTTCTTCACATCCTGTCCCATACCGAGATACTCACGATGAAGTACATCTGTAACAGCATCAATTTCCTCCTGACCGATACATGACTTTGACAATCTTATATTATCCATCCTCTTTCAAATTTAAATTATTTAACGATAGGAATTTCACGTTCCCATTTCTTCCATGGAGCTTTATTTTCTGCAAGAAGTGTTTCAAGCAGATTTTTTTCACGAATATTATCCATACATTGCCAAAAGCCTCGATGTTTGTATGACATCAATTCTCCTTCATCAGCAAGCTTTGATAATGGACCTTTCTCAAAAATTGTCATATCACCCTCAATATAATCAAATACTTTAGGTTCAAGAACCATATAACCAGCATTTATTGGTGCTCCATCCGATATTTCTTTCTCTCTAAAAGAATGGACCGAATTATCTTCATCAATATTGAGGACACCTTTCTCTTGTGCTTGAATCACAGCAGTAAGAGTCGCAAGTTTACCATGAGATTTATGAAAATCAAGTAGCCTATTGATATTAACATCACAAACCCCATCACCATAAGTCATAAAAAATGTCTCATGTCCAACATACTGTTGGATACGTTTAATCCGGCCACCCGTCAAAGTATTATAACCGGTATCAACTATGGTTACTTTCCATGGCTCCAAACAAGTTTGATGTATTACCATCTCATTCTCCCCCTTAGTGTAGTCAAAAGTCACATCTGAATTATGAAGAAAATAGTTTGCAAACCATTCTTTAATATATTCCTGACGATAACCAGCACATATGATAAATTCTGTAAATCCATAATATGCATACTCTTTCATTATATGCCACAGAATAGGCATCCCTCCTATTTCAATCATAGGTTTGGGTTTAAATGCAGACTCTTCTGAGATTCGCGTACCAAATCCGCCTGCCAAAAGAACTACTTTCATTTCTCAATATTGATTTTTGTGAAATCAAATTTTATATTACTCTCCTCTATAGGAATATTTACTTGCTCTGCCGGATCATGGGGAATATCGGCAACATTTAGCAGCATACTTTTCCCTCTCTCAACGCCAATAAACGCCATCCAAACACCTGGAGGAATAGTTATTCTTCTGTATAGGGGGGGGGCAGGAGACAGAGTCACTTCCATGAAATCTCCGTATGTAGATGAGTTTTCGCGTCCATCATAGAGGATAAAATGTATTTTTCCAGCTATACAAACAAGATTCAGTGTCATTCGAAAATGGCATTTCCATGCTTTCACTAATCCACAAAGAATACTTGAAAAATAAGCTTCACCAAAACCTATATATCCCGGATCTATACACTTCATTGCGTGATAGACATCACCTTTAGGATGGTTAATTTGCCTCAGAGAGGTCAAAAGTACTCCTTCAATCTGATTTACCATAACTTTGCACATTTAAAAAGCCCATTCAAGATTCTGCTTTTTAGCCTCAGAAATATACTCCCTTATCTGCTTTTCTGTGAGAGTATACATATCCTTATCTTTTTTTACATAGAATGCATGATACCATTCAGCTATAAAACGTATGCACTCCTCATAATGGAGAGTAGAATGCCAATGGAGATAAGCCAATGCTTTATCACAATTCAATTTCAACAAAGTTGCTTCCTCAAAAGGTATATCACCTGTCAGTTTGGCCGCCTTATTCCTATCAAGCCCCCAAAGAGAAGCCAAGTCTTGAACCAATTCAAATACAGTCTTAGTTTGTTCTGCCCGAGGACCAAAATTATATGGTTCGCCGTTCTCACTTTTACCTTCAGCCAAATATTGTGCAAGTGTAAGGTAACCGGAAAGAGGTTCGAGAACATGTTGCCAAGGACGAGTCGCTTTCGGAGAACGAATCTCAACAGTCTCACCTTCAGAAAACGCTTTTACGCAATCCACAATTATACGATCTTTTGCCCAGTCGCCTCCACCAATTACATTACCAGCACGTGTCACACCAAACTTTATATTAGACATCTTATTGATGAATGAATGCCAATAGCTCTTAATAACAAGTTCAGCAGCTCCTTTAGATCCTGAGTATATATCTTTCCCGCCCATACCATCAGTCTCGCGATAGCCCCAAATCCACTCCACATTGTCATAAGCCTTATCCGAAGTAATAAGTATACATGTGCATTCCCACTCCATCTCCATAATGGCCTCACAGACAACCGCTGTTCCAATAATGTTTGTAGTCATTGTATTAAATGGCTCGCGATAAGAAGTTAACACCAAAGCCTGAGCTGCAAGATGAACCAAGAAGTCTGGACGTACCTCCTGAACATAATCACTAAATTCCTCCTTGCTACAAATATCACCATAATGTTGGTGAATCTTCTCTTCAAGCTTAAGAGTTTCAAACATTGAAGGATTTGTAGGTACGCCCAAAGAGTATCCGTAAACATCTGCTCCCATCATATGAAGCCATGTTGACAACCAAGAACCCTTAAATCCGGTATTACCAGTGATTAAAACTTTCTTCCCCTTAAAAATATTATTAAATGCCATATATCGTAATGTTATTTTACTCTTTTTTTAAAATATTTTTTTACTTTTGAATACAACTTCCATATCCATAATGGTTGTATAATATTGGAATCAATCATATCATAAGTATAATCAGACTTCTTAAGAGCTTTTACGAATTGTTGACCAACCGATGTCAACGAATGATACCGAACAAAGTGCTCTCTGCTTAATATTGATATCTCATTATAATTTAAAATTACTTTATCCATGATATCTTCAAAAGAAGAATTATTAGGTTTATAATCCTTCTCAGTAACAAGATGGCCTATATCATAATTTATCCTCTCATGTAGCATTTTAAAAATATAATTCCCATACAAGTCTTCATAAGAATCATCCGTAACAACAGTAGGTATTCCCAATTTTGCTGACTCCAATGCAGACGTGCCTTGAGCAAACATTAAATCAACATTCTTTAATAAGTATTCATTTATTTCAACAAATCGAATAGATCTTGCCTTTCGTTGGTGATAATATTCATTATCAAGACCTAAATTATCTATTTCCCCTTGATGATTTCCATATCCCAGAACATGCATTTCTATATGTTGCTTATTTTTCATTGCATAATCAGCAAGTTTCGATATCGCATATTTTAGAACAGGTGTTTTCTCATCGCATAATCTTCCCAACCAACAAACATTTAAAACTTCAGTGTTTCTTTCACATTTTAATTCTCCATAATAATCCGATGCTGGTACGGGTAGAAAATAATCCACCTCTCTTGATTTTATAGGAAGATGTTTAATGGATTCATATAATGTATCATAGTCCATAAAATAAAGCGCTCCATGAGCTATCATATCATCCACCATCTTTGCAAAACCATGCATAAAGGGGGAATATAGTAAGGCACATAGTTTATACAACCAATGGTATTTAAATGTAAGTTCGTTAAAAGGCACTGGGATCAATGTCGGTGACAAACAGCGAGCATGTAAAGTCCACCATACTATTTTGGTATTAGAAGAGAGCTGCAAATTCTGAGGCCAAAAACTTGCATTAAATGATTGAAAAACAACAATTGCGTCATCATCTATAAAACACATCTCATTATCGTCATAACGTAATACTTTAACTTTATCCTCCTCCGTAAGATTACGAGCCATAGCACCATTAGAATAGTCTATTACGAAGCACTCATAATCATTAACATAATGATCTGCAAGCCAACGAGACATTCGAAGAAATAGCACCGGAACTCCCGATTCATCCATATAAGGGAAATAGAAATAAACGTTTGTCATTGTCTCTTTTTTATATATGCATATATATATTTCTTTTCGTCTTTATCAACCAAAAGCAACCACATGAATAATAATGTAAAAGTAGATATAAACAGCTTTCCGAGAAAATAATGAGCGACAGTGATATTTACTAAGCACAACAGAATAAATTCTATAATGCAAAAGAGCATAATACTACTTAAGCGTCCCCATTCCAAAGACAATTTATAATATCTATTTGATATTACAAGCAGTATCAAAGCTGCAATAAAATAAGTAAACATAAAAATATAGGCAGACACTACTACGCCATATTTCGGCAAAAGAAGAACATTCAAGCCACAATTAATAACTACCCCTACAACAGGTACTATACTTTGATATACAAATTTATTATTTACATAAATTCCAAAGTTGAAAATATCACTCCACCCATAAAACAGATAACCTATCATGATTAGTGGGTATATCTGTAAAGATACTTTGTATTCTTGTTGAGGAAAGAGCTTTAATAATATATCATTTCCCCAAACCATGCAAATGATGATAAACAAAGCAGAACCCATCGTATAATAACTTGCTATTTTTTTTATAAAAAAAGCATTATCAGGGCTCTTACGGTATTCCATTCGTAAAGGCGCCCAAACCAAAGTAAAAGGAAGATAGATTAAGATCTGATAAAAACACCCAATTCTATATCCCAAGGAATATATACCCACATCAGCAACAGATAGGGTTTCTTTGATAACAAATTTATCAAGGCTACCATATGCGTAACCCAATAAACTACTTAGGACTATTTGGGCACCAAAAGTCAATCCTATTTTATAAGTCTCCTTAGAAACATTTAGAGTCAAATCTTTTTTACTGTCAAATAACAATGCCAGTAAAAGTATTGTATTACTACATACCAATCCAATAAAGGGAGCGCAAACTTTAATTTCAGAAAACATCAAAACTGAAATTGTTATAATAAAATTTAAGCACAATCCTGCTAAAGTTACTATTAGATAAAAAAAGGATTTCTTCTTATATCTAAGGAGCAAAGTAAGCGTTGTTATTGGATAGGTCAAAGCATTGCCTGCCATACACAATACAAATGGTATTGCAAAAGAAGAATCTTTTAGATAATAAGTACATATGGGTGACGCTAATAAAACCGATAAGCCAATTAATAAGCCCCCTCCAAATATTGAAAGCCATAAAGTTCCTGAAACGATATCTTGTTCTTTTCCACTTTCCTTATAATCATAATAAAATCTACCTAGTACACTTGATGCTCCAAGATAAAATATTGTATTACATGCCCCGGCTATTACTAAAAGCATATTATAGCCTCCAAACTCATTTAAACTAAAGTACTTAGTGTAAAGTGGTAACAAAATAAATGCCAAAGCACTCTGAAGTGATGAAGTTAGTCCGAAGATTGCTCCATGCTTTAGAAGCTGCTTAAGTCGTTGTCCTAATGATAGCACTGATTTAGTTTTTTATTTGAACGAGTTAATTAATGATACAACAATTTCTGCATCTTTGATACTCATAACGGGACTAATAGGAAGACTTAGTTCTTCCATGTGAATCCTTTCTGAGATTGGAAAGGATAATTTCTCCCACTCTTTATAACATTCTTGCTTATGTGGTGGTATTGGATAATGGATAAGCGTCTGTACACCATTCTCTAAAAGATAACGTTGTAGCTCATCACGCTGTGAACATAAAATTGGAAATATGTGATAAACATTATTTTCATCTCTGAAATGAACCGGCAATTTCACCTTTTCATTATCTATATTCTCATAATAGTAGTTTGCTATTTTTTGGCGATGCCTATTGTCAGCAAGCAAATAATGTAATTTCACATCAAGAACAGCAGCTTGAATCTCATCAAGACGACTGTTTTTACCCTTATATTTGAATACATATTTTTTCTGTGATCCATAATTTGCCAAAGTACGAATGCAATCTGCAACATTTTTATTATTAGTGGTAACTGCACCTGCATCACCAAAAGCACCAAGATTTTTACCAGGATAGAATGAATGACCTGCGGCATCCCCCAAAGCACCAGTTCGAATGCCATCATACTCACAACCATGAGCTTGAGCATTATCCTCTACAAGTTTAAGATTATATTTCTTACATAGTTCACTAATTTTATTCGTATAGGCGCAACGACCATAAAGGTGAACTATTAAAATTGATTTTGTTTTAGAGGTAATAGCTTTTTCAATCTTTTCATCATCAATTTCAAGCGTATCTATATTTGGTTCTACTAATACTGGTACTAAATCATTTTCTGTTATGGCAAGGATTGAAGCTATATAAGTATTTGCCGGAACAATTACCTCATCTCCAGGTTTCATTATACCAAGTTCCATATATGCTCTATATATCCAGATTAGTGCATCAAGACCATTACCTACACCTATACAATAAGAAGTTCCTATAAAATTAGCGTAATTCATCTCAAAACTTTTATTCTCATTGCCCTGTAGATACCATCCACTATCAACTACACGATTAACAGCCTCCTGCAGTTCTTTAGCATGACTATCAGTCACTGCTTTTAAGTCCAAAAATTTAATCATATAATACTTAATCTAATTTACCAGAAAAAAATAATCTTCTTTGCTGATACTCTCTAACATAATCTACAACTTTTCGAAAACCAAAATATTTTAATATAACTACACCATAATGGCGAATTTTTAATAATAAAGACAATTTTTTATTTGCGAATTCTTTAATTGTATTAGTATATTCATTTGTCACTTCAAGAGACCTAAAAAAGTCCGTTCTATCCGCTGGTTCTCTTTGAGAATGTTCGATATTCTTATTACCAAGCAAAGCTTGATTATAATTGAATTCTTTAAAATCAGAGCCTAAATGATCAAATAAATCTATACCGCGTTGTGTATTTAAAATTACGAGACTAACGCCCTTATTGTCAGCAAAATCCGAATCTAAATATTCTAATCCCCAAAAATCTCCTAACAAGATATCAGATCCAGCCCTAAGACTCTTTGCAGAGCATTCAAAACAAGAAGGCCTAAGAATAAGATTACTTCCAAATCCACTCATGAAAGAATTATCTAACGGACCTTTAATGTATTTCCCATCATTTGTTTGAATAGAAAAAATATACTCTTTCCAACTCCTTGGATTTCGAAAAAATAGACTCTTTATCTCATTCAAACTTATATCATATTTTTCACATACTTCCTCAAGATACATCTTAAAGATGCTTGGCGATGGAACCCCATGACAGAGAATCTCTACAGAAAATAGATTATCATATCTTTTCTTGAGAAACAGATTCAACCCCTTAACCTGACAAGAAACGCCACTGAACAAAACTTTACGGCCTTCTTTTAAATAATTCTTAATTTGAACGTAAGTATCATTCAAGTTACTTTGCACATATTTTGACCCACGAAGATTGTCTAAATCTCCCAATTTCTCTACAATAGTATGTACCACTTGCTTTTGTTCATTTAAAGAAGCGCCATATACAACTCCACCATTTTCTAATACATAACGTGCAATGGATGCGAATGCTCCACCTGATGAACTTTTAATCCGGCTGTCATCATAGTCCTTTAGTGCATAAGTTTTCTTTAATGAAGGCTGTATATTTAAGTTATTCAAGCAGGGGCATACTTTTTCACATAACCCACAATCAATACAATTTTCCTCATCAACCACAGGATAAAGGAATCCTTCCTCATCTTCTTTCATATTTATGCAATGTTTTGGACATGTTAATGCACAACCTCCACAACCACAACATTTCTTTTTATCAACAATCTTAATCATTATTGTATTCACTAAAATATTTCAACAATGCCATTATATAACTACACTGATCGTAAGAAAGATTTTGATGACATGGTATATAGAAAGCATGCTGTCCATAGAAAACACTTGACTCTATTCCATTTGACTGCATAAACTCTTTTAGTTTAGGATAATTAATATTATCATTCCATCTAAAAAGAAATACCCCAGGAATAACACCATCTTCTAGTTCGAAATATGGACGAATTCCTAAAGGCCGTAATTCTTCCTCAAATCTTTTGTAAACACATAATCTTTTTTCTTTAATATTTTCAAACTTTGGAACCAGATCCGACAGTTTACTAAGTATATACTTAGCGTACATTTCATTAGCATCAATTTCCAAAAGAAATCGATTCGATGTTATGGCAGCACCTAATTGCATCGGTAGTGCTTTAGGAAAGCTATAAATGACAAAATCACTATATTTACCAATCTCAGCTTTTGAGCCATCAGAAAAAAATGTATGTGCACAATCTTCTACAATAGGAAATCCTAAATCAGCAACAGCCTTCATTCCTTTATATGGATAACCAAATTCGTGGTTTACGAACACCAATTTCGTGGTCTTCTCAATTTTTCTTGACCACTTACAAAACTTCTCAATGACATTGGTAACACAACTGCTGATATAAAAATTAGCCGAAGTAGTTAATATTGTAATCACATCATTTTTCTCTAAATGATAATTACTCAAAACCTTCTCAATAGCCAACCGCCCCTTAGGTACTAAACTATAATTACCAAACCTTTCGTCTAAATAATCTTTACCAGTAGAGATTTTGATATCTAAATTTTCATCTAAAACACTAATCTCCGATGAGGAAAAAGGTGATATAAGTACATGAGGAGTAAGTTCACATGTTGGATTAATGACATAACCCAAATATATTTTTCCTGTAGACATTATAATGTATATTCATAAATATCATAACATATTCCACGACCACCAAAGCCTTCTTTCTGAAAAATTAAAGATTTATTCAATATATTTCCCATCTGTTCCGTTGATTGACCAAAATCAAAATAAGAATAATTCGTGTACTCGCAATTTATCAAATAATCAAAAAGTAAGTCCAATACACCCAATTCCTTTCCTTCAATATTGGCTGATATATATTGTGTATGCACCACTTGTTTAGTAAGATATAATAATGTTCCACCTAAAGCAACATCATCTTTATATGCCAGATATAATTTTATATTTTGTGGAAACCGAGAACACAACAATTGCATTTCGGACAAAGTATGAACTGGTGCAACCCCATATTTATTTTTCAAGTTCGTATCAAGGATCTCCCAAAAGGCCGCCAAATTATCACTTAACTTAATGGTTATACCATTCGCCAAAGCCTTTCTTATTCCTGATTTTCTAGACTCTATAAATTTTATCTTGTTCGACTGAACAATGGTAGAAGAAATATTTCTGCCTATTATTCTTGCTCCAGTAGTACGAAACAAAGCATACAAGTCTTCCTGTGCCGGATGTTGATGGTAAATAAATGGAATTGGTTTATAAATAACTCTATTTAAACCACATTTTTTCAGATAAGCATTTAGCACCTGGAACATATCTACACTTTCAGCTACCGTTACCTTATCATTCACTATCATACCGCCATAAGTCAATCCTTGATGAGAATACAATACATTACCTACTCTATTTGCAGGTAACAATGAATAAATTTTCCCTTTACGATATATCACCAATGAACTATCCTCAAATCTGTCAGAATGATAATCCATATAATTTCGATCAAAAAGGAATGTGCCATTTTTGGAATTTGAAACAAACTGATTCCAAATCGATTTCTGTTCAACAGAATAACGAACGACTTCAAACATTTTTATATTTTATAAATTCATCATATTTCCTTATGTAATCACTTTCATCATACGCGTGCGAAGCGAGTACAAGACATATAGAACCTGATGAGAACCCCTGTTCGGATGCCCAAATACCAGAAGGTATATACACGCCATAGAAAGGACGATTGAGAAGTACAGTACGTTTATTGACACCATCGTCCAATACTACTTCAAAACTACCACTAGCTGCTATGAGAAACTGGTGACACCTTTTGTGGGCATGAGCACCACGGGCCTCACCACCGGGAATATCATAAGAATAAAAAACACGCTTTATATCAAACGGAACATTAACATTGCCATGTATAGGAGTGATATTACCCGAACGATTTTCTATTTTAGGGAGTTCTATAACAGAACAATCATAAACTGTAAGTTTATTCATGATCCAATCTTACAAATTCGTTATAATCATAAATATAATCTCCAGCATTATAAGGAGTGGAAGCCAACACCAATGCCAATGCATTGGTAGAAAAATTATCCATTTCACGCCAAAGCCCTTTAGGAACATATAATCCATAATAAGAACGGTTTAAAGAGAATTTCTTTTTTTCTATTCCATCATCAAGTATTACATCGAAACTACCAGAAAGAGCTACTATAAATTCTTGATTTTCTTTATAGGCATGACCTCCACGGGCTTCACCACCGGGAACATCATAAATCCAATAAACGCGTTCTATCTTGAAAGGAACATTCTTGAATTCTTCTATTATAGATAAGTTTCCCCGTGGATCACAGTGTCTAGGCAATTCAATAATCTTTATTTTTTTCATATCAATGAAAATTAATCAATCAAAGAACAACAAAAATTGCCTAATTCTTTTTTTATCAAGTCAAAGTCACTCATGGACATGACACTATCTTTCCAAATGCTAACAAATTTTTTTGAAGCATCAGGATCAAAGCATCTCTTTTTATTTAAATGAAAATTATCATTAAGGTCAAGATATTCTAAAATCTTCTTATACTCATTATCATAATCTAAGCATATTGCCTCATAATTGACAATCAGAGAATCTCCAATACTGGCATTTAAAGGGCTATACATAATTTTATACCATTGGATAAAACTCTCTAAATCCTGAGGAATCCACTCGACTCTCTTGTAATTCGTCCAAGCATACAAATCTCTAGGATCCCGAGGAACAAGAATAGTCTTGAGGTTTCGTAAATATTGTTTATTACGATTTATATTAAATTCGAAATCAGAGAACAACTGATCAGCTACGAAATAGCTGATATTTTCCGAATGAAAATAATTAAAAATAGAATTCAAAAAATTACTACATAATGTTCTATAATCATCTTTTGACATTTTTTCTAGAAAATATATTGACGCTGGGGTTCTTGGCAAATACAAGTACCCATTATAATAAGACTGACTAAGTTTTGGAAAGGAAAATTTTATGATGGCTTTTAAAAAACTTATAAAATATGGCCTCAATTCTGGTAATCTAAAAAGGTATGAACTACTAAAAAGGCAAAAGGTTCGCTTAATCAATGCATCTTCATGAAACAGATTATTTGATTCTACATATTTTTCTATTTCAAAAAGCCCTCCAGAAAGCCGAACAAAATCAACTTCTGCCATAGATTTATTTCTAGCTGTTTTACTACCTTCCACAGAGACATAGCCAACAACATTGCAATTTGAAAACTCACGTAACAAATCTACCACTGCTCCAGAACCTGAATACCCAAAACCTTGAACGGATACTATTTTATCAAACTTTGACTCTACTGGTTTCATTAGATCTGGCAATTCATATTCTTTTGATTCAAATATACATTTTTCAACCATTCCAACCCTATCATAACGATTGATTATATAGCCATATGGTAATACCTTTTGAAGTAAACTCTTTATATCCATAAATCTATTTATTTATAATGTTACGTAATAAAGAAGAAGAAATTCCATCTGTATGACTAAAATACTCTATTTTTGCCCCAAATTTCAAAAACTCTTCTTCATAATGATTATACAGATCAGTACCTTTCCATTCGTCCCCATGGAACATCACATCAAAATGTCTCTGCTTTAGAAAAGCAAGTTTATCCATATTTTCCTGCGGTACTACTTCATCAACAAATTTTATAGCTGCCACAATAGCGGCTCTTTGTTCATAAGGTATTACTGGTCTTTTATGCTTATAAGATTCACAACATTCATCAGTACTAACCCCTACTATAAGATAATCACATTTTTCTTTTGCTCTCTTTAACAAATTGAGATGCCCTATATGAAACATATCATAAACACCAGTTGTGTAGCCAATAATCATATCTATAAAATATAAGATCTTTAACGACTATATGTATAGAATTCCAAATCCTATTCTTCCACTTCTTCCCATGGATAAGGATTATCCACCACATTCTGAAACTCTTCAATTGCTTTCTGTTGGTCGGAAGTGAGTGAAGCTGAAGCCCAACCAGCAATAATTTTACGTGCATCATCAGCCAAAGGCTCATCATAAACTTCACCATAGCAAGCAGTAAGCAAACGAAGTTTCAATAATGATGCGGGAAGAACTTCAAGAATATCCCAACAGCGATTCAAAATCTCTTGAATA
>OGMT01001205.1_pt1 | contig 13291 bp, 8 predicted proteins | sample 1573271 | NCBI WGS metagenome assembly OGMT01 (sample SAMEA2582000, study PRJEB24529) | metagenome | biome: Human gut stool | place: China | collected 2011 | reverse complement strand
ATAACATCAAATTCAGGAGGATATACCCATGGAAAAGCTCATAAGCTGTGCGTTCAATATGGATACCGCCTGTGCGGAGCTTCGCTTCACGGACGGGAGCATTTGCTCCATCGACTGCACCGCCGTGGAGAACGAGGTGGCGGACAACCGCTTCCAGCGGTCAGAGCTGGACTATCTCATCTACAACGACCCGCTGGCCTATGCAGACCTCGTTCTGAATGGCGACGTTGAGGCGTATCTGAACGCCGTCACGGAGTACAAGCCCTATGAAAACTGAACAAACGCACAAAAGGGGATGGCGGTCTGCCATCCCCTTTGCCATGCTGTTTTAGGAGCATATATCCCTTGGATTTGTCTTATATCTATCGTCAGGCGACGTTCTCGCCGTTGCTATCCCTGTCCGTTTTTGCCCCGTCCCGCGCCGCCTTCCATTCGGCAAATTCCCGTTGCCCTTCCTCACTCTCGTAAAAGGCGAGAATATCCGGCAGCAGAATTCGGGCGATGTTCTCGATCTCATGCTGCGGGATGCCGCTGTTGTTGGTGAGCTTTTTTCGCCTGCTCAAGTTGCACCTCCGAAAAAGTATTTTGCCGCAGCTTTCTCCCGTGCGGCGGAGGAATGGCGTCTTGAGCGTCTTTTGTCGTCTGCTCTTCTTCCCTTCGCATCCTTCCTTTCCTATCTGAAAATGAAAACGCAGCCGCCGGTCAAGCCTTTCAGCCCGTCTGCGTCTGCATGGTGTCCTGTGTCTGAAATTGTGTTTTCATTATAGCAGCGATGGGGCTGCACGTCAATACCACGGGAATGGAGCGGCTGACAGCGTAATTTTGGCAGCGGCTACCAAAATTGTTCTGTGGCTTGCAAATTGGCAATGGCAGTAGCGCAGCAGCCGCCAGCCGTCAATGGTCAAGATGAACGCTTCGCGCCATTGACTGCCGCCGCCCGCCGCGCTTTTTGGCAGACAAGGCGGGCAGACACAGATTGTGCCTGCCCGCCCCCAAAATATAATAAATCCCTCGGCGTGAGCTATGGTCTTTGCAATATCTTGTTGACCGATGCAAAAAAGTATGTTAGTATGTATACAAGCATACCTATTGGGAGGCAAAAAGAATGGTTGAAAACGAGCAGAGCTTTGGAGAGTATCTTCGCCAGCTGATAAAAGACTCCGGGATAACGCAGCATAAATTCTACACAGAACTGGGTATCCGGAAGCCATACTTTTATGATATTCTCGCCGGGAGAACTAACCCACCACCATATCCGCTTCAGTTAAAGGCAATGGAAATACTGCAAGCAAGCAATGAAACCAGAGAGAGATTTTTTGACTTGGCGGCAAAAGGCAGAAATGAGTTGCCGGCAGATATAGCAAGGTACATTGATGAAAATCCGGATGCGCTCAAAAGCATTCGGGAAAAAATGAAATTGGCATCATGCCAATAAGCAAAGGAGAAGTAACGATGCCAAGTGAACAGAAGATAATCGTAATCCCGGACGGAAAAATATGTGACTATATTGACGGCAAATTCCGTAACGATACCCCGGAAGAGTATGTTCGGCAAACTATCGAGAAACGACTCGTGAACGAGCATAAGTATCTGCCGGAGCAAATTAGAATCGAATATACCTTGCAGGTTGGTTCAAACAAACCTCGCGCAGACATTGTAATCTGGGAAAAAGGTGCAGACCAAACGCAGGGTACAATCAAGTTGATAATCGAATGCAAAAAAGAGACGGTTGACGCTCGTAATGCCAAGGATGGCATTGCGCAGCTAAAATCATATATGTCTGTTTGCCCAAACTGTGAGTGGGGCATGTGGACCAACAGTGTCCAAAAGTATGTTTTCCGCAAAGCTGTTGATGCCGCCGGAAATATTACATTCATGGAGTACAACGATATTCCCTCCGCAGACGGTAATTTGGATGAGGTCAACCGTCCCAGCAGAACGAGCTTAAAAAACGCTTATGACGACAATCTTTTATTCGTTTTCAAGACTTGCCATAATCACATTTATGTGAATGATGGCATGCAAAAGCAACCTGCGTTCTTTGAACTGCTCAAGGTTATTTTCTGCAAAATTGAGGATGAGCGTAATATTCCGAATCCGCTTGAGTTTTATACGACATCAGAGGAGCGTTCTAACCCCGACGGACAGTTGACCGTTCAAAAGAGAATCGGAAAAATCTTTCAGCGAGTTAAGAAACGTCATGGAAAAATTTTCGATGCCAATGACGAAATTAAACTCAGCCCGAGGAGCCTCGCATATATCGTCAGCGAGTTGCAGCGATACAGCCTGCTCAATACCAAAATTGACATCAAGGGCAAAGCCTACGAGGAAATCGTAGGGGCTAATCTCCGCGGTGATCGCGGTGAGTTTTTCACGCCTCGTAATGTTATGAAAATGGTGGTTGAGATGGTAAATCCACAAGTTGACGAGCATGTATTGGACAGTTCCTGCGGTACGGGCGGTTTCCTCGTCATGGCAATGACACATGTAATTGACCAGCTTGAGCAGCAATTTTCAACTTCTCTCGGCATCAAGCGAGAAAACTGGGATTCGGATACTCTCCGGGCTTTTCAGGACAGGATCTCCGAGATGGCATCCTCTAACTATTTCGGCTTTGACATCAATCCCGACCTGGTAAAGGCCACAAAGATGAATATGGTCATGAATAACGATGGCAGTGGAAACATTCTGCAAACAAATTCCCTGCTTCCTCCGCATGAGTGGTCTGATGACTTCCGCTCACGCCTTGCCGAAGCCCTTGGTATAAATAAAAATACGCTCCGTAACCATAGTTCGATTGGCTACTTCAATGTAATCGTCACCAACCCACCCTTTGGGAGCAAAATACCGATCAAGGACAAGAACATCCTTGAGCAATTTGAGCTTGCGCATATTTGGGATTGCGACAAAGAAACGGGCGTTTGGAAGAAAACCTCGCGCCTGCAATCCTCCGTGCCGCCGGAAATTTTGTTCATTGAGCGCTGCACTCAATTTCTCGCACCGGGCGGGCGTATGGGTATCGTGCTGCCAGATTCGATTCTTGGTTCTCCCGGCTTGGGCTATATCCGCGAATGGATGATACAAAATCACAGAATCGTTGCCAGCATCGACTTGAATGCTGATACATTCCAGCCTCGCAACGGGACGCAGACCTCCGTTCTGATCCTGCAAAAGAAAACGCAGGAGCAGAGAGATGCGGAAGAAAAGAGCGGCAAAATGGCTGACTACAACATCTTTATGGCGATGGTCGAAAAGGTCGGGCATGACAAGCGAGGCAATCCCCTGTTCAAGCGTGACAAGGAGGGCAACGAAATCCTTGTGCCGGATACAAACAGTGTGCTTGTGCTTGGAGAAACGGGAGACGGGCAACGCACTGTGTCACATGAGCAAAAGGTAAAAGTTGAGGATGATCAGACTCCCGATGTCCCGGCGATATTCGCTGAGTGGAAAAAGCAGGAGGGATTGGGATGGTAACTTCAAATCTCGCTTTCAAAGAGAAAAACAGCATTAAGCCGGAAGTCGTTGTCAACGAGAGCCCGGTCAAGTGGTGTGCTGTTGCGCTTTCGGACGTTGTTGCCCGCGGGAAAAGACTTGAAGCGAGTGTATTTGATGTTGAGGCAAAGCAGGCATATATGCTTCTTACGCACGGAAAGTATCCTGCGGTAAATCTCATCAGCAAAAATGGCCCAGTTGAAAAAGCGTACTACGGGGGCAGACTCAAAAGGCATTATGTCGATGAAACGGAACCGGGTGCTGTTGGTTTTTTGGGAAGTTCAGAGATGCTGGATTGTAAGCCTGAACCTGTTAAGTTTATGCTCAACGATGTTAAAACTGCTGATGTTCGTGTCAAACAAGGGGTGGTTTTGATCTCTCGTTCTGGAACGATCGGAAATGTCACTTATGTTGGAAATACTCTATCGAAGTTTTTTGTCAGTGAGCACGCGATTCGTATTGAGTGTAAAGACTTTCCGGGGTATGTATATGCATTCTTAAAAACAAAAATTGGCAAGCTAATTGTTTGCTCAACTCAATATGGTGCCGTGATACAGGAAATTGAGCCGGAGCATCTTGCCACAGTTCCTATTCCCGATGCGCCGACGATGCTCAAAAAGAAAATCCATGATCTGATTGTGCGTTCTTACGAGCTGCGTGATGAATCCAACGACCTGATTGACCAAGCCACCGCATTGTTAATCGGCGAGCTGAAGCTGCCTGATATCGACGCTTTTGATGTTGGCCTCTACAAAAAAGCCGCCCCGGTGGACACCTTCAGCGTAAGGCTGAGTGAGATGTCCGGACGACTTGACGCCTCCTACCATGTGCCGATTGTTAACGCCATCGTTGAACATCTGAGGCAGCATGCTGAGGAAGTGACAACGGTCGGCGATTCCCGCATCAGCCGGGAAGTTATCCTGCCGGGCCGCTTCAAGCGCGTATATGTTGACGAGGGGTATGGACGGGTATTCATTGGTGGAAAGCAACTATACGAACTCGACCCTACAAATAAAAAGTATCTCTCAAATGTTCACCATGGCGACAGGATTTCAAGGCAGCTTGAATTGCATGAGAACATGACTCTCATTACTTGCTCCGGCACCATTGGTAAGGTCGCTCTCGTCGGTAAGCACTGGGAGAATTGGACAGCAAATCAGCATATCATCCGTATCCTTCCTGCAAGTGAGGATATCGCTGGCTATCTTAATATCTTTCTTGCATCGGATTACGGGAAAGTGCTTATTACCCGGTTTACATACGGTTCGGTTGTTGACGAAATTGACGACAATCATGTTCGTCAGATAGCGATTCCTTTGCTCAAAAACCACACGGTTCAGAAAAAGATAAATGATCTTGCACTGGAGGCAAATGAGAAGCGATATCAAGCCTATCTTCTGGAGCAGGAAGCATTGCAAATCATGGACAGGGATGTTATCTATGCAAAGAAGTGACTGCGGTTGCTAAGCTGATTTTAACTCCATTTAGCGTTGCAAAAGGCAGTCCAACGGTTTCTATAAGGAACACCGCCGGATTGCCTTTCTCTGCTCCCGCGAACGAAATCTAACATGGTGAACTAATGTGGCAAGCAGGGCAAAGCGGTACCCACTTTGCTGCTTGCCAACCTGCGAACCCTATCGGCTTCACACTTGGCAAGCAAGGTGGCTTGGAGCCACTTTTCGCTTGTTGGGGAAATTTGTCCCCAAGCCCCTTTGAACGATTTTTGCAAAATCGGCTGCGCTCCTGCGGAGCTTTCTTCGCCTGCGGCGCGTCAGAGAATCGCGGTGTTATGTGAATACGTCATTGACATATTCTCTGTTTCCGGGTATACTTGAAACAGAAAAGGAGGTGACGCAGCCTTGAAAATCATCGGCGCACGGCTCAGAAGCTTGCGCGAAAGCGTCAGGCTCTCGCAGGCAAAGCTGGCAAAGGAATTTGACGTTTCCCAATCCGCCCTTGCCCGGTACGAGATCGACGATTCCACGCCCTCCCCGGAGGTTTTTCTGAAATACGCCGACTACTTTGACGTATCGCTGGACTACATTTTCGGCAGGACGGATGACCCCCACGGCATGATCTATAACAACTGTGTGAAGCTCGGCCTGAATAATCCCGAAATGGCGCGGTTCGTGGAAATGTGCTTCGACCCCGGCTCGGCTATGAACGAACGATTGAAGGCAACGCTTGTGCAGATGCTCTCGGAGGTGGAAACGAAATGAAAGCCGTGATTTACGCCCGCTATTCCTCGGACAGCCAGCGCGAAGAATCAATTGAAGGGCAGCTCCGCGAGTGTACCGCCTTTGCCGAGAAAAACGGAATCACGGTATTGCGGCATTACATCGACCGCGCGTATTCTGCAAAGACCGACAACCGCCCGGAGTTCCAGAGCATGATAAAGGACAGCGGCAAGCGGCTGTTTGACATAGTGATCGTCTGGAAGCTGGACAGGTTCGCACGGAACCGCTATGACAGCGCCCGGTACAAGGCCACGCTTAAAAAGAACGGCGTGAAGGTGGTATCCGCCACCGAGATTATTTCAGAGGGCGCGGAGGGCATCATTCTCGAATCCGTCCTTGAGGGCTATGCGGAATACTACTCCGCCGACCTTTCCGAAAAGGTCATCCGGGGCATGACGGACAACGCCCTCAAGTGCAAATTCAACGGCGGCATGATGCCCATTGGCTATGTGATCGACGCAGAACAGCACTTCCAGATCGACCCGCTGACCGCGCCATTCGTGCTGGAAGCCTTCAAGCGATATGACGGCGGAGAAACCATTTCCTCCATTATGAATTGGCTGAACGAGCAGGGGCTTACCAACACGCGGGGGCGGAAAATGACCTTCAACAGCGTGGGGCATATACTCCACAACCGGCGCTATATCGGGGAGTTCCGATACCGCGATGTGATCGTGCCGGACGGCATCCCCGCCATCGTACCGCAAGACCTCTTTGACCGGGTGCAGGAGAAGCTGGCGAAGAACAAAAAGGCCCCGGCGCGTCACAAGGCCGAGGACGATTATCTGCTGACAACCAAGCTGTTCTGCGGCTACTGCGGGGCCTACCTCTGCGGCGAGAGCGGAACAAGCCGCACGGGAAAGGTGCATCACTACTACAAGTGCGTTTCCGTCAAAAAGAAGCGCACCGAGTGCCACAAGAAGCCCGTCAGGAAAGAATGGATCGAGGATTTGGTGGTCGGTGAAACCATGAAAATGGTCATGGACGACAAAGCAATCGAGGCCATCGTATCCATGCTGATGGACTTGCAGGACAGGGACAATGTGAACGTGCCGCTGTATGAGCAACAGCTCCGTGAAGCGGATACTGCCATCAGCAATCTTCTCAACGCCATCCAGCAGGGCATCCTGACGCGCTCCACAAAGGCGCGGCTGGAGGAGCTGGAAAACCGCCGCGACGAGCTTGAGAACAGGCTTGCCTGCGAAAAGCTGGCGAAGCCCAAGGTCAGCGCGGAGTTTATGACCTTCTGGCTCCACCGCTTCCGCAAGCTGGACGTGCGGCAACAGAGCCACCGCAAGATGCTCATCGACACCTTCATCAATGCGATTTTCCTGTACGATGATAAAATGGTGATTACCTTCAACTACAAGGAGGGCACGAAAACCATCACCTTCGCGGAATTGCAGGAAGCTATCAGCAACAAAAACGGTTCGGATTTGGATTGCCTTGTTGCACCAAACACAGAGGTACCCGTTGGGTGCCTCTGTGTTTGGTTAAGTCGAACGGGACTCGAAGCCGGGGGAACAAAACGGTCCTGTGGAGCGTTTTGCCCGGCCGGGGAGCGAAAGCAGTCCGGGCGCGCAGCACGGAGTGCAAGCAAAGGACGATTTGAGCGGAGAGTCCCACCACCGGCACCATGGCGAGTGTTCTTACAGCATTTGAGAAGCTGTGAGGACACTTGTTTTTTTGTTTATAGCAATTTTTTCGTTGCTCCAAGGTGGGGAAGTACACTGTGTTGAATGTTTCTCGCGGCTGCATTTATCTGTCGCGATCGCTATTGCTTTATCTTTTGGCATTGAATTTACATGATCATGAGCGGAAATTATGCTTTTGAACAAAAGCAAACAGAATTGTTGTGATGCTTATATCTGCGATTATGCATTTGTATATAAGCGGGAACACGGTTTCAAAGCATATAATACGCTCAAATAATACTTTACATAAACTTGCCTTTAAAAACACTTGACAAATGTTGACAAAATTCGGTATACTTGGAGTATGAACATCGGTTTGTTATTCGTCAGTCCGTGTTCGAGTAAAATCAGGAGAGATATATGAGAAAAACGTATAGGATTACTTCATTGTTCCTGGCAGTCGTCTGCCTGTTTGCCTTCTCACTGTTTCAGCCCGTTTACGGGCTCACCGAGCTTTCGCGGCAGAAGAATTGAATTCTGTATGGGATAACCCGAACGGCAATGCACTCGGTTACAGTCCTCTCACAGGCGAAATCGAATCCGAACGCGGCGAGTATTCAAAGGATTTTCGCCGTGAGGACGGTGCGGTCGAAAGGGTCATCTACTCCGACCCCGTTCACTTTGAACAGAACGGAGAATGGCAGACCATTGACAACACTCTTGTCGCCGAAACAGATGCGGACGGACTCCTGAGGTATAAAAACACTGCCGGTGATTTTACCGTATGCTTCGGCGAAAACCTTTCCGGTGAAATTGTCTCCGTTGAATACATGGGGGAAACGCTCTCTGTTGCATTGAACAGCCTGTCCTTTGCCAACCTTTCAAACGGACTCACCGCCGCAGACTTTCATGCGGAAATTCAAAACAACTCAACCGATACAACGGACCTGACGGATCAACAGCGCGATTCCCTGCTTCGCTTACCCGACTGCCTGTCAAGCATTGTTCGATATGTTCGCTCCGAAACCGACGACAGCGCAATCCTCTCGTACTCTCTTAACGGAAAAACAATATCTGAATTTATAACCCTCTCTTCTCGTCCGTCAATGGCGCAGAGTGAGGATTTTTGTTGGTCATTCAACATAAAGACATCACTCACGCCGAGAATGCAGGGCAATACCGTCCTGCTTGAAAACGGCAAGGGCGAAACCGTCTTCACCCTTCCTGCACCGTATATGTTCGATGCAGCAGGTGCGGAAAGCACCGATTTCGAGGTTTCGCTTGCTCCGAATTCAACTTCGGACGGATTCATCTATACCATGGTTCCGAGTTTTGCGTGGCTTTGCAGTGCGGAACGAGCGTATCCGGTAACGATTGATCCCGATATAAAGCTGAATTTCAAAAACAATGTTGAAAACACATACGTCGATAAGAATCTCCCCAACACAATTTGCAGCATAAACTCAACCGCACCCGGTGCACTGCGCCTGAGTTCAAAGCAAAACATACTTATTCGGCTGAATGAACTCCCCGAGCTGAATGCCGGTGACGTCATCGTCAGTGCTGCAATCAACCTGACGCGGTACGATGAACCCGGAACGAACCTCGGCAAAGAAATAGACCTTTACCCCGTGCTGTCAGATTGGTCGGAAGACACACTGACATGGACGCGCTACTCCGCATTGAACAACGGCAATCCTGCGGACAAATCCAGAGTTTTTTCACTCGCAATGTCCGAAGTGCAGAACGGTGTAAACTTCTTTGACATAACCGACCTGTTCAAAAAATGGCATTCCGGTGTGACTGAAAATTACGGCGTTGTTTTGGAGAGCAGCAGTTCCGCAATATACCACTCATCGCGAACCAATGTATCGTCCGGCGTACACCCCTACTTTTCGATCGTCTATGTAAACTCCACCGGCCTTGAAAGCCGTTTCTCGTATTCGGATCAGGATGCGGGCGCAGCCGGCGCGGGCAGCGTGAACCTGTTCAGCGGCAACCTCACTTTCTCGTTTGCGGATGCTTCTGTTGCAAACGGAGCCTTGCCAATCTCCGTTTCCCATGTATACAACACGAACGACAAGAATACAGATATCGGTTACGGCTACGGCTGGCGCTTGAATTATTCACAGTCGATAGAAGAAGTGTCATTCCAAAACGGAAACAAAGCACAGACATTCTTCAAGCTTACCGATGGCGACGGCACAAGGCATTACTACAAAAAACAGTCGAATTCGTCAGCAAAATACGTCAATGAGCTTGACAAGAATTCAACGCTCACCGTCAACACGGGTTCAAAACTTATCACCGTTTCCGATAAGGGCGGAAACAAACTCGTTTTTGAATACGGCACATACAACGGCAGGAAGCAAGGAAGGCTTACCTCCGTTGAAGATGCAAACGGCAATAAGATCCTTATTGAATACAGGGATTCAACTCAAAAAAAGGATCTGCGCATTTCTGCGGTAAGAGAAAAGCTTGCCTCCGTCTCAACCTCGGGGCAACGCATAGTTTTCGCATACAACAGCAGCAACAGGCTCTCGTCCGTAACTCCGCCCGACGGTTTGACGGTTGCTTACTCTTACTCCGAATACAATAATCTTCGTGCCGCACAATATGCAGACGGCACAAGCTCGCAATACACCTATTATTCAAAGCATCTGCTGCAAAAAGCAAAGAACCCCGCCGGATACGGCATAACCTATACCTACTCCGGCAGCGGCAAGGCTGCCTCCGTTGTTGAAAAAGCCGGCACGGCACAAACAGCGGGCAGGCAGATTCGATTCGAATACGGCTGGAACGTTACAAACGTTATCGATGCTCAGAATCGAATCGTAACATACCAGTTCAACAACGCAGGGAAAGCCGTAAGCATCCGCAATCCCGAGGGTGAAGCGGTGTTCATGGCATACAACTCCGCAGACAGAACAAAAACCCAGCTCGCTGCCGTCTCCAAAACGCAGACGACTGTATTCAACCTGCTCAAAAATCACGGGTTCGATAAAAAGAATCCGAACGATTATTGGACAAAATCCTCAACCTCCGCCGTGTTCACGCAAACCCATGCTCACACGGGTTATCGCAGCGTAAAGCTGCCTTCGGGTACTTATATCGAGCAAAGTGTTTCCGTAAACGCAGGTGCCGTTTACACTGCTTCCGCATACTTCACCGGTGCGGCAGGCGGCGTTGTGCAGGTGTTGAACGGTTCAGCCGTGATTGCACAGAGCGACCCCGCGCAAACTTTCGGAACAACAGGTTCGGACTGGACACGCGGCGTTGCAGTGTTCACCGTCCCGACGGGAGTTTCAAACATAAAGATCCGCATTGCTCAGCCGCAGTCCGCTTCGGGAACAGCCTACGCCGACTCCGTACAGCTTGAAACCGGCGAAACGCCGAATCGTTACAACATGCTCCAAAACAGCGATTTCACTGACGGAGCATCCTCGTCCGATGATTCGGATAACTCGACAGGCTATGCACAGAATGTTGTCGGCGACACCGCAATCCCCAACGAAATCGTCTCCGCAGCAGGCGATTCCTCGCACCCCGGCGCTTTCTCGGATCAGGTGCTTAAAATCACCGGCAGCACCGGTGCAATTAAGCATGTTTTCCAGTCGATTCAGGTAAACGGCAAAAAAGGCGACGTCTATTCATTCGGCGGTTGGTGCGCATCCGACTCCGTGCCGGAAACCGTACAGCTCAACACGTCCGACAGCCCGATAAGCTACCGTGTCTTCGGAAGAAAAGAAATAAAGCTTCAGTTCTACTCAAACGGCACCTTCCAAAATGAGGTCACCGCCGCTTTTGCTGCCGACACAACCGATTGGCAGTACACCTGTGCAAGTGCGGTCGCTTCGCTTGACTACACCGAAGTAAGAATCGTCGTCTGCTTCGACTACTCACGCAACACCGCTCGCTTTGACGGGCTTCAGCTGCACAGGGAACAGTTCTCTCAAAGTTATTCCTATGACGATAACGGCAACGTTACGGGTTACGCCTCCCTTATAGGACAGGAACCCAAACTGACCTATGACAACAGCGACAACGTAACTTCCTCCACCGACCCGCTCGGCAACAAAACCTTATACACCTACGACGGCAAGCACAACCTGCTTACCTCCACCACCCCCGGCGGTGTGAAAACAACCAATGTCTACGATGCAAACGGCAATGTTACCGAGACAAAACTCGGAGGAAGCACAACCTACATCCGAACTCAGACGGAATACGACTCCGCTTCCGCTCTTGCAGCGGCAGTTACCGATGCAAGAGGAAACTCCGTTACCTATACATACAACGACAATACCCGACAGCAAACATCGGTTACGGATGCAAAGGGCAATACAAGCACCTACACCTATGGTAATGCTGCTTCGATGCTCCGTCTCGCAAGCCTTACCGGCTCGGGCGTCGGCACTGTAAACTATGGTTACGATGCCTACGGCAGGCTGAATAAAATAAGCAGGGCAAGTACTGTTTACAACTTTACATACGATGACTGGGGACGAACGGTAAGCACTAAGGTCGGAAGCATTGCTCTGTCCACCAATTTCTATGATGCATACAGCAGGCTCAGCAGGGTTGATTTCGGCAATGGTTCGGCCGTTTACTACTTCTACGATTCTCTCGACCGCGTTTCCGCAATCAACAAAGGCAACGCTTCCATGAGCTGGCAGGCGTATGAATTCATCTACGACGGTGAAGGCAACCTATATGAGCTTCGCAATTACGAAACTCACCGCTCAACTTTCTTCGAATATGACCATGCAGGCAGGTGCATGGCAAGCACCGAAAAGAGCTTCACCGGATCCGGCAGCAGCATTGCATACGGAACGACAGTTGCGGCATACAACTACAAGTACGATGCAAACAACCGACTGGCCAAGCTGACACACACGCTCGCCGGTTACACTTGGAGCACGGAATATTCCTACGATGCAGACGGCAGACAGTCGCTTGTAAAGCTGAACAACGGCAAAACGATCGAATATGCCTACGGCACATCTACGGGGCGTCCCGACAAGATCACGCTGCATCTCGACACGGATTATGTCGTGGACTGGACGTACAAGTCCGGAGCAAACGGTTCCGCAACATCACTGCTCTCAACATACGCAAACGGCAGTGATGCAAAGTACAACTATGATTATGACGCCAACGGCAACATAACCAGGATCTGGCGCGGAAACACGTCATTCACCAATGCTTCGGAGAAGTATTCATATGTTTATGATTCGGCGAACCAGCTCGTAAGGGAGAACCTTTATTACGGCAGCGGCAACAGCAGCAATGCTACCATTACATATGAATACGATATTTGGGGCAATCTGCTCAACAAAAAGATCTATGCTTACACTGTCGGAACGCTCGGCACGGCTCGGGAGACCGTTCCCTATGCCTACACAAACTCGGCATGGAAGGATCAGCTCACTTCGTACGATGGCGAAAGCATAACATATGACGCTTCCGGCAACCCGACGAACTACCTCGGTGCAACTCTGGTTTGGGAAGGTCAGCGGCTGAAGTCGTATACCCCAAAAGACGCATCCTCCGGACGCGCGAACTCGTATGTCTACAGCTACGATGAAAACGGCATCCGTACAAGAAAAACCATCGGCAGCACCGTTACGGACTATTACTATAACGGCACGCTGCTCATGGGCACCGTCAAAACCACAACGAACAGCGACGGAAGCACAACGACTTCAAAGCTCCGCTTCAGCTACGACGCTAACGGCAAAGTCGTTGCCGTGAACTATAACGGAAATTATTACTATTACCTCCGCAATGCCCAGAGCGATATCGTCAAACTCATTGACAAAACCGGAGCAACCGTTGTAGAATACCGCTATGACAGTTGGGGCAAACTGCTGTCAACCTCGGGCTCACTCGCGTCCACACTCGGAAAGAATAATCCCTTCCGTTACC
>OGMT01001204.1_pt1 | contig 13293 bp, 10 predicted proteins | sample 1573271 | NCBI WGS metagenome assembly OGMT01 (sample SAMEA2582000, study PRJEB24529) | metagenome | biome: Human gut stool | place: China | collected 2011 | reverse complement strand
TTTTACTGATTTCTTTCCAATCGTCTACAAATGAATCACATATATTATGCATGATAAATCAAGGAGATATGAAAATTTTAGCAGAATAACTTTATTTGGTAGTGTTGCATGTGATTTTGTGGATGCAATGAATTATATATCAAATGAGAAGCTTGAAAAAGTTATTAGTCTTGATTCTTTTGTGGATAATGTTTTGAGAGTGACATATTGGATTGGTTATGATGCAGAAAAAAGCTCCTATGAAATTGGTTGCTTAAATAGTTTTGCACGACATATAGGATTCTATTTAGCAATGCAGAATAAAAAGGGTGCTATTGTGAATAAAAATTTCTGGGGGAATACACTTAAACGTTGTAATTATTTTTATTCAGCAAATATGCCAAAAAATTTGATTGAAGATTACGCATATAAAAGTGGCACAATTCAATTTGATTTTTGTTATGGCTTTTTAATGAATAATGAGGCGGGAATTGTAAAAGAAAATTTGTATTACTATAGTTTGTCAAATACATATAGAATTGAAAATAGACAGTATGCAGTGCTGGTTTTAAGTACTCATTGCTTTTTATATTATTTGGGATATAGGGAGACTGAGGATTGCGTTGATACAAGTATAAAAATGCAAGCTCAAAGAATATTAGGTGATGCAAAAGTAAAAGAAGTTTTTTTACGTTTCTTATATATGTTATCAGAAAATCAAGAATTTATTAATAAGAAACTAGCATTAGATATATTAAAAATTTTAGATAGACATGAACTTTTCCCTAAATATTCAAATTCAAAAACAATGATTGGTGATACAGTGGTGAAAGATTTTTATTTGTTTATAATTCTTTATTTGGCTCATAAGTATTATATTCCTGAAATAGTTGAGAAAGCTCTCGATATTGATGAATATACATCTTATGTGTATTTAACGAACAGTGAGCATACTAAAAAGATACTTCGTGAATTGTATGTTTTGATTGATAAAGAAAATAATGAAGATGTTATTGAGGGAGAAGTGAACTTAATGTATGACATCTTTGAGAGAAAAATAAAAATTGGGTATAAGAAAAAAGTAATAGAAAAAGCTGCTGCGGCACAAAAAACATATGAAGAACATGTTGATGTACGTTCTATGTGTAAAAAATTGAAAATGCATACAATAGAGAAATTTAAAAATAAATTTAGCAGTATTATTTCTGATGGAAATAGTGATAATTCTATAATAGAAATTAAAGCATTCACGCTTAGTGATTATACAGAACAGGTAAATGGAGAATTATATCAAGGAGTATATTCCAACTTGTTTGGAAATTTTGTATTGTATTTAATTTGGTACTTGAATAATAATGGAATGGTTAATTTGATGAATCGATTTGATGATTTCGCTAATGATAGAGCATATATGCGATATTTGCAGGACAATGGGCTTTCGATATTAATTGGTTCTAAATATATTTTATCAAATAGAGATTATAAATTGAGAGAAGAATTTAATGATTTTCTTAATGATTATGATTGTATATATACATCTTTGGTAGCTGATGGGTTGGCATTAAGAAAAGATAGTATTGAAGTATATTTGCATGATGTACAAGTATCGATTCGTCCAGGAACAATAAATGATATGAATATTAAATTTAATAAAGAAACTGGGAAATATGAATACGAAGTCATATCTAATTTGCCTGTAGAATTTGATAAGGAAGAAATAAAAGAATTTATACATAATGAGCGGAAAATAATAGAAATAGTATTAAAGGTATCTATTAATACAAATGATATTCCAATTGGAACTATAATTTCTGGAAATAGAAATTAAAAGATAATTAATTGTGTATGTGCAAGAGAATACTGAATGTATTAAATTGCAAATAGGTATTGCATGTTGGTGCATATTGTTCACAGATGCACAGGATAATGCTTGTATTATAAGTTTAATTAAATTATAATCATATTAGCTACAAGGTCTCTACTATGTTAAAGGGCAATATGGTTTATCGTCCAAAAGGCAAATACCGTATCGTAAAAAACTAAATAAAACAAATCAGAGACCATAAGATGAGTCCAAGTATTCCTCATTTTACGGTCTCTTTTTATTTTATTTCGTAGTAGCCGAAAGCCTTGTAGAATCAATGTTTTATGAATTATAAGAGTTTGAATCAGCTCCAATGTTTAATATCATTTGTGGCTGTACAAGGGGAAGCCCCTTTATCTATAAGAGGATAGAAGAGTTTGCCCTTGAGAGAATAAAGGGGATTGCCCTTGGACAACAAAAATGCCGAAAGCTTGTATTTATGCGGGTTTCCGGCATTTGTTTTATCGAATGGCTCTAGTTTGGCTCTATTTGTGGGGAGAGTAATGGAGTTATCAGTTTTGAAAAGGTAAATAAAAAAGGAAGAAGGTACAAGCTATGTTGCCAACAAGAGAAGAAGCACTGAAGTTAATTCGTGATGGGTTATTATTTAATCCGGGACCTTGGGGAAAACATTGTTTAACAGCAGCACACTGTGCAGAAAAAATAGCAAGTGCATGTGGTGATATGGATGTTGAGAAAGCATATATATTAGGTTTACTACATGATATAGGAAGAAAATTTGGTGTAAGACATCTTGGACATGTTTATGATGGATACGTATATATGAAATCATTGGGATATGATGAAGTAGCAAAGATATGTTTAACCCATTCTTTTAATAATCATACGATAGATGAATACATCGGAAAATTTGATGTTACAGATGAAGAATTGACAATTATAAAAACTGAATTAGCAAAGACCATATATGATGAATATGACCGGTTAATTCAATTGTGCGATTGTTTGGCAGGAGCGGAAGGAGTTCTTGATATAGAAAATAGGATGAATGACGTAAAGAAAAGGTATGGCTTTTATCCGCAGGACAAGTGGAATTCCAATATGAATTTGAAGCAATATTTTGAGGGGAAAATGAATAAAGACATTTACCTTATATGTGAGAAAGATACATTTGCACCAGGAGATTTATGATCTTATAAATATATTTTCACTACAAGTTTTATGAACAGGTTGGAGGTGGTTAAGTGGATATTTTATTTAAAAATGATGATTTTGTATTTTCATACAGAGTTGGCGGTATATTGAAACATAATGGTAAAATCTTGTTACAGCGTCCGAAGAATGATGATTATGCCATTATTGGCGGACATGTTGCGGCTATGGAGACAAGTATGGAAACTCTTAAACGGGAATTTGAAGAAGAGTTTCATGCTAAGATAGAGGTAGATAATCTGTTAGCAATCGGAGAAATTTATTTTCCATGGGGAAAAAGACCCTGTCATCAGATATGCTTATATTATAATGTACATCTGGTGGATGATAATGTTCCATTAGATGGAGTGTTTCATGGATATGATGAGCTGGATAATGAAAGAATTGATTTGGATTTCTGCTGGGTTTCACTAGAAGATTTAAAGAAGGGTACTAAGGTATATCCTTTAGAGTTGATACCATATATCCTTGAGCCAGGGAAAGAAATTGTACATTTTGTTTCAAAACAGATTTGAGGAGATAGTCAATGATAGAAAATATGAAGGTAGAATTTGGCAGAACATCAGATATTGATTCATGGATGCGATTAGTGAGAAAAGTAAGTTGGAATTTTCCAGGATTAGAGACAGAGCAGAGTATAGATGAACACAAAATAATAGTACTGAAATTCATGAATGATAAACGTGCTTTGTGCGTGAAGAACGAACAAGATATTGTTGACGTGCTTTTGTATTCAAGAAAGCATAATATGATATGTTGTCTGGCTGTTGATCCGGCTTATCGAAAAAAGGGAATTGCTTCGATGCTTTTGAGTGAGGCACTTGATAAACTTGACCGAGATAAAGATATAACTGTGTCCACATTTAGAGAGAACGATGTTAAAGGAATTGCACCTAGAAATTTATATAAGAAATTTGGCTTTGAAGAGGATGAGTTGATTGAAGAATTTGGGTATCCTAATCAAAGATTTGTGCTACATGCCAATATTGGTGCTAACAATGTGCCAATTGTGGTGGTAAGAGAATCAAAAGAAGAAGATTTGACTGAAATACTGCATTTATATCTATATTTGCATGAAAAAAGCGTACCAGAAGAATCTGAGCAGTTAAGGAGTACGTGGGAAAATATAATGAATGACAACAATAATCATTTGATTGTTTGTGAGGTAGATGGAAAGATAGTTGCATCATGTGTATGTGTGGTTATTCCGAATCTTACAAGAAATGTTCGTCCATATGCTTTTGTGGAGAATGTAGTAACACACGCAGATTACCGAAAGAAGGGATATGCTACGGATTGCTTAAATTATGCAAAACATATTGCCAAGGAAAATAATTGTTATAAAATGATGTTACTTACTGGTTCAAAGGAAGAGAGCACATTGAATTTCTATAGAAATTCTGGCTACAATAGTACGGATAAAACAGCGTTTATACAGTGGATAGATATGTAAGTACAAAAAACTGAGGGTGTGAAAGGTATTGCATTGCAGTTAGGAGGCAACATGGATATTTCAATAAAGTGTGATAGCTTAAAGGTTATATATAGTGTAAAAAATGGCATGTGGTGTGGTTGATACCGTGGAGGCTTATGTACACTGACTGCCGCAGACAGAAAAGCTCCCGGCAGGGCGCAAAAACTGATTAAGAATAGCTTGCTATTCTTTTCAGGTCTGCATTTTTGATGGCGACAGCTCATGAAAGGAGATGTTGATGTCAAAAGTGCTTTTTGTTACTTTCGACGAAAGTAACAAAGCCAGAGCGAGGAAACCTCGCTCTATGCCGATATCCGGCGCTAATATGACAGATAAAAGAAAGGGGAAGATTGCCTATGGAGAGAACGATAAGTGAAATGATCGGAAAAGATTCTGTGAACCATAATACCAGAGCATTTATAGCTTAGAATGTAGATAAAAACAGAAGTGATGGTAATGTGGAATTTTGCCAGGAAGATATTAAGCAGGTTTATCATAAATTGTTTGATGAAGCACGGGAACGATATAATGCAAAACAGAAACGGAAAGATCGCATGATTGATAATTACTATGAAAAAATCAGGAGGGGTAAGCAGGAAAAGTTATTTCATGAAGTGATATTTCAGATTGGAAATAAAGATGATATGAATGCCAAAAGTGAAGAAGGATTGTTGGCAAAAAGGATTTTAACGGAATTTATGGATGAGTTCCAAGCTAGAAATCCGAACTTGTATGTATTCTCGGCACATTTGCATATGGATGAAGAAACACCGCATCTGCATATTGATTTTGTACCATATATTACAGGAAGTAAGCGAGGACTTGATACAAGGGTATCATTAAAATCTGCACTGGCGGCAGAAGGATTTGCTGGTGGTACTAGAGGTGCTACCGAATTAAATCAGTGGATTGCATCAGAAAAGCAGGAACTTGCGACAGTCATGGAGCGACATGATGTGAAATTGCTTCAAAAGGGCACACATGAGAAACATTTGTCTGTGCTAGAATTTGAAAAGAAAGAGCTGGCGAAGGAAGTAGCAGAGTTAGATAGCCAGAAATATGAAATAGCTTCGGCGATTGCACAGCTTGGCGAAGAAGTTTCAGTAAAGAAACAGGAATTAAATGATATTGCATCAGAAAAGCAAATAGCAGAAGCAGCAGTGCAAAAGGCAAAAGAAGAAAGTGCAGCGGCACAACAGGAGAATGAGGCATTGCTTGCAAATAATCAGGATTTGCGTGTGGAGGATTCTAGGCTTGAAAGCAGCAAAGACAGGCTTCGCATGGAAAATCATGATTTGAGGCAGAAGCAACAAAGATTACAGACGGATAATAAGGAATTGGAACAACGACATGAAGATTTGCAATACACGAATGGTGAATTACAGAATGTGAATGACCGATTATCTGATGACAATCATACTCTGGAGCAAAGGAACGATGCATTGCAATCTGATAATCAGACATTAAGACAAAAATACAATGATTTGCAACAGAGTAATGTTCAACTTGAAAAGCAACAGAAAGAACATAAAAGCAATATAGAGAAGATGGTTCAATCAGAGGAATTATTACAACGAGATGTGCGTAAGTATGATGAAGCACCGGAATGGCAGTTGCCGGAGCCGGGAGCATTTACAAGTGCGAAGGCGTTTCAGGATAAGGTGGTATTGCCACTTGTGAATAAGTTGAAGTCTTTGGTGAAAAATCTGACAATTTAGTGTGTAAGGCTGAAAGAGGAAGTCCTGAAACTGAGAAAAGAGAAGAGAGAACTTTCGGAAAGTGTGGAGTTTTATAAGGGAAAGATTAGAGATATGAATGAAAAGACAGAGCTGTTGCAGGAAAAGGCGGATAATCTGGAGCGGGTGAAGATGTATGCTGGTGCTGAGCAGATTGATACGATTATTTGTAAAGTGAAGGAACAGGAGCGTACAGAACAGCAGATAAGGCGGTATGACAGGTCTTATGGGACAAGATAATGGGAAGAATGGATTGATGATATGAAAGATAATTGAATGGATAATATCGTAGAATGTGCTTATAACATTGATAACGATATGATTTTTAATAAAAATTTATTTTGAATTTGATAAAATAAAAGACTTAATTAGATAGTGATTTTGTAAATATTGATTAATAAAGTGCTGGTTGCTATAGAAAGTAATATCGAATAATGCTATAATTATACAAGAATTAGTGAAAGTTAGGAAAGGATTAGCAAATGAAATTAGCAAGTTTTTCGGTTATAAATTATAGAAGTATAACAAATGCTCGAAAGATACAAACAAATAATATGACTGTTTTGGTCGGAAAAAATAATGAAGGAAAATCAAATATATTGAGAGCTTTGACCTTGGCGATGGACATTATGAAAATGTATTCAGTTAATCCACGTATGCTTATGGCTGCTAATAGATATTTGAGGGGAAAATATTCGTGGGAGAGAGATTATCCGATAGCACTTCAAGAAGCTAATCCTAATGGTTATTCTTCAGTTGATTTAACCTTTGAGTTATCTGATGATGAAATTAGTGATATTAGACAAAGTACTGGGATAAGGATAACGAGTAATATACCTGTAAGAGTATCTGTCAATCATTCTACAGCTAAAATTGATATACCTAAACGAGGAACATCAGCATTTTCGGATGCAGATAAAAAGAAAATAATAATTGAATACATTTGTGGGAAAATAGATTTTAATTTCATACCAGCAGTTAGAACAGAACGAGATGCATTAAGAGTTGTCGAGACATTTATTGAAAATGAATTAAAAGTGTTAGAAAATAATTCGGAATACGAAGACGCTGTAAAGACAATAAATAGATTACAACAGGGAGTTTTAAATGGTATTTCGGAAAGAATAAAGGAACCAATGCAGGAATTTCTACCAGCAGTTAAAAACATACAGATTAACATAAAAAATGAGGAACGTAGAATAGCCTTACGAAGAAGTACAGAAGTAATTATAGATGATGGAACCCCGACACCGATTGAACAAAAAGGTGACGGAATAAAGAGCTTAACTGCATTAGCAATGTTGAATATTGTTGATAAAACAGATAGCGTGTCTGTAATTGCGATTGAAGAACCTGAGTCTCATTTACATCCCGAAAGTTCAAGGCAGTTGTATGAAACAATTCAAACATTATCGTTGAATCATCAAGTTGTTTTGACAACACATAGTCCACTTTTTGTAAATAGAAAAAACTTAAATGAGAATATAATTGTTAATTCTGGAAAAGCAACACCAGTTAAAAGAGTTAAAGAGATACGAGATGTACTAGGAATAAAAGTTTCAGATAATTTGACTAATGCTGAAAATGTATTAATTGTTGAAGGAGAAGACGATAAAATTACCCTGGAAAAAATTTTACCTAATATGAGTGATATAATAAAAAAATCTATACAAAATGGCACATTGCTTATTGATTATATTGGAGGAGCAGGAAATTTACCATATAAGTTATCTTTTTATAGAAATTTACAATGTAAGTATTATGTGCTTTTGGATAATGATGATGCTGGAAGAAGTGCTGCTGATGAGGCAGAAAGACAGGGGTTGTTAGAAATACGAAATACCACATATACTATGTGTAATGGATCGCCGAATGCAGAAATTGAGGATTGTTATGATAAGTCGGCATATGAAAATATAATTAGAGAGACATTTGGGGTAAGTATAGATGTTCCTGAATTTAGAAATAACCAAAAATGGTCAGATCGTATATCAAATTGTTTCAAATCACAGGGAAAACAGTGGAATTCAATAGTCGAGAAAAAAGTAAAACTTGTAGTTGCTGATTCAATGCCAGAAAAGCCAGATAAAGCTTTAAATGAACATAAAAGATCTTGTATAGATGCTTTAGTGAGTTCATTGGAAGCAATGTTATCATAAATGCGGAAGTTGGAAATATGATGGCTCCATTTTGGCTCTAAAAATATTAGACGAGGTACATAAAATTGCAAAATAAGATGAATGTGAAGAATAAAACACACAAATGTGTACCAAGAAACAGCCAGATAAATCCCTCCGCCCAAGAGTTTGAATAGAGAAATATGCCTCACAAAGCCTGTATTTATGGGCTTTGCGGGGCTTTTTATTTTGAAATATGGATGTTTCACTCTAATTTAGTGTAATTCGGCTCTAAATTTTGGCTCATAGTATCAAGAAATCCTTAAAACATGCGGATATGCGTGTGGGTATGCGGTTTCGGAATAGAGCCATATTTTCAAGCTCGGTCTTATTTTGAGGTAGTCGGTCAACCATGATTATAGTATAATTGGTTATAGTTTATATGAAAGAGAGTTTGAAATATCATTGTAGTGTATTGAAAAAAATTAGTGGTATTTTAGAAAGGAATTGACAGATATGATAGACATATATACAGAAAAAAAGATTCCAAAGACTGGATACTTCAAAACGATTTGTATTTCAATTTAAATACAGGTAATGAAGAAATGTCCCAATATGAAATAAATCTCATTCGGCAAGTAGACGAGGCGAAGTTGACATCAGATAAGCACATTGAAACAAAATATGGTTTAGGCACAATCCGTAATTTGTCATCTGGTTGCAAGACATTACTTAATATTGTAAAGCATCCTGATAAGGTGGTAAATGTAGAAGAATGTGGTCCGAATGTGCTTAAAATAATTTTTACTATGGATAATATAAAGATTTATATGTCCAGACCAACGCTTTTTGATATTCCGGATGATGTGCAAATCAGATTCAATGATTCTGATATAGTGACCGGAGGGAGAGGATATAATGCTTGGTGGGGTAAGGAGTATGAAAGGAGAGAAGCAGATGATCTATAAGAATATTACATTTAAAGCAGATCCATTTTCATATAATCTGGAATTTGACGATAGAATAACTCTTGTTGGCGGAGATAGTGGTACTGGTAAAACTGTGCTTTATGAAATGTTAGAAGATCTACGATTAACTAATGAATACAAAGCTATAAAATTGTTTAATTACAAATCAGATAATTTCTCAGAATCAATTGAACAGTGCAGAGATAGTTTTATTGTAGTCGATAATGCAGATAATTTGATTAATGATGAGGTCAGACGTTTTATTAATTTTGAGCCGTCGAATCAATATATGCTTTTCCTACGAAATTGCGACGGACTAAATGTATCTGATAAGAGCTTTAAGGTGTTGAAGTTTGACAATAATAGGATAACACTGGAAGAGGAGTTGTGATATGAAGTATTTATGGACAGAAGATACCGGCGTAGGACTTCACTTCTGGAAATTGGTTAACCAACTTTTCTTTAATGATGCATTTGTGGTCGAAAGTAAAGAAAGCAATCAGGGCTTATTGGATGCATTGGCAGAGATAGATATGAAAGAGGACGATAAGTATTATATTTCGTTTGACTATGTGGTTGATAATCAGGATATTCGTAATAAGTATCGTATGTTGAAATCAATAACAAATAAGGCAGAAGGAAAGATTATCATTCTGGATATGATTTGTTTTGAATATCTGATTCTTGCTTTTGATAAGCTGGTGGCATGGACAGGCACTGGAAAGACAGATAAAATCAAGATTCGGGAAGAGGTTTTATCAGCAATTGAGGATCATAGAATCAACTTGTCAAAGATTGGTGATGAGAAGACATTGCAGTATTTGGCAAGTTTTAAGAGATACTCTACAGAGCGTGTGATGAAATCATTGGTGGGTGAATTTACACAAAACGAGAAGTGGTCCGTTAAGGGTTCTCTTATGGGTGAGTGCTGGTACAAGGATTGTTGTGTGTCAGAACATCCGAATAATCTGAGGTGTGGTAAGCCGGAGGTTGAGGATGGAAATGAGAAGATGCGGATGCTGGTACAGTCGGATGAAGTGTAGAAAATTTTGTCCACTATTATAGTATAAAACCGAGCACATATTGTGAAATTATTAAGAAAAAACATCAGTGATTACTTGAACTTGGTGTATAAATAAAGGATTTTCGCTTATGAAAGAAAAAATAAAAGATAATATAGTTGATTTATTATTAGATGGTGTTAAAGAAAAATTAGATAGTGTTAAGGAAAATTATAAATGGCAAAAGCTATTTGTTTCAACAGGGGATTTTTTTGTGAATAATCCGGATGTTTTGGTGAAATTTGAAGATGATTTATATTCCGTATTTTCAAAGGATAATCTAATTAGGATAGCGAAAAGATTAAAAGATAAGAATGGATATGATTTTTCGCAATTACTTCATAATGAGTTATATGATTTGATGGTGAGTTATGAAATTCCGATAATGGAGACAGAAACGTATATTCATCACTTTATGCAGGTTATAATAACTTATTTAGAAGAAAATGATTCGGATAAAGCATTGGAAATGTTTTTGGGTGATATGAGAAAGGAAATCGGAACTTATTTTGCTGCATTAGAATCAAAATTAGAATTAGTTTTAAATCAAATCTCAAATTTAAATAAAGAGAAAATAACTACCTATTCAATAGCGGATATTGATGCGCAGATTAGGAGAGAAACAAAATATAAAGGAATGGGACTTGATTTTTTCAAACTTGATGATGAACAATTTGAATCAAAATTCCAGAATTCTCTAAATGATACAAAGGTATATGTTGTTGGAAAATCGAGAGAAGAGACAACCTATAGAATTTTAAATGAATTAAAAAATAAGAATTCGAAAAGAATCACATTGGTGGTTAAGTCGGAGAAAGAGTGGAATAAATTACAACATTCAAATTTGTCAGGGAATATTTTAGTGCCGTTTTTTTATGCAGATAGGATAGTGGTAATTCCTAATAATACCAATATTTTTATATATGGTGAAGATGAACCTTGCTATACACAAAATAAATTGATTCTGAGAAAAAGGACAAAAAGAAATATTATAGATTCATTAGAAGAACTTGGCATAGATGCAAATGAAGCCTATAAGATGGTGGATAATACCCATGGATTATATGTGCCATTAAAGAAAAAGCTTTTTGATGGTGCGATGTATGATAAGCCAGATTGGGTAGAAGACCATTCTGATGTGGTTATAGCTGCTCTTTTATGTGGTAAATGGACTGAAGCAACCGGAGATGTATTGGTTTTCGAAGAAATGTCAGGAAAAGCATACAGTGATTGCAAAAAAGAATTGGGAAAGTATTTACATAGAGAAAATCCATACATAGTATCGAATAATAGCTATAGAGGGAGCAATATGCAACTTGCTAGTGTAGAAGATGCATGGGAAGAGTTGGATCTTTATATAAATGATGAGGTGTGGGATAAATTTATAAGTCTATTTTATGAGGTTTTGATAGAATCAGAGCCTATTTTTGAGTACCCTTTTGAAAAGCATTTTGAGGCGAGTATTTACGCAAAGAAACCAGAGTGGTCTCCAACGTTAAAAAAGGGGATGATAAGAACTCTTATTATGCGTGCGTATTATAGAGGGCATGAAGAAAATCAAAAGCAAATTGATAATATAGTAGCAAAAGTTTTGGATACTATTACCAGTAAAGAAAGATGGGGATATATTTCACAATATTTGCCAGAGTTGTGCGAAGCTTCACCGGAAAGTGTTTTAAGAAAACTAGAATCTGAAATAGAGGTATCCCAAGGCTTAATCGACTTGTTTGCAGAAAAAGGTGGAGACTTTATGACAAGTCGACATTACTATACCAATGTTTTATGGGCCGTAGAACAACTAATTCAGCAAAAGAAATATGTTGTAAGAGCTTTGGAGTGGTTATGGGAGATTGACTCACATAATATTAAATTTAGTATAAGTAATAGCCCTAAAGGTGTGTTAGATGTGGTCTTTTGTGCTTGGATTAATGAGAGTGCATTGACGGTTGAACAGAAAATTGAGTTAGCAAGGAGTGCAACTGAACGATATCCAAATGCTTGGGATGTTATTGCATCTAAATTGCCACATGGGACAAGTTCAATATGTTCAACATTGAATACACCTAAATACAGAAGAATAGATGAACCAGAAGAATTATACGTACATGAAGTAAATAAAACATATATTGAATATCTGAGAATGTGCATTGATAGAGCATACACGGGCGCTGACAGATGGATTAAAATACTTCAGCATGTAAAGTCTTATGATATAAATATTCAAAAAGAAGTATTTGAAAAATTAGTGTTTATTTGTAAAAAAATGAGTGACGAAGAAAAAATCAGGATAAAAAATGAAATAAGATATGAGATATTTAGACACAGATATTTTGAAGATGCAGATTGGAGTATGCCACAAGAAGTATTGCGTGAATATGAATGTGTAATGAATAAAATAGTTGTAGGTGAAAAGATTTATGACTATTTGTATATTTTTTCGCATGTATATGATTTTCCGTTGCTTAATCCTATTCCATATTCTAAAGAAGAAAACACAGAAATACATAATCAAAATTATATATTAAGAGAGGAAGAGATTAATGCAAGAATCAAGAAATTTAAGGAGAAAGGATATTCAATAGATAGATTAATTCAATTGGCTGTGAAGGAAAAATATGACGTAGTAGGTGAAGTTCTGGCACAGTTTTATTGTGATGGGTTGTTTGATGAGAAAGTATTTTGCTCTTTAATGGAAAATGATAAAGAAGGAAAATATGTTTATGACTATGTAAGCTATCTATATAGAAAAGGAGTTATAGATTTAAGCGAGGTTATAGAAAAGGTTAAAAGTATATCTGATAATAAAAATCTTCTAACAAACTTGATTTCATTAGAATTTGTAGAGGATTATGAAAATGCTCTTATTGAGGAGATGAGGGTATGGGAAAAGCAGACAGAACAGAAGGGAGATGTACGATTAA
>OGMT01001199.1_pt1 | contig 13400 bp, 7 predicted proteins | sample 1573271 | NCBI WGS metagenome assembly OGMT01 (sample SAMEA2582000, study PRJEB24529) | metagenome | biome: Human gut stool | place: China | collected 2011 | reverse complement strand
CGGTGCGTCAGCTCAAGCTCAAGAACCGGCCCGCCTCACTGCGGGAGAAGATTGTGGACGGCAAATTCCGGGTGGATCAGGGAGTCATCGCGGGCTGCGCGGGCGGTATGTTTGATAATATTGACGAGGCTGCGCAGATCCTGCGCGGCGGCTCGGTCGGAAGCGGGTATTTCTCCATGAGCGTCTATCCCACATCCGTCCCGGTCAGCCTCGCCCTGACGCGCTTGGGCGTGACGGAGTCGCTGCTGGAAACCGGTGCGATCATCAAGCCCAGCTTCTGCGGCCCGTGCTTCGGTGCGGGAGATGTGCCGGCCAACAACGGCCTGTCTCTGCGCCATACGACGCGCAATTTCCCGAACCGCGAAGGCTCAAAGCCCGGCGAGGGGCAGTTTGCGGGCGTGTGCCTCATGGACGCGCGTTCCATTGCGGCAACAGCCAGAAACGGCGGCCGCATCACCCCGGCGGACGAGCTGGATTATACCCCGGAGCGCCATCCGTACCAGTTTGACGAGACGGTCTATGCCCGCCGTGTTTACAACGGCTTCGGCCATCCGCAGCCGGAAACAGCGCTCATTATGGGCCCGAACATCACGGACTGGCCGAAAACGTATGAGCTGGGTGAAAATCTTCTGCTTGAGCTTGCCGCCGTCATTCATGACCCCGTGACCACGACGGACGAGCTGATCCCGTCGGGCGAAACGTCGTCCTACCGCTCGAACCCCCTGCGGCTGGCGGAGTTTACGCTTTCGCGCCGCGTGCCGGATTATGTGCCGCGCGCAAAGGAAATTGCCGCAAAAGAAGCCGAACGGCGGGAGGGTTCGAATCCCTCGGACATTCTCGCCGCGCTCTCGCGCGTCGGCGACGCGGAGGCGCTTCTGAACACGACGCAGTTCGGCTCCTGCGTGTTCGCCAACAAGCCCGGCGACGGCTCTGCGCGGGAGCAGGCTGCGTCCTGCCAGAAGGTTCTGGGCGGGCTTGCAAATATCTGCTATGAATTTGCCACCAAGCGCTACCGCAGCAACTGCATCAACTGGGGTATGCTGCCGTTCACGCTGGACGCAGGCACGCCATTCGACTATGCGCCGGGCGATCTGGTCTTCGTGCCGGACGTGCGGAAGCGGCTGGAGAAAGGCTGTGAGGATTTCCCCGCGGAGGTTCTGCGGCAGACCGGCGAAAAAGCAGAGCTTCTGCTGCACGTAAAGGGCCTGACGCCGGACGAGCGGGACATTCTGCTTGACGGCTGCCTGATGAATTACTACGCCAAGCGCGGATAAGAGAGAAGGGACCGATATGGAAAAAATTCAGATGAAAACGCCGCTCGTCGAGATGGACGGCGACGAAATGACGCGGGTGCTCTGGCGGATGATCAAGGACGAGCTGATCTGCCCGTTTGTTGATCTCAAGACCGAATATTATGACCTCGGCCTGCTGCACCGCAACGAGACGCGCGATCAGGTCACGGTCGACGCGGCGCTGGCGACCAGAAAATACGGCGTTGCCGTCAAATGCGCGACGATCACGCCGAACGCGCAGCGGATGGTCGAATATCCGCAGCTGACCGAGATGTGGAAAAGCCCGAACGGCACCATCCGTTCCATTCTGGACGGCACGGTCTTCCGCGCGCCCATTCTGCTGGACACGATCAAGCCGGTCGTGCGCACATGGAAAAAGCCGATCACGATCGCCCGCCACGCCTACGGCGACGTGTATAAGTCCGTAAGCCTTGAGACGGACGAGCCCGGCGAATGCACCATGACCTTCAAGGGCGCATCCGGCAGGGAGCAGACCGTTCTCGTCCAGAAAACCGACGGCCCCGCCGTCTTCCAGGGCGAACACAATAAGGAAAGCAGCATCCGCTCGTTCGCGCGGGCCTGCTTCCAGTATGCCATTGATACGAAGCAGGATCTCTGGTTCTCCACCAAGGATACCATTGCCAAGGTCTATGACGGCGCGTTCAAGCGCATTTTTGAAGAAGAATACGAGAAGAGCTATAGGACGCAGTTCGAGGCGCTTGGCCTGCGGTATTTCTACACGCTGATCGACGACGCGGTCGCCCGCGTCATCCGCAGCGAGGGCGGCTTCATCTGGGCCTGCAAGAATTATGACGGCGACGTGATGAGCGATATGGTGTCCACGGCGTTCGGCTCGCTTGCCATGATGACCTCCGTGCTCGTCGCGCCGGACGGCACGACAGAATTTGAGGCCGCGCACGGCACGGTCACGAAGCATTATTACCGCTACCTCAAGGGCGAACAGACCTCGACCAACCCGATGGCGACGATCTTCGCGTGGACAGGCGCGCTGAAAAAGCGTGGCCAGCTGGATACGCTTCCGGCGCTCGAAGCCTTCGCGGACAGGCTCGAACAGGCCAGCCTCGACACGATCCGCTCCGGCATCATGACCGGCGACCTCGCTGGCCTCGTCGAGGGCGAACGCCCCGCGCCGGTCACGAGCGAGGCATTTTTGAAGGCCATCCGCACACGGCTGGAAGCGTGAGACTGACCAACGAACAAAACTTTCCCAAAGGCTCCCATTGTCGTACAGCGTGCGGCAACGGGAGCCTTTCTGCGTACACTTTACTGCATAAAAGTTTTGCATGCTGACTAAAAATTTGTTAGGCCTGCTATATTTTTTTGTATTTTTTGCAGAAAGCGTATTTACAATCTCTTCACAAAATGATAGAATATCTTTAGTTTTTAACTGAGATTCCCTGTTTTTTCAATTCCGTTCAACGTTGGAAGAACAGGCTTTCCGCGAACTCGCCAAAACCGCCGCCGGAAAGCGGCGTTTCGCAAAACAGCGGAGCGAATTCCAAGACAGAAAGGATGACTTGCTTGGCAAACGCAATCGAACTGAGAAACATCACCAAGCGCTTCGGACAGGTCGTGGCGAACAAATCGATCAGTCTGGAGCTGCATAAGGGTGAGATCCTGTCCCTGCTGGGCGAAAACGGCAGCGGCAAGACCACGCTTATGAACATGCTCTCCGGCATCTACTATCCGGACGAGGGTCAGATCTTCGTCGATGGGAAGGAAGTGGAGATCCGCTCCCCGAAGGACGCGTTTGATCTGCACATCGGCATGATCCACCAGCATTTCAAGCTCGTCGACGTCTTTACGGCTGCCGAGAATATCATTCTGGGCCTGCCCGGCGACAAGGGCAAGATGGACAAAACCGCCGTTGCCAAGGCCGTCCGCGAGATCGCCGACCGCTATGGCTTCGACATTGACCCGAACCAGAAGATCTACGAGATGTCCGTCTCGCAGAAGCAGACCGTCGAGATCGTCAAGGTGCTCTACCGCGGCGCGGATATCCTGATCCTCGACGAGCCGACCGCCGTTCTGACCACGCAGGAGACGGAAAAGCTCTTCACCGTCATGCGCAACATGAAAAAGGACGGCAAGGCGATCATCATCATCACGCACAAGCTGCATGAGGTGCTTGCCGTCTCCGACCGCGTGGCCGTTCTGCGCAAGGGCGAGTACATCGGCGATACCGACACTGCCACAGCTTCCCAGCAGTCGCTGACCGACATGATGGTCGGCCGGGCCGTTTCCCTGAACATTGACCGTCCGCTGAACGAGAACCAGACCGAGCGCCTGAAGGTCGAGCACCTGACCGTCAAGAACAAGGAAGGCGTCAAGATGCTCGACGACGTGACCTTCACCGCCATGGGCGGCGAGATCCTCGGCATCGCGGGCATCGCAGGCTCCGGCCAGAAGGAGCTGCTTGAGTCCATTTCCGGCCTGCAGAAGCTGGAGGCCGGCAGCAAAATTACATACATCGAGCCGGACGGAACCGAATGTCTGCTCAACGGCATGGACCCGCTCGATATCATCCGCAAGGGCCTCCTGCTGTCCTTCGTCCCGGAGGACCGGTTCGGCATGGGCCTCGTCGGCGGCATGAACATCATTCAGAACATCATGCTCCGCACCTACCGGCGCGGCAAGGGTCCGCTGACCGACCGCAAGTTCCCGCGCGACCTGTCGCAGAAGATCGTGGACGATCTTGAGGTCGTCACCCCGGATATCAATCGCACGCCCATCCGCCGTCTTTCCGGCGGCAACGTGCAGAAGGTGCTCGTCGGCCGCGAGATCGCGCAGAACCCGGCTGTTCTCATGACGGCCTACGCCGTGCGCGGTCTGGACATCAACACGTCCTACGTCATCTACAATCTGCTGACCGAGCAGAAGATGAAGGGCGTCAGTGTCATCTATGTCGGCGAGGATCTGGACGTTCTGCTGGAGCTGTGCGACCGCATTCTCGTTCTGTGCGGCGGCAAGGTTTCCGGCATCGTCGACGGCCGCAAGACCACGAAGGACGCCGTCGGCCTGATGATGACGAAGATCGGAGGTTAATAGAGTATGCATATCTCCAAACGAGACACAATTTCCCTCAGCAAGGCCTGGTCGATCCGCGCCATCGCCATTCTGCTGGCTCTGATCGTCGACGGCATCATTATCTATGCCATCGTCAAGATGAACCCCCTGAAGGTTTACGTTTCCCTCGCCTCCGGCGCGTTCGGCACGAGCAAGCGTATGTGGTTCACCATCCGTGACTGCATGATCCTGACCTGTATCGCCATCGGTCTGGCGCCCGCGTTCAAGATGCGCTTCTGGAACGTCGGCGCGGAGGGCCAGATGCTCGTCGGCGGCATTGCCACCGCGTTCTGGATGATCAACTTCGCAGGCAAGATGAACATCGTGATGCTTTTCCTGTGCATGGCCATCAGCGCCATCGTCGCGGGCGGCATCTGGGGCCTCATCCCCGGCTTCTTCAAGGCCAAGTGGAACACGAACGAAACGCTGTTCACGCTGATGATGAACTACATCGCCATTCAGCTCACGTCGTTCGCCGTCTCCAAGTGGGAGAACCCTCCAGGATCGAACTCCATCGGCACCATCAACTCCAAGGGCGACGTCAAGTACGTCGGCTGGATCGGCAATATGTTCTCCGACGGCTATAACAAGGACTTCATGTGGACGGTCATCATCGTGCTCGTCCTCGCGGCGCTCGTGTACCTCTATCTGAAATACACCAAGCACGGCTATGAGATTGCCGTCGTCGGCGACTCGGAGAATACCGCACGCTACGCCGGTATCCGCGTCCCGCGCATCTATGTGCGCACGATGGCCCTGTCCGGCGCGCTGTGCGGCTTCGCAGGCTTCCTCGCCGTCTCCGCCGTCAGCCATACCCTCTCCACCTCGACCGCCGGCGGCCGCGGCTTCACCGCGATCATCGTCGCGTGGCTCGCGAAAATGAACCCGTTCGTCATGATCCTGATCTCGGCGCTGCTGTCGTTCCTCGACAAGGGCGCGGTGCAGATCGCTTCCGACTTCGGCCTGAACGAATACGTCTCGAAGATCATCTCCGGCGTCATTCTGTTCTTCATCCTCGGCAGCGAGTTCTTCATCAACTATCAGGTCAAGACCGGCGCGAAGCACAAGTAAGGAGGAGCTGAATATGTTAGATTTTTTGCTGAAATTCCCTGACCTTCTGCACTCTGCCATCGTGTTCGGCACGGTTATCATGTTCGGCGCGCTCGGCGAGATCATCACGGAGAAATCCGGCAACCTCAACCTCGGCGTTCCCGGTATCATGTATTTCGGCGGCATCGCCGGTCTGACGTCCACGTTCATGTATGAAAACGTCTACTGCGTCAACGCAGGGATCGAGCCGAGCGCGGCGCTGTGCGTCATTATGTGTCTCGTCGCGTCGTTCCTCGCCTCCGCGCTTGGCGGCCTCATCTACAGCTTCCTGACCATTACCCTGCGCACGAACCAGAACGTCACCGGCCTGACCCTGACGATCCTCGGCTCCGGCGTCGGCAACTTCTTCGGCGGGAGCCTCAACAAGCTCGCCGGCGGCGTCGGCCAGGTCTCCGTAGCCGTGACCTCGCAGGCATTCCGCAACTACTCGCTTTCCCTCGTCAATTTCTTTGACGGCTTCACCGGCAAGCTCCGTCTGGGCACGCTCCTGTTCTCCTACGGCTTTTTGACCTATGTGGCGATCATCCTCGCCGTTGCGATCTGGTTCTTCCTGTCGAAGACCCGCACAGGCCTGAGCCTGCGCGCCATCGGCGAAAATACCGCCACGGCTGACGCTGCCGGTATCAACGTCACAAAGTACAAGTACCTTGCCACCTGCATCGGCGCCGGTATCTCCGGCCTCGGCGGCACGTACTACGTCATGAACTACATCAAGGGCACCTGGGAGAACCAGGGCACGATCGAAGCCCTCGGCTGGCTGGCCGTCGCGCTAGTCATCTTCGCAACGTGGAAATCTCTGCGCGCGATCTGGGGTTCGTATCTGTTCGGCGTTCTCTACTGGGCGTATAACTACATCCCCGGCCTGTCCAGAAGCACGCTGGAGCTGTTCAAGATGCTCCCCTACGTGGTCACGATCCTTGTCCTGCTCATGGTCTCCATGCGCAAAAAGAAGGAGGATCAGCCGCCTCAGTCCCTCGGCATCCCGTACTTCCGCGAAGAACGGTAACCGCACCGCACAACACGCCCTGCGAGGCTTCTCGCAGGGCGTGTTCAGCATATCAGATTGCTTCCCTTGGAAGAGGAGCCTTGGATGCTGCTTTCGGCTTTCGAAAAGTCAAGGAATGTTCACAAATTGTTCCTTGACTTTTCATATTTTTCGTGTATGATTTAGTTCAATATTGAACAGTTCGATATTGGAGGTCTTAGCTCATGCCGGAACCCCTTCTGACCGCGTCTGCCATGTTTGCCAATGCTGCACGCTTTTCTGACGCCTATCACGCCGCGCTTTCGCCGCTGTGTGCGGAAACCGGTCTGCCGCCTGCGGCGGTGGATATTCTGCTGTTTCTGGCGAATAATCCCGGCTGCGAGACGGCGGGCGCGATCTGCCGGATGCGCGGACTGAAGCCCGCGATCGTGTCGTTTCATATTGACCGGCTTGTGGGCGAGGGCTTTCTGCAGCGGCAGCCTGTCCCCGGCGACCGGCGCAAGACGGCGCTCGTGCTGACCGAAAAGGCAGCGCCCGTCATCGAGCAGGGCCGCAGGCTGCAAAAGTCGTTCGCCGACCGGCTCACCGAGGGCCTGCGTGCGGAGGACTTAGCGCACTTCCGCCGCTGCGTGGCTGCTTTTGACCGCAATATTGAACGAATCCGCACAGAAAATTCCAAATGAACGGAGATTCAGAATCCATGATCAAGTTACTCAAACGGATGCGCAGACGCGAGGCGCTGATGGCGCTTGTCTGCGCGGTTCTTGTTGTGGCGCAGGTCTATTTCGACCTGAAGCTGCCGGATTACATGACCCGGCTCACCACGCTCATCAAAACCCCCGGCAGCGTCACAGCGGATATTTTATCCGTCGGCGGCGAGATGCTCCTGTGTACGCTGGCCAGCGCCGTTCTGGCTGTCGGCTGCGGCTATCTCGCGGCAAAGACGGCCTCCGGCTTCAGCTTTTCCGTCCGCGCCGACCTGTTCCACCATGTCATGGACGCGGGCAGCGAGGAAATGCAGTCCTTTTCCGTCCCCAGCCTCATCACCAGAACGACCAATGACATCACCCAGATCCAGATGATCGTCGCCATGGGTCTGCAGATGCTCATGAAGGCCCCGATCATGGCCGTCTGGGCCATCATCAAGATCCTCGGCAAAAGCTGGACGCTCTCGGCGGTAACGGGCGGCTTCGTTGTGGCAATCGTTGTGATGGTGCTGCTGATCATGTCCAGCTGCCTGCCCCGGTTCCGTCAGGTGCAGAAAAAGACCGACCAGATCAACCGCGTCGCGCGGGAAAATCTGACCGGCATCAACGTCGTCCATGCCTTCGGCGCGGAGGACTATCAGAACCGGAAATTCGACGGCCCCAGCCGCGAGATGATGAACCTGCAGCTGAAAAACCAGCGGCTGTTCGCCCTGCTCCAGCCGATGCTCGGCTTCGGCATGAACGGGCTGGCGCTCGCCGTCTACTGGGTCGGCGCGGCGCTGGTTGAGTCGATCGCGCTGACAGATCCCGCCGCACGGCTGACGATGTTCACAAACGTGCTGGTGTTCAGCACCTACGCGACCTATGTTGTGATGTCCTTTATGATGCTCGTGATGATCTTCATGCTCGTGCCGCAGGCGCAGGTCTCGGCAGAGCGCATCAACGAGGTGCTGGACACAAAGCCGCACGTCGTCCCCGGCGCGAAGACAGAGGGCAGCGGGACCGGCACGGTCGAGTTCCGCGATGTCTCCTTCCGCTATCCGGGCGCGGCTGCGGATGAGCTGGAGCATATCAGCTTCAAGGTAGAAAAGGGCCAGACGCTGGCCATCATCGGCGCGACCGGCAGCGGCAAGACGACGCTGGCCTCCCTCATTCCGCGCTTTTACGACGCGACGGCTGGCACTGTCCTTGTAGACGGGCTGGACGTGCGCGAGTATACGTTCGACGCGCTTTACAACAAGCTCGGCTATGTGACGCAGAAGGCCGTTCTGTTCTCCGGCACGGTCGAGGACAACGTCTTCTTCGGCCAGAGCAAAGCCGAGAAGACGGACGCGTCGCTGCAAGCCGCGCTTTCCCTGTCGCAGGCAGCGGAATTCGTGGACAAATACCCCGAAAAGGCCGCACATCCCATCGCCCAGCTTGGCCGGAACGTCTCCGGCGGGCAGAAGCAGCGGCTTTCCATCGCGCGGGCGCTGGCAAGAACGCCGGAAATTCTGATTTTCGACGATTCGTTCTCCGCGCTGGACTATAAGACCGACGCGACGCTCCGCGAGGGACTTGCGAAGGAGCTTCCCGGCACGACAAAGATCATCGTCGCCCAGCGCATCAGCACCATCCGTAATGCCGATCAGATCCTCGTGCTCGACCGCGGCGAGATTGCCGGACTCGGCACGCATGACGCACTGATGGCGTCCTGCACGGTCTACCGCGAGATCGCCATGTCGCAGCTGAGCGAGGAAGAGCTCAAGAAAGGAGGCGCATCCAAATGAGGCCCAATATGCGTCCAACAGAAAAAACGGATCCCAAAGGCGCTCTGAACGACCTGAGCGCGTATATGCGCAAGAGCCTCGGCGTCGTCATTCTGGCGCTCGTGCTGGCGGCGCTCAGCGCCGTGCTGACCATCATCGGCCCGGATCAGGTCGGTAAGATCGCGACCATCATGTCCGACGGCCTGCTCGGCGGCATTGATCTTGCAGCCATTGCAAGAGTCGGCATACTGCTTGCCGTCATTTACGGCCTGAGCGCGCTCTTTGGCTTCATCCAGCACTATATCATGGCGAGCGTCACGCTCAAAATGTCCTACCGTATGCGCGCGGAGCTGTCCGAAAAGATCAACCGGGTGCCGCAGAAATACTTCAACTTTCATGCACAGGGCGATATTCTCAGCCGCATCACCAACGATGTCTCCACGCTCCAGCAGGGACTGACCAACAGCCTGCCGACGATCATCTCCGCCGCGACGCAGTTTGCCGGCTGCCTCATCATGATGTTCGTGACCGAGTGGCGGCTGGCGCTTGCCGCGCTGGGCATTACGCTGGTCGGGCTGCTGCTCGTCGTGCTCATCATGTCCCGTTCGCAGAAATACTTTACCGCCCGGCAGGAAAGCCTCGGCAAACTGAACGGCTATGTCGAGGAAATGTATTCCGGCCACGAGGTCGTGCGCATTTCCCGCGCGGCAGAGCCTGTCGGCAAGACCTTTGACACGCTGAACGACGCTGTTTACGACGCGAACTGGCGTTCGCAGTTCCTGTCCGGCGTCATGCAGCCGCTCATGAATGTCATCGGCAACCTGTCCTATGTCGCCGTGTGCGTGCTCGGCTCGATCCTCGCGATCCAGGGCATCATCGATATCGGCGTGATCGTCTCGTTCATCCTGTATGTGCGCCTGTTCACCTCTCCCCTCACCCAGATCGCGCAGGGCATGACGAACCTGCAGACAGCCTCCGCCTCCGCGCACCGCATCTTTGACTTCCTCGGCAGCGAGGAACTGCCCGATGAATCGGAAAAACCGGAGCTGCCCCGCCCCGTGCGCGGCGAAGTGGACTTTGAGCATGTCCGCTTCAGCTATCCGGATTCGCCGGATAAGATCATCATCAAGGACTTTTCAGCCCATGTCGCACCTGGTCAGAAGGTTGCGATCGTCGGCCCGACCGGCGCCGGTAAGACTACCATGGTAAACCTTCTTATGCGGTTCTATGAAATTGCCGACGGCTGCATTAAGATTGACGGCGTGCCCTCGCAGGATATCCGACGTGAGGACGTGCATAAGCTGTTCGGCATGGTTTTGCAGGATACATGGCTGTTTGAGGGCACAGTCCGGGAAAATCTTGTCTACAATCTGTCGGACGTGACCGATGAACAATTAAATCGCGTCTGCCGCGCCTGCGGGCTGGATAAATTCGTCCGTTCGCTGCCGGACGGCTTCGACACTGTCCTGTCCGAGAGCACCAGCATTTCCGCCGGGCAGAAGCAGCTGCTGACCATCGCCCGCGCCATGCTCCAGAACGCGCCCATGCTCATCCTCGACGAGGCGACCAGCTCTGTCGACACGCGCACGGAGCTGCTCATCCAGCGCGCCATGGATAAGCTGACGGAAAACCGCACCAGCTTCGTTATCGCCCACCGCCTGTCGACGATCAAAAACGCCGACCTCATCCTCGTCATGAAGGACGGCGACATCATCGAAAGCGGCACGCACGAAACACTCATGCAGCGAAACGGCTTCTACGCCGCCCTCTACAACAGCCAGTTCGAACAGGCATCATAACGCGCTCCATAAAAAACTCTGCCCGCAGCTTCAACGGTCTGCGGGCAGAGTTTTTAATGATAGAATTTTTCCTCGATTTTGACCACAACGCCGTTTTTCAAAGTAAGCGTATACGGCTGGACGAGCAGCCCTTCGTTTTCCTGCACGGCGGCGGCAAAGTCCCGCCATGTTTTGAACGTATACAGCCGGTCCTCGCCTGCGCCATATTCCTGCTCGATATCGTAGATCGTGACGGATGCGTTCGGGTCGACTTTATAGGTGTAAAGTTCGCCGGAATCGACCCGGTAATATCCATAATAATAATTCTGCGGTGGAATATTCAGCGCCTTGAGCGTTTGCAGATCCTCTTCGAGAGAGGCATTCAGCAGCGCGATATGCTCGGCTGTGACGGAAGCATCGGTCACGCTCTGCAGAATCGCGTTCCGGCGCGTGCTGACCTCCGTGATCTGCGAGGTCTGGAGCGAATAGGAGAGCATCAATATGACGTCCGCCCGCGTCATTGTGACGATCAATAATTGCCGGTCTTCCGATAAATCCTTCGTCCAGATGGTATCCGCGTCCAGATACCGCAGATCGGCGTTTGCAGCGCTGAAATAGTCGATGAACGCGGAATAATAGCGCGGCCACTGGGAAACATCGCCCGGCAGATCGCTTCGTATACTGTCCTCAATCTGGAATTTCTGAAGGGTGTCCACATATTCGTCTGTCATTTCCTGCGCCCAATGTGCGTAATCCAGCTTTTCGTGGACAGCTTCCCAAATCATATCCTCAGAGAGAGAATCCGCCGCAGACTCGCCGCCTGACGCGGCCGTGGAGGCAATCACCTCCAAATACTGCTGGAGCAGATTCATGTCTGCCGGGAACCAGTCTCCCGCTGCCTCCGGCAAGACCCACGCTCCGTCTGCATTCTGCACGGCCAGCGGGCCGCAGAAATCGCGGATCCAGTCGCTCAGACTCCCGCTCGGGTACTCCGCAAAGCCCGTGCAGATATTGCCCGGCGCATCCAGCTCGAATCTCGCCACTGTCGTTGAGCCGCCCCCGTTCCACTCCCAGTCAGGGCCGGTGTAGTCATAGTAAAAATCATAATGCAGGTAGCAGATGACGACAGTTTTCCCGTTTTCCTCAAACGAACCGTATTCGAGCAGGCTCGGCAGCACAATATCATTGTCGTCACGCGGGTACCGCTGTGCAACCGCCGCGTCAAAGAGCACCGCTTCCCGCCCGGTCAGGCCGAACATGGAAGAGGCCGGGGTGGGGAGCGTACTCTGCGGCTCAGTCGTCGGAACCTGTTCCTCCTGCACGGTCGATTGCTCCGGCGAAGCAAGCGTAAAGGAATGAATGTACCAGTTTTCGCCGTCCTTCACCAGCTTCAGAACAGCCTTGCCGGAAAGAGATCCCGCCGTGCTGCCGTACAGCAGCGCAGTATCTCCGTCAGGCTCGATCTCGCCGCTGGTGCAGCGGAAATAGCCGGGGCTGTAGTCGCTGGTGGTGGTATAAAACGCGTCCGTATCTTCGAGGTAGGTATAGCCGGAAAACGGCGTCTGCATATCCGTCAGGTCGGCAAGGCCGATGCCCGCGAAGCGCTTCAGGACGCCTTCGACCGCAGACGCAGGATACCGGTGGATGGGCAGCGGGAAATCCTCCACGCTGTCGACGCGGAATTCCCATTTGGCGTTCAGCTGGGCAAATTCCTCCTCCGAAATATCCTCCTCGCCGCATTCTCCGAAGTAAGCAAGGAAATTGTTCAGATTCAGATCGCGTACATCGTCATAGGTCGAGGTGAAGAAGCCGTTGACCGCGAAATGACCGAGTGTTTCGTCAGTTGAAAATTCATAGTCGGCAAAGACCGCGTTGACTTCGTCGATCTGTTCCTGCGTCAGCGGCGTCGCGGTTTTCTGCGCTTCCTGCTGTGCGGGTTCCGCTTCCTCCGGCAGCGTGATCTCTCCCGATTTCTGCCGCGTCAGCTCCGTAATCGAGCACCCAGCGGCAGACACGATGAGCAGCAGCGCCAGAATGACACACAGAACGCTTGTGCGCTGTTTTTTCGTCAGGAACAAAATGCGCTCCCTGACCGGAGGCCCGGCAAGGCTCAGGGCCGCGGCCTTACGCGGGGCCTGCGCCAGAATCGCCCGTGCATAGACAAGGCGCTGCGCGTCCGAAAGCCCGGCGGCGACAGCCTCGTCGCACGCCAGCTCCGCGTCGCGCTTGGAACAAATCGCGGCCAGCCAGATAAATGGGTTCCACCAGTAAGCAATCACCGCCGCCGTCCGACAGAACGACCACAGATGATCCAGATGCCGCAGATGCGTCAGTTCATGGCGTAAAATCAATTCTGTTTCAGCCGTTTGCAGCACATCCTCCGTCAGATAGACCGCCGGAATGAGCCCTGCAAGGCACGGCGATTTGACTGCACCGGAAGTATAAATGCGCGTTCTGCCGCGTCTGCCGAGAAAACGCCGGCTTTTGTGCAGCCGAACTGTGAAGACCAGCCATGTACCAAATAACCAGAGCCCAAGCAGCGCACTGCCGCCCGCCCAGACGATCTGAAAGATCTGCATCGCTGTCAGCGGCTTTGCGGGCGCTTCCGTGGCCTCCTGCACCGGGGAAACCGGCTGCTGCACAGGTGTCTGCGGCTGCGTCACAGCCTGCGCAGGCTGCTGCGCCGGGAGAGG
>OGMT01001190.1_pt1 | contig 13466 bp, 14 predicted proteins | sample 1573271 | NCBI WGS metagenome assembly OGMT01 (sample SAMEA2582000, study PRJEB24529) | metagenome | biome: Human gut stool | place: China | collected 2011 | reverse complement strand
ATATGGGAGGGGGCGTAGTTTTTTCGACCCCTCCCCGGGGTGGTCAGGCTTCAGAATATTCTCTTGAAACCTTTCTATAGCGATTCGTGAGATCAAGTCGAATGATGTCATCGATCGCTTGGCTCGTGATGAGCTCAATGTCACTGTCGCTCATGTCATCTGATACACGAGCAATGCGTGCAAGCAGCTCACGCGAGTAGTAGCCATGCGATACGTCCCATGTGTACCATTCATCTGGCTGTTCGAATGGGTTGAATGGATTGTCAACTGTTGTGATCATGCTTTCTCTCATGCTTTGTCACCTGCCTTCACCTTTACACTGCTGTTATTGGTCAGCGTAGATACTGATACGCCTACTCTATCTGCTACTTCAGCTAATGTGAAGCCATTGGACAGCAGCGTGTTGGCTAGACTAATCTTACTGGGAGTCATTCCAGCTTTCGCCTTAGGCATAGCAAGTTCTTTGACACGGTCTTCATCTGCGTTCTGCAGGATCTCTTCGAGAGTAGTCTTAGATACAGCACCTGCCTGAATAGCTTCCCATTCTTTATCTGTTATTTTAACACGATACTTAGAGGCACCCACTGCCTCACGAGCCTCTTTAATTTTAAGGCCTTTTATTTTCTTAATTTCTGAGTCTGTCATATCAGGATTTGCCAGTTTTGCAGATTCGACCATAGAAGAAGCGATCAACTGAGCTTGTCTCTCAAGAGGGGCGTTCTTTTTAGCTGTATCAAGCTGTTTTTTTAAAGACTCCACTTCTTCAGAATATTTAGAACGGGCCTCTTTATTCAGGGTGGGTTCTTTTACAGAAACGTATTCTTTACGAGCACGGTTTCCAAGAGCTTTCATATGGTTTGCATAATCAGCATAAACTTCTTCCATAGGGAGACCTTTTCCAAAACCCCCACTCATTAAAGACCGGGCGTCTTTAGCTTCAAACATCTGGGTCGATTTTGTAGAAGGGGTTATAGTTTTTCCAGTCTTCTTAGAAACGTAGGGTTCATTCCAAAGAGTATACTCTGATTTTCCTGTTTCCTTATTGTACTTTAGACGGCCCTTAGCATAAATCTTTTCACCAGTTTCAGGATCGATTTCATAACGACCGGTTGGATCTCGTTTCTCAACATGAGCTTGTCCGCTTGCTCTAGACAGAAGAGTAGACACTGAAGTTGAATATTTTCCTGTTTCAGGATCAACGTGTCCCATGTATCTTTTCTTAAGAGCAGCGATTCCGTTCTCTTCATATGAACGTTTGTAGTCCAGGTTATGTTTACCGGTGTCGATTATGACCATTGAATGACGAACAGCCCTAGCAATTTCATCGTCGCTAGCGCCTTTAAGAGTCATATCTGTAATCAGGTTCGAAGCCATACCCATTTCGATATGTTCCTTAAGTGAGCCCTTTTTCCATGGAGATTTCTCTGTGACACCAGGGTATTCGAGTTTTGGATCAAAATTTTTCAAAGCTTCAAGCGGCTTTTGAGTCTTGATGTTGTGTCCTTTAGTCGGGATACAAACTACTGTATCACCGTCGAAGTCTGCACCGGATAGCTGTTCAGCAACTTTTGGATGAATGCCAACCGCATCGATAGCATTGCCCATGATCTTCTTAGCTTCCGCATTCTTATTGTTAACTATAAGGCGAGGAATTTCGAAACGACCGCCATGAGGATACCGTATAAGTACTACTTCTTCTCCGTTCTCCAATGTTGGAGCATAGATTTGATTCTCCTTCATTGACGGAAACGGTAGCAAAACCTTAGTACCCTGTCTAGGCATAGCCGCGGCCTTTAATTCAACTGCGTCTTTGTCGCATGCGTCGGCAAACTGTTTTAGCTCGTGTTTCTTAACAATCGGATTAGTAAGCTCCATAATTTCCTGGAACTGACTGTCTTTTATGTCCTTGGTGAGCTTTAACTGTTTCTTAGCCAGATCAACAGGCTGTTTTGCCAGCATCTGAGAGGCCAAAGAACGAGACCATTTGTTCCAGTCTCCCTCTTCGTTCATGATGTTCAGAGCGCCTCGCTGTCCTCCAGGTTTGATCGATACACCGAATGGATTAATCGGATCGTCAGACTGCAGTTTATACACTTTTTCGTCTGGTGTTCCTCTTTTTTTGTTTGTATTGTAGACAATATCATAACCTTCTGGAACTGAATCGCTATAAAACGCCATGCCTTTCATGTAGTATTTTCCATCTACAGCTACGCGAACCTGAGCATACGATGACGAACCCATGTCAAGGTCTTTTACACCCCGTCTAAGTTCCAATGTGCCATCTTTGTCTACGCCACCATCATCTGCATAACGAATATAAACACGTTTTCCAGAGATCTGTTCTGGTGCACGAAGTTTTGTATATGTAGAACCGCCGTCGGTGGATGCTACATCATCAATGTTGTGAATCTTGTCTTTGTTCTGAACGACATATTTCCATTCTGTATCGGGCGGAGCAAGAACAGTTACTGTTGTCTTCTGAGTACCGTTTCCAGAGACGTTGGCAACTTGAATTTTATGACGCGTATAACCTTTTTCCTCCAACGCCGCAACAGCTGTGTCCAAACGGACTTTAGAAATGCCCAGATGCTTTTCTACGCCTACTCCAACGTCAATCATACCCTTGTTTTTGATCTGATCCTCGAGCATGTCCATGGTTGCACTGAGCTCGTTATTACGAATACTTCCGGATTTTTTCAACCACCCGCGAATTGTAGACTCATTAGCCCCCATTCTTTTGCCAATTGCAACATTAGACATTCCTTTATCTTTCAGTTTCTGTGCATACATCACATTGAACTTTTCTATTTCATTTACGGCTAACGATTTCTTTGCTCTGAATTGGGTTGACGATAAGCCCATCGATTCCCAGATCTCACGATCAGTCATACCTTTTTCTTTCAACTCAGTGACATTCGACATAAAGTCTCTGCTCCGCTGAAAAGGGTTGTCGCCAGATCCCCAAGGATACCGACCTGAGTGTCTAGGTGTTCCATAATGCTCGATAACATCCGGATCATCGTCGAGCGCGGAAATATAATTGTCGTAGATCTCGCACTGATGCATGATCTCTTCGTCTGTCACTTGTCACCCCTCCTTAAGGATTCATTTTTAATTGTTCAAGAACCGAGTCGAACTTGATGATTTTATTCTCTATATCCATAATTCGCTCGGCAATCGGCTCATGTACCAAAATATCATCATTCTGATAGATACGCAATTCAGCTTGAATGTCTTTTGGATTCTTGTCGTATTCCAAACAGAATAAGGCCATGTAAATCTCGAGCTGTTCCATATGAGCCGGTATAGCACCGGTCTTCAAATCATGGATTCTCAAGAATCTGGTCTTTTCATTGTAACAGATTGCATCAGCAGTTCCAAAGCAATTGTCTGAATAATATAATACAGTTTCTGGGCTCATGCGATACTTAAGAGCATCATTGACATACATGTTTAGTGTTGTATGTGTGTTCTTAAGCGGAACGCCTAACTCGATTAGCTCTTTAGCCAAATTATGTTTTCTCGTTCCGATCAGCTTGGCCATAGAATTATGATACCGAGCGATCAGTTGATCTTCGGAGTAATTTAGCCAGCTATGCTGTGACGCCCCGAGGTAAGCATGAGCTCCCTCAAGTTTTGAATGCCTGTTCCATTTCATTGAGAATTACCTCCTTATTCTCTGGAAAAATAAAAGCGGCATATGACATGTCGCTATACTTGGAAATATAATAGTCTTGATTCGGACGATGGCTAGCTGTTTCTGACTTTTTGCACTCCAGCATAGCCCAGTGCGGACCATACAGAATAATCAGATCCGGAACGCCCTGAATATAATTCGCATCGTTCTTGATTACTTCGCATCCTTTAAACCTTTCCTTTAGCTCTTTAATCAAGTTCGATTGGAATTTTGACTCGACCATTACATTTCACCTCCTTTGCTAAAGATAATAGAGATGGCATATTCTCCCTATCCTCTCCATTATAGGGGTTGTAAAAAGCGCGAAACAAAATACTGCCCATTTTCGGCGTATTTGGGGGCAAAACAAAAGAGCCCGTGTAAATATCGCGAACTCCCTTGCTTTTGTCAATCAAAGATCGGATAAAGATCTTTCACATACTCGAACGTGTAACCTTTATGCGATGCTCTCATTCCCTGCAAACAGAGATATACGCATCCTCGATTGCCATCAATACGATCAGCAGCTTCGTGATACGACGGAAAGATTTCATCTAGTTCTATAATTCGAACCATTTCGTGTCTTGGGCGTCTGCCACGTCCGCCTAATCTGTAGCGAGCCAAAATATAATCACCTCGCTTTAAAACGGGATGAACTCTTCGTTGAAGAAATCCTCTTCATTGAACTTCTTCTTGTTATTCAAAGCCCGACGAATATTCTGATCAATGCCTGGAGCCGCTAAGTAGTAATAAAACAAATCCTTGAACGGCGTATTCAGACGATCGATTCTTCCAGCCGCTTGTGTCATGATCTTGTATGAATAGTTCAGACTATAAAATATAATCGTATCTGTATCAATACAATTCCATCCTTCAGCACCGGCAGTATACTGAACCAGATACGCCCATCGATCGGTATTTGGAACTGGCTGATGTTTCTCTCCGTTCCATTCTCCATACTCGATCTGAGCTTCGTTCATAATCTCTCGCAAGATTTCAAGCTCATATGTGAAGTTGTAAAATATAATTGCTCGTTTATGTTCAGCCATTAGTTTACGGATGATAGTACGCCGAGTCGGATCAGTGTTAACGATTTTTCGCAATACATAACAAGCAGACGCAGCATTGACACACGGTTCATTCTTGAACGGATCCCATATGCCTCTGACACAATCTTGATACATTGCTTCGTTTCTGCCAGCAGTTATGAAAGTCTTATGGGGAATTGTCTCGCGTTCAAACTTCATAGGAACCAGAATTGACGCTCGCAATCTTGATAGCTTGTCTGTGTTAATATAGCGATCAATCTTTGGATATTTGGCAAAACGCGCAAATATAATGTGCTCACGAGTGAACTGTGTTTTGTTCTTATAGAATCCATTAGCAATGAACACCGGAATATAATCAGACCACGTATCGCCTGGAGTTGCGCTTAGCAGAATCCATTGATTGGCCTTAGAGATCTTTATGAATGATTTAGACCAAGCACCATAACCAACTACTCTCTGTTCGTCAAATATAAAAAACGCATTCTCCACATTCTCATATTTACCAATGTTGTTCCAAGAATCAACCACGACCTTTACGCCGTGAGGAGAAGCAGTCGGATCAGGGGATAGCAGAAAATGTGCCATGTCACCTTCCCATTCGTGACTATCTCTTTTACGAGCCGTAGTAATAATATACAGATCCCGCTTCTTTTTGGGATCCATTCGTTTATCCTTACCGCCGCAAACTTTATTGAAATAGTACGCTAATGAAGTGATAGATTTTCCGCTACCCACTCCTCCAACCAGGATGCATCCATTATGCATCTTTTTCAAGGCTTTCTCCTGATGAGAATATAATTCCATTAGAACGGAACTTCCTCGCTGCCCATGCTTCTCTGATACTTGCTTGCAAATTCGTCTTCGACAATTGTAACGTACATTGTCTTGAGGTATGCTTTGACGCCGCAATTCCCGTTTACTTCCCAGCAATACGGACGGACAATCATATCAATGCTGGCAATCTCAGCATAGTCCAGCTGATTGACTGTTGTTTCATCGAGCGGAGCCATGTTATTTGAAGTTACCAGCATAATCTTCGGAGGAATGTGTCCGAATGCAACGCTTACCGGCAACCAATAGGTCGGAATGTCGCCATCTTCTCTGGGAGGCAGCTCCTTTATATTCCAGCCGTCTTTCTTCATCATTGCAGCAAGATCAACGTCGAGCACAACACCGAAGTTTCTGCTGCCTTTCTTATTGAACTTACTCTCTTCGCCAGAAAAGTTCCGGAAGATGATATGTGCGTTCTCGATTGAAATGTTACTCAGTGCGTTCATAAATATAATCTCCTTTAATCTTAGAATGGAGCTTCAGCATTCGCAAATGCATCGAAATCTCCGAATTGTGATATGGCCATGACTGCGTCGTCTGCCAACTTTGCGTAATAACGAATATCAATGTCTTTCTCCAGGTGCATTGACTTTACCTGTTCTGCTTCTCTCCACAAATATCCGTCTGTACCGGTAGCGAGCGCATACTTGCTCGGGACCTTTAATGGTTTGCCCTTTTCATTCACACCGCCGCACTTGTCATATGCCGCTTTCTGTTTAACATATGTCTCTCCCTTGTCTCGCATGAGGAAACCTCCGCCGGTCCCAGGTCGAACCGGGCAGAACCGCCCAACCTTACCAACGAATTTATAATCGTGATATCCCTCAGGATGTCCTTCTGCACGATCAAGATAGAATGCTGTCTTGGTTTCAAACGATTCACAGAGATCGTCAAACACAACATCTTCATGGGTGAACAATGTCTTAAACACATACGGAACCTGGAACTGTTTGCCAGTAGCCGTCCATTCTCCGTCATGTTTTCCGCCATCATAGCGAGCGATATAAGTCGATTTGTTTACCAAACAGATTTTTTCGTATGTGGCTTCATGATCGAAGTTATACCCATATTTGTGTCCAAAGTCGTTAACGAAGTAAATGATCTCCTTGGTGATGTTCGGGATCTTGATCGAATCCGTCTTGACATGGATAACCTGAACGCCCATATCCTGAAGCTTCTTCTTCAAAGTCATCATAAACAAAGCACCACGTTTAGCTACGATGTTGTCTACATTCTCTGGAGATTTGAACGGATTTGCAAATGTTGCACAAGTATAACCGTAGATAGAATTGATAATAATCTTCAGGGCCTTAGCCAGTTTATCAGCCTGCTCTTCGCTTTCCAGATATTTAGCCAGTACACCGCCAAGCATTCCTCGAGCTTTCTCGATGTCATGGTGCTTGATCGCGAGACGAGCTTCCAAAATATCTTTGTATCTCCAGGTGTACTCGCCGAACAGATTCAGAGCGATAATTGAATGTGGATGCAGCGATTCTACATCGAGCAACCCAACACCATAGTACATACCAGGTTCAGCATATACATAACCGCCTTCAGAAGGATCCTCTCCCAAATATAAACTCTTGCCATTCTTGAATTCATATCCAGGAAATTCCTTGCTGAGATCTGTATAAACGAGTGTCGGATTCTTATCATTGCCAAATATAATTTTTGTACAATGCTGTCTTGTAGAATGATTTACGCTCAACCCGCTCAAATCGGCAAGCACCTCTCGAGCGATAAAATCCTGTTTACATGCATCAAACGTTGCCTCAGTCGCATCCACGTCATTGCAACAGTAATCTGCTACCTCGTTCCAATGTTCCTTTGGCAAAGGCTGATCCCAAGGATATGAGTTTTCCATATGATGGATACCTAACTCAATCTCCCATTTCTTCAGACTCTGCTTCTTTGAACTGAAATCGTAAATATCAGCGTAGCTAAAGTTATAAGCCTCTGCAAATGAAGAATTCAAAGAGTTCTCGATGATTCGCTGAGACAATCTGAACAGCTGCTCATTGGAATATCCTTGTAACCACGCGTAAAGAATATGATTATCGTATTTCCGATTGTTAAATCCGACCAGCTTTTTCTTACATAGCTCCTCGATCTCGATCGGCTTCGGATTAATCATACGTATAACTTCTGACGATCCCTGATACTTCCAACAACAAATGAACACGTTCGGGAATACCTCGACGTCGAAGAACACGATCTTATCTTCCTCAGGCGAAGAAATATAATCACTTGGCTCATCGCTCTTCCAATGCATTTTGTTCATCAGCTTCAGGCAGTACTGGCTATTGTTTGTGCTATTTACTGCAAACTCCATGATAGCCGGTCGCATGTCTGTGATGTCGTATTTCTTTCCGGCATTGTAAGCATCTTCCGTCAATTTGAAAATATAATCCATAGACGGCTTGGTGTAGCCATGGTATTCCTTGTTGAGATTCTTCTTGATCATACAACGAAGCATTCTCTCATTCTCAACAACTTTAAAATCGAGCATTTTCTTCTTTCCATCTCCTTTCAAAGGGAGTCCACTGGAAATATGAGCAATCTCTCGATCATTGCACTTGGCCAAACGTCGTCTAAGACTCGCATCGCCAGTGTATACCTTTACCTCCACATCCAGATCATATACTCTGCTAAGTTCAGTTGGATCACCGTCATACCAGTAATGCAAATGAATTGCAGAACCCGATTGACTAACTTCAGCGTATGTCTCTGGAAATTTGCTCGCTGCCTCCAAATTAGCGTCTAGAGATTTCTTGCCATCAACCTTAATATCGAAGTCCACGCAAATCAACTTCTCCGGAACTTTAGTGTAGTGAAGCTTACTCGTATCTAAATCTTTCAGTTTCGTTTTAACCTTATCCCAAGCCATCTTCGGCGTGCCTTTATCGTTTGCATACTGAGCCGGATACTCTGCCAGAATATCATCGAGCTTACATTTGCCGTCTTTTGGTTCTTCGAACTGCAACCATTCTGGAATGTCAGGCTCTGACTCTTCTTCGATTTTGAACTTGATCGGGTTTTCGCTATCGATCTCAACAATATCGTCAGCGAACAGGCTTCGCCTAAATCCACTATACACATGTCGAATCAACTTGCCGTCCAGCCTAGCACGATCCTTGTATGACTCAAAGTACTCTCTGAGCTGTTCGCCAAATATAATTCGTTTAGGAGCATACCCAAGACCAGACTTCTCGAAGTAATCTCGATACCAGTCATAAGCCATGTCTCTGCTAATTGGATCTGTTCTAACAAACTCATCATACTTGTCGAATATAAAATTGCGAAGAATATTCGACTTGTTAATCATCTGTGTCGGACTATACGAATTGTAATAATTCTTGCCCATGGACTCGAATACCTGAATGCAGTGATATGCAATTGCGCCTAGTTCAAATCTCATATTCTCAACGCAAATATCATACTCCTCTTTCGGCAAGGTTCTACCGGTGGGATAGACGTCGATCATTCGCCGAACAATTCCTCGCTTGGTATCGGGAACGTCGACAATCTCATTCGTTCCCAAGAATATAAATGAACTTATTCTCATCGGATACTGGGGTTTGCCTTTTTCGTTAATGTATATGGTTTCATGCGATACGAGCGAGTTGAAGACGCTGTTGTCCTGGATCTTGCTCATGTCACAGTCGTGGTGAATTGCAACAAGAGGATTGTCCTTAAATGCCGCGGTCGCAAACTGATTGTTGCGTGATACAAGTGAGTTCACATCGAATGCCATCCAATATCCCTCGAATAGATCTTGGACTAGATTCATTACTGTTGACTTACCGGTACCAGGTGCTCCATATAACACGATGAATTTTTGGATATGTTTTGACTCACCTGTAAATATAGAACCGATTGCCCATTCGATCTTTTGTCTCTCCTCTGCGCTGTAACAGGTTGACATAAACTTCTCATATGCATTGGTGGTTCCTTTGGCTATAGAATATAATAGCCGTTTTGATCTATACTGCGACGGTTTGACTTCTGCGTCGATTGGCGTGATGTCTGAATCGAGCGGATGGTAATTGTGATTGGGCGCTACTTTGGTTAAAAATTCCTTCCACTCTTTCAGTTTCTTGGTTTGATAGTTATTGATAGACAGGACTTTAACTGGTTTTCCAATATCGTTGACCAGACGTCCGTCGTCCATCTCTACGAACTTTTCTCTTGCAAAAGAATATAATTGCTCGTCGACTAGGTCTATTGCCTTGGACTCGTCTGTGATCCAGAAATTTGTCTTAGGGTCCAGTACTGCATAGAACCGATTGCCTTTGGTCATAAAATCTTTGCCGTTGGCTTGGAACTCTGGTTCAACCTCGATTGTTCCATTTTTGGTCTCAGAAATGCACATTTTTACATATTGCTTCATGCGTTATTGTCAACCCCTCCTTTCCGTGTATTTTAGGTCTTTCGTGAATATAATCAATGTGTGACAAAATTTTGTGATATCGTTTCTTATATATATTAATTTTTATATATAAAAAAACAACAAAAAAAGTGTCACTTTGTCACACAAAGAAAAAAACCACGCAATTTCGGGCTTTTTTGGACTTTTCGGGTGTGACAAAAGTGTGACAAACCGTTTTTATTTTGTCACATTTGTCACAAAATGTCACACTTTTTGCTCTTTTTAGCCCATTTTCGTGAATATATTATCTACTCAGACTGATAAGATAATCACGTTTTCGAAAAACTGCAAATTTTGTCACACTTTTTGTCACACTTTTTGCCCATTTTCACTCTGATAAATCACTCCAATTTTCGTTCAAATACCACTGAAAACTGGTGTAAATATCAGTGTTTCTGAGGTCCTCGTACTGCTTTCCAAAACGTCTTGTCGGGTATGGTGAACCCCTTCCATCAGCCCCAAAATGACGGTCCAACCACCTCAAAATTACCATCTCTGCATAGCACATTCCGTCATAAGACATGGCCCGATCCGTCAAAAAATCAAGGTTCAGATTGCCAATCATGACCCAAAACCACTCGACAGAACGGTCCATTTTGCCGTCTGACATAGTGTCATTTTCGATTCTTTGGGCCATTGCAATCATCATTTCGAGCACAGAACACGGTTTCTCGATCCGATTTTCTTCGTAAAAACCCGATTTTCTGTCATCCCAATGCTCTGAAACGGCCAAAATATCATACTCGTCACGCAAAGCAAGCCCATCTTTAGCCCGATTTTCGTCAATTGGAATGCGATCAGACCAGTAAAAGTCGATTTCTGACAACTTTTTCAGCAAAAATGTGTATTCTTCGCCATGAATTTCACTTATTAGCCATCCCAAATATGTCATTATTCTCTTTTTCGCTCCTTTCATCGAATATTTTTCTGCAGTTTTCGCAAAATAATACGATAACGAATCCTTTTTCGTCACGAATGAACCAAGGATTTAGTAGATCTTCAGCTTTATTGAGACGTTTTAGGCATCGCTCGCAGTAAACATCACCGTTACTCGACGTTAGCATTGTTTTCCTCCTCAACCGAAACCGGTAAATTCGCTCCGTACATGGCATTGACCATCTGTTTTAATACTTTTACACCACAACAATGGCAATAATTCTTGGAAGCGAGCCTCACAGATCCGAGACACAAGCTCAATTGTGCGCCGCTTACACCATCTTTCACTAATTTACCGCATTCACAACAATTAAAAATACCCATTTAGCTTCACTCCCTGGTCAAAATATAAATCATTCGTTCTCGATCGTTCTGAACGAACATTTCTGAGGGCAATTTTCCCTCTTCGTCAGGCTCACAGAAGTCATCAAGGCAGTGTCCGACCAAGTCATAGCCGTCATAAATCTGTTCTCCATCCGCATTATACAGAGCATTCTCTTCATCGTAGTATGTAAGGCCCTCTTCGCCGTAGTCAACTGGATAATTTCCTGCTCTGAAGTCCTTTTCTGGCAGCACAAACGGCCCAAGTTCTACATTTAGCCGTGCTTCTCGGTAAGATTCCGAAGTATATCCGTCAACTTCCTTCATCAGATCCTTAAATTCCTGGCTTTCAGTGTCAATCGGCTTAGTTGCATAGCTTGAATACTGTGTTTTGCCAGATTTTTTCGGTTCTTCAGGCTTTTCGACCGTCGAAATATCCATAAACGGCTCAGATTTCGGCTTTTCTTCCTCTTTTTTAGCAGAAGTATCAGCCTTAGTCTCATAATACCGCTTGATTGCGGCCTGCTCCTCCTCGCATTTCTTGTCATAATCGGCTCTCAGGATCTTATCTGCCACGAAAAGCGACACCAACCCGCCAACCACAACACCTCCAATAAACGAATAAATAGCTGTCATGTTCATTTATTTACCTCCGTTCTATTGTCGTATTCAAACTCTCGTAACTTTTACTCCGTAGAGTCAGCATAATATCCATAGATGGAACACTATTCACCACTTCAGCCATATAAACTTTTCGATCCATGTATTTTTCTGGAAGCGATGTTTTTAAATGACCTTTCTCATATTCACATGCCACAATATTATCACCCCAGATTTCTCCTCGTTTGTACAACCGAATGTAACCCCAACAGTCTGGAAACTGATGAAGCATATCTTTGACAAATTCTTTAACAGTATAAGGATGATCCATAGTAACATACTTAATAATATTACGCGTACTAACACTGCCGCTACGCATCTTTGCAACATATTGAAGACCTAACATACGTTTTCACCCTTTCTTTTCACTAGGATTCCTCCAGCGTCGTGACATTTTGATAAACAAGTGCTGCAAAACTGGTTTCCAAACTCACCGGGTCTCGCACGGAAAAGCCTTCCGCATTTATAGCACCTTTCAACGCCGGTATCATAATACGTATTCGTCATATTCTGTCGCGTCATCTCAACGAACGCCTCGTCATCAGTAAGGGCAACACAGTATCGAATCCGATCATGCGTGCCTTCGAAACGAAACTTCGCGATTCTCTCGGCTGTATCTCGGCAAGAATATCCTTTTAGGCTCTTACTGAGTTCATCAGATCTGAATGCTCCAGCCTGCCAAGAATAAATATAATACTGAGCTTTTACCTTATCAGCATGATGAATTGTGTAGTTTATAAGTGCATTATCTATGCTAGTATCAACCGTGAATATCCAGTCATTACAAAATGAGCCAAATTTCATAGCCTCGTCTAAAGCATCACGATATTCAGTGAAGACACGCATCGGATATGCATAAACGGTCTCGCCGATTTTATCAAATGCGTATACCGTATATAAAACGGACCCTCTTTTAGACCATTCGATATTAGTCCATAGTTTTGCACGGATAATATCAGCATGAACCGCATTGTCGGCAAAGCTGTAATACTTCTTACCGGAATCATTGCGTATAGTAAAACAAGCAAGCATACGTTTATAGGCCGATTCTTCGGTTTCCATATCAGCCACTAAACACTCCGATTTATCATCACATGGTTCTTTATAGAATTCGTAAATTTTGTACATACCCTCATACCTCCAAAATATAAAGATTATCTTCTTCTTGCCTCACGACTCGCCTTCCAAATCTTGTCACGAATATAGCCGTCGCAGTTCATTTCAAGCCAGAATGCAGAATCGTTTTCGTCATCCAAGTGCTCAGCATGTTCTTTGATAAACTCAGCGATACCAAAGTCGATCTTGTAGTCGTTATTCTTGTCGAAAATCCAACCCACATCCTGTCCAATCTCGACCTCGGGCAAGCCAAGTGCTCGAAGAGCCTCATTCAGAAACAAATATCCGTACTCTTCCAGCTGTGCATTACACCATTTCTCCTGGCAGGTAACGAAGAACAAGTTATCAGATCGCTTCTTACTGAAGTTTTTAGGACTATTTGCCTCGTCGAAGCAATAAGAATATACGCCAAACTCATTAGGATCACAGTTATCGTCCATCACCGGTA
>OGMT01001188.1_pt1 | contig 13481 bp, 10 predicted proteins | sample 1573271 | NCBI WGS metagenome assembly OGMT01 (sample SAMEA2582000, study PRJEB24529) | metagenome | biome: Human gut stool | place: China | collected 2011 | reverse complement strand
AAGAGATTTAAATGTAGGAATCACGACGGTAGTTGAGTTCTTGCAAAAGAAGGGACATGCCATTGAAGCAAATCCCAACACGAAAATTACCGATGAGCAGTATGACTTACTCGTGAAAGAGTTTAGTACAGATAAGGATCTTAAACTGAAAACAGAGCGTTTCATTCAGGAACGCCAGAGTAAGGATCGTAACAAGGCATCAGTGTCTATTGACGGCTATGACAAGGAAACACAGGAAAAGCCGAAAGCCGAAGAGGTGGTGAAGACTGTGGTTCCCGAAGATGTACGTCCGAAGTTTAAGCCTGTCGGCAAAATTGATTTGGATAAACTGAATCGCAAACATACGGTGGAAAAAGAGAAAGAAGTAGAACCGGAAAAACCGGTAGTTGAGGAAATAAAGGCTGAAGAGCCTGCACCGGTTGTGGAGGCCCCGAAGCCGGAACCTGTTTCCGCTCCCGAACCTCAACCCGAACCAACACCTGCTCCGGTTGTGGAGCCGGCTCCTGTTGTGGAAGAAGAGCCTGTGCCTGTCATTGCCGAACCTGTATCAGCACTTAAGGAAGAACCGGTTCCTGTTGAGACTGAGGAGGTGGTTTCGGAAGATAAAGAAGAGATATTTAAAATACACCAGCCGGAGTTTGTATCGAAGATTAATGTCATCGGACAAATAGACCTCGCTGCGCTGAACCAGTCTACACGTCCGAAGAAGAAATCGAAAGAGGAAAAGCGGAAGGAACGTGAAGAAAAGGAGAAACAGCGTCAGGATCAGAAGAAGCTGATGAAAGAGGCCATTATCAAAGAGATCCGTCGTGATGATAATAAGACAAAAGATTCGAAGGACGGCAATGATGCCAATGCCAAGAAGAAACGCGTCCGTATCAACAAGGAAAAAGTGGACATCAACAATGCGTCCAATTTCCAGCGTGGCGGAAACGACCGCTCGAAAGGTGGAAGTCAGCAAGGTGGCAATAACCAGCAGTCCGGTAAGAATAAGAATAAAGACCGCTTCAAAAAGCCTGTTATCAAACAGGAGGTAAGTGAAGAGGATGTAGCAAAGCAGGTAAAGGAAACTTTGGCTCGCCTGACCTCCAAAGGTAAGAATAAGGGAGCGAAATACCGTAAGGAAAAACGTGACATGGTGTCCAACCGTATGCAGGAGTTGGAAGACCAGGAAATGGCGGAAAGCAAAGTATTGAAGCTGACGGAATTCGTGACAGCCAACGAGTTGGCAAGCATGATGGACGTTTCTGTTACGCAGGTCATCGCTACTTGTATGAGCATCGGTATGATGGTTTCCATTAACCAGCGTCTGGATGCCGAGACAATCAATCTGGTGGCGGAAGAATTCGGCTTCAAAACAGAATATGTAAGTGCGGAAGTGGCACAGGCTATCGTAGAGGAAGAAGATGCCGAGGAGGATTTGGAACATCGCGCTCCGATCGTAACGGTAATGGGTCACGTAGACCATGGTAAGACTTCGTTGCTCGACTATATCCGTAAGGCAAATGTGATTGCCGGTGAAGCCGGTGGTATCACACAGCACATCGGTGCTTACCACGTAACGCTGGAAGACGGCCGCAAGATTACGTTCCTTGATACTCCGGGACATGAAGCGTTTACCGCTATGCGTGCTCGCGGTGCCAAAGCTACGGATATTGCTATCATCATTGTGGCTGCCGACGACAACGTGATGCCGCAGACTAAGGAAGCTATCAATCATGCCATGGCTGCCGGTGTGCCCATTGTGTTTGCCATCAACAAGATTGATAAGCCGACTGCCAATCCGGATAAGATTAAAGAAGAACTGGCTGCCATGAACTTCCTCGTTGAGGAATGGGGTGGCAAGTACCAGTCTCAGGATATTTCCGCTAAGAAGGGTATTGGTGTAAGTGATTTGATGGAAAAAGTATTGCTGGAGGCTGAAATGTTGGATTTGAAAGCAAATCCCAACCGTCGTGCCACCGGTTCTATCATTGAGTCCTCATTGGACAAAGGTCGTGGCTATGTGGCTACGGTATTGGTGTCCAACGGTACATTGAAGATGGGTGACATTGTGCTTGCAGGTACAAGTTACGGTAAGGTGAAAGCCATGTTCAATGAACGCAACCAGCGCATGAAAGAGGCAGGTCCTTCGGAACCGGCTTTGATTCTGGGCTTGAACGGTGCTCCCGCTGCCGGTGACACCTTCCATGTAATTGAAACTGAACAGGAAGCGCGTGAGATTGCCAACAAACGCGAACAGTTGCAGCGTGAGCAGGGTCTGCGTACACAGAAGATGCTGACGCTGGACGAAGTAGGCCGTCGTTTGGCATTGGGTGACTTCCACGAACTGAATATCATCGTGAAGGGTGACGTGGACGGTTCTGTCGAGGCGTTGAGCGACTCGTTGATCAAGCTATCTACCGAACAGGTACAGGTGAACGTTATCCACAAGGGCGTTGGTGCTATCTCCGAATCGGATGTATCTTTGGCTGCCGCTTCGGATGCGATTATCGTTGGATTCCAGGTTCGTCCTTCGGGTGCTGCCGCTAAACTGGCGGAACAAGAAGGTGTGGATATCCGCAAGTACTCTGTCATCTATGATGCGATCGAAGAGGTGAAGGCTGCTATGGAAGGCATGTTGGCGCCGACTTTGAAGGAACAGGTTACGGCAACGATTGAAGTGCGTGAGGTGTTCAATATTACCAAAGTGGGTCTCGTGGCAGGTGCCATGGTGAAGACCGGAAAGGTGAAACGTAGTGACAAGGCACGTCTGATACGTGACGGCATCGTTATCTTCACAGGAAACATCAACGCCTTGAAACGCTTCAAGGATGATGTGAAGGAAGTAGGTACTAACTTTGAATGCGGTATCAGCTTGACGAACTGCAACGATATCAAGATAGGGGATATCATAGAATCTTACGAAGAAGTAGAAGTAAAGCAAACCTTATAAGAAAAGATAAGGCGATAGCGTGATAAAGTAATAACGTGATAGCATGTGCCAATGTGCCAATTGCCCTGCGGCATCTCTTGCGCAGTCAATTGGCACATTGTTGTATAGTCACTTTTATTAATTTATAACCTTGTCACTTTATCATCCTTTTTTAATTATGGCAACCATAGATATAGTCATATTAGTCGTGATTGGTGCAGGGGCGGTCGTCGGTTTCATGAAGGGGTTTGTGAAGCAACTGGCTGCTTTGTTGGGACTGATTGTCGGTCTGCTGGCGGCAAAAGCACTGTATGCTTCTGTTGCCGAGAAAGTGTTTTCCAAAGTAACCGATTCAATGACAGTGGCACAGGTGTTGGCGTTTATAGCTATTTGGATAGCTGTGCCGTTGGCTTTTGCCCTGATAGCCTCTTTGCTGACAAAGGCAATGGAGGCGGTTTCGCTCGGCTGGCTGAACCGTTGGTTAGGTTCCGGGTTGGGAGCGTTAAAGTCTCTTTTGCTGGTAAGCCTGCTAATCGGCGTTATTGAATTTGTCGATGAGGACAATACGCTGCTGGATCAAACAAAAAAGGAAGAATCGGTGTTATATTATCCTATGAAATCGTTTGCCGGGATATTCTTTCCCGCAGCTAAGCATGTTACAGAACAATATATATTGAATGAATAATGCAACAAGAAGAACCCAATAAATATGTAAAGGAACTCACTCAGGAGAAGTACAAGTACGGTTTTACGACCGACGTGCACACAGACATCATTGAGCGCGGCTTGAATGAGGATGTGGTACGGCTGATTTCCCGGAAGAAGGAAGAACCTGAATGGTTGTTAGAGTTCCGTTTGAAAGCGTACCGTCATTGGCTGACGCTGGAGATGCCTACATGGGCGCATCTCCGTATTCCTGAAATAGATTATCAGGCCATTTCATATTATGCCGACCCTACCAAGAAAAAGGACGGTCCGAAGAGTATGGACGAGGTGGATCCGGAGTTGGTCAAGACCTTCAATAAGCTGGGTATCCCTTTGGAAGAACAGATGGCGTTGAGTGGTATGGCAGTGGATGCCGTAATGGACTCCGTATCCGTAAAGACTACTTTCAAGGAGACGCTGATGGAGAAGGGAATCATTTTTTGTTCCTTCAGCGAGGCTGTACGTGAGCATCCCGATTTGGTTCAGAAATATTTGGGTTCGGTAGTGGGTTATCGTGATAATTTCTTTGCGGCACTGAACTCTGCGGTATTTTCCGACGGCTCTTTCGTCTATATTCCGAAGGGAGTGCGTTGTCCAATGGAGCTGTCCACTTATTTCCGGATTAATGCCCGCAACACCGGACAGTTTGAAAGAACTTTGATTGTGGCGGATGATGATTCGTATGTTTCCTATCTGGAGGGGTGTACGGCGCCGATGCGTGACGAAAACCAATTGCATGCCGCTATTGTGGAGATTGTAGTGCATGACCGCGCTGAGGTGAAGTATAGCACTGTTCAGAATTGGTATCCGGGTGATGCCGAAGGTAAAGGCGGAGTTTATAACTTTGTGACGAAGCGGGGCCACTGCAAGGGAATAAACAGTAAACTGTCTTGGACGCAGGTGGAAACAGGTTCGGCCATTACTTGGAAGTATCCGTCCTGTATTCTTTCCGGTGATAATTCTACGGCAGAGTTTTACAGTGTGGCAGTCACTAATAACTATCAGCAGGCAGATACCGGTACGAAGATGATTCATCTCGGAAAGAACACCCGGAGCACTATCGTCAGCAAAGGCATCTCAGCCGGACGGAGTGAAAACTCCTACCGAGGGCTGGTACGTGTTGCCCAGAAAGCGGATAATGCCCGTAATTACAGCCAGTGCGACTCATTGTTGCTGGGCGACAAATGCGGTGCGCACACCTTTCCTTACATGGACATCCATAACGAGACAGCCATTGTGGAGCATGAAGCAACTACCAGCAAGATTAGCGAAGACCAGATATTCTATTGCAACCAGCGTGGAATTTCTACGGAAGATGCTATCGGACTGATTGTGAATGGTTATGCAAAGGAAGTTCTGAACAAACTGCCAATGGAGTTTGCTGTGGAAGCTCAGAAGTTGCTGGCTATTTCGCTGGAAGGAAGCGTGGGATAAAAATGAAGAGTTAAGAATGAAGAATGAAGAATTAAAATAGAACAATGAAGAGTTAGGAATGAAGATGCTTATGAGATTCTTCATTCTTAATTCTTCATTCTTAATTTTGAAGATTATGTTAGAGATAAAAGACCTGCATGCCAGCATCAATGGCAAAGAAATATTAAAAGGCATTGACCTTACTATCCGCGACGGTGAGGTACATGCCCTGATGGGACAGAATGGAGCCGGAAAAAGTACGCTGAGCAATGTACTGGTGGGGCATCCTGCATACGAGGTAACGCGTGGCACCATAACTTTTAATGGTAAGGATCTGCTGGCTATGAGTCCTGAGGATCGCGCTCACGAGGGTATTTTCCTTTCATTTCAGACACCGGTGGAGATACCGGGCGTCTCTATGGTGAACTTTATGCGTGCTGCTGTCAACGAACAGCGCAAGTATCGCCATTTGCCTGCACTCTCTGCCAGCGAATTCTTGAAGTTGATGCGCGAGAAGCGTGCTATCGTAGAACTGGATAACAAACTTGCCAATCGCAGCGTGAATGAAGGTTTCAGTGGTGGTGAAAAGAAGCGTAATGAAATCTTTCAGATGGCTATGCTGGAACCTACTTTTGCCATTCTCGACGAAACGGATTCCGGTCTTGATGTGGACGCTTTGCGTATTGTTGCTGACGGTTTCAATAAGCTGAAGACGCCTCAGACCAGTGCAATGGTGATCACCCACTATCAGCGTCTGCTGGACTATTTGAAACCGGATACTGTCCATGTGTTGCTTGGCGGACGCATCGTGAAGACCGGTGGCCCTGAATTGGCAAAAGAGATTGAAACGCGTGGCTTCGATTGGATTAAGAAAGAAGCGAGTGAATTATAAATTCAAAACTCATAATTAGATAACATGAGTGTAGAGCAACAATATATAGACCTTTTCTCCCAAACGGAAGCGATGATATGCCGTCACAGCGCCGAAGTGCTGAATGCTCCGCGTGCCGCTGCATTTGCCGACTTCGAACGGCTTGGTTTTCCAACCCGTAAGGTAGAGAAATATAAATATACCGATGTCAGCAAGTTCTTTGAACCTGATTACGGGCTGAACCTGAACCGCTTGGACATACCCGTCAATCCTTATGAGGTATTTAAGTGCGATGTGCCGAATATGAGCACTTCCCTTTACTTTGTGGTGAACGATGCTTTCTATAACAAGGCATTGCCTAAGTCGCATTTGCCCGAAGGCGTCATCTTCGGAAGTCTGAAGGAGATGGCCGACCGGCATCCGGAACTGGTGAGGAAGTATTACGGCAAGTTGGCAGATACATCCAAAGATGGGGTAACGGCTTTCAATACTGCCTTTGCGCAAGACGGTGTATTGCTGTATGTTCCCAAGAATGTAGTGGTGGAGAAGCCTATTCAGTTAGTGAACATTCTGCGTGCCGACGTCAATTTCATGGTGAACCGTCGTGTGCTTGTCATTTTGGAAGAGGGTGCGCAAGCCCGTCTTCTGGCGTGCGACCATGCAATGGATAGCGTGAACTTTCTTGCAACGCAGGTGATAGAGGTGTTTGTTGGTGAAAATGCCACTTTCGACTTCTATGAACTGGAAGAAACGCATACCAGTACAGTACGTATCAGTGCCTTGTATGTCAAGCAAGAAGCCAACAGCAATGTTCTGCTGAATGGAATGACCCTGCACAACGGTACCACCCGCAACACAACCGAGGTTACGCTTGCCGGCGAGGGAGCCGAACTGAACCTTTGCGGTATGGCGATTGCGGATAAGAACCAGCATGTGGACAACAACACTACAATAGACCACGCTGTGCCCAACTGCACCAGTAACGAGTTGTTTAAGTATGTGCTCGATGACCAGTCAGTCGGTGCTTTTGCCGGTTTGGTGCTGGTACGTCCCGATGCACAACATACGAGCTCCCAACAGACGAACCGCAACCTTTGCGCTACGCGCGAAGCGCACATGTATACCCAACCTCAGCTGGAGATTTATGCTGATGATGTGAAGTGTAGCCATGGCGCTACGGTGGGGCAGCTTGACGAAAGTGCTCTGTTCTATATGCAGCAACGCGGCATCTCCATGCGCGAGGCCCGTTTGCTGTTGATGTTTGCTTTCGTCAATGAGGTGATTGATACCATCCGTCTGGATGCTTTGAAAGATCGCCTGCATCTGCTGGTAGAGAAGCGTTTCCGCGGTGAGCTGAACAAGTGTCAGGGATGCGCGATATGTAAATAATGAAGCTTTCTTCATTATTCATTCATAATTTAAAAGATATGGACCTTCAAAAGATAAGAGCTGATTTCCCGATACTTTCTCGTGAAGTATATGGTAAGCCGTTGGTTTATTTTGATAACGGTGCGACCACACAGAAACCCCGTCAGGTGGTAGATGCCATTACGGACGAGTACTATTCGGTCAATGCCAATGTGCATCGCGGTGTGCATTTTCTTTCGCAACAGGCTACGGAGCTGCACGAGGCATCTCGTGAGACGGTGCGGAAGTTTATCAATGCCCGCAGCACGAATGAAATAGTCTTTACCCGCGGTACGACGGAAAGTATCAACCTGCTTGTATCCAGTTTCGGCGATGAATTTATGCAAGAGGGGGATGAGGTGATTCTTTCCGTCATGGAGCATCACAGCAATATCGTTCCCTGGCAGTTGCTGGCTGCTAAAAAAGGCATCACCATTAAGGTCATTCCGATGAATGACAAGGGGGAGCTTCTGCAGGATGAATACAAGCAACTGTTTTCCGAACGTACAAAGATTGTCAGCGTGGCCCATGTCTCCAATGTGCTGGGTACGGTGAATCCTGTCAGGGAAATGATACGCTATGCCCACGGGCAGGGCGTTCCCGTACTTGTAGACGGTGCCCAGTCCATTCCGCACATGCCGGTGGATGTACAGGATTTGGACGCCGACTTCTACGTCTTTTCCGGTCATAAGGTATACGGCCCTACCGGTGTGGGTGTGCTCTATGGTAAGGAAGAATGGCTTGAGAAGATACCTCCCTATCAAGGTGGCGGCGAAATGATACAACACGTATCGTTTGAACAGACCACTTTCAACGAGCTTCCTTTCAAGTTTGAAGCCGGTACCCCCGATTATATCGGTACCACCGGACTTGCCAAAGCGCTGGATTATGTTTCGGCTATTGGCATGGAGAATATCGCTATCCACGAGCATGAACTGACGGCGTATGCCATGCACCGCCTGAAAGAGATTCCCGGCATGCGGATTTTCGGTGAAGCGGAAGATAAAGGCAGTGTCATTTCTTTCCTTGTAGGCGATATTCATCATTTCGACATGGGGACGCTGCTCGACCGCCTCGGCATTGCCGTACGTACGGGACATCATTGTGCGCAGCCGTTGATGCAGCGCCTTGGCATTGAAGGTACGGTGCGCGCTTCATTCGGCTTGTATAATACGAAAGAGGAAATAGACGTGTTGGTGGCAGGCATAGAGCGTGTCAGCAAGATGTTTTGAAGAACTTAAAAATAGAGAATTATGTTAGTAACAACAACTTCCGTCATTGAGGGTGGCCGCATCACCCGTTATTTTGGTATCGTCAGCGGTGAGACTATTATCGGTGCCAATGTTTTTCGTGATTTCTTTGCCAGCATCCGCGATGTAGTGGGCGGGCGCAGCGGTTCGTACGAGGAGGTGCTCCGCGAGGCAAAGGATACTGCTCTTCGCGAGATGCAGGAACAGGCGCGTATGTTGGGAGCCAATGCTGTGATAGGGGTGGATCTTGATTACGAAACGGTAGGCGGCAGCGGCAGTATGCTGATGGTGACTGCTTGCGGTACGGCTGTGACGGTAGAATAAAGAGAGTGTGGCAAAATAAAAAACGCTTGCGGTTTATTTCTTTCAGGCACGGAATTATACAGAATTCACGGATTAACTTTATTCTTTTCCGTGAAATCCTGTGTAATTCCGCGCCTAAAGGAAATCATCAAGTACGTTCTGATATATTCTTTTGTTTTTCCAGTCTTTGGCATAAATTCGGTTAATCGTTTGCTTATTTCATTTCAAATCAATACATTTAGGCTTTCGTTCAACCTTTTAATACGATTTATGCTATGGACCAATTGCTTTTCTGGCTGGTTCCAGCCGCTTCCGTTCTGGCACTTTGCTTTGCCTGGTATTTCCACCGTCAGATGATGAAAGAGAGTGAGGGAACTCCTCAAATGGTCAAGATTGCCGCAGCAGTGCGCAAAGGCGCCATGTCCTATCTTCGCCAGCAATATAAGATTGTGGGTTGGGTGTTTCTGGGGCTGGTGATTCTGTTTTCTGTTATGGCTTATGGCTTCGGAGTGCAGAACTCTTGGGTGCCGATAGCTTTCCTCACAGGCGGTTTCTTCTCCGGCCTTTCAGGCTTTCTTGGCATGAAAACGGCCACGTATGCTTCGGCGCGTACGGCGAATGCTGCACGTAACTCATTGAATTCCGGTCTGCGTATTGCTTTCCGCAGTGGTGCGGTGATGGGGCTCGTTGTGGTCGGGCTTGGCCTGCTCGATATTTCTTTCTGGTATTTGTTGCTCAATGCGGTAATTCCGGTGGATGTGATGACACCCACCCATAAACTCTGTATTATCACTACCACAATGCTCACGTTCGGTATGGGGGCTTCCACTCAAGCGCTGTTTGCGCGTGTGGGTGGCGGTATCTATACGAAAGCTGCCGATGTAGGCGCCGATCTTGTGGGTAAGGTGGAGGCAGGTATTCCGGAAGACGATCCGCGTAATCCTGCAACCATTGCCGATAATGTGGGCGATAATGTGGGCGATGTTGCCGGTATGGGTGCCGACCTTTACGAGAGCTATTGCGGCTCTATCCTTGCCACAGCGGCCCTCGGTGCTGCTGCCTTCATCCATTCGGGAGACACGCTGATGCAGTTCAAAGCGGTTATAGCTCCGATGCTGATTGCGGCTGTGGGAATCATTCTCTCCATTATAGGTATCTTTTCGGTGCGCACCAAAGAGGATGCCAAAATGAAAGACTTATTGAATTCGCTTGCTTTCGGCACGAATTTGAGTTCGGTACTGATAGTCGTTGCCACTTTCCTTGTTCTTTGGCTGTTGAAGCTGGACAACTGGATGTGGATTTCCTGCTCGGTGGTTGTAGGCCTGATAGTAGGTATCGTTATCGGACGTTCTACGGAATATTATACTTCCCAGTCCTATCGCCCTACTCAGAAGCTGAGTGAAAGCGGTAAGACGGGGCCGGCCACTGTCATCATCTCCGGTATCGGTTTGGGCATGCTTTCCACTGCTATTCCGGTCATTGCCGTAGTTGTAGGCATTATAGCCTCTTATCTTTTTGCTGCCGGTTTTGATTTTTCCAATGTAGGCTTGGGGCTCTACGGCATCGGTATAGCTGCCGTAGGTATGCTCTCCACTTTGGGCATTACGTTGGCTACGGATGCTTATGGACCTATTGCCGACAATGCCGGTGGCAATGCCGAAATGTCCGGTCTGGGCGAGGAAGTGCGCAAGCGTACCGATGCGCTCGATTCTCTGGGTAATACAACAGCCGCTACGGGTAAGGGGTTTGCCATCGGCTCTGCCGCGTTGACGGGACTCGCCCTGCTTGCGTCCTACATAGAAGAGATTCGTATCGGACTGACGCGTTTGGGTGCTACCGACATTTCTGTGGGTGGTGAGACGGTATCGGTGCAGGATGCCACCTTCTTCGATTTCATGCACCATTATGATGTAACGCTGATGAATCCGAAAGTGCTTTCGGGAATGTTTCTTGGCAGTATGATGGCTTTCTTGTTCTGTGGCCTGACAATGAATGCCGTAGGTCGTGCCGCTGCGCACATGGTGGATGAAGTGCGCCGCCAGTTCCGCGAAATAAAAGGTATCCTTACCGGTGAGACGGAGCCTGATTATGAACGTTGTGTGGCCATTTCCACAAAAGGCGCGCAACGCGAAATGGTGGTTCCGTCATTGATAGCAATCATCGCTCCTATCCTGACCGGACTGATCTTCGGCGTGCCCGGTGTGCTGGGCTTGCTTATTGGCGGACTTAGCAGCGGATTCGTGCTTGCTATCTTTATGGCGAACGCCGGTGGTGCGTGGGATAATGCCAAGAAATACGTAGAGGAAGGAAATTTCGGCGGAAAAGGCAGTGAGGTGCATAAAGCTACCGTTGTGGGGGATACGGTAGGCGACCCGTTTAAAGATACTTCCGGTCCGAGCCTTAACATTCTTATCAAACTGATGAGCATGGTGGCTATCGTAATGGCAGGCCTTACTGTTGCTTGGAGCGTGTTCTAAACCTACAATATTCGTCTTGTAAGACGAAATTATTCATCCTATGGGACGGATTTATTCCTCCCATGGGATGATTTTTTTTATCTCATGAGACGAATATATTTGTTCTGTGGGACGGATCTGCTTCCGATAGGAAGCCTTATCCGCTCCCGGCTTATATCGAACAAAACAAGGTTACCAAGAACGGTACGCTGAAGTCGACCACAAATCCGTGGAATATGGAGACTACGACGAATTGCTGTCCGGCGGTACGGGTGATTATCGGGAGTGTGGTGTCCATTGTCGTAGCTCCCCCCGCCGAGATGGGAGCTAAATTGCCGAACCAGCGCACCAGCAACGGTGCAGCCAATAAGGTGAGTATTTCGCGGCTGATATTGGCAAGCAGTGCAATGGTTCCCAGTTCGGCTCCTTTGTATTCGGTGATGAAGATGCTGGAGAGTGAATAATATCCGAAGCCCGAACCTACTGCCAGGCAATCGGTCAGCGAGCGGTGAGTCAGGATGAGGCTGACTGCTGCGGAACCTGCCAGTGTGCCCAGTATCGTCATGATGGGTAGGAAAACCAATCGCGGATTGAGCGAACGGAAGTTCTTCAATGTTTGCGGGTCATTGCCCACACTTAATCCCACGCTGAACATCAGTGCACAAAGAGCGTAGAAGCTGATCCGGCTGTCCATGAATATGTCAATGGGTATCAGATGGGAAACTCCGCAAAGCGTACCCAGCACGAAGAAACCGATTATGATAAGACTGCCTTTCATGCCGCTTCTCCTTTCTTCTTATATAAAGCCTTCCATAATGCCCAGGCAGCAATGACACTTCCCAAAGTTCCGCCCAAGGTCAGTATGATTGCTTCAATCCCTATGGTGTGCAGCCCTTTGATGATTTGTTCGTTTCCGCCTACTTCAACTCCGAGAATGAAAAGCAGCACCCAGATCAGTACGGTAATGACATTGTGGATTCTGCACAAATTCTTTCTTCGTAAGAGATAGCCCAGCAACATTCCTGTGAGCATCAGTCCGATAATTATAAACATGTCTGTTGTCTTTTTATTTGCCGGCAAAGATAATCATATTATTTATTCTCTTTAAAACTCCCGTTTACTTATGAAAAGATTTATCTTTGTATGCTCTAATGTAGTGATATATGCTGTTACCTTATTTAAACAAAGAACTGATAGAAGCCGGTTGTGACGAAGCCGGGCGTGGCTGCCTTGCGGGAGCTGTTTATGCTGCCGCCGTTATCTTGCCCAAAGACTTCAAGAACGAATTGCTGAACGACTCCAAACAACTTACCGAAAAGCAACGGTATGCCCTGCGTGAAGTTATAGAAAAAGAGGCTTTGGCGTGGGCGGTGGGAGTTGTCTCTCCGGAGGAAATTGATAAGATAAACATCCTGAACGCCTCTTTTCTCGCCATGCATCGTGCTGTCGACGGGTTGCAGTTGCGTCCGCAGCATCTGCTCATCGACGGAAACCGCTTTAAGAAATACCGGGAACTGCCGCATACGACCGTTGTGAAAGGCGATGGCAAATATCTTTCCATTGCGGCTGCCTCCATTCTTGCCAAGACCTATCGCGATGATTATATGAACCGGCTGCATGAAGAATACCCTTATTACGACTGGAATCATAATAAGGGCTATCCCACGAAAAAACATCGGGCGGCGATTGCTGAACGGGGAACTTCCCCCTATCATCGCATGACCTTTAACCTGCTGGGCGACGGACAGTTGGAACTGTTTTAGAACCACTTAATCTTTCTGAACCATATAAAGGTCACCGCCGATAAGATTGCCGATAGCAAGATAATGAATACGAACGCATGTGGAAAACCGTCTAAATGTATATCCACATTCATCCCGTAGAAGCTGGCTATCAATGTAGGTATCATCAGCGTGATGGAGAGGCTCGTCATGCGTTTCATGATTGCGTTCACGTTATTGGATATGATGGAAGCGAAAGCATCCATTGTTCCGGTGAGGATGTCGCTGTAAATATTCACAGTGTTGTAAGCCTGTTTCAGTTCGATGACCACGTCCTCCAGCAGTTCCAGATCAAGATAGTCCGTATCCTGAAAGATGTTCTTCAGCCGTCCTATCATGACTTCGTTGCCGCGGATGGAAGTGTTGAAGTACACCAGCGTC
>OGMT01001164.1_pt1 | contig 13709 bp, 11 predicted proteins | sample 1573271 | NCBI WGS metagenome assembly OGMT01 (sample SAMEA2582000, study PRJEB24529) | metagenome | biome: Human gut stool | place: China | collected 2011 | reverse complement strand
AGCGCCTCGCCCTTGTCCACACCGGCGGCGGTCACCTCCACGTTTTTCGGCGACCCCTGTACGATCTCCACGCCCGGGACGGCGCGGAAGCGGGGCAGCGCGGCCGCAGCCTGCTGCGGGGTTTCAAAAAACACGCAGAGCTTTTCAATGGCAAAGGCGTTGCGGCTCATCCACTCGGCTGCGTCCCGCAGAATGGTAAAGCGGCCATCGTTGGGCTGGCGCGCTTCGGTGCCGTCCTTCTTTGCTGCCCGGGCAGCGGCCAGCGCAATGCTGCGGGCATCGGTGCAGGCGTATCCGTCCGAGAAAATGCGCAGGTCGGCGTGGCAGCTCTCGCAGACGGCAAAGGCTTCGCGGGCAGTCTCCACCGGCATCAGGCTGTGCAGCAGGCAGACCGGGGTGCTGGTGCGGTGCTCTTTTGCGTTGGAATAGCGGCTGTACACTGCGCCCATGGGGTCGGTGCCCAAATCCCACACGGCGGCACCGTTGCAGGTGATGACGTAGCGGATGCCGGGCAGCTGCGCCACCTCCGGCGGCAGACTGGCCAGCGGACGGCCGGTGGCGGGCACGATGTACACGCCTTTATCCACAGCAGCTTGCAGAGCGGCGCGGGTGCGGGGGGTGACGTGCCCCTCGCGGTTCAGCAGGGTGCCGTCCAGATCCAGCGCGACCAGACGGATGGCGGGAAATTCTTGTGGCATGACGTACTCCTTTTATAAATAAGATACAGCTTGTTTTTATTGTATCGCAGGGAAAACATTTGCGCAAGTGGATGGAATGTGCTATAATAACACGTCAATTCACATAAAAAATAGGAGAAACGACATGAAACTTAGCCAACTGCGCAGCCGGTGCCGCCCGCATTTGTGGTACCAGCTGTACTGGGTGGTGTACCTGATCTGGTTCTTCTGGCTGGACCTCACCGTCACCGCCCCGAAATATATCCTGCACAGCCCGCTGGACGATCTGATCCCCTTTAACGAGTGGTTTGTGCTCCCCTATTGCAGCTGGTTTCTGCTGCTGGCGGGGGTGACGGCGGCACTGTGGTGGTGCGATACCGCCAGCTATGATAAACTTTGCATGACCATGTTTTCCGGCATGACCTTCTGCCTGATCGTGTACATGATCCTGCCCAACGGGCTGGAACTGCGTCCTGCCGTGGAGACTCTTGGTCGGGATAACCCGGCGCTGCGGATCATGCAGCTGCTGTGGAAGGCGGACGCCGCCGTGAACGTCTGCCCCTCCATCCACTGCCAGAGCTCTGCCTGCATGGCAATGGCCTTCAGCCACAGCAAGCTGACAGAGGGCAAGCCTCTGCGCAAGGTGCTGGCGTGGGCGTGGGCGGCGCTGATCTGCCTTTCCACCGTGTTCACCAAGCAGCACTCGGTCATTGATGTGGCCTGCGGCTTGGCGGTGGCTTTTGTGTGGCTGCCGGTGGTGTACCGCCCGGCGCGGGCACTTCATTGAACAAAATAGCAAAAAATTGCCCTTGATTTTCGGTTGCTCCTGCTATTGACAGTTGCCCGGCAGTTGGGTAATATGGTCATATACTAGTATATCACCAACTGACCCCGAAGGGAGAACACTGCAATGGCATCTTTGAGTGCGAGGGAACAGGCGTATCAGACCATCCGCAGCCGGATCATCACCATGGAGCTGAAGCCCGGCGACCCCCTGAACGACAGGGAACTTGCGGAGCAGATGGGCATCAGCCGCACCCCCATGCGGGAGGCGCTGATCATGCTCAACATTGCCCACATGGTGGACATCAAGCCGCAAAGCGGTACCCATGTGGCGCCCATTGACCTGAAACGGATGGAGCTGGAGCAGTTTGCCCGCTTCACCCTTGAAAAAGAGATCCTGAACCGCATCCGGGGCCGTCTGACTGCCGAGCAGGAAGCCGCCTACCGGCTCAACCTCGAGAGCTACCGTCAGCTGGAGCGCGACCCCGACGCCGAAAACCGGGAGACCCGGATGCTCGACCTCGACAACGCCTTCCACCGCCGGGCCTTTGAGCTCTGCGGCATGGAGGAACACTTCGACCATATGCTCTCCACCTTCCAGCACATCGAGCGGCTGCGCAAGTTCAGCCTGCAGACCGAGGAGAATAAGTCCGTCTGCGCGGCCCACACCCGCATCCTCGAAGCCGTCCTGCGCGGCTCCGAAGAAGACCTCAGCCGCGCCCTCAGCGACCACCTCAACCGCTATAAGCTCTCGGTGGAGCAGGCCCGCAGCGTCCACCCGGAATATTTCACCGAAGGGTGAAAAGAAATTGTTTAAATATGGCTCCAAACACCTGCAGGTGTTTTGGAGCCACATTTATTTATACAATGTAAAAAGCCCGCCGGCAGAGCAGTGCATCGCTGTCTGTCGGCGGGTTTTCTGTTAAGCAGCGGGGGAAAAGGTTAGTTCTGATTGCCGGTCTCGGCTTTCATGGCGTTGTAGCCGATGAGCACGGTCCAGACGTAGGCGCAGGTCTTGGGGATCATCAGCATACCGATCAGGGGGTTGACGTCTGCCCACAGGACAACAGGGATATAGAAGCCGAAGCTCAGCACGATGGTCAGCCACATCCAGCGGAAAGCCTTGTCGTTGTTCTGCTTGGCGCTGCGGTAGAACAGCACGATGATCAGCAGACCCAGCAGGGCAAAGGGCACATTGCGCAGGATGCCCCATGCCAGCGGGGTGTGGTTGGTGAGCCACCGGTTCTGCGGCATCATGCACAGCACGATGCGCACAGCGGACAGGGCGTACACGGCGGCAGTCACGTTCTTCTGTCCTTCGATCTGGTAGCGCTTGCGCCAGACGTAGTACAGCAGCACATAGAACACGGTCATGGTCACAGAGGTGATCCACTTGCCCAGACCCAGCGGCACGGCGTAGTTTTCCAGACCGGTGGTGCACAGCGCCAGTGCGCGGGGCACCAGATGGAAGGAGTCGCCCGCGCCCAGCACAACGGCCATCAGGCCGAACAGGCGGAACTGGGTGCCAGTCTTGCTATCGCGGATCATGCGGATGCCCACCGTGAGCACGGTGACCAGATAGAAGATATCGAAAACGGTTTCAATAACAGCTCTCATACGTTTTTCTCCTTTATTTGTTTTGATTGCAGTTTTTTGATTTTATAGCGAACCGCGCGGCAGAGCCGTACCGGAAGCATCGTAGGGAAAAGGGCTGGTGATAGTATGTTTCGAGGGGCACAAAAACCAAATTGAACCATGTTCACATTGGGACTTAAAAAACTCCCACAAGGCTTGTGGGATGTTTTTTTGCTTAATAAATGGTCCTGCGCACGATCTCCAGCACCGCAGAGGGGTCGAAGTTCTGCTGCACCACCGCGGACAGCATCAGGGAGAACAGGATGCCCGCAAACTGTTCCGGGGTGAACTGCTCGGTAAAGGCGTCCGGACGGATCTTGGTATCGTGGCGCAGCACGTTGCACAAAGCATCCAGAATGTGCTGCCATGTCTGCCGCATCTGCTGCTTGCCGTCGGCAGTGTCCTGCTGCACAAAGCCCAGCGCGTGGTGGGTGAAGAAGCCGGGATACTGCTGGCAGCCGTATTCCATCTGCCGGTACATCCACCGGATGCAGGACAGGGTGTCCTGAAACACGGCTTCGTCCTCCGGGTGGTGGAAGATGTCGTTCCAGATGCTTTCCACGGCCGCGCTTACCAGCTCGGTCTTGGAGCCGAAGTAGTTGTAGATGCAGCCCACAGAGACCCCGCAGGCGGCCGCGACCGCACGGATGTTGACCGCTGCCCAGCCGTTCTGCTGGATCAGCTCCCGGCTGGTTTTCAGGATGTCCGCCTTGGATGTTGCCATTGGATTCATACACTCACCCTCCAACATGAACAACGTTCACGATGCACAGTATACAGCGGCGGTGGGCTGTTGTCAAGGGGAGAATAAAATTTTTTGCAGCTCTATTTCGCCGTCTGCACAGCGGCAGGAAACGAAAGCTGCATATATGCAACCTGTTTCATGTTTCTACCACCTAAAATGTGCCAAATTCATGTCAAAATGGTAACAGTTCTTGTTTCATCGTTGATTTTTCACGAAAAAAGCTTGCTTTTTTTGTCAATGTGCGTATAATAAGAGAACATCAGCCCAACCAAGGCGGTTGGTATGCTGCCGGGGGCTGACACCAACAAAAGACGAAAAAGGAGATAATCCCTATGAAGCTCAAGACTGTTGCAATTGCCGCTGCCGCTCTGGCACTGGCTGTCGGCATGACCGCCTGCGGCGGTGCTGCCTCTACCGCTGCATCCTCCACCGCATCCTCCACCGCATCCTCTGCTGCTGCCTCTTCCGAGGCTGCTTCCTCCGAGGTTGCTTCCTCCGAGGTTGCTTCCTCCGAGGCTGAGGCCACTTCTGCCGAGTACACCGTGTACAACACCACCGGCAGCAAGGTGACCGAGCTGTACCTGTACGATGCAGGCTCTGAGGACAAGGGCGAGAACCTGGCAGGCGAGGGTCTGGCTGACGGCGAGAGCATCGTCATCACCCGCGATGTCGAGGCTGACAAGCAGGATGACGTTGTCTACGTTCTGGAGTTCACCACCGAGGACGGCAATACCCAGAGCTTTGACACCCTGCACTATGAGGTGGCTCCCATCTCTCTGAAGAGCGTGGACGCCGCTGCCGGTGCTACCGCTATTGCTTTCGAGGCTCCCCAGAAGTAAGAGCAAACCCTTACATCCGCAAACAGAAAAAGGCTGCTGCACCGTGCGTGCAGCAGCCTTTTTGTTGTAGTTTTTTACTTTAGCTGGCTCGCCCTCTCAGTCAAAGCCTGACGGTTTTGCCAGAAACTTTCTCATTACACTTAGTACTTTAGCAGCGAGCCTTAAACCTTGGCTCTCCCTGAGAGGAAAGACTTCCCCCGCTTCGGGGGAAGATGTCACCGCAGGTGACAAAAGGGGGAATCTGGCGCGGGAGCGCCTGAGAGGTTTTTCACAGGGAGGAACGTAGCGGTTGACAGGTGGTTTTCCTTTATGACCTCTACTGTGAAAATGGGATAGCGGAACGCCCGCAGGCGTTCCGCTATCCCGAAAATATAAAATAAATTTTCCGCTAAAAATGCCCAAAGCACACGCGGCGGGCATTCCAAATCGTCCCACGAAAGGAAATATTATTGCGCAGGCAGATTATTCCTTCTCCTCGGGGTCTGCCTCCGGGGCTTCGGTGGCGGCGGCAGCATCGGCGGCTTCCATCTCGGCCAGCTGCTCGGCGGTGGGCTCTGCATCGGCCTCAGAAGCGTCGATCTTCTCGGTCTGTGCTTCATCGTCGTGGTCGGTGCGTGCCAGCACCATCACCTTGTCGTTCTCGCCCAGACGCATCACCCGCACGCCGGAGCCGTAGCGGCTCTGCAGCGGGATCTCGTTGGCGTGCAGACGGATGATGATGCCCTCCTGACTGCTCAGCAGCACATCGTCCACGTCATCCACGATCTTCACGGCGGCAACCTTGTCGCGGCTCACATCGTAGTTGCGGATGCCCTTGCCGCCGCGGGCAGTGATGCGGTAGGTGTCGATATCGGAGCGGCGTCCCTTGCCGTTCTCGGTCACGGTCAGCACCGTGCCGCCCTCGCGGCAGATGCACACGCCGACAACTTCATCGCCCTCTGCCAGACGGATGGCGCGCACGCCGTGGCCGCTGCGGCCCATGGGACGTGCATCGGCTTCGTTGAAGCGGATGGCCTGACCGTTGCGGGTGGCAACGATGAGCATATCGTGGCCGGAGGTCAGGCGGGTCCATGCCAGCGCATCGCCCTCGTTCAGGGCAATGCCGATCAGGCCGCTCTTGCGGATGTTGGCGTACTGTTCCAGCGGGGTGCGCTTGATGAGACCCTGCTTTGTGACCATGGTCACATAGCCGCCCGACTGCTCAGCGTCCTTGCTCTGGCAGATCATGTTGGTGACCTTTTCGCCCTCGGCCAGCTGCAGCAGGTTGACGATGTTGCTGCCCTTGCTGGTGCGGCTGCCCTCGGCGATGGTGTAGCCCTTGATGCGGAACAGGCGGCCACGGTCGGTGACAAAGAGCACATAGTCGTGGGTGGAGCCTACGAACATCTCCTGCACGATGTCCTCTTCCTTGCGGGTCATGCCGGAGATGCCGCGTCCGCCGCGGCGCTGTGCCTGATAGGTGGCCTTGAGCTGACGCTTGATATAACCGGCCTCGGTCAGGGTGTAGACGCACTGCTCCTCGGCGATCAGATCCTCGATATCCACCTCGCCGGTCACGGACTGGATCTCGGTGCGGCGCTCGTCGCCGAAGCGCTTCTTCATTTCCAGCAGCTCGTCCTTGACGATGGCAAGCACCCGGGCGTCATCGGCCAGAATGGCTTCCCAGTCCTCGATCTTGGCCTGCAGGCTGGCCAGCTCTTCCTCGATCTTCAGGATCTCCAGACCAGCCAGACGACCCAGCTGCAGCTTGACGATGGCGTCTGCCTGCGGGTCGTCAAAGCCGAACTGCTCCATGATGGCAGCTTTGGCTTCTGCCATGCCGCCCTTGCAGGCGCGGATGGTGGCGATCAGCTCGTCCACGATATCGGTGGCCTTCTTCAGACCTTCCAGAATGTGGGCGCGCTCCTTGGCCTTTTTCAGGTCGTACTGGGTGCGGCGGCGCACCACCTCGTCCTGAAACTCCACATACTTCTGCAGCATCTGCTTCAGGGTGAGCACCTTGGGCACCTTGTGGTCGATGGCCAGCATGATGACGCCCACGGTATCCTGCAGCTGGGTGTACTGGTACAGCTGGTTCAGGATGACCTGTGCGTTGGCGTCCTTGCGGATGTCCACCACGATGCGCATACCCTTGCGGTTGGTCTCATCGTTCAGGCCGGTGATGCCCTCGATGCGCTTTTCCTTGACAAGGTCTGCCATGTGCTCGATGAGACGCGCCTTGTTGACCATATAGGGGATCTCGGTAATGACGATCTGGGTGCGGCCGTTTTTGGTCTCCTCAATGGTGGCGCGGCCGCGCAGGGTGATCTTGCCGCGTCCGGTGGCGTAGGCGGCGCGGATGCCGCTGCGGCCCATGATGATGCCGGCAGTGGGGAAGTCCGGGCCCTTGATGTATTCCATCAGGCCGGGCAGGTCGATATCCGGATCGTCGATATAGGCGATGCAGCCGTCAATGACCTCGCTCAGGTTGTGGGGCGGGATGTTGGTGGCCATACCAACTGCAATGCCCTGACTGCCGTTGACCAGCAGATTCGGGAAGCGGCAGGGCAGCACGCTGGGCTCCTTTTTGGTCTCGTCAAAGTTGGGGTCCCAGTCGATGGTATCCTTCTCGATATCGGTCAGCATCTCCACCGCCATGCGGCTCATGCGGGCCTCGGTGTAACGGTAAGCAGCCGGGGGGTCGCCGTCCACAGAACCAAAGTTACCCTGACCATCCACCAGCGGATAGCGCAGCGAGAAATCCTGTGCCAGACGTACCATGGCATCGTAGACCGATGCGTCGCCGTGGGGGTGGTAAGAGCCCAGCACCGCACCAACGGTATCGGCGGATTTGCGGTATGCATGGCTGGGGTCGTTGCCGCGCTCATGCATGGTGTACAGGATGCGGCGGTGGACGGGTTTCAAGCCGTCCCGCACATCGGGCAGGGCACGGGACACGATGACCGACATGGAATAATCCAGGAAGGCCGTTTCGATCTCCTTTTTGACGTCGCGGATGATCTTTTTGGTTCCGCTGCCCGGTATCATCACATAATCTTCTTCCATTTGTTCCTCCGTGTCTTACACGTCCAGCTTTGCGTACTGGGCGTTGGTCTCGATAAAGCGGCGGCGGGGCTCCACCTGATCGCCCATCAGGATGGTAAAGGCTTCATCGGCCTTTTCGGCATCCTCGATGGTGATCTGCACGATGACCCGGTTGTCCGGGTTCATGGTGGTCTCCCACAGCTGTTCGGGGTTCATCTCACCAAGGCCCTTATAGCGGTTCACCTTTGCGCCGGGCATCTCCTGCGAGAGGATGGCCATTTCCGCGTCGTTGTAGGCGTACTTGATGGTGTTGCCCTTCTGCACCTTGAACAGGGGCGGCTGTGCCACATACACATGACCCTGCTCGATGAGGGGACGCATATAGCGGAAGAAGAAGGTCAGCATCAGGGTGCAGATGTGGGAGCCGTCCACGTCCGCATCGGCCATGATGAACACCTTGTCGTACCGCAGCTTGGAGATATCGAACTCGTCACCGATGCCGCAGCCCAGTGCCAGCACCACCGGCATCAGCTTGTCGTTGCCGTAAATTTTATCGGCGCGGGCCTTTTCCACGTTCAGCATCTTGCCCCACAGCGGCAGGATGGCCTGAATGGCAGAGTCACGGCCCATCTTGGCGGAACCGCCTGCAGAATCGCCCTCGACGATGAAGATTTCGGTGCGGCTGGGGTCTTTTTCGCGGCAGTCTGCCAGCTTGCCGGGCATCCGGCTGGTCTCCAGCGCGCTCTTGCGGCGCACCAGTTCGCGGGCCTTTTTGGCGGCGGCGCGGGCGCGGGCGGCCTGTGTGGCTTTTTCAAAAATGGCCTTTGCCACGCCGGGGTTCTCCTCAAAGAACTCCATCAGCTTGGAGTAGACCATGTTGGAAACGAGGGTACGAATTTCGGTATTGCCCAGCTTTGCCTTGGTCTGGCCTTCAAATTCGGCCTCCTGCAGCTTGACCGAGATGACGCAGATCAGACCCTCGCGCACGTCTGCGCCGGACAGGTTCTCGTCCTTGTCCTTCAGCAGGCCGTGGCTGCGGCCGTAATCGTTGAACACGCGGGTCAGGCTGGCCTTGAAGCCCTCTTCGTGGGTGCCGCCGTCCGGGGTGTTGACGTTGTTGGCAAAGCTCAGAAGCAGCTCGTTGTAGCTGGAATTGTACTGCAAAGCGATCTCCGCCACGCCGCGGTCGGTCTGCCCCTTGAGGTAGATGACATTGGGGTGCAGCACTTCCAGCTTGCGCTTTTCGCCCAGATAGGTGACAAAGCTCTTGATGCCGCCCTCGTAGCACATGACCTCGGAGCGGTAGCAGGGGTCGCCCTCCTGCCCATCCTCCAGCACGGGGGTGTACAGCTGACGCTCATCGGTCAGGGTGATCTTGACACCGGCGTTCAGGAAGCTTTCCTCCCGCAGGCGCTTTTCCAGCGTGTCGAAGTCGTAGACGGTGGTATCCTTGAACATTTCCGGGTCGGGTTTGAAGGTGACCCGAGTGCCGGTGACGCCCTCGGCTACCGTGCCGATGCACTTGAGGTCGCCGTCCGGGTCGCCGCGCCGGAAGGTCTGCTCGTACTCCTTGCCGTCGCGGCGCACATTGACGGTGAGCCACTCGGAGCAGGCGTTGACCACCGAAGCGCCCACGCCGTGCAGACCGCCGGCCACCTTGTAGCCGGAGTTCTCGCCGCCGAACTTGCCGCCGGCGTGCAGGATGGTGTACACCACGGTGACGGCGGGCAGACCGGTGTCGGCCTGAATGTCCACGGGGATGCCGCGTCCGTTATCGGTGACCTGAATGATGTTGTCCTTCAGGATCTTGACCTCGATGTGGTCGCAGTAGCCGGCCAGCGCCTCATCAATGGCGTTGTCCACGATCTCGTACACCAGATGATGCAGACCGCGCTCACCGGTGGAGCCGATATACATACCCGGGCGCTTGCGCACCGCCTCCAGACCCTTCAGCACCTGGATCTCGCTGGCGTTATACTCGTGGTCGGTTACGGTATCGGCATTTGTACTGGTAATGATTTCTTCTGCCATATCCTTTCTCCCTTTTGTTCATTTTTGCGTTTGTTTTTTCAAATTATAGCAAAGCGGGAACCGGTACACCATGGTGTACTTTTTTCTCGCCGTTTTGTTGTGTTTTCACGCGCTGCCCGCAGAGGGCGTTCCGGCTGGCACGGTGCGGCTTTCCGGGCAGTTCCGGGGCTTTCCCATCCCTCTTTTTTTGTGGATCTTCCGCCCGTTTTCCGCAAATTTCACTCCACCATCTTTTGCGCTCTGCGGCGCATAGCGGCGCTGGACAGCTCCGAAAGATACACCGCATCCACCAGCCCTCCGTCTGCCAGCACATAGCACTGGGGCAGCTCGTCCGAAAGGCTGACCACCGCCCCATTCTTCTGGGCGTAGTTCAAAAACTCCCGCCCCCGGGGGGAGATGGTGGTGGTCTCCAGATTGAAGATGCCGACGATGTCACGGTCGTTCAGCACATAATCGCGTCCGAGATGAATATACATACTGTATTTTCTCCCGTGTCTTTTGTTTGCATAAAGTCCGTGAAAATGCAGCTTTTATGCAGTATTGCTTACAACATTTATCCATGCCATCAGACCCGGTTCAGCACCCCGCCGTCCATGCGGTACACCTCGCCGTCGGTCTTTAAAAAGTCCGTGTCATCGCAGCTGGTCACAAAGGTCTGCTTTTCCTTCATGCAGGTAAGCAGATACTGCTTGCGCCCTTCGTCCAGCTCGCTCAGCACATCATCCAGCAGCAGTACCGGGTGCTCCCCGGTGATCTGCGCCGCCGCCGCGGCTTCTGCCATTTTCAGGCTCAGCACCACGCTGCGCTGCTGTCCCTGACTGGCATACACCCGGGCAGGCTGGTCGTCCAGCAGCAGCTCCAAGTCCTCGCGGTGGATGCCGCACAGGCTCTGCCCGGCGCGCAGCTCCTCCTCCTGCCGCTGACGCAGCAACTCGGCAAGCCCGCCCGGCGCAAACTGGGCGGCATAGCGGATGCTCATCCGCTCTGCCCCGTGGGAAAGCTCCGCGTAGTTGGCGCAGGCGCGGGGAGCCAGCAGTTTCAGATACTCCCGCCGCCGCTGCTGCAAGGCTTCGCCCTGCGCGGCAAGCTCGGTGTTGAGCACCTCCAGCAGGGTGCGCTTTTCCGCATAGGGGCGCTCCTGCCCGGTTGCAGAGTGGCGCAGCAGCGCATTTTTTTGCTGCAAAACCCGCACATAGCGGCGGTAACTGGCCAGATACCCGGGGTACAGCTGGCACAGCGCCGCGTCCAGAAACCGCCGCCGTCCTTCCGGCGCCCCTTTGACAAGGCTCAGGTGCCCGGGGTCGAACACCACAGCCGGAAAGCTGCCCGCAAGGCCCGCCGCCCGCTTGGGCGGAGAGCCGTTGACCGATGCATACCGGCCGGGGCGCTGTGCATCCGGCGTGCCCACCGTAATGCGCACATTTGCCGGTTCGTCCGGTTCCTGATCCTCCTGCCGGGTGCGCTGGGTGACGGCTTCCAGCACCGCGAATGTCTCTCCGCGGCGCACAAGCTCGGCATCCTTGCCGCCCCGGAAGCTTTTGCCGCCGGTCAGCAGCCAGATGGCCTCTAAAAGGTTCGTCTTGCCCTGACCGTTGTTGCCGCAGATGACGGTAAGCTCCCGGCCAGGTTCCAGCCGTGCCGCACAAATATTGCGATAGTTCTGTACTTCCAGCGAAAGCAGACGCATTTACTGACCCTGCCCGATCTCTACGCTCTGCCCGTCCAGCTCGATGACGTCCCCGGCGCGGCACTTTTTGCCCCGCATGGTGCACACCTCGCCGTTCACCTTCACAGCACCGCCCTGCACCAGCTCCTTGGCTTCGCCGCCGGTCTCACACAGACCGGCAAATTTGAGCAGGGCATCCAGCTTGATAAACTCGGTATGAATCAAAATCTTCTGCATAAAACGCGCTCCTTAGTCGTTTTTAAAGCGTACCGGCAGTACCAGATACAAAAAGTCGTTGCCCTCTACCGGCAGCACCTTCACCGGGCTCAGCGGGCCGCTGATCTCCATGCGCACCTGCTCGGTGCGGGCGTTGCGCAGCGCATCCAGCAGATAGCGGTTATTGAAGCCGATCTCTACCTCATCGCCCTCGCAGGCGGCGCTGAACTCGTCCACCACGCGGCCGAGGTTGGTCTGGCAGCGCACCACAACTTTACCCTCTGTAAAGGAGATGCGGAGGGGATTTTTTAAACGCTCTGTAATAATCAGAGAGGCGCGCTCGATGGTGGAGATGAAGTCCTTGGTGTCGATGGTCACCCGGGTGCGGCTTCCGGCGGGGATGACGTTGCGGTAGTTCAAAAACTCGCCCTCGATCAGGCGGCTCATGATGGTGTAACCGGCGGTGGTGAACACCACATAGCGGCGGTTCGCACTGATGTGCACATCCTCTTCGTCATCGTTGGCCAGCAGGTGGGAGACCTCGGTCATGGTCTTGCTGGGCACGATGATGCGGATATCCTTTACCGCCGTTACCGGGCGCTCCACGATGGCCAGACGGTAGCCGTCCAGCGCTACAATGGTCAGCTTGTCCAGTTCGATCTCGAACAGTTCGCCGGTGTGGGCGGGTTTTTTCTCGTCCTGACTGACGGCATACAGGGTGCGGTCGATCATGTCCCGCAGCACGCCGGTCTTGATGGTCAGGGTCTGCTCCGCGCCGGTGTTGGGCAGATCCGGGAAATCGGTAGCCGGCATGGACTGGATCTCGAACTGTGCCACACCGCTCTGGATGGTGGTCTTGCCGTTATCGGCAGCCACGATGCTGATCTGACCTGCCGGCATCCGGCTGATCATGCTGCTGAGCAGTTTTGCATTCAGCACGATCTCACCGGGTTCTTTGATGTTGGCTTCGATGGTGGTCACGATGCCCATTTCCAGATCGTAGCCGGTCAGGGTGAGCTGAAAGCCCTCGGCCTTCAGCAGAATACCCTCCAGCACCGGGATGGACGAGCGCATGGTGACAGCTTTGGAAACGCCGTCGATGGCTGCACTGAGCAGCGTTTTATCGCAGACGATGTTCAAAACAGTATCTCTCCTTTTTTCACACTTCCGGCTTGATCCCTGCCCTTTGGGCTGCTGCCGGAAGGCAGTAATATATTGAACTTGTTGTAGTAACCGTAGTAGGGGGTGGGGAAGATGTTGAAAACCCGGAAATGTCTTGCCGGGATGCGGGGCTTTGGCTTTCCACCGGGTTGTGGAAGGCTCGTGAAGGAAATGTTGAAAGGTGGGGAACGGTGGTTCTTTCCACAGCCGATGTGAAGAACTGATGTTAAATGTTGAAAACTAAGTGGAAAGTGTGGAAAGCTTCGCCTTTTTGCCACAAGATATAGGCTTATTTTCCCCTTTTTGTTCCGTTTTCTCCCCATATTTTGGGGTCACACCCTGAAATGAGTATGACTTTTGCCCGGTTTTCCCCGGTTTAGGCCTTCACGTTTTTGATGATATCGCTCACGGTCTCCCGCAGGTGCTGGTCGTTCTTCATGTCCCGTTCCATGGTCTTGAGGGAGTAGACGATGGTGGAGTGGTCGCGGCCGGAGAATTCCCGCCCGATCTCCTCCATGCTCATGCCGGTGACCTCCCGCAGGATATAGATGGCCACGCGCCGGGCGGAAGCCACGTTGGCGTTGCGCTTGGTGCCCCGAATGTCGGCAGGGGACACGTTGAAGGTGCGGGACACCTCGCCAATGATCTTTTCGATGGTCACCGGTACCGGCTGGGTCTCGTTGAGGATATCCTTGATGGCGTTCTGCGCCACGCTGATCACCGGCTGGATGCCCTCCAGCATATAATAGGCGTTCAGCTTTTTCACTGCGCCCTCCAGCTGGCGGATGTTGTTTTTCAGGTGGTTGGCAATGAACTCTGCCACGTCCTCGGGCAGATCCAGATGCAGCAGCTCTGCCTTGCGCTTCACGATGGCAACGCGGGTCTCAAAATCCGGCGGCTGCACATCGGCGGTCAGACCCCACTCAAAGCGG
>OGMT01001159.1_pt1 | contig 13753 bp, 17 predicted proteins | sample 1573271 | NCBI WGS metagenome assembly OGMT01 (sample SAMEA2582000, study PRJEB24529) | metagenome | biome: Human gut stool | place: China | collected 2011 | reverse complement strand
ATTATTTGTAAACAATGATTGTTTACAATTGTTTACATTGTTTACAAATCGTTTTTGACTTAAGCAATTGGTTATCAATGGTTTGGGCATTTTCCGCTGAAAATGTAAGCAATGTAAAAAATTATTTCATAAACTTTTGTAATGCGGTATTCGCGTACATTTTGAACAATACAGTGATTTTCCCGACTTTTTTAGGGGGTTTTCGTGGCCCTTATATATATATATATATATATATATATATATAAATTTGACTGGGCCCTATTCACTTGCGGATCCGAAGCCCTCCTCTTTCGTCGGTTGCGGGAAAAGCTCGTCCCCCGACTCGAGAACTTCCACCCCGACGTAGAGGGCCGGCACCACCAAACCTTGAACCAGCTTCATGCCCGGCTTGAGGATGACGACTTCCTTGCCGACGTTCATGACATGCAGATGGATCTCACCCTGATAGTCTTCGTCAACCACACAGTCTCCAACCTGGAGCTGGCGCTTAGTAGCAACGCCACTCTTGTTGAACATGATGAGGGCGCGCCCCCGGGGTATTTGAGCTTTGATACCGGACGGAATGTTGATGCTTTCGCCCGGCCAGATCTGTTTGGCTTCAAAGTCTTCCGGGATGTAGAAGTCCAGCCCGGCGGACAGACCCGTTCCTCTGGTCGGGGTCTTGACATTTCTTACTTTTACGATTTTCATTTTTTAAAGTATTTTTCGAGCCGAGCTCGGTGTATTGACCCTGACGAGAGAGACACCCCTTCTATAAAATTGTATCGTGTGTGGAGAGGCAGCTCCCGAAATGCCTTCATGAACGGTTGGCCCTCCGATTCGAATACCTTGCCAGCGGGATTGCCTGGGGTAACGTCTTTCATTTTTCGGAACTTGATCTCCCACAAGGCCTCTTCCCGACTTATAGAACGGATGGAAGGCCTAACAGACCCATTACGGAGCGTCATTTTGAACCACTGAGCCTCCGTGTTGGTGTCGTCTTCTTTAAACCATATCCGGTAATATCCAATAGCTATTGCCATAACTTGTAGAATGTTTCGTGACACTTCTTGCGGTACGCCGTCGGATCCTGCCAAATACTTTGGCACTCTTTGGGCTGATCGATGATCTCCTGAGGCAGATCGTCGCGAAAGGCATCTTTTAGAATGCGCTTGTGAGTTCTGTACTCCCGGGGCAAGCGGAGAGCGAATCTGACAACGTCATGACTCAGGAATGGTGACCGGAGTTCAACTGTGCTCCGCATGGAGGCCCGGTCAAGCTGAGGCATGTGGTAGAACGGAAGCTCCTGGAACACGTCTGAGAGCTGGGAGTCGTAGTCATCTGCTCGGAATAGTTCGTCAGCTCCATCCCCGGTCAGAATAACCCTCTCCCTGACCTTCTCCATCAACCTGAACTGGGGGATCATGGAGCCCAAATCGATGGGGGTCTCATTATGGCGGAGGCACCTCTCCAGACAGTCATCGTCAGGGGTGGGGCCAAGAGAGGTAATGGGAACCCCTAAAAATTCGGACAATAGCATGCCAAATTTCGATTCATTATCCCCCGCTGTATAGAGATTAACCCCCGGGCCCATTCGATGGAGAATAGAGGCAATTATGGATGAATCCAGCCCTCCTGAAACCAAAGCCCCGATGGGGACTTTAGAATACATTGCCCGGCGCTTTACGGATCTCTCGACCAACCTCCGGAGGGCCCCGGCATACTCGGATTTGCCAAAATGGCTCCGCTCTCCGAGTCCCCAATTGAAGTAATTATTGCGTATGATCGTGGGCTTCACCGTCATGTTGTCGAAGGAGTAGACCGTGTTCGGCATGATGCGCTTAACGGTATTCCACGGAGTCCGGTCATCCCAGTTATAACCCCATTTGAACACTTCCGACTGGTAATACCGGTCGAAGTCCTTGAAGTTCGACACCAGCGGGGTTATCTCCGAGCAGATCTCTCCGAACTGGTTGTAGTATAGCTGTTTCTTACCGAGAGGGTCAGTGAAGGCAATCGTCTGGCCCTTCCGGTACCAGCATATCGCCCACATGCCATCCCAGCGATTGGCTTCGAGGAGGATTTCCTCCAAGCAGTTGGCCCCAAATAAGTCGCGGAGATACTCGACGTCGCTGGAATACCGCGTAGGATAACTGTAGATCTCCCCCACGTAAAGAAGCCACCCATTGTTTCCGGCTAACTCTATAGGCTGAGCCAGGCCATCGCCTTGTTCAGTCTGAATGGGCAAACGGACATGACTGAGGAACCACCCCCCTTCGGCAATCTGGGTGGATTCGATGCCCCTATGCTGTATCTGGTCAATGGCGTTAGCCCTTCTTGTTATACTTATTCCGCACATATCTTTTGTATTTTTTAATCCAGTCATCCATTAAACAAATGCCGAGGATCCCTATTGCTATGAGGATTGCCGTTACTATGACAACTACATCCTCACTTCCCATGTCTTTTTATGGCCTTCCGGATCTCATATACTGCGACCAGAAATGTAACGTATAATAAAGCCGCCAAAGGGGGCAGCATTAACCCAATCAACACCTTAACTCCTATGTCCGTCACTCTTCGAGTTTTTGAGTATCTGTTGTGCCTTTTTCTCGATCCAGTTGGTGTAGCACCGGCTCCCCATGTGGAGCCCAGTCAGGAGCTTCGAGCATCCCGGGCAGAACATGCAGTCGTCATACTGCTGATGAGCTTTAGCTCTTGCTTCGTCTATAGTCATAACTTAGTATATTGTCCATTTAGGTCATCGTTGTATGCATGAAGAGACCCAGCGAAGTAGTGCAGAGGGCCCTTCTTGAGAGAGGGGTAGGTGACTGCGATGATGTTGAACACGTAGTCCATCATAGCCTCTGTCAACCAGATGTCAATCGCGAAGTGCTTGAAAAAGTCATTGCTCCGGACATAATATATCACGTGGAGTCGATTGTCCCGGATGAGGAACTGATAACTGATGGAGCAAGGTACTCGGGTAAGAGCCCCGGCTGTTGCCCGGGTGTCCTCCGGCTCGAAGATCATGACCATCGCTCGTCTGGAGTGCGGGTCGTCCCGGAGAGTCCCGATGACATTATCCAATTGGTGGATCTCGGGGCCCTTGTGGAAGATGTGCAGACGCTCCGAATAGGTGTAGTCGAAGCGACCCCCCTGCCGAGTCTTGCTCACCAGCTTCTGCCACAAGTCCCGGCGGACTTCCCAGCTTTTACCAGGGTTGACTCCGTTTCGGTCAAGCCGGTCGGAGAGCTCTGCTCGGCAGTACTTTTCGATGAGCTCAGCCTCATCCTTGAACATGAAGTCGAGCATCTTGCGTTTGCCAAGATACGGCTTTGAGATGACAAAGCTCACTCCGATGAGTTCCTTGGTGAGCCGGTCGTCCCCGCTGAGTTCTTGGTTTTGGTAATGGTTGACCGGTACCGTGGCGCCGGAAACCTTGAGCTCCCGATCCATCTCTTGGATCATTTCGGAGCAGTCTTTAAATATTCTACCCATATCAGTATTTAATGTGAAACAGATTTGATTGTTAGTCATCGCTCAATAGTTTTTCTTTAAGTGATTTGTTTTCATCCTCCCATTTACTATTTAATCGGCGCCAGTACTCAGTCCCTTCTCTTGTAGTCGCCCATTTGAACGCGCCACTTAATTCTGCGTTCTTTACTGTTTTACATGTCTCTTTGTAATATTTTACGTCTCTGTGGTAATCCTTAAATGCTCTTTCGAAGTTTTCCCATGCGTTGTTGTCTTCCAGGAATTTAATGAACTTTTTCATAATTTTGTTGTTTTATAAGGTTAGACCCCGGGGAGGGACTCGAACCCTCCTGTACCACTCCGGGGTGCCAAGTGGAGTGACGGCTCCACTTGGCGAGGAGTTCTGACTTACTCCTCAGCCGGTGCGTTCCCCGGCTCATTTTGTTCTGCTTCGGGAGCTGCCCTCTTCCGGCCTCGCTTCGGCCTCTCGGTCTCTGGTGCCATCTCGCCGATCTCCAGCTCCTTCGAGTCGATGGCCTTTCCCCAGACGTGCCCGTCGTTGGCCCTGATGCGGTACTGGATGAAGTTGTTGCGGTGGTCGAGACGAACTCCAACGATGATGCCTTCGGTCTGTTCCTTGGTCTTCGTGCATATGAACTTGCAGTATCGACCGGTGTTGACTTTGGCATTCTCGAGGTTAGCCTTTGCCTCCTCGTCCGAGATCTCCTTCTTCAACGGGCGAGGTTCCTTGGGCTCCTTCGGGGTCTTGGTCTTGCGAGCCTTTTTCGGCTTCCCCTTGATGTCATTCTCGGCTTTATACTCTTCTGTTTCGGTGGCGTTGTAGACAGCGCCCTCCTCTGCCGGATGCTCCTGGAGTGCCCCCCTTGATGCGAGTATAGAGTTGATGACGTCGAGCTCGTCGCCCGTCTTGAGGCTTGCCAGCTTCTGGAGAACCTTCGTGCCGTAGCGCTTGTACTTTTCGATAAGCTTTTCCATAGTTGTTAAGTGCAAAAGTAAGGAAAAATATTAAAAAAATTTTCCGGGTGAAAAATTTAAGTTATTTCAATTCGACTGTAAAACGGAAGGAGAGTAGAGGCTAATCCTCTACTTCCTCGCCTTTGTAATTTACGAATTTAACATCTTGCTCGCCAAAGAATCGGAGGGCCCCGGGGTCTTTGGCTATCGTGTTCAGGATCTGGACGAGCTCCTGGTCGGAGTAATCTTTGCAGGAATTGACTGTGTCTACTGCCCAGTAGTTCGACTGTCTAACTGAGGTATAGCCCCCCTTCCCGACAGTTACTATAAAAGCGTTAGGGCGGTCGGATAACCTGTCCTCTTTGCTTCGGAATATGACCGAGACCTTTTTGTTGTTGGGGCAAGCAGCTTTTGCCAGACTTTCGATTCGATGCTTGTTTTCGTAGTTCATAGTGTTGTCCTTTTGTTTGTATCACAAATATAAGAATTCTTTTGCAAATATAAGAATTCTTTTGCAAATACTACGATGTTTTGCGAGATTTTTTCAGATATTTTTCCACCCTCGCTTTTACAGCTTCCATGAGGGCATCCTGTCCCCGGGTCTTCGCTTTCTGGGCTCTTATGACGTCCTGATCCACTGTCTTCGAGCATACCAGTTTATTGACTATCACGGCCTCTTTCTGTCCTTGCCGGTCAAGCCGAGCATTGAACTGTTGCTCCAGCTCGAGAGAATAAGTCTGCCCAAACCAGATGATGCGGTGTCCTCCGGCTTGGAGGTTGAGCCCGTGACCCCCCGAAGCCGGGTGCATCAAAAGAACCTGGATTCTGCCAGCATTCCAGTCGATGATGTCCTTCTCAGTTTTGAGTTCTCGGGGCTTATACTTAGCCAGAGCCTCCATGAGCCGGTCTCTGTCATGCTGGAAGGCCCAACCTATGAGGACTGACTGCCCCCCGGCATCCTCAATGAGTTCCTTCGTGGCCTCAATCTTCAACGTGTGCACCTCATGAGCCACTCGGTGTTCATCGTACACCGCTCCATTGGCAAACTGGAGGAGCTTAGTGGACAAAGCTGCTGCATTGACGGCCGGGATCTCCACTGAGTCCCCGAGCTGATCGATCATGCTGAGAACTTGTTCCTCCTCGAAAGAGTCATAAGCTTTTTGGATTTCCGGGGGCATCGGGATCTCGACTATGTTGTCGATGCGCTCGGGGAGGTTGAGGTAGTCCTCAGCTTTCATGCTCATGCAGATGTCCCCGATCTTAGAATATATCCGCTCCTGATTCTCTTTGGATATGTCGTACGAATACACGATGTGTCCGTTCCGTCGGCCAGGCTTAAAATAGTTGTCCCGGTAGCAGGATATGTACTTGCCCAAGCGCTCTCCTCGGTCTAAGAGGTACATTTGAGACCATAGGTCTATGAGACCGTTAGGTGCAGGGGTACCAGTCAAACCTACTACCCTGGAGAGTGAGGCCCGAACGTGCTTGAGAGCTTTAAACCGGATAGACTTCGGGTTCTTGAAGCTGCTGAGCTCGTCGATGACCACCATATCGAATGGTAGGCAGGATCCCCCGTAGAGCCCACATAGCCAAGCCACGTTGTCTCTCCCGATGGTGTATACGTCTGCCTTCCTGGCAAGAGCCTCCCGACGTTGACGTTCTGTCCCAATGATGCGGGAAACTTTGATGTGCCTCAAGTGATCCCACTTCTCGACCTCCTGAGTCCAGACTGATTCGGCTACTCTCTTGGGGGCTATGACTAATACTCGTCTGATCTCGACCTCTTTAAACATGAGCTCGTTAATGGCAGTCAGAGTAGACACTGTTTTGCCCAATCCCATATCCAGGAACAGAGCACAGTGCGTGTGGCTTATTATGTGGTCAACAGCTTGTAGCTGGTATTGATGAAGATCATTTTCGGTCATATTCCAATGCTAACATTTTACAACCCATGGTTGTGTCTATCACCTCGACTCGAAAGCCCAGTGCTTTCAGTTTCTGGTGCATTAATATTTGGATTTTTCTGGGCTTTTTGCCGAATGCTTTCAACTCAACAAAAACGACTTCGCCACCGGGGAACAGACAGAGTCGGTCGGGGAGGCCAGCATTGTGAATTGCGGGGAGTTTCAAACACCAGCCACCAACTCTCTCCACCTCAGTGACGAGTCGTTTCTCAATCGAGCTTTCGCACATAGTACCTTTGTTTTCCATATATGGGGAATCTTTTAGTAGACTTGCACGGCTCCCATTCTGGCATGCTCTTTAACAAGTCATTGATTTCTCTGGTCTTATACCTGTCCAGATCCTCTCTGTTCCGCCCAAGACATTCACACCATATCTCAGCAACACACACGTAGTCTCGGAGGGTGGTGCCTTTGGGGTTTAGTTCATCGGCCAGGAAGTCTCTCCTCTGGTAAATGTCCATCGAATCCCAGTTGTCGGGGAGCTGCCTGTCCAGGTACGCCTCGATAATGCCTTTCCGTTCGTCTGACTCGCTGTGCGAGCTTTGCTCGTGTTTGGCTATTTTCTCGGCTTCATGGCTCAAATAGAGCTTCTCCTTGGATTTGTACAGGACAACTGCCTCAGCCCATATCTGGTCTATCTCGTCGTCCAGTTCTATGAATACGTCTTTTTTGGCCTTGTTGGGCACCACGTCTACAGGCATGAAACGTCGGTTGCCAGTGGGATCCCTCAGGAATTCGCTGTCGTTTGTGGTGCCGAAGAAGACACATTGCCGGGGGTATACCTCCGAAGTTCTGGCATAGGCCGGTCTAAATGAGTCTTCGGCCTTGGATATGAAATGCTTCACTGACTCTACCTCCGCTTTGCGGAGACCGGAGAGCTCGGCTATTTCAATAAGCCATGCCCCCTGGATCTGCTCGAGAGCCTCTCTCCCCTGGACTGTCAGGAATGTGTCGCTAAACCAGGATTTTCCCAATTTTTTGATGAACGTACTTTTGCCGGATCCTTGGGGCCCTACGAGCATTAGCACGAGGTCGAATTTGACCCCCGGGTTCATAACTCTGGCGACTGCTCCAACCAGCATCTTGCGGATGGCTTCGCGGGAGTAGATGTTGTCATCGGCCCCCATGTAGTTAATGAGGAGTTCGTCTACCCGTTGGACTCCATCCCACTTGAGGGCGTTTAGGTAGTCCAGAATCGGGTGGAAGTGGTTGCGTTCAAATTCCAGAGCCATGGCATCGTCGATCTTTAGCGAGGACGTTATTCCATATACGCAACCCAAATAGTTCCGGACCCCGGAGTAGTCTACGTTCTTGACTGGCTCCGGCTTAACAACCCGACGCCACGGGAGATTCCCGAAAACATATCTCTTACTGTCAAAGTCGTTCTGTCTGAACAGTCTTTTGAATCGGGGGTCGTTTGCAAATATGAGATTGAGGTTGACATCCGACGACAGGTATGTTCCACGGGAGTCGACCTCCAACTCCTTCATCCACTCGACGCTCTCGGCCTCCGGGTCAACCTCTTCCTCGACGGCTTCCTCCTGAGTCCGATCATTCTCCAGATCGGCAAACTCGTACTTGGCACTGTTGATGCGGTCGTTGGCAATAGTCGCCTTGGTGGCTGGATCGTCGCATACGAACTCCTCCATTGCTGACACGCTTGGCAACTTCGACGAGGAGTCCTTAGCCTTGTCGTCAAGGTGACCGAATTTGTGTATGCGTACCAAGTCGAACGCATTGCAAAGTTTGCCCCCACACGGGTCAGTCCCGTGATGAGAATAAGCAAACTTGTCGTCATACACTATAAGACCAGCCGATGCACTGCCTTTTGTGTAAGTGTATCGGTCTTCCAATGCCGACTGGACATAAGTGTCGGAAAGGAAGGTCTCTATTGCTTCGGGGATGGAGTAAGTCCTGCAAAATGCTCCTACGAGTCCCTTCTTTGCTATCGGATCCTCCTGCTTCTTAACGGCTCTGTCTACAGCTTCGAAACGGGACGAAGCCGTGGGCCAAAGCGACGAGTCTTTCCAGTCGGCATAGGAGTTGAGAACCTCGTCAGCATCAATCCATGGGCCGTCTTGGGCCTCAAAATAGTAGTCCATGTCCTTCGGCGTAGAAGGCCAGAACATGAGTCGGTTGGTCTCGAAGGTCGAATTGTCAAAAATGTCTATTCCGATCATCCCGGCAATTTTTCGGCTTATGGCCACATACTCATCGGCCGTGACCTCTCTGCTCAGTGGCATTATTAGTCGGTACCGAGGAGCCACGTCTGTGTGTTTGTGAGTCCCATGCAGAACAGCTGCATTGTCAAACAGGAGAGTGAAGTCACCCCATAGGTCTTTGTGGGCAAAATCCAAGTCGAGGGTCACCAGCTGTCTGTGTACCACATTGGCCGGACTTCTTTTGCCCCCTCTCAGGTAGCCCCCGACATATCCGCCTACGTCTTTTATTTTGAGCTGATCCTCCTTGCTTGCCGAAACAAACTCCTTGAATGTCTCTGTGGTCTTATGCTCCTCCCTGAGTCGACCGACCAATTCAGACCATTTCAGTTTCTTGTTGCTCCATACTTTTGATCTTGCACTCATTCCGACTGCAATATCGAGTTCCCCGTCGTGTACCATTAGTCTTTTTTATAAAATTTAGTAACATATCCGTCTGCTTTGAGGGGCAATCCCATTGGCAAGCAGCTCAGCCAAGGGGGAGCCTCCCCCATAACTTTACACATAGTTTCCAGACAATCCCCGGCTCGATCTTCGTCTACCTCTGCAATGACTTCATCATGGACGTGCATTACTATTTTGAAGTCTTTCGCAATGCTTAGTCTGTACATTACTTCGGCGAGGAGATCCCGGGAGATTGCCTGGACTATGTTCTCCGTCAGTTTGCCCCCGTATGTCTCCACCTCAGTCCATCCCACTGACTGAATCATGCCATCGTAGACAATGCCAGTCTGCCCGAACCTGTTGGGTCTTACACGGGGATTTCGGTAGTATAATTTTCTCCCCGCGGGGAGAGCTATTGTCAAATTGGTTCCGTCATGTTCAAAGACAAGACAACTCACTCTCTTGGTCTTCCTGGTCTGTACGCACTCGATGGCCTTTTCGTTCACCTCAGCCCAAAACTCAACAATTTTAGGATTGGCTCTCCGCCAAAGAGATACGATGGAGTACATTTCCTTTTTGGATAGCTTCTTGTCTCTGTCCATCGCCTCCATTGCGTTGACCGATCCCTCATACCCGAGGGCCAATTCTGCCACCTTACCGCGCTGTCTGAGGTCTGATCCTTTCGTAACCTGTTCAATAGGAACCCCGAACATTAGCGATGCTGATGCCTCGTATATCTTACCATGAGTATTGAAGACGTCAAGTCGCCATTTCTCTTGGGCTACCCAAGACAGGACTCGGGCCTCAATAGCACTAAAGTCGGCTACTGCAAACGTTTTCCCCTCCGGGGCTATGAAGGCTGTTCGGATGAGCTCGGACAAAACATTCGGGATATTGCCGTAACACATTTCGATAAGGCCGTAGTCTCCTTTCTCTACCATGCTTCTGGCGAGGCCCAAGTCCTCCATGTGGTTCTGAGGGAGGTTCTGGAGCTGAATCATTCGGCCAGACCAACGTCCTGTTCTGTTGGCTCCGTAAAACTGGAATAATCCGCGGGCTCTCTGGTCTTTGGCAGCGCAGTTGAGCATTGCAATGTACTTCTTAGTCGAAGTCTTGGACAGTGCAAGCCGACCAGCGAGAACCTCCTTGACCAAGTCGGGAGCATCGGGGGTATTTTTCAAATATTCCAGGATCTCGGGTTTGCCAAGTGCTGGAAACTCGAGCCCGAAGTTAGTTTTGAGCCACTTCTTGAGCTGAGCTAAACTGTTAGGATTGTCCAGTCCGGTTAGCCCCTTCATCCGATTGGTCGTCTCCTCCGTGTACACCTCGTCAAAAGAGATGGCATTTCTGGCCATGTCGAGGTCTATTAGAATGCCCCGATCATTGATGCTCTGGTCTACGAGGTAGTTCCGACGTTCGAACTCCGGAAACGGGAATTGGCCCAGCTGTTCCACGATCTCACGTTCGGCAATCACGTCATATTCGGCATATGTCCTGAACTCGTTCCACTTGTCTGGGTCGTCGTCCGGCATGTTCCTTGCCCTCATCCCGTTGGCCTTAGTTGGCTTGCACGGGGAGCAGAAAAACCGGATTAAGGCTTTACCAGTCGACTTTTTCCCGTGCTCCCCAAGGGCTAACGCCTTGGAGAGTTCATCCAGAGACAAAGGCAGTGAGCAATAGGCTGCTTTGGTCATTGAGCAATACAGTTGGTCAATTGGGATAGGCAGTCCTATGCGATTAAATACGAGTCTCTCAAATACGGCGTTGTGTGCCCATTTCTCAATCTCTGGGTCAGTTAGAGCGGAGATGAAGTAATCGGGGAGCTCCTCTCCTTTGGCCAGATCAATCACCTGAACGGGAGAGGAGTCAAAGGCGAAAGACACGATAAGGAGTTGAAAGCCCTCCGATTCTATGTATTTATAGGCTCCCGTGGATTTAATGTCCTCAGGGCTATATGTTTCCGTGTCGAAATATAAGCGTTTAGGCATGTTGATTATTTTTAAATTTGTTGCTGGGCGGGGATTCGAACCCCTAATCCCAAGTAAGACCCAGCATACCAACCTACATAAGGTCGTCGTCCAACGGGTTCTGACCGAAGTCCTCCTCTGCCGAAGATCCCCCCGAGAGGCGTTCTCCGTCGGCCAACTTCTGGAGGTTGTTCAACCCGCAAGCAACGCCTTTGTTGCCATTGGTGTTGAAGGCGTAGAAGTTGATCGACGCCCGGCCATAGCACCCGGAGTAGAAGTCCTCTTTTTCGATGATCGGGTTGAGGTTGACGTCCACGATGCCAGGACGGTTGTCTGAGTTGGCATTGACGAACATGTGCCCAGCATACTCCGGATTGTCCGGTCTTTCGGTGTCCCCGTCACGGAGGGGGTTCTTCCACATCGGGGGAATCTTGCCGCCCAATTTGGCGATGCCTTCTTTGAGAGCCGTGGCGATGGCCTCCTTGACCCGAGACAGAGTTGCCGAGTCAGTCTTCGAGATGAGGATGGACACCGAGTATTTTGCTCGGTCGGAACCCTCCATTGCACGGGGTTCCCATACGTTGGCGTAACTGAACCGAACTTTGCCGGTTACTACTTTGGTTGTTGCACTCATAGTTGTGAAGTTTAGTTATTAGAAAAATCGAGTTTTGCTTGTTCAATTCCCATTGCCGGACGCTTGTCAGACTCGGGGACCAGAGTGGGTTTGCCTGGAGCTTTGATGACGAGGTCCCCGACCAGTGAATCGAAGTCCTTTTTGAGGAGCTTCTCGATTGCCGGGATTCCGGCCAGTTTGACAACTTGGAACTGGCCCGGGGTGTAGTCGCATGCGGTAAGAACTTCCTGAACTGCACTCTCGTCAGTCCATTTCCGCATTGACCTTCCTTCTACTACCTTATATCCCGGGATCTTCTCGCCCGATATGGCTTTGGAGAGTAGGTGCTCAGATACAGCATTTACCCATTCTTGGAGCATGGGGGCTTGCTCGAAAATCTGAGCGAGCTCCTCAGTGGTCAGGAGTTCGGGCTCTTTGAACTCGTGTTTGGCCAAGTCCAGATTGTGGTCTGCCATCTTGCGACACAGAGCTTTGACTTTACACCACCTGCACCAGTGCCCGACTTGGAGTTCCCCCTCCCCGGAGTAAGCGAGAGCTGCTTTGGGTTTCACTACCTCCTCACCCCATTTGTAGAGGTCTTCGGGGGTAATCTCCCATGACGAGATTCGATCCTGCCGGGGCTGGACGATAGTCAACTTTACCATGTTGATGTCGTAGACCATCTCAAATTTGGATAAGGCCCCAAGAGCATACAGCATCAGCTGAGCATTGTTCTCAGCGAAAACCGGCACTCCAGTGCCAAACTTGAGGTCAACGATTTCCATGACACTGTCAGCGATAATGCAAGCGTCTCCAGTGCCGAATCCCTGCTCGACCCAAGCCGAGAAATCCAGTCTCTCCTCCAGGAGAATTAGAGCGTCTTTGGTTTTCCGCAGAGCTTCCGTATATTGTTCCGTTACGTACTGGCAATAAGCCATTACGGGCTCATCCATGGCCTCAGCGTAGAGGTCGTTCCCCTTCAGCTTCCGGAGTTCAGCAGACGCAACGTCAGCAGGCGTTATGCGGAATCTCGCTCGGAGGTAACATTCTGCCATCTCGTGAGCCAGAGTACCCTCTTCGGCATACTTGGAAGGCTTACCGGTTTCCTCAACCTTTTCTTCCAGTCTGGCACTGGGGGTGCAGTTGATCCACCGGTCTGCCTTTGATGCCGAAAGCAGGGCGTGCTTACGAGATGAATGGTTCAGGGCTTCCATTACGCAAGGCTTTTGAGGAATCCATAGAACGAATCGTAGTTTCGGGAATCCAACCCCGTCACATTCTTCGCTCCCAGTTCAGTGAGTTTTGCCCGGATGGCTTCGCGGTTGTTGTCCACCTTACTTGCAAGGAGAGTCCGAATGTCCTGAATGGAGACAGCAGGGTCAGAACCCAAAGAGGAGTTCGCATCCATCGGCATGGGTTCAGGTTCCCCCATCTTCTTGGGAGCCGAAGCCGGAGCCGAAGCCGGAGCTGGCTTCTTCACGTCCTGTGCAGGAGCTGGTTTCTTGACGTCAGTCGTCTTGACTGTTACAGGATTTGATCCTATGGCCTGACAGATTTTGCGTACCATTTCGAGATCCTGAGTCTCTTCGAGGTTTGCCTCGAATTTAATTTCTACTTTCATGGGCTTGATGATTTTTGATTATGGCATTCAGAAGTTCAACGTACTGGCTGAGGGATATAGCCGGGTCATGAAGAATAATTTCATGAAACAGGGCCCCGAGATGGAACACCTTCGTCTCTCCAGTTCTGATCGATAACTCTGCTCTGTAGTTTCCGTTTGTCAGAATACATGTCTCACCCTCGAATTCAGAGCTCCACCCCCCTTTGTAGAGGCTGTCGGTTGATACCCCAAGCCAAGCTGCTAAACGGGAGACTTGCTCCGAGTTTAACAAGGCTTTTCCGTCGAGTACCCGTTGGAGGGCTACTCGGGGGAATTTGTTATCGGGGTACAGAAATTCTGCCACTTCTCGAGTTTTTAAACCCCTTTGCTCGATTAGTTCTCTGAGATTGATAGTCATTGTCTTATCTTTTTTGATTGTTTGTTCCACAAAGGTAATAAATCTTTTTCACATAAAAAAATTTTTTCAAGTTTTTTTTAAAAAAGGCTTGCTTTTTCTTTGTAACTCTGGTAAAATAGTCAAGCTGATTATTTTGATTCCATACTTCACTGTAGGA
>OGMT01001153.1_pt1 | contig 13777 bp, 13 predicted proteins | sample 1573271 | NCBI WGS metagenome assembly OGMT01 (sample SAMEA2582000, study PRJEB24529) | metagenome | biome: Human gut stool | place: China | collected 2011 | reverse complement strand
AAGCCCGTCAAAGCCGCGTCCGATAAAGCCGCCGTAATGTCCGGTTTTATAAATCGGGAAGCCCGGCGACCGGTAGCGTATGCCGTATTCCGGGGCCAGCTTCGCGGCCAGATCGCACACGCCCCAGCGGTCGCCGCCGTCGCGCAGATAGGAAAACCCCAGCGCCTGATAGTGACCCAGCGTCTGCCGGATCAGTGCCTCCCGCGGCGCCGCTTTATGCCGGGCGATGGCGTCCTTCCAGTTTACGCCGTCCAGCACCATATGAATGTGGCAGTCGACCATTTCCGTTACGTCCTTCCCGGTACGCAGTGCCGCTCGATGGCAAGCGCCGCGCCGTCCTCGTCGCAGGAGGCTGTTACTTCATCGGCAAGCGCCAGAATTTCCGGACACGCATTCGCCATGGCCACGCCGGTCCCGGCCATTTTGATCATGCTCCTGTCGTTCAGCCCATCGCCGATTGCCATCGTTGCCGCCATCGGCAGGCCGAGGTAGGCTGTCAGACTCGCAATGGCCTCGCCCTTGTTGGCGTGCGCGTCGTTGATCTCAATGTTGCAGGGCATGGACGTGCTGACACTCAGGCAGGGGAAACGCTCCGCAAGGTCGGTGAGCAGCCTGCCGCGCAGCGCATCGTCCGGTGTGAACAGCTGCAGCTTCTGGACGCTCCGGTTCTGCTCCCGCAGATACGCCTTGAGCTCGTCGACCGGCGTGCGCAGACTGCGCACCATGCGCAGCGAATGATCGATGGGGACAAATGCAGCGGCGTTTTCCTGCATGCTGCGCGTCATCCAGCCCCAGTTGTCCTGATAGCAGTCGTAGATCACGGGGAAGCCGTCGAGATACTCCAGGACCCGCAGCGCTGTTTCCAGCGGAATTTCCGCTCTGCTGACAGCCTTTTCCGCGCGGATGTCATAGACCTGCGCGCCGTTGATGGTGATGGCGTAGTGCAGAAACGGCAGCTTCTGAATGACCTCCGGCATACCGGTAAAGAAGCGGCCCGTGGTCGGCACGATCTCGACGCCTGCCTCTGCCGCGGCATAGAGCGCATCGCGGGTGCGCGGCGTCAGCTCCTTTTGGGAGTTCAGCAGTGTGCCGTCCAGATCGAGCGCCATTAATTTCACGGAATTCATTGGAAACGCACCTCGATTCCATGCTTTTCACCCCCATGATACCAGAAGCCCGGCAAAAATGCAAGAAGCGCGTGATTTCCGGCGAAGACTGTGATAGAATAGACGCAGAAATCCCTTGCAGGAGGAAATTTATGCTGATATCCGCAGAGCATCTTTCCATCAATTTCGGCAGCCGTCAGCTGCTGGACGATGTGGATTTTTATCTGAACGAGGGCGACAAGACCGGCGTGATCGGCATCAACGGCACCGGAAAGTCGACATTTTTGAAGGTTTTGGCCGGAAAGCTCCAGCCGGACGGCGGGACGATCGCCCGCAAGCCGAATTTGCAGGTCAGCGTGCTTGCACAGAATCCGGATATGCGAGATGAGCTGACCGTTCTGGAGCAGGTCTTTGCCAGCATGCCGCCGGAATTCCGGCAGCTGAACGAATACGAGGCCAAGCGTATGCTGACGCAGCTCGGTCTTGCGGACACCGACCGGCGGATCGGCACGCTTTCGGGCGGCGAACGCCGCAGCGCTCATCCACCCGGCGGACGTGCTGGTGCTCGACGAGCCGACGAACCATCTGGATACCGAAATGGTGCAGTGGCTGGAGGACTGGCTGAAAAAATTCCGGGGCGGGCTGGTCATGGTCACGCACGACCGGTATTTTTTGGAGCGCGTCGTGAACCACATCACGGAGCTTTCGCGCGGGAAGCTCTACCACTACGAGGCCAATTACTCCCGTTATCTTGAGCTGCGGGAGCAGCGCGCGCAGATGGCGGAGGCGTCCGAGCGCAAGCGGCAGTCCATCCTGCGTGTCGAGCGCGAATGGATCCTGCGCGGCTGTCAGGCCCGGAGCACGAAGAGCAAGGAGCGCATTCAGCGCTATGAGGAGCTGAAGGACCAGAAGGCCCCTGAGCGCGACAGCACAGTGCAGCTTTCGGCGGCATCGAGCCGCCTCGGCAAAAAGATCATCACACTGGAGCACATCTCCAAGGGCTATGACGGGCGGACGATCTTCCGTGATTTTTCCTACGGCCTTCTGCGCAGCGACCGCATCGGCATCGTGGGCCGAAACGGCGCGGGCAAATCGACGCTCCTGCGCGTGCTCGCGGGCGAGCTTCCGCCGGACAGCGGCACGGTCGAGCTGGGCGAGACGGTCAAGATCGGTCATTTTTCGCAGGAGGGCCGGGAGCTGGATCTGAACCAGCGCGTATACGACTTCATTTATAGCGTCGCCGCGCAGGTAAAAACGGACGAGGGCACATTCTCCGCCAAGACCATGCTGGAACGCTTCCTGTTCCCGCCTGATCTGCAGCAGACCACCATCGGTCGTCTGTCCGGCGGCGAGCGGCGGAGACTCTATCTGCTGTCCATCCTCATGGCGGCACCCAACGTGCTGCTGCTTGACGAGCCGACGAACGATCTGGACATTACGACGCTTTCCATTCTGGAAGACTATCTGCAGGGCTTCCCCGGCCCCATCATCGCCGTCTCGCACGACCGCTTTTTCCTTGATAAGCTGGCGGATACCATCTTCGAGGTGCGCCCGGAGGGCCGCGTCGACGTGTTTACCGGCAACTGGTCCGACTGGGCGCGCAAGCGGACGCCGCCGGAGGAAAAGAAGCCTGAAAAGCAGGAAAAGCCCGCCCCGGAACGTCCGCGCGAGAAGAAGCTGAAATTCTCCTACAACGAGCAGCGGGAATTTGACACCATCGACAGCGTGATCGCGGAGCTGGATGCGCAGCTGTCTGCGTGCCGGCAGGAGCAGGAGTCCTGCGGCAGCGACTATGTCCGCTTGCAGGCGCTCACGGCCGAGCAGGAGCGCCTGACGGCAGAGCTGGACGCGAAAACAGAGCGCTGGGTCTACCTGAACGACCTGAAGGAGCGCATTGACGCGCAATAGAAATATTGCACAAATTTTCCCTCAGGCCGTATACGGATCCGGGACAGAGTGCTATAATATAGACAGAAGGAAACGGAAAGCTTTGCGGTTCGGATGAAGAAGAGGAGGCTTCTCTATGAATCTGAAAACGATCAAGGTTCTGCTGTTCACGCTGCTCGCGCTGACGCTGGCCAGCTTTCTTATTGGCTGCGGCGTGTCCAAGCCGGTGTATTTTCTGTTTACGGCGCTGTTCGCCATCGGTTACGCAGCCGTCTGGCTGCTGTGCTGGCGCTGCCCCTTCTGCGGCGAACGCCTCGGCCGCAGCGACGGCGAGACCTGCCCGCACTGCGGCAAAAGCCTTCTCGCACCCCGCGGGCACCAGACCTGAGTGCGGAATATGATTGAACTGCTGCGATTCTTGTAGGGGCGGACGCCTCTGTCCGCCCGCAGAATGCAGCGTTTTCTCGGAAATCTTCGGCAAATCCGCAACATTTATCGGGCCGACAGAGTCGTCGGCCCCTACGCGGCGCGGTACGAATTTGCCGAAAGGTTTTCGGGCTTGCAGTTGCCTGCTGCAAACGCCTCATAATGAATCTGACAGACAAAACAGAACCGGCCTGCCGCGTGTGCGGCAGGCCGGTTCTGTTGGTGTAGAAAAGAAAGAAGAAAGAGAAGAGAGGAAAGAAAAGATTGGCTTGCTTACAAATATGAGTATACCGGCCAATCATGTCGGAACTGTGAACGAATCCGAAAGGATTTGTGAACTTTCTCCGCACTTCATTCCTAATTACTGTACATTTTTCGTCGCAACGATATCGACGCCCGTTCCGGCGACGTCGCCGATCTTCACGGGCGCGTGCGCCGTGACCTGACGGAGCGCCGCGACGATCTCGAAGATCTTGCCCTTCGGGATGTCCTGCGCCGTCTTGCAGCTGACGACGGCTGCGCCGGTCGCGCTGCCGGTCAGACGGACGGTGCTCGTGACGATGCGCGTCGGGTTCGTGACTTCCTTTCTCGCGTAATCATGACCGCGCTTGCAGGTGTACCCGGCAACATCTTTGATCTCGCCGTTTTCCAGCGTGACGGTGATCGAACAGCCGAGCGGGCAGCCGATGCAGGTCAGTTCTCGTTTTTCCATCGTTATGCCTCCTCCACTGTGATATGAATGCGCGTCAGACCGGGATGTGCGTCCAGCATATCCTTCGTGAGCTTCAGCTCCTCCATCTCACCGGGGGCCATGACGGGCCGCCTGCGCGTGAGCACCGCGTCGCCGTCCAGCAGCAGCTTTACTACGCGCTTTTTCATCACGCCGCCAACGCGGAAGCGGAGCACCAGATCGTCCGCGACCAGCTTCGGGTCGATGCTCGCCGGGACGGTGTAGCGGATGCCGCCCTCAAACGTGACGGGGATCTCATGGCGCTCTGTGGTTTCGCCCTGCGCAAGATAGCGCACGGCGGCGCGGCCTGCCGCCGCAGCCTCCTCAGAAACGTAGTCGACCAGATCGTGCACGTGCAGCACGTTGCCGGCGGCGAAAACGCCAGGAATGCTCGTCTGCAGGCTCTCGTCGACGACGGGGCCGTTCGTGACCGGGGAAATATCCACGCCCATGCCGCGCGAAAGCTCGTTTTCCGGGATCAGACCGCAGGACAGCAGCAGCGTGTCGCAGTCATAGTGAATCTCCGTGCCGGGAATGGGCTTGCGGTCGGGGCCGACCTCCGCGATCGTGATGCCGGAAACACGCTCCTTGCCCTCAATGTTCACAACGGTGTGGCTAAGCTTGAGCGGAATGTCGAAATCGTTCAGGCACTGGACGATATTACGCTTCAGACCGCCAGAGTAGGGCAGAAGTTCTGCTACAACCAGCACCTTCGCGCCCTCAAGGGTCATGCGCCGCGCCATAATAAGGCCAATGTCGCCGCTGCCGAGAATGACGACTCTGCGGCCCGGCATGAATCCCTCCATGTTGACGAGCCGCTGCGCCGTACCGGCGGAATAAATGCCCGCCGGGCGGTAGCCGGGGATGTTCAGCGCGCCGCGGCTTCTTTCCCGGCAGCCCATGGTCAGGATGATCGCGCGTGCGTCGATCTCGATCAGTCCTTCCTCGCGGTTGACCGCCGTAATATGCTTATCTGCGCTGATGGACAGTACCATCGTGTTGAGTTTATATTCGATCTTGCGTTCAAGCGCCTGCGTGATGTAACGCGCAGCGTATTCCGGGCCGGTCAGCTCTTCGCCGAAGGTGTGCAGGCCGAAGCCGTTGTGGATGCACTGGTTCAGAATGCCGCCCAGCTGCACGTCGCGCTCAAGGATCAGGATGCTCTGGCAGCCTGCGTCATATGCCGCGATAGCCGCCGACAGACCGGCGGGGCCGCCGCCGATGACGACAATGTCATATTTCATTTGTCCTGCACCTCCTCAAGCTTGTCCTTGTTTGTGCCGACGATCAGCCGGGACGCGCCGCCGCATTTGGTGATCTCACTCTGATCAACGTGCAGCTCACGCGCCAGAATTTCCATCACGCGCGGGCTGCAGAAGCCCGCCTGGCAGCGGCCCATGCCCGCACGGGTGCGGCGCTTGACGCCGTCGAGGCTCTTCGCACCGAGGGGGCGGTGGATGGCGTCGAGGATTTCACCCTCCGTGACCTGCTCGCAGCGGCAGATGATCTGGCCGTAGGCGGGCTTTTCGTGGATGAGCTTCTGATAGTCCTCTTTGGAGAGCGTCTTCGGGTCGAGCACGCCCCTGCGCGTGGCGATGAAGTGCTCCTTTTCCCGCAGGCCCATCAGATCGCGCATCAGCTCCGACACATGCAGGCCGATGGCGGGGGAGGAGGTCAGGCCGGGCGATTCGATGCCCGCGCAGTCGATGAACTGCTGCGCGCCCTCGGCCTCGCCGATGACGAATTCATGATGATCCTCATGCGCGCGCAGACCCGCGAAGCTCGTGATGGTCTGGCGGATAGGCAGGTTTTCAACGGTCGCGCCCGCCTTTTCGATGAGGTCGTTCAGACCCTCGGCGGTGGTGTTCGTGCCCTCGCGGTCTTCAATGTCGATCGCCGTCGGGCCGACGATGGTGTTGCCGTGGACAGTCGGGCTGACCAGAACGCCCTTGCCGAGCTTGCCGGGCAGCTGGAAGATGGTGTGTGAAACGAAATCGCCGGTGCTCTTGTCCAGCAGGCAGTAATCGCCGCGGCGCGGTGTGATGTGCAGCTTGCGGGTCGAGACCATGTTGTGCAGCACGTCCGAATAGACGCCTGCGGCGTTGATGACATAGCGCGTTTCAAACTCGCCGTGGTTGGTGTGGATGGTCCAATAGCCGTCGTTCCATGTAAAGCCGGTGACTTCAGTATTGAACTGGAATTCCACGCCGTTGTCAAAGGCGTTTTCTGCCAGTGCTATGGTCAGATTGAACGGGCAGACAATGCCGCCGGTCGGCGCCCAGAGCGCGGCGACGGCTTTTTTCGACACGTTCGGCTCCAGCTCGTGCAGACGCTTCGCGTCTACGATCTCCAGCTCCTTTACGCCGTTTTTTACGCCGTTTTCATACAGCGCGCGCAGCTTCGGCAGGTCCTCCTCGGACATACACACAACAAGCGAGCCGTTCATTTTGAACGCAAAATCAAGATCCTTCGCAAGCTGCGGCATCATGAGATTGCCTTCGAGATTCATTTTTGCCATCAGGCTTCCGTGCGCGGCGTCGAACCCTGCGTGGACAATGGCGCTGTTGGCCTTGGAGGTGCCGCAGCACACATCCTCTGCCTTTTCCAGCACCAGCATCCGTCCCTCATAGCGGGACAGGTACCGCGCGACCGCGCAGCCGGTAACGCCTGCGCCGATAATGATGATGTCGTACAAAAAGATTCCTCCTTCATCTGCCAAAGAAAGTCGGGCAGCCCAAATAAGCCTTCCGGTGGGAGGGTTGGACTGCCCGACACATTCACTTAGAGCAGAGTATATTCAGATGCGTGGGCAGTACTTACGCAGCAGCCCAGGGGATGACGTTGTACAGCAGGACAGCGACAATACCGCCGATGATGGGCCCAAAGATGGGGACGATCAGGCCGTATTTGAAGTTGCTGGAGCCCTTGCCCTTGATGGGGAGAATGGCGTGCGCGATACGCGGGCCGAGGTCACGTGCCGGGTTCAGCGCATAGCCGGTCAGACCGCCAAGGGACATACCGATCGAGACGATGATGCCGAAGACCAGCAGCTTGCCGACGCCGGCAGCCAGCTGCGGGACCTGGTTCAGACCGCAGATCGCGAAAACCAGAACGAAGGTCGCGATGGCTTCCTGCACGATGTTGCGGCCGGTGTTGGGGATGGACGGGCCGGTGGAGAACACGCCAAGCTTGGTGCCGGGGTCTTCCGTCGCGTCAAAGTGATCTTTGAAGAGGATGTAGACCAGAACGCCGCCGACGATACCGCCGAGGATCTGCGCGATGACATAGCCGGGAACCAGCGCCCAGTCGAACATGCCGCCGACAGCCAGCGCGATGGTCAGCGCGGGGTTGAAACTCGCGCCGGAGGCTTCGCCGAAGATGAACGCGGGGATCATGACCGCAAGGCCCCATGCAATGGTGATCTGGATAGAGCCTGCGCCCTTCATGCCGGACTTGTTGAGGGTCACGTTTGCAACGACGCCGTCGCCGAGCAGGATCAGCATCATTGTGCCAAGGAACTCACATAAGTACTTTAAGAACATGAATACTCCTCCCTGTCATACATCAATATTTGGTTGTTTTCCGCTTCTTCTCCTGAAAAAGCTTTTTTATTCGTCCTTCGCCCAGCCGTAGGAGCACTTGACAGCTTTGCTCCAGCCCTTCACCTTGGCTGCGCGCTCTTCTGCGGTGATCTCCGGATGGAATACACGGTCAATGGCGCGGTTGCGGACGACGTCCTCCTTGCTGGCCCAGTAGCCGACGGCAAGACCAGCCAGATACGCAGCGCCCATCGCGGTCGTCTCGACACAGGTCGGACGCTGGACCGGAGCGCCGGAAATATCGGACTGCATCTGCATCAGCAGGTTGTTGGCAGACGCGCCGCCGTCAACGTTCAGCGCGGCCAGCTTGATGCCGGAATCGGCCTGCATGGCGACAAGGATGTCGTTGACCTGATAGGCGAGGGATTCCATTGTTGCACGGATGATGTGGTTCTTGTTGACGCCGCGGGTGATGCCGACGATGGTGCCGCGTGCGTATTGATCCCAGTGCGGCGCGCCGAGGCCGGTGAACGCCGGGACGACATAGCAGCCGTTGGTGTCCTTGACCTTGCCGGCATAGTATTCGGAGTCAGGCGCGGATTCGATGATCTTCAGCTCGTCGCGCAGCCACTGGATCGCGGCGCCCGCAACGAAGACGGAGCCTTCGAGCGCGTATTCGACCTTGCCGTTCAGGCCCCACGCGATGGTGGTGACGAGGCCGTTCTTGGAGAAGACGGGCTTTTCACCGGTGTTCATCAGCAGGAACGCGCCGGTGCCGTAGGTGTTCTTGGCTTCGCCGGGATGATAGCAGGCCTGGCCGAACAGAGCCGACTGCTGGTCGCCCGCAGCGCCTGCGATCTTGATCGGGCCGCCGAGCAGCGCCGGATCCGTCTCGCCGTAGATGCAGCTGGACGGCATCGGGGTCGGGAGCATACATCTGGGGATGTTCAGCTCCTTCAGGATCTCATCGTCCCACTGCAGTGTGTTGATGTTGAAGAGCATCGTGCGGGAGGCGTTGGAGTAGTCGGTGACATGGACCTTGCCGCCCGTCAGCTTCCAGATGAGCCACGTTTCGACTGTGCCGAACAGCAGCTCGCCGCGCTCTGCGCGCTCGCGTGCGCCGGGGACGTTTTCAAGCAGCCAGTGTACCTTCGTGCCGGAGAAATAGGCGTCGATGACGAGGCCGGTCTTGGCCCGGAAGCTGTCCGTCAGGCCCTTGGCCTTCAGGCTGTCGCAGTATTCGCTCGTGCGGCGGCACTGCCAGACGATAGCGTGGTGGATGGGCTCGCCTGTGACCTTATCCCAGACGATGGCGGTTTCGCGCTGGTTGGTGATGCCGATGGCCGCGATGTCGGCGGCAGTTGCGCCGATCTTCTGCATGGCCTCGACGGCTACGCCAAGCTGCGTAGCCCAGATCTCATTTGCGTCGTGCTCGACCCAGCCGGGCTTCGGAAAGTATTGGGGGAATTCGCGCTGCGAGACGCTGCACATTTCGCCGCTCTCATTGAAGAGAATGCAGCGATTGGAAGTTGTGCCAGCGTCCAGGGCCATGATGTATTTTGCCATGAATACGTCCTCCTTATCTTTCTTGCAGATTAAAATGAATCACTCTATGGTGGTATCTTCTAACTGTCAGTATACAGGAAACCTGTGCCGCTGTCATTAGACAAGCTTGGAATAATGTCAAAATCAACAAAAAATAAAATTTTATCGATTGGTTTATAGCGTATATGCACACAACATTCTATGCGCAAAGCCAGAGAATAGAAGGGCTTCAAAAATAAAGAATCAAATCTGCTGCACGGTCAGGAACAGCGCCTGAAGCTGGTGCATAAACGCTTCCACGTCGAGCGGCGTCCGCCGGGCGACGAGACTGTCGACGGTGCAGAACGCGGCCTGACAGAGCATATCCAACGCGAGGGAGTGCGTCGCGCTGTCTACCGCGTCCGGATCCGGCAAGAGCCGGGCAAGCTGCGGACGAATGATTCTTTCTGTAATCCGATACATCGTATCCTGACCAAGTGCCTGCGAGATTTTGCGCATCAGCTGTTGCTTTTCCCGCAGGAGTGTCAGCGCCTGCAAACACCATTCGCCGGGGGCCTGTGCGCCGTCATACTGCAGCGGGGCGCACAGCTGCGTCTCCACGATCCATTCCAGCACGCTGTAGATATCCTGATAGTGATAATAGAAGCTCTGCCGCTTCATCTGCGCCTGCTCCATCACGCGCTGCACCGTGATCTTGCAGACCGGCCTTGTCTGCAGCATCTGTTCAACAGCCTCGGCGATCCTGCCCTTTGTATCGGTGCACATATGCGGTTCCTCCTCACATCTGCCATACGGCGGGGGCCGTACTGGAAATGGCGAGCGCGCCCGCCTCGAGCGCCTGCATGACCTCTTTCTTTTCCGTGATGAGTCCGCCCGTCAGGATCGGCAGCCCCGTCAGCTGCCGCACCTTGCGCAGCATCGACGGCATCAGCCCGGGCAGGATGTCGATGGCGTCCGGCTTGAGATTCTTCGCGCTCAGCGCCGAATCGAGCGCCATGGAATCGATCAGAAAGACCCGCAGGATCGCGATCATATTCAGTTCCTCTGCCCGCTGGATCATGTTCGCGCGGGTGGAGATCACGCCGTCCGCCTGCGTGCTGCGGCGGAGAAAATCGACGGAGATCTCCTTCGCAGCCAGACCGCTGATCAAATCGGCGTGGACGATGGCGATCTTTCCGGCGTCCTTGATCTGCCGGACGATCTCAGAGATATTGCAGATATCGCCGTAAAGCACGAATACGGTCTGGATATCGGTGCGCAGGCACTGCGCCAGCCCCTCGTCGTCGCGCACAGCGGCGATAATGGGGTTGCGCTGCAGGGCTTCATAAAGTCGTTGTTCCAAATTTCATTCCGCCTCCCTCCATATTCTGGCTTTTTCCAGATGCAAAAAAAGCACAGCAAACACGCGGCACGATTTGTCCGCTTGTCCCCATGCTCAATACTCCGGGCGTTTTTTTGATTGTTAGTGTCCTCTTACATTTGACAGTATAGCACAACTGTCAAAAGAAATCAAGAAAAAGTACACACGTTTGTTAAAACTGTCAGTTTCCACAAAAAATTCCCCCGCAGACTATTCATCCTGCGGGGGATTGGCCTGTACAATGAGGACTTGTGAATTTGTGCAGCATCCTGAAGAAGGGAAAGGCTGCAAGTGAAATTGTAAAATCTGTTCTGAAACATGGATTCCGGCGGCGGACAGCGCGGATTTTTTGCGGGACTGGATTTACCGGCGGATTTCTGGTAATATGAATGCAGACGGCGGGCGCAGGCGCGGCTGCCGCGCAGAGGATAAAAACGCAACGCGGGCCTTCACCCGCCAGAGCTGGTAGGTAGCCCAGCCATCTGCACTTCGGCGCAGGTAAGTAACCCTCCCCTCCGGGTCGTCCGTTCCTGTGTACCATACAATCAGGAGGGTTTCGTGATGGACAGTGATCTGACAAGGCTGACGGTATTTTTTGAGGCGCCGTTCTGGGTCGGGGTGTTCGAGCGGTTCGAGGGCGGGACGCTCTCGGTCTGCAAGATCACCTTCGGCGCAGAACCGAAGGACTATGACGTGCTTTCGTATGTGCTGAAAAATTACGCGCGGCTCCGATTCAGTCCGGCTGTCGCAGCGGCTGTCAGGCAGGATGCGGCAAATCCGAAGCGTATACAGCGGGAGATCCGAAGGGCTTCCTCCGGTTGCGGCGTGGGGACAAAGGCGCAGCAGGCATTGCAGCTGCAGCGGGAGGAGCAGAAGCTGGAACGGAAAACGCGCACCCGCGAACAGCGGGACGCGGAAAAGCAGCTGAAATTTGACCGCAGACAGCAGAAGCGAAAGGAAAAGCACCGGGGACGGTAACGGTACGCCCCCTCTATGTCCGACGGCGATTGCGCCGCTGCTCATGGAGGGGGCGTATTGCGCGGCGGCAAGTTGTGAAGAAATCCTGAATTATTTACAAAAGTGTTGCAATTCCGAAAAGATACGGTAAACTGGAAGCAGAAAACAAACACTGCGGCACTCGGCTGCGGAAAGAGGTGTCACGATATGAAACGGGTTTGGAAACGGATCTCCGCGCTGCTGGTGGTATGCGCGGTGCTGGCTGCGCTGGCTCCGGCTGCGCTGGCGGATGGCGGCGCGGATACATACAGGATCGCCGTCAGCGCTGTCCCCGCCGTTGTAACGGCGGGCGGCTCCGCGACGGTTTCCGCCACGGTCTACAGCCGGAGCGAGACGGACGGCGAATGGAGCGAATATCTTGGCGGCGGGGCCGTCATCACGTGGCAGGCGTACCGCGAGGGAGTTGCCGCGTTCCGGGGCGAGGACGCGGACAAGCCCGTCACGACGGCGCTGAACGCAGGCTCTTCCTCGTCGAGCCTTGAGCTGCTGACCAAAGCGGGCGGCGTGACCGGCTCTGCCGTGCAGCTGCCGCTGAGCGTCAGCGTGACGGTCGGGGGGAAAACATATTCCGCCTCCGGTGCGTTTATCACGATCACGCCGGCCGCGGCTTCCGTGCCGGGCCTCAGCGTGGAGTACGCAGCCGACTTCGGCGGCAGCGTCCGCTTTTCCGAGGCTGATTTCAGCAAGGCATTTTCCGGTCGGGGCAAGCCCGGCGAAACGCTGGACTACGTGCTGTTTGCGGTGTCCCGCGCGACGGCTGAGACGGGCGGCAGGAGCTACGACCTGAGCGCCTCCGGCAGCGCGTCCATGTTCGGCGCGCTTTATACGGCTGCGGAGGACGGACAGGCGCTGGCCGATACGGACGCGTGCTATTATCAGGCGAGCTTTTCCCAGCTCGATCTCGACACGGCGGCGTATCTGACCGGCTCGTACCGCACACGGTATACCGTCTGCATCCCCTTTACCGCCGTCAGCACCGCCGGAACGCGCTGCGAGGGCAGCGCCGTCGTCACCGTCTCCGGAGACAGCACCGTCACGGCATCCGGTGCGTTCTTGAAGACGCTGGACGCCGCCGATCATATCGCGCAGCAATATCCGGATGCGGTCTGCGTCAGCTTCCAGCAGCCGGAGACGAGCGCGGGACGGCTGCTGAAGGACTTCCGCAGCGTGGCGGGCAGCGCGTATACCGCCGTCCGCTATCCGGAGGACCGGTTCTATCTGACGGACGACGGGAAATCGGAGCCGCTTCTGGACGCGCTCTACTTCCTCCCGGCAGCAGACTGCGCCTCGCAGCTGAAGCTCGTCTATACCGCCTATGACAGCGGCGGCACGCAGCTCGGCACGGGTGAGCTGACCGTCCGCGTCACGTCGAAGCAGTCCTCCGCCGTCTTCTCGGATGTGAACGCCGGGACGTGCGCATGGGCGGCGGACGCCGTTGATTTCATGAACGGCTACGGGCTGATTCAGGGCGCAGACGCGTCGACCTTCAACTGGCGCGGCAGCATGACGCGCGGCGATCTGATTTTGATTCTGTACCGGAGTGCCGGTTCTCCCGCCGTTTCCGGAGGAAGCCTCCCGTTCACGGACGTTTCGGAATCGGATTACGCCTATGACGCGGTCGTCTGGGCCTGGAAAAACGGCGTTGCGGGCGGCGTGAGCGAGACGGAATTCTGCATGAAGCAGGCCGTCACGCGCGAGCAGCTGGCTTCCATTCTCTACCGGCTTTCCGGAAAACCCGCCGTGTCCGCAAGCCTGCGCAGCTATACGGACGCCTCCGATGTCAGCACCTACGCTGTCGATGCGATGCGCTGGGCTGTCGGCTGCGGCTATCTCAAGGGAAGCGGCGCGAAGCTGAACCCCCAGACCGGCGCGAACCGTGCCGAGGTCGCCGTCCTGCTGCACCGATACCTGACAAAATAACAGGATGCCCCGGAGGCGGCACAGCAGCCGATGCTGCACACATATTTCAGAAAACAGCCCTGCTTGACACTGCAAAGGTGCCAAGCAGGGCTGTTTTTTAACAAAATGTCTTATTGCAGATCGAATTTCAGAATTACAGATGCAGCACGCGGTCGCGGATCTCCTGGGTGCGGCCCTGGTTCCAGAACTGGGTGCCGATGTAGCCGCTGGTGCGGCGGGCGACGTTCATCTTGGACTGGTCGGTGTT
>OGMT01001144.1_pt1 | contig 13853 bp, 16 predicted proteins | sample 1573271 | NCBI WGS metagenome assembly OGMT01 (sample SAMEA2582000, study PRJEB24529) | metagenome | biome: Human gut stool | place: China | collected 2011 | reverse complement strand
AGAAGCTACTCTATGAGGACGCAGTGCATCACAACGCTGTGTTCATTGGCACAGATGAAGGAAACTGCCCACGTCACGCCCATCTGCGCAGCACGAACAGTTTCGGCAAAGCCTTTCGTCTGAACGTCGAGTCAAGCGATCCGCGCTACAGCTTTCATCATACCGGCACGGACGGGAGCCTTTATGTGTTTGAAGCGCCTATTGATATGCTCTCGTACATTTCCATGAACCCGCGCCAGTGGCAGGAGCATAGCTACATCGCCTGCTGCGGCACATCCCCGATCCCAGTCTTGCAAATGCTGAAATCGGAGACGCAGATCGTCTATCTGTGTCTCGACAATGACAAAGCTGGTCATGCTGCAAGTGAACGGATGGCAGAGCTTCTGCGCGAACGCGACGTTATGACGGAACGACTTGTACCGGAACTGAAAGACTGGAACGACGATCTGCTCCACGCTCAGAAGGAGGAACTTGCGCCATGCCTGAGTCTGTAACGCCGTTGATCGCGGTCGGTGTGGTGATCGTTCTGTTCATCGTCCTGCTGTCCGCTCTCACGAACAATTGCTCGCTCAACGGCATCAAGTCCAAAACCGTGGGCGACGGTCAGCACGGAACTGCGCGATGGGCGACCACACAGGAGGTCAAAAAGACATTTGCAAACGTGCCGTTTGATGTTGCTTCATGGCGCGCAGGAAAGAATTTGCCGGAGGTGCAGGGACTGATTCTCGGCAGCACGCAGCGCGGCAAGCAGCTCGATGCGCTTGTCGACCGCGACGATGTGCATTGCCTGATGATCGGTGCGTCCGGTGTCGGTAAAACTGCCTTTTTTCTGTATCCCAATTTGGAATTTGCCTGCGCCAGCGGCATGAGCTATCTGGCGCTTGATACGAAGGGGGATTTGGCAAGAAATTACTGTACGATTGCGAAAAAGTACTATGGCTACAACGTTTCTGTGATCGATCTTCGCAACCCGACACGCTCAGACGGGAGCAATCTGCTGACGCTCATCAACCGATACATGGACATCGCGCGGGAGCATCCGGACAACCTTGCGGCGCGGGCGAAGGCGGAAAAATACGCGAAGATCCTCGCCAAAACCATCGTCAATCCGGGCGGCGATGAGCAGGACCGCGGACAGAATGCGTTCTTCTATGATGCAGCCGAAGGACTTCTCACGGCGGTCATTCTTCTGCTTGCCGAGTACGTTCCACTCGACAGCGCAGGACATGAAAAACGTCACATCGTGTCCGTGTTCAAGCTGGTGCAGGAGCTTCTCGCACCCAGCGGTCAGAACAAGAAAACCGGCTTTCAGGTTTTAATGGACAATCTTCCTTCGACGCATAAAGCCAGATGGTTCGCGGGCGCGGCGCTTAACACCTCCGAACAGGGCATGGCGTCCGTCATGTCCACGGTGCTGTCCAGACTGAACGCATTCCTCGATTCTGAGCTGGAGCAGGTGCTTTGCTTCGACAGCGCCATCGACGCGGAACACTTCGCCGCTGAGAAATCCGCAATCTTTCTTGTGCTGCCGGAGGAAGATTCAACCAAAAACTTTATGGCGGGTCTGATGATCCAAAACCTCTCGCGGGAGCTGTTTTCCGTTGCAGATGAACACGGCGGCAAGCTGCAAAACCGCGTTGTCTTCTACTGCGACGAGCTTGGCACAATGCCGCCCTTTGACATCCTGCCGCTGTTTTCTGCCGGTCGAAGTCGTAAGCTGACGCTCGTGCCAATCATCCAAAGCCTCGCGCAGTTAGAGAAGAATTACGGCAAAGAAGGTGCGGAAATTATCGGTGACAACTGCCAGGATACGATCTTCGGCGGCTTCGCGCCGAACAGCCAGACGGCAGAAACGCTGTCTAAAGCCCTCGGCAGCCGGACGGTTTTGACTGGTTCCGTCAGCAAGGGCAAAGACAATACGAGTCAGAGCTTACAGATGGCGGAACGTGCATTGCTCTCTCCGGATGAACTGAAAAATTTGCCCAAGGGAAACTTCATCGTAATGAAAACTGGCTCGCACCCGATGCGCACGAAGCTGCAATTATATTTCAAATGGGGCATCAAGTTTGAAGAACCATATCAAACGCCAGAGCGCGCCCAGCGCGAGGTTTACTATGCAGGAAAGGAGGAATTGCTGATGAATATCAAGAAAAGCCTGTATTCCCAGCCAAGGCCGGTCTCAATACCGAAAGCGGATGACTATATGAGCAGCTATGCCGAGAAATGAGCTTCTTCGGTGAAATTTACGCCGATCCTGATTTGCCGCACCGGGCGCGGACAGTCTATATGTACCTCCGTGACCGTGCAGGCGGCGGGAGCTGCTGGCCGGGCGTGAAAACCATAGCCCGCGACCTGCACCTCTCACCGCGCACAGTGCAAAGGGCGCTGAACGACCTGGAACACGCCGGATACATCCAGCGCCAGCGCCGCCAGCGTGAAAACGGAAGCTGCACATCAAACTTATACATTATAAATTTGGACAGCGGCAAATAGGAACGCGGACGCTCCCCACCAAGGGGAACGTCCGCGCGTTTGCTGTCACCAGCGCTGCGACACCACGGCGCAGCTTGAAGGACCAACTCTAGCTGAGAACCAACACAGAAAAGAGAAATCTGAAATTCAGGAAGGAAGAATCTCTATGCGAAAGATCAAATTTATATCCATCCTGCTGGTGCTGTCGATGCTGCTGACGGTACCGGCTTTTGCTTTTTCCACAGGCTTTACGGACGTGTCGGAGAAAGCAACTTACGCGGAAGCCGTTTCATATCTTGCCGACGCTGGCATTCTGAGAGGGATGGCATCCGGCAGATTCGCACCGAACGAGAAGATCACGGTCAGCCAGTGGGCGACGATGCTCTGCCGCGCGTTTGACACCGAGCCGGAAGGCGTTTCATGGCAGGAAGTGGGGGCGAATGCTGTCCAGATTGCCGTCCACAGCAGCTGGTTAGACCCGACTGCGGTTGGGGACGAAAACGGCTTTATCTGCCGCGGTGAACTCTATCGGACTGTATTCGCGGCAGCCGGAATCCCGCTCTATGACACGACGCTCTACAGTCTTGACTGGCTTTCTCCCGGTGAAAACGCCCTGCGCGTCGGCAAGAAGCTTGGGCTTTGTGCTGAGAACAAGACTGCAGCGGAACTCGTCACACGCGCTGAAGCCGCACAGCTTCTTCATGCCGTCCTGACGCAGAACCTGACCGTCACGCCGCCCGATACACCGGTCACAGTGGAAAATCTGATACAGTGGAATGTGAACGCATTCCTGCTGGAACTCTGCAAGGTTCCACAGCCAATCCTCGACGCTTTCAACGAAAACGGCTGGACGTTCGTGATCGGCACGGAGTACCTCACAGCTCTCAGCCGCAAGCTCGGCGTGAATTGCATCGGCGCGGCGGCATACACAGAGAAGCGGATTTACGTTTTCGAGGCCAGCGCGATTCTGCACGAATTCGGACACTTTCTTGATTGTACAATGGGTTTCCCGCAGGAGCATAATGGGACTCGTCAAAGCAAGACTCTATAAGACACAAAAACTACACTTAACTGTTTGGCCGTTATTGATATGTTGGCCAGCGACCAAGAGAAGACTGCTGCCGTTATGCATCGGCGTAAGCATATAGCAATTGTACTATGTGTATTTCTTATATGTTTCTATGTATTCACGGAACAGCTGTTCTGAAGATGGCATTGTATTTTCCAGCGGCCATTCTTCATCCTGTTCAGGTGAAAGGAAGTAGCTTGCCAAATCTGTCAAAGGCCCACAGAACTCTTTTGCCCACACGTTGGTTCCAGCACCATTCGGCACCAGTTCAAAGGACACGCAATGCAGCATATCATCAGATACTTCCAACACTGCTTTTGCTGGTGCCTGCATAGCGCCGCTGTCCGTATAATGTTCCGTACCATCGCAGCCATAATAAAAATGATAGCACACGTGGCACACAATAACGGTTTTTTCGGCTTCTTCGTATGTGCCATAGACCCCAATTTCCGGGATGCAAATGTCCGCATTCGGTGTTCGATTCCGTGCGGCAACAGCGGCATCAAATAGCACCGCGTCCCGTTCTGATAAATCAAATTGCTCAGAGCAAGGATTTGGGAATATCAGAGCGGACGCATCTTCACTCTGAGCGGATTCCGTGGTTGCTTCGGAGGATTTTTCAGATGAGGATTTCGTCGCTGTTTCGTCCTGCATTGTTCTGGTATTGGCTGTAGCGCTTGCCGGCTTATCGTACACAGGCATTGATATTGCCGTATCAGAGGAACGACATACGCAAGATGTTAAACCAAAAATCAACACAATGAGAAGCGAAACAGCTGCCAAATGTTTTTTTGCCATATCTAAATGATCTCCAAAAATTAATATACACGAATATAGAACTGATGGCTGTTTGCAACATCGTTTTCGGATGTCGGTTTTGCGTAAGTAACAATTCTGTATAGGCCGGTTTCGGTGAATTCATATTTATCCATGCTAATTCTGCTACAATTATATTTCGTTGTGGTTGTATACGCTCCAGAGGGCTTGAATACACGCATCGTCATCTTGTATTGTGTCCCAGTTGCAAAACTCTCGATAGTCTTTTCTGTATTTTGAGCTTGTGGCGGCATCAAAGTTCCTTATAATGCCGAATCATTCTTTTAAGCAAATAGTTTCACTCTCTTGATTAAGACGCGTTTTCAATTGTTACTTGAATTAGGTTGCCAGTATCAGAAGTAATTTCTAGGATAATATCGTCATTTTTCTCGTCAATGACCCAATAGGAGAATTCTGTGCAATTTGCACGCAAGTCTTCTATGGTCGTATTTTCCGGGATTATCGTCATCTGCATATTCATAATCCCGCTCGAAAAAAGCCGGTAAAACGCCAAATTGGTTTCTTGTATTAACTCTGGATCGCTAAGATAGTTCACTGTTAGAAAAAAAATACGTTTTGGGTCTCGAAGCATAGCTACAATATACTGTTTCTCTATAGGGTGCGTAGTATAGTAGGTGTCATCTATATTACTTTCCGCCAAGATAAAATTCACAGGTGCCCCAGTTCTTAAAAAATACAACCAATTTTCCAAGGATGATGCCGATGTTATGTAATTTAAATCAGTGTCATCATATGTAAGCATTAACTCCCATGCAATTAGAGCAATTGCTTTATCGTTTCCCGAAAAACTCACATTTTGATTATCGCTGACATAACAAAGGGATTCATGGTTGATAATATACTCAAAACAATACAACGCCAATGGCTCAGTATTGCCCTTGAAATATTCTTCTAAATACTCGTTGTTTAGTAATATTTCCTCAATTCTTCTTACGGAATAATCATGGGGAGATTTTTCTTCAAGCAATACTGAGATATTGCGAACAAACTCCTCGGCATCATTAATAAAAGAACCCTGCCGCATCTTTCCGATATGCTCAGCCAGTGGTGTCTCCACCACCGGCTGAGTTGCCACCTCGACATTTGACGAAATTGCTCTGCAGCCTGACATAACAATTGCATATAGGATAACTGCAAGCATGGCAAGGATCACGCAATAGAAACGCTTCATCGGAATCAACTCCGGTCAATTTCTGTAACAACAGAAAAATACTGAGACGCTTTCAGCGGATATTTGTACACGTCGATGCCATTAATACTATAAGCCTGACCATTGACAGACATTTCGCTTCCCAACGCCGGAATAGCCAGCGTGAAGCAAAGAATAATCGCTAGAATGAGTGCCGTGATTTTCTTCATAAGTAACCTCCTGTTTTTTTACTACATATGTTTCCTATTGACGTATTACCTTTCTTTGGAATAATCCCCCCGTTGTTCAATCATCGAACAATGTATCCACGACCCAATCCGGAATATTATGAAGCTCCATTTCTCCATCCTTTCGCGGAACAGTCCATACGGACGATTCTCCTGTCTCAGGGTTGAGCGTCAGTTCCTGCACGACAAAATACTCCCGCAAGCCACCATCGCATACGCGCCACCAGATAAAGTCGACGTACAGATTCGGATCACCGGGTGTCTGCCTCTCTGCACCGTAGGGTGCGCTGCTTGCTCGCAGGATTAGCGTATACGAAAACGGCCAGATCTCTTCATTTTTACGGATGTAGGACACAATCTGGTCTCTCGCTGCGTAGAGATCGAAGTCGTACTGACCGACCCTGTCCAAATTGGCTGTAACGGAATTTTCCCATGTATCGTGGTGATCCATAAGCGAATAAATTGCGGCATAAGAAGCCGGATACTGTGCTTGCAGTCCTTCTGCGTCTGCTTCATGAATATGTCCGAACGCCCAGATAAACCACGTCCGGAACCACTCGAGCGGTGTCTCGGCTTCCCGCTCCAAATCTTCCGAGCCAAGAAGACTCCGGAATACTTCAAACGCCATACCGGGCAGATCACGGTCGCCCCATGCGGTATCCCGAAGACTGAGGCTGTCCTGCCCGTGGTAAAAGCTGCGAATCAGTTGACTGAGAACTTTTTCCTTTTGCGCCGTGATCATCTCGTATTCCGGGCTGCTTTTCCAGTCCTCCAGTGTTTGCAGCGTTTGAAGGACTTCCAGAAGCTCTTTGTAGGTGCCGAGATCCGGAGCAACGCTCTCCTGTTTTGGTTTTGCGCTGGATTCTTCCGGCAGCACTTCTTCCGGTTCTTCCTCCGATTCGGCTGTCGTTTCTTCCGTAACTGCCGAATCCGACTCCGGCAGACGGATATCCGTTTGCTCTTGCCGTTTCTGACAGCCCGTCAATACTAGTAGAACGCAGAGCATCGTAAAAAATGTGTGTTTTTTCATTAAGGCCAATCCCCTCGATCAGATCGCTTTGCGCTTCCTATCGATTGTATGATTTTAATGATTTCATCATAAGTTTCAACGCCCGCGATGCTGCACTCGATATTGTCCGCAGTCCATGCTGCAAAATAAACTCCCTCGTTGGACATGATATAGTATACGGTGCCATTGTATTCATATTGCTTAGGATCAATGGCGTCCTTTTCATACAGTAAATGATCCTGATTCTCGGAAAATACCGTATACAATAGTGTAATCGAAGAATCACCATTCCCTAAAAGACAATAAAGAGACACAGGCTGAGTTACCGCATTGTACTGGACATCCATTTCCACAAAACCATCAGGAATATAACTTGGCAAAATCGTCGTAGGTATGCCGTGCATTTCCATCTCATTGGCAATAGAGGTCAGCGGCGCGGGAATCTCTTTCTTGGAAGAAGGCACAGCTGTTTGTGTGTATTCTGCTGACCTGAAACCAAACGTCTCCTTTGTCCAGCTGGCGATTGCCCCCCATAAGTCAAACCCAAATGCATAAGCAGTTAGAGAGGTTGCCAGCAGAACGGCAATGACTGCCGCAAGGATGCGGGCTGTGCGAAGAACCCATTTGCGTGGACGCGTATTTGAACGCGGTGCGGGCCGGAGGATTTGCGTTTTGTCGGAAGTACCATTCAGCTGTGGCTCATCATCAAAATCAAAGAGCGAGCATCCTTCGCTTGAAGCAAAACGATAATTTTTGTTAAAAGAACTCCAAGCGTGATTGACATCTCCGAAATCAGATGACGGCCGCTCCTGATTGCGCTTTGCGATCACCCCCATAATATATAAAATTGCATCAGTATCGGAGTCTTCGCCGTCTGGGAGCTGAGAGTCCTGACGTAAAATTTCGTTCAATTCCTCCGTGCTCATCTCGTCAAACTTTGAAAAATCTCGATAAAAATGCTCTTTGGATTCCGACATCTCTGTGAACCCCCTTTGTTTTTATATGTACACAATTGGTTTGTTGGGGACATACATTAAAAATCTTTCTCAATTATTTTTTGAAGCTTCTTTTTTGCACGTTGCACACGCTTTTTGCAGGCTTCAACCGTAATTCCCAATTCTTCCGCAGCTTCCAACATAGTATATCGACGAACAACGATATTTACAAGAAGCTGAAAATCTTCTTCTCCTAGAGCATCTGAGTAGGCAACAATGAATTCTGTTGTCTCCACAGTTGTGCTTGCCTGCGGCTCATACGCAGACATCGCCGCAAGTAGTGCATTACTAAGTCTAGCCTCAGTTCGCCGTCTATTACGAATCACATTTTTAAGTGTATTGACGAGCCAACCACGTGGATTTTTACTGCTCATCAATCCATCTGGCTTAATACACGCAATTCGAAAAGTATCTTGTACAACTTCTTCAGCAAGTGCCTTGCTTCCCAGTGCACTCATCGCGTAGATACACAGACGGGTGTACATCTCCCGGTAAAGTCGCTCGATATATTCCTCTTCTTCTTGATTTAAACTCATGTTATATCCTTCTTGGCCAAGAGTCTTGCTCAACACTTTTTATTCCGATTTTGAAAATTCTTCAATACAAAGTTGAACCAAACGTTCTACTGCGATTATAAACGATTCGGGCTTATCCCTCAAGAGTGTCTCGATGTTTCGGATGCGAGCATCAGCTTGGTTTGGGTATATCAGATAATCCACACTTACGCCCAGGCAATTTGCTAGGTCATATAGTACTGAAATACTGACGCCTTTATTTCCGCGTTCGAGATTTGCATAAAATGATGTACTGATACCCACCTTTTCAGCAAGCTGTTCTTGGGTTAATCCATACTGTGTTCACAAACGCTGCAGATTCATTCCGATTATTGTAGCAATTCTCTTGTCCATGTCAACCACTCCTTGCGGAATAATTATATTTTCCGCAAGAGATAGCCGGAATAATCCAAAGGAGTGCATTTTTATTTCCGCCAGAAATATTCTTTAGAGTTTTCAATTAATTGTCCCCATATGCTACAATATGAACATAATTAAGTGGATAGCAAAAGAAAATATAATCGGGTAATCGAAGCAGGATAACGGCATTTCCTTGGAACAGGGCGAGCCACTTATTTTATTGGTACATATGGTAACCGAAATAATCGGTTTCAGCCATATGATTGCGCAACCAAAATGGCCTATGATTATTCTAAAGTGGGCGACAAAAATGTTCAGATTCGGAATTTGGACACCGACGAGGTCTTTACCTACTATCAGGCCGATGTTGGCGCATTGCCCGATGCAATTATCGACATTTGGGGCGAGGACAACATCCGCGAGCTTGCAGGAACCCCGGATGGAGCGCCGACAGATAACGCAAATAATGTGAGATATTACCACGAGCGGTTTTCTGATCAAACAGCTCCTGCCAGATAAAAACGCTTAGAGAGGATATCCGCCTCTGCTCCCGGCAGAGGCGGATGTCCTGCCCTTTTTGAAACAGGAGGAGAGATATGAAAGTAAAGCAATTGATTTCCATTCTTCTTATGCTGCTGCTACTGACGGCGTGTAGCGCAAACACCGACCTTGACCTTCCGGACGAAGCAGGTTCATCGGAACAGACGTCCAACATGGACGCCTCTGCCGCTGAACCGGAAGACGGGGCGGAAAAGCCGACGCTGCCAGAGATCGAGACGCCCGAGGGAGCCCCGGACGCAGAACTAGTGGAGACGCTGCTTGTCACTGTGGTAGACAACATCAACGGCGAAAATACGGATGACGGCGTGGAGCTAGTCATCTATGCTTACGATGAACAGTCGCAGGCGTTTCGGGTAATCTTCAAGACGCCAATCGGCCCATATGTGTATCCGGCCAATACGGTGGATTTTGAACACCAGATCGTCTACTACGCGTCTGCACGCCCGGACGAGACATATGACAACCTATATTCGTGTGATTTGAAAACAGGAAATGTCCAGCGGCTGACGGATGGAAAAAATGCGTTTAATGATCTTCTCTTTGTGGATGGCACGCTCTATGCCAATGTGGCTCGGGAGTTCTGCACAACCTGTCAGCCCGCCCGGTTTGACCTTGACAGCCAGACGTTTACCTATCGAAATGAGGCCGACGACGATACGTGGCATCACTCCTTCTCCTATGACGATTACGCAGACGAATTTTTGATCCTCACTTGCTCGGATGCGGAAATGCGGACACACCGCGTTGCGGCGGAGACACATATCCGGCCTAAAACAATTTCTTTGATCGACGCAACATTTGAGAATGTCACACCTCTGTTTTTTACGGAGGATTTTGAAATCTGTCTGACCCGACGGCTGAATGAAAATACCATTCTGATGACAACAGAGCCACAGATGGTCAGTGGAAAGCGTACACTCAAACGTCTGGACATCACCTCGCAGGAGGTGGAGAATGTGGCAATTCCCGGAATTCAGCAGGTTCATATGTTCTATCCTTCCTTGGACGGCAATACCCTGTATTTCGTCGGCCAGGCGGAGGGCAAGACAATCTGGAACGTTTACCGCTATGCGCTGGACACGCAGGAACTGACGCAGCTCACGTTCCCCAAACAGCCCGACCGGATCATTGACATACAGATCACGCACCAGCCCTGCGGGCCTGATTTTTCACATAGATGTTGCGTCCTCGAAGACGAAGGCCTAAAAAAATAACCTTTTGGATTACGCACTGACAGAATGCAGTGTTTCTCAGGCAAAACAAAGAAGACGTAGTCCCGAAACAGACTAATCAATCAGTATCTAATGGAAAATATGGAACCAAATGAATGCCATGAAAGGAAGGACAACTATGAAAAAGAAAATCCGTATTTTTGCCCTGCTTTTGGTTGTAGCGATGCTCTTATCGGCATTTGCCTATGCTCATGAAGAAACAGACAGCGCGAAGATTCACTTAACAGGTGAAACGTTGAGCGAAGCCGATGATGTTCAGGCTATCGGCAACCGAGCTATCTTTATTTCTACGCAGAATAAGATTGCCAGCGTTGATGACTCGCAACAAGAATATGTTGCAGAGTACGTGCCAGAATACCAGATTGAATTTGCTATACCGTATCAGAACAAAGGCGTCATGATTGGCAGTGAAAAACCGACTATGGTCGCGTGCCCTAACGCATTGTGCAAGGATGAATATGAGCTGTCATGGGAGGGCACGTATGAGTACTTTGATTTGACCACAGGCGCAGTTCGAGCCATCCGTGACCCGAACACATTTTACATTGCGGCAACAAGTGTTGGCCTCACAGATCAGTCAAACTATACAACCACCATAAACGGAAAAAGCATTCCTAACGCGCAATATCCCGCAGGCGGCACATATAGCGGATCGACCAGCACGAGTTTTGGTACAGGTTCACAATGCCACGGATTTGGGCTCTATATCTATGACTACTTATTTGGAAGCAGTGGTGCAAAATGCTCTCAGGGTTTTGAGTATATCGGAAACTATACTCAAACGCAAATAAAGAACAAACTTCAGTCTTTTGCTCTTGGAACGCTGCTCAGAGTTAGCTACAGCGGCAGCACGTCAGATGAGCATACAATGATTTTGGTTGGCAGAGACAGCACTGGCGTTATCATCTACCATGCAAACTGGCCTGATAACGGCACTGTAGCAATTTCACATGTGACATGGAGTGGATTTGCACAAACGTTCCCCTACTTGGATTTTATTATTTGTCCGCATAATGTGAATGTCTGGAAGCCATATTCCTCGACGCAACACAGAGGAGCATGCACAGCGTGCGGGACTTATCTTTACGGAAGTCACTACGCACAAGTCGGTGGTATGGGGACTTGTCTGGCCTGTGGCTATTACGGAAATATGCCAGGATTGACCAGCACAGGTCATGAGACAGAATGATCGCGAGGTATGTTCTATGATAGGAGTCGTTACTCTGCAGCGAAAAAGTGTGATGTGTCTCCTGCTGCTTGTGATTGCGGTGTTGATGCTGAGCGGTTGCCATCAACAAAGTCGTAGTGCGCAGCTAGATATTGCTGTGCAGCAACCGCCAGGGGTGGAGCAGCCCACTGAGGCACAGCCTACGCCGCAAGCGCGCCCAGCCAAACCGGAACAGGCAGAAGATCCGTCATTTCTCTCTCCTGAAAGCGACGGGGACTACGATCTGGTATTCTTCTTTGCCACAGCGGACATCGGCGATTATGAATTTTCCATCGCCCCCGAGGGCAGCGACGATTGGCAGAAGCTCGACGAGGCGCACTGGCTGGGAACCTGCGGCCAGTCAGAGGAGCACAGCCGGGTGCATCAGCAGCCCTCGCATATTTCAAAGTTCGGATTCCGCTTCGCAGATGAAGCAGACGGACGCTATCAGCTCAGGACTACGACGGTCGGGGTGACGCCCACTGAGGTGCAGGAGCTATGGTCGTTTGAGATCAAGGATCAGACAACGCTGCTCGTCGTGGAAAGCGACCCGAAGACGGGTAAGCAGCTGCCGGAGCTTCTGCCCATGCGGCGCTGCGCCGACTGCCCGCAAAGCTGGTTTTTCCAGGAGGGCGATCCCGCCGAAGCGGGGCCGGAGGTCATCGACTGCTGCTATGTTGCCCTGCCGAATGAGGAGGCGGCCAGCTATTTCCTTGCCCCGGAGGGCTGCGAGGATTGGATTGCCGTGAGCGCGGAGGCAAGCGATGGCCTGTGTGAAAACGAGAAAATCCACGGCGAAGGCTACCGTCTGCTTCGCGTTCCCCTTGACGCAGACGCGGAAGGTACGCGCTATCAGCTTCATCGGGAAGAAACCAACAAAGTCACGGCCACATGGCACGACATTTGCATCACGGACGATCACACCCTGCTTCGGGTGTACAGGCAGCCGGGATCAGCGGCGTGGCAGTCTGCCTGGTGCGCAGGGGAAGAACTGCTGCTGGTGGAAAGCTTCGCCCGCTGCGGCGAATGCCCGAAAAACTGGCCGGAGGGACGCCGTCAGAAATGCGGCACCACCGCCCTGAGCGCAAACGCAGACGCCCCTGTTGGAGAAAGCGTCTGCGGAGATCTGGAATTCTACTTTGGCGCGGACAACGTGGGCTGGTACGAGTTCTCCATCGCGCCGGAGGGAAGCGATGCGTGGGTCAAGCTGGATGACGTGTGTATAGATCGCGGCTGGAGCGCGGACGGTTACGTCTGTCCGTCTAAGTATGGCGTCCGATTTGAAGAAGGCAGCGGGCTGTATCAGCTCCGCGCCACTGTCAAGGCCCCGCTGCCGTTTGCAATATCGAACATCTGGCACAACCTGCCGCTGCAGCCGGAGGGGGCGCTTCTGTATGTGGCCTGCCCGCCCGGAACCGAGCAGTGGCAGGAAGCGATTGCTGCGACACAGGCCGTGATCGTAACGCAAATGGAGCCGGAGGGATTGAGGGAATAAGCTATAAGAATTCCATCGCATAAAGCAGGAGGAAAAAATGAAAACAAAGCAACGATATTTTGTTTTTAGTTTTCCTGCCGTGGCTGCATCAAATGGAAACGCAACTGACACGGAAGCGCAGATAGATCAAACGGAAAACGTAGTTTGTTATGAGACGTTCTTTCAGTAGATTCTATATTTTAATGAAGATAGCTATGTACTTGAGAACATACTTTCGCATGAAGAAATCGCTGGGATGGATCTATTTGAAGTGATAGATGGAGATTTGTACTAGCTGTGACTCAGACGTGCATTGTTGCAAAAAAACGTACGTCCTGTCAGAACGGGCAGCATGGTTCTTCCGGTGGGATACATTGCTTTGTGCAATGTGTCTCACCGTAGATTTTATGCTTTAAACAAATTCGGACTTGCCACTGCCGTAAATCCCGCCGAACCAGTAATAACCACGCCGTTCGCACCGCCGCTGCAATGGACGATCAGCAGATTGCCGTCTGCGTCTGTGCCTCCAGCGATGCCGACGTGGGAATCATCCGGATAAAAGACCAGATCGCCGGGTTGGGCTTCGCCCCAAGGAATATCCGTGCAGTAGCTGTGCTGCATGGCCGCGCCGCCGCGTCAGCAAGTTTTTCCCGGTGACAGTGGCGCTGGTGTTTGGAAGCAATATGCTGGTGAAGCTGTCTCCGAC
>OGMT01001136.1_pt1 | contig 13925 bp, 15 predicted proteins | sample 1573271 | NCBI WGS metagenome assembly OGMT01 (sample SAMEA2582000, study PRJEB24529) | metagenome | biome: Human gut stool | place: China | collected 2011 | reverse complement strand
GCCGTGATAAAATGCACGATGCTCAGTGCCTTGCAGGTATGGCATTCTCAAATGCTCTGCTCGGTATCGTTCACTCAATGGCTCACAAGACAGGCGCGGCTTTCACAGGCGGTCACATTATTCACGGCTGTGCAAACGCTATGTATCTTCCTAAGGTTATCAAGTATAACTCAAAAGATCCTGTTGCAGCTGAGCGTTATGCTAAGATTGCTAAGTTCATCAACCTCAAGGGCGAAACAACAGAAGAACTTGTTGACGCACTCATCGCTGAACTCCGTTCAATGAACGATCAGCTCAATATTCCGCAGGGCATTAAGAACTACGGTCCGGGCGGCGTTAAGGCTGACGAGAGCATTATCGACGAAAAAGAATTCCTCGAAAAGCTCCCCGAAGTTGCCAAGAACGCAATTGCCGATGCTTGCACAGGTTCTAACCCACGCCAGCCAAATCAGGAAGAAATGGAAAAACTTCTCAAGGCTTGCTACTACGATACAGAAATCGACTTCTGATTCGTTTGACAAATCTATTTGTACTTATCACAGCTCTCCGTTTTCGGGGAGCTGTTTTCTACTTCAAAATGACTGATAAATGAAAGAGTTTTAATTAAATTTGCTTTAAACTATTGCAAAATTAATTCTTTTATCATATAATATAAGCAGTGAAAGGAGTTGATTGATATGACAACAGTAAGTCTTCGTTTTGATGACAATACTAAAAAAGAACTTGACGAAATGTGTGCTGAAATGGGTATGAATCTGACCACCTTTTTTATGATTTACGCAAAAAAAGCACTTCGTGAGCGAAAAATTCCGTTTATGGTAGATGCTCCTTTAAAGATTGATGAAAATGATAATTATGATGATTAAGCATCTGTCAGAGGACAGGTGCTTTTTGTCTTTTATAAGAGTAAAAAATCCGCATAAAAATGCTCTTAAAAGGCATAAAAATCATATGGACAATATTGCTTTGGTGTGCTAAAATTGACTTGAAATTGATGAATTTGGTGACATAAAATGAAAATTGCAGTAATAAACGGTCAGAACCATAAGGGCTCAACCTATCATATTGGCAAGCAGGTTGCCGATAAATTAGACGGCGAGGTTACTGAGTTTTTTCTTCCGAGAGATTTCGGCGATTTTTGCGTAGGTTGTACGCAGTGTTTTCTAAAATCCGAAACACTTTGTTTGCACTCGGAACGGTAAAAACAGACCGTGGAAAAATACATAAGGAGATGTTTTAAATGGCAAAAAATACTGAAATCAGCTTGAGAAACAAGGTTATTTATTCGGTTTATGTCCGCAACCACACAAATGACGGCACATTTAATGCCGTTGCAGAGGATCTTGACAGAATAAAGTCACTCGGTACTGACATCATTTGGTTTATGCCGATTCATCCGATTGGCGTCAAGAACAAAAAAGGCTCTCTCGGCTGTCCTTATGCAAACAAGGACTATCGCACAACAAATCCCGAGTACGGCACAATGGACGATTTCAAGAGCCTTGTTGAAAAAATTCACGCAAAGGGCATGAAGTGCATCATTGATGTTGTCTATAACCATACTTCGCCCGATTCAAATCTTTCGGTTGAACATCCCGAGTTTTTCTACAGAAAGCCGGACGGCAATTTTGGCAACAAAGTCGGCGATTGGAGCGACATAATCGACCTTGATTATTCTAACAAAGAATTATGGCAGTATCAGATTGATTCACTCGTTATGTGGGCGAAGATTGTTGACGGCTTCCGTTGCGATGTTGCATCATTCGTTCCCGTTGAATTTTGGAAACAGGCGAGAGAGGCTGTTGCAAAGGTAAATCCCGACTGCATTTGGCTTGCCGAAAGCGTACACAGCTCTTTCAATGTGTTCTCTCGCAAGAGCGGAATTTATACCGCAAGCGACTATGAGCTTTTTGACGCTTTTGATATGGAATATGACTACGATATCCGTGAGGTTTTCGACAAATATTTGAAGGGCGAAACATCTCTTTCAAATTATATGGATATGTTCAATTATCAGGAGGCAATTTATCCGCAGAATTACGATAAAATGCGTTGCCTTGAAAATCACGATCAGCCCCGAATCTGCCATTATGTAAAGAACAGGAGCGACCTTGAAAATTACACAGCTTTTCTGTATTTCTTGAAGGGTTCAACTCTCATCTATGCCGGTCAGGAGTTCGGTTGTGACGAAACTCCAAGCCTTTTTGACAAGGATGTTTTCCCACGCAACACAGGCATTGATTTGAGCAACCTTTTTGCAAAGCTCGATACAATCAAGAAAACCGTTCTTGATGATGACGATTATTTTAAGGCTGATGCAGACGATGAAAACGATATTGCAATTCTTGAGCGTGACAACAACAAGAGCAAAAAAGTCGGCATTTTCAGCCTTAAATCAAAGTCGGCAGATGTAAAAGTTGACCTCCCCGACGGCGACTATAAAAATGAAATCAGCGGTGAAACAGTTACAGTTTCAAACGGAAAGGTTCATTGCAACGGCAAAGCAATAATTATCCGCAAGTAAAATAAAATTCTATATAAGAATAATACAACCTCCCTGCAAAGCATTTCAGCTTATAGGGAGGTTGTTCTTTATATAAAATCCGTGTTGGATGGTTACAACACGGATTTCTTGGTTTTATTTAATTGAACCGTAGCCACCCATAAGAGCGGTCATTTTTTCAATGCGTTCCAAAGGAAACGGTGGTTCGCAAAGCAGTTTTTTATATGCTCACTTAGCTTTCTTTTTATTATTGCCGAAAATTTTAGTCGGAATAATGCTTCCGAGGAATGCGGCGAGCAAAATCCACGGAATAACTCTTGCGTCAAAGCAGAGCAAAAGAAGCATTGTTACGGCAAGCGGTTTTTTCATTGTGACACCGAGAAGTCCTGCCGTTACGACTGCCGCACAGAATGCCGTGTCAAGTCCGCCGAGCATTGCAACACCGTAGCCGATGCTCACTCCGCAGAAGATGACAGGGAAGAAGTGACCGCCTTTCCAACCCGACTTTATGCAGATGTTTGTGAGAACAAGTTTAAGCACACCGCTGATAATAAGAATCCACGGTGCAAATTCGGCAAAGCTTTCCTTGACAACGGTAATACTTTCTTCGCCCGAAAACATTGTGAGGGGGAGGTATGTACCCATAACACCGAGGATAATTCCGCCGAGAGTTGTGCTGATAATAATGCCGAGTTTGCCCTGAATGAGTGCGAAAAATTTTCCGAAAATCTTTGAAGATATGATAAACAGAAAACCGCATACAGCACCCAAAAGTGCGAGAGGAATTCCCCACAAACGCTCAAAATTTGTAATGTTATAACCCCCGAGTCGTGGAAGTCCCATACTTCCGCCGAAAATCGAGTTAAGCAAAAACAGAGTTCCCGCCGCAAAAAGTACGGCAATGATGTTTGAAATAAGCTTTGTTGAACGGATATCGGTAGGCTTTTCTTCGCTGTCAAGCCTTTCTTCATTGACCGATGCAAGACCGAAAAGCGGTGCGTAGAATACCGCACTCAAGGTTGCGCTTATGCCGATTTGCATTAGTTCGGGAATTTTACTTTTAGCGTCTTTCATATGACTTCCTGCCCAGTAGCAAAGTCCCACGATAACGCCTGTTAAGCCTGCCTCGGGACCGAGACTTCCGCCGAAAACAAGGGGCAAAAGTGCCGAAATGCAGAGCAAAAGCACCTTGTTGTACGGGTAAAATTTATCTTTTTTTACCTTTTTCATAACCTCGTCAAGTTCATCGGGAACGGCATTTGTCAGCTTTTGCCATATTCCGAGAATAATTCCGCCAGCCGTACAGACGATAATCGGATAAAATTTGAAATCAAAATTTGACGGAATTGTATCCCACACACATAAGTTTTAGAAACAGCCATACTATCAGCGAAGTAACCGCACCGCTGAATCCGCAAAAAATGTAGTATAAAAAATTGTTGGCAACAGTCCGTTTAGTCATTGTCGCACCTCCGTGTGATTATAATTGGATTATAACATAAAACACAGCAAAAAAACAATTATTCCGCACAAAAAGTACAAAATAATTGCTTTTTATTATTTTTTTAATTTTAGAGCCTCTTCTAAACAAAAACAGCTGACACCAATGCCGATGTCAGCCATAAAAACCTATTTGATTTTAAATTTCAAAAGCGGCGCTTACCTTTTTGAATTCTCTTTTTCTGATGATGAAGTAGGCAATCAAAACGGATGTGCCTGTGATAAGCCATGAAACGGGGTAAACCATAAGGAGCATATCATAGGTGTGGAATGCCTTGAATACCGTGAAGAGCCAGATGATTCTGAACACAACAGAACCGAAGATTGTGAGGATTGCAGGGAGGAGTGAATGTCCGATTCCTCTGAGCGCACCGCCGCTGATTTCGTATGAACCTGTCATAAGCTCAAGGAGCATAACAATCGCCATTCTGATGATTGCGTACTTGATAACGGTGGGGTCGGTTGTGAAGAAGGTGATGAAAAATCCGCTTCCGAGCATGAATATAACGCTCACACAGCCTGTGAAAATACAGCTGAAAAGCATACAAAGCCTAAACACCTTTTTGCATCTGTCAAACTGAAGTGCGCCGTAGTTCTGACTTGTGAATGTAACGGCTGTCTGGCTGAACGCACTTACTATATAGTATGTAATGTACTCAAAGTTGAGTTCAGCCGATGAGCCTGCAACCGCCTGTGAACCGAAGCCGTTTACGGCTGTCTGGATGAATACATTTGAAATTGAGAAAACCATACCCTGAATACCTGCAGGAGCACCGATTTTCAAAATCATAATGAGATGTTCTTTCTTGAATGAAAGTTTTTTTGGATTGACTCTGATTGACTCGTCTTCGTTTCTGATGAGGAACATCATAACAAGTCCGGCGCTTATGCCGTCGGCAATTACTGTTGCAATGCCGACTCCTGCAACGCTCATATCGCAGACGATTACAAAGAAGAGGTTCAAAAGAACATTTACAATACCTGAAATTACAAGACAGTAGAGCGGACGGCTTGTGTCACCGACACTTCTCAAAATTGCCGAACCAAAGTTGTAGAGCATTACAAACGGCATGCCCATAAAGTAAATTCTCAGGTATGTTGCCGCAAGGTCAATTACATCATCCGGTGTGTTCATCAGCCTTAACAGCGGTGCTGCAATAACCTGACCGAGTATCAGAAGAAGAAATCCGCATATAAGTGAAAGTGTTATTACCGTGTGAACAGCTTCCAAAACCTTTTTACGGTCATTTTGACCGATATATCGTGCAATCAAAACATTTGCGCCGACCGAAAGTCCCGTGAATAACAGCACAAGCATATTGATGAGCGGACCGTTGCTTCCGACTGCGGCAAGTGCCTGACTGCTTGAAAATCTGCCGACCACCGCAACATCGGTTGAGTTGAAAAGCTGTTGAAGAATACTGCATCCTGCAAGCGGAAGTGTGAAAAGAAGAATTTTTTTCCCGAGCGGACCTTCCAGCATATTTATCTGGTGTGAGCGCCGTCGCTTTTCTTTTACAGTATTCTGACCTTTGTTTCTTCTAAACAGACTTGCAAACGCAAATGAGAGCATTTTTTTGACTTTCTCCATTAATTTCTAACCTCTTCAATCACATAATCTTTGTAAACAATACCATTCTTTTCCGTTTTCCACAATTATTGTAATCCTGTTGACTGAAATAAACAAGCAAAATACCTTATAAACATAAAGTTTACTTTGCTCACAATTTTAGTTACAATAACTACCTCGTCAAAATTCTTCTTTTTATGCCTTTATAATATGGTAAAAACTGCTTTTCTGCATATTTTCAGACCGATTTTTCTCAATAAGCAAGGCTTTGAATTTGTATGCAATTTGTGCCTCTTCAACGAAAGTAAAATTGCTCTCTTGTAAGCATTGACGAAAAATTTTTTAACCTACAAATAAATAATTTTAAAATTGCTGTATATGCCGATTAATAATGATACAATTATGATACAAGCTTAATATAATATATTTTTAAAGGGGTAAGCGAAAAGGAGTGAATGTTACGAAGAAAAAGATTGCTGTAATTGTGGTTGCAATTGTTTTATGCGTTGCCGCCGCAGTATTTGCCGTGCCGAAAATCAGTTTCTATGCGTGTGAGCCTACCGTGTATTTTGATGTTGAGTACTGCGACAAGGTTGACACAAAGATGTCTGCCGAAGATGCCGAAACCGTGAAGAAAATGTTTGAGGGCAAATCCGCATATTTTGATTCACCCTCGTGCGGTTTTTCCGAAAAGGCATCAATAAGAATAGGCTGTAATACATATATGCCTGCGTGTGACGGTGATGAAACAGTCAAGCACGGATTTATGTATTTTAGTCTTTCAAAAAGCGAAAATAACGAACTTCGCAAGATTATGAAAAAGTACGGAGCAGATACGAGAAAAGCTATCTAAAACCGTTGACAGACGCATTTCCGTGTGTTAAACTTTTCTCGAAAAATATACGGAGGTGTTTTTATGAAAAACTACAACTGGGCAACACTCGGTTGCGGAGTTATCGCAAATGAGCTTGCAGCCGCACTCAAAAGCAGAGGACAGAAACTTTATTCCAAACCGTACCCATGAAAAGGCGGTTGCATTTGCCGAAAAGTACGGCATTGAAAAGGTTTACAACGATATTGACGAGTTGTTTAAAGACGAAAATGTTGACATAATTTACATTTCCACACCGCACAACACGCATATAAAATATCTTCGCAAGGCTCTTGCGGCAGGAAAGCATGTTTTGTGCGAAAAGTCGATAACGCTTAATTCAGATGAACTTGACGAGGCAATCTCTCTTGCAGAGAAAAACCATGTTGTGCTTGCAGAGGCAATGACAATTTTCCATATGCCGATTTACAAGGCACTTCTTGAAAAGGTGAATTCAGGTGACCTTGGCGAGCTTAGGCTTATTCAGATGAATTTCGGCAGTTACAAAGAGTACAATATGAACAACCGATTTTTCAACCGCAATCTTGCAGGCGGTGCAATGCTTGACATCGGCGTGTATGCGCTTTCGTTTGTTCGTATGTTTATGAGCTCATGCCCAAACGATGTGTTGTCGCAGGTTAAATATGCCGAAACAGGCGTTGACGAACAAGCTAGTATTCTTTTAAAGAATAAAGAGGAGGAAATGGCAACTGTCATTCTTTCGCTTCACGCAAAACAGCCAAAGCGTGGCACAATCTCGTTTGACAAGGGTTATGTTGAAATCTTTGAATATCCCAGAGGCATGGAGGCAAAGATTACATACACGGCCGACGGCCATTGTGAAACAATCTCGGCAGGTCAGACAAAGGACGCTTTGCTTTATGAGGTTGAAGATATGGAAAAGGCGATAGAGGGCGACACGGCTCTTATGCACCTTGACTACACAAAGGATGTTATGAAAATCATGACCGACATCCGCAAAAGCTGGGGCATGAAATATCCAGAAGAAGAGTAAGTTTTTTGAATTTAATTTGATACTAAACACAAAACTCCACCGTGAAATGCGGTGGAGTTTCCTTTATATATTTGATTAAATCAGAATTAGTAGTTTTCTGCGTGGATTTCAAAATAGCTCTGTGGGTGGTTGCAGACGGGGCAAACCTCGGGAGCTTCTTTGCCTACAACAATGTGACCGCAGTTACGGCATTCCCAAACCTTGATTTCGCTCCTTTTGAAAACTTCTGCAGTTTCAACATTACGGAGTAATGCACGGTATCTTTCTTCGTGGTGCTTTTCGATTGCGGCAACAAGGCGGAACTTGTTTGCAAGCTCTGTAAAGCCTTCTTCCTCGGCAGTTTTAGCGAAATCTTCGTACATATCTGTCCACTCGTAGTTTTCGCCCTCGGCAGCGGCAAGAAGATTTTCAGCTGTGTTGCCGATTCCGTTAAGCTCCTTGAACCACATTTTTGCGTGTTCTTTCTCGTTGTCCGCCGTTTTTAAGAAAAGGTCTGCAATCTGCTCAAAGCCCTGCTTTTTGGCAACAGACGCAAAATATGTGTATTTGTTACGAGCCTGCGATTCGCCTGCAAAAGCAGCCTCAAGATTCTTTTCTGTCTGTGTTCCCGAATACTTTGTTGTTTTAGCCATAATATTTCCTCCGTTAAATTAATTTTTTGAAATTTAAAATATTCAATACGCCTTTGTGTATTTACTTTTTGAATAAAATAATAATCATTATTGATTTAATATTACTATACCTTTTTTATATAGATTTGTCAATAGATTTACGCAAAAAAATATTTCTTTTTTAGGATAGGCATATTTCATTTGAAAATACCTATCCGTTATTTTATGCCTGTTTTTTCGATTTTATTACTATTTTTGCGAAAAATATTGCTTGTGTATTGTTGCTATTTGCTAAAGTGTTGGATGTGTGAAAATTTTACCTTGACTTTTCACTCTGTACAGTATAAAATAGTTTTCAAAGAAACACATAGTAAATTGATAGGAATTATAGGTTAAGCAAAATAACCTCAAAAATCCAAAAGGTGACGCTTATGAAAAACATTTACAATCTGAAGAAAATACGAATGTGTACCTCATTTGGAGGCAAGCTGTACTGTTGTATGTAATTGCCTGTCAGAATCTAAAATCAAATTAATTTAAAGTGAGGTAATCAAAATGAAAAATTTAAGAACAAAAGTATTATCGGCAGTATTGGCAGTTTCAGTATTGGGTGCATCAGCGGTTGCCTTTACAGGATGCGGTAATAAAGATACAACAAACGATTCAAAAGTTACATTAACAAATGTTTCGTATGACCCTACACGAGAGCTTTATGAATCATATAACAAAATCTTTGCAAAGCATTGGAAAGAAGAAACAGGACAGGATGTTGAAGTTACCCAGTCACACGGCGGTTCGGGCAAACAGGCTCTTGAGGTTGCAAACGGTCTTGAGGCGGATGTCGTAACACTCGCACTTGAATACGATGTAAACGCAATTCGTGACGCAGGTCTGATTGAGGACGGTTGGGTAAATGAGTTTGACAATGACTCTTCACCATACACTTCAACAATTGTATTCCTTGTTCGCAAAGGTAATCCGAAAAATATCAAGGATTGGGACGATGTTGCAAAAGACGGTGTGGGCGTTATCACTCCAAACCCGAAAACTTCGGGCGGTGCAAGATGGAACTACCTTGCCGCTTGGGCATATGCAGACAAGAAATATAACGGTGATGAGGCAAAAATTGAAGATTTCATTAAAAAGCTTTATCAAAATGTGCTTGTGCTTGATTCAGGCGCAAGAGGTGCTACAACTTCATTTGTAGAAAACGGACAGGGCGATGTTCTTCTTGCTTGGGAGAATGAGGCGTACCTTTCAATCAAGGACAATCCCGACGAGTACGAAATCGTTACTCCGAGCGTCAGCATTCTTGCACAGCCGTCTGTTGCCGTTGTTGACGAAGTGGTTGACCAAAGAGGCACTCGAAAGGTTGCAACAGAGTATTTAAGTTATCTTTACAGCGATGAGGCTCAGCGTATTGCAGGCGATAACTATTACCGCCCTTATAATAAGGAAATTTTGAAGGAATACTCCGATGTGTTCGACCTCAACATTAATCTTGTAACAATCAACGATTTCGGCGGTTGGGACGAGACTCAGAAAAAGCACTTTGCAGACGGCGGTATCTTCGATAAGATTTACGAGAAAAAATAAAACCGATTAAAAAATGATATCAGGCAGTTTATAGGCAATTCTGTCTGATGTCGGATGATCTTTTACAGGGGAAACAGGTGTGATGATGGTTCAGGCAAAAAAGTCAAAAAAAGCAAAAAGAGTAATCCCGGGCTTCGGTCTTTCTTTGGGTGTAACAATTACATTATTAAGCCTTGTTGTGCTGATTCCTCTTGCCGCTCTCGTTATTTATACGGCACAGATGAGCCCCTCTGAATTTTGGGAGGCAATCACCCGTGAAAGAGTGCTTGCAAGCTACAAGGTTAGTTTTATAACCGCATTTATTGCATCTCTCATCAATGCCGTTATGGGTGTAATTCTTGCGTGGGTGCTTGTTCGTTACAAATTCCCGGGCAAAAGAATTCTTGACGGTATGATTGAGCTTCCGTTTGCACTTCCGACAGCGGTTGCAGGCATTGCACTTACTTCTCTGACTGCCGACACAGGTCTTATCGGTGGATTTTTTGCAAAATTCGGCATAAGCATTGCCTACACAAGAGTTGGTATTACGGTTGCACTTGTATTTGTTGGAATACCTTTTGTAACAAGAGCAGTTCAGCCTGTTCTTGAAAAGCTTGATCCTGTTTATGAAGAGGCGGCAGGAGTTATGGGTGCCGGCAGATTCAGGATTTTCAGAAAAATTATTCTTCCCGAAATTCTTCCCTCGGTTCTCACAGGCTTTGGTCTTGCATTCGGAAGATGTCTTGGTGAGTACGGTTCGGTTGTTTTCATTGCAGGCAACAAGCCGTTTGAAACAGAAATCACTCCGCTTATCATTATGTCGGAGCTGCAGGAATATGACTACAAAAGTGCAACGGCAATCGCACTTGTAATGCTTGCCGCATCTTTTTTGATTCTGTTCCTTGTAAATATGGTTCAGCACAGAAATGCAAAAATTCTGAAAGGAGGAAGATAAAATGTACGAAGAAACAAAGCGGTCAAAGGTTGTAAAGTACATACTCATAGGCATTGCGCTTTTATTTGTATTCGTGATGCTTGTCCTTCCTCTTGTTACGGTAATCTGCGAGGCTTTCAAAAGCGGTGCAGAGGTGTTCTGGCAGGCTGTCAGCGATGATTACACGGTAAAGGCAATTGTGCTTACTGTTGAGGCAACCGTGTTTGCGGTACTGTTCAATACGGTATTCGGAATTTTTGCCGCCTGGTCAATTACAAAGTTCAGATTCAAGGGCAAAAAACTTCTTACAACACTCATCGACCTCCCCGTAACGGTTTCGCCCATAATCGCAGGTCTTATATTTGTACTTACATTCGGCAGACAAAGCCCGATATATCCGCTTTTAAGCGAACTTGGAATCAAGGTTATCTTTGCCGTTCCGGGAATTATCCTTGCAACCGTGTTTGTAACATTCCCGTTCATCTCAAGGGAGCTTATTCCCGTGCTTGAATCCGAGGGTACGGATGAGGAAGAAGCCGCCGCACTTATGGGTGCAAAAGGCACAACAATTTTCAGAAAAATAACATTTCCGCATATAAAATGGGCATTCCTTTACGGAGTTGTACTCTGTGCCGCAAGAGCAATGGGTGAATTCGGTGCAGTTTCGGTAATTTCGGGACATTTAAGAGGAAAAACAAACACACTTCCTCTCCATGTTGAAATTTTGTTCAACGAGTTCAAGTATGTTCCCGCATTTGCGGTTTCATCAATACTTGTGCTTATGGCGATTGCGATTTTGATTATCAGAAGTGTGGTTGAATACAAAGGAAAGAAGGATGCGTAATGTATGTTGAGCTTAAAAATATAAATAAAACTTTCGGTGACTACAAGGCATCCGACAATGTAAACTTTGGTATTGAAAAGGGTAAGCTTATCGGACTTCTCGGTCCTTCGGGCAGCGGCAAAACAACAATTCTTCGTATGATTGCAGGACTTGAAAATCCCGACAGCGGCGAAATTGTAATTGACGGAAAGGTTGTCAACGATATTCCCGCAAGCAAAAGAGGCATAGGCTTTGTATTCCAAAACTACGCTCTTTTCAGATATATGACAGTTTTTGATAACATTGCTTTCGGTCTGAAAATTCAGAAAAAGAGCAAGAAATTTATCAAGGAAAGAGTAAACGAGCTTGTAAAGCTTATCGGTCTTGAAGGACTTGAAAAGCGTTATCCAAGCCAGCTTTCGGGCGGTCAAAAACAGCGTGTTGCCTTTGCAAGAGCGCTTGCGCCAAACCCGAATCTTCTTCTGCTTGACGAACCATTTGCCGCAATTGACGCAAAGGTTAGGCAGGAGCTTCGCTCATGGCTTAAAGATATGATTGAAAGACTCGGCGTTACAAGTATATTTGTAACCCACGATCAGAGCGAGGCTATTGAAGTTGCCGATGAAATCATAATTACAAACAAGGGCAGAATTGAGCAGATAGGCTCGCCGATTGACATTTATCAGCATCCCGAAACCGCATTTTCCGCATCATTTTTCGGTCAGACTACTACGCTTGACGATTATACAAAGTTCAAGACCTTTGATGTTGTCGATAATGTTGACCGTGCAGTTATCCGTCCCGAATTTGTAAAGGTGACAAAGCTCAGCGAAACAACTGCACAAAAAGCGTCTGTATCCGTCGGTGAGGTTATAAAGACTTCATTCAGAGGCGACAATATCGAAATTGCCGTAAAATGTGACGGAGGTACGGTTTATGCGTACAGAGGACTTGACGAAACTCCGATTACCATCGGAGAAAAGGTCAATGTATTTCTTTATCGGCTTTTTATTACCAAAGGCGATGAGGTTCAGATTCTCCGTAACAAATCACTTCAGGAAGAATCGGTTATCATCTAATCTGTTTAATCACGATATCAACTGTAAAAAATCCTATAAAAACAAGCAAAGCACCGAGGGTAATTTCTCTCGGTGCTTTGCGTTGTTAAAAATTATATTTACTTAATCAAATCCTTAATAACTTCGCCGGCTATGATAAGACCGGCAACTGACGGAACAAATGCGGTACTGCCGGGAACCTGTCTGCGTTGGGTGCATTTTCTTTCAGCCCCGGGAGGGCATATGCAATTTGTTTTACAGCTGATTGCCATATCGTCAACGGGTGTGATAGGCTTTTCCTTTGAATAAACAACCTTCAGCTTTTTGATACCTCTCTTTTTGAGTTCGTGTCTCATAACCCTTGCAAGAGGACAGACCGAGGTTTTGTAAATGTCGGCAACCTCAAACGCTGTAGGATCAAGCTTGTTGCCTGCTCCCATTGAACAGATGATAGGCGTCTTGGCTTTGTCGGCTTGCATAACAAGCTCAATTTTGCCTGTTACCGTGTCAATTGCGTCAACTACATAGTCGTATTTTGAAAAGTCGAATTTTTCCGAGGTTTCGGGAGTGTAAAAGGTCTGGTGTTTGTTGATGACTATGTCGGGATTGATGTCCTTGAGCCTTTCCTCTGCAACATCAACCTTGTATTTGCCTACTGTTTTTCTTGTTGCAAAAATCTGGCGATTGATGTTTGTAAGGCACACCTTGTCATCGTCAATAAGGTCAAGCTCGCCGACTCCGCTCCTTGCAAGAGCCTCCGCTGTGTATCCACCTACACCGCCGATTCCAAAAATTGCAACTCTTGTTTTTGAAAGCCTGTCCATAGCTTCTTTGCCAATCAAAAGCTGTGTTCTTGAAAACTGATTAAGCATAAAAACGCTCCTTAATACATATTCAAATCATTTAGTATTCCTATCGGTACAATAAGTATTTACATCGGAATAAAACTCCCGCTGTTTGCTGACGGGAGGTATCTTTGTATAGTTTATATTGTAATCACTGTTTTTGTCAAGCAAAACCCGAAATTTATTGACATGGAACGGTGAATGTAGTATAATCAAAACATACCAAACAGATAGGTTTAGTGGTAAAATAACTGACTAACTTTAATTGACAATAGCTGTCGGCAGTAATAAAATAACTTTAAAAGTGTATTTTACTGTCGGATTTTATTTGTAACGGAGCGAAATTTTTATGTACTGCCTGAGCGTAAGTCACAAAACTTCAAATGTGGTTGTGAGAAAGAAGCTTGCCTTTCCCGATGAGCAAAAAAAGACATTTCTTGACGAACTTTATTATTCTGAAAATATCAGCGAGTGTTTGATTCTCTGCACCTGCAACAGAACCGAGGTTTATTTTTGCGGTGACGAATCATCTGTGAAAACGGTTGAAACCGTTCTTTCGGATTTTTCGGGAATTGATTTTGACGAACTAAAAAAGTACATCTGTCTTTTCTACGGTGACA
>OGMT01001131.1_pt1 | contig 13987 bp, 8 predicted proteins | sample 1573271 | NCBI WGS metagenome assembly OGMT01 (sample SAMEA2582000, study PRJEB24529) | metagenome | biome: Human gut stool | place: China | collected 2011 | reverse complement strand
GGAACAGCACGCCCTTGTGCGCGAGAGAAATCTCGCCCGGCCGGACATTCGCCCCGCCTCCGGCCAGTGCAGCTGCGGAGACGGTATGGTGCGGGCTGCGGAACGGACGCGATTCGATGAGCGGATGATCCGGGCGCAGAAGACCCATGACGGAATAGATCTGCGTGACGTCCAGCTGCTCCTGCCGCGTCATATCGGGCAGGATGGACGGCAGGCGCTTTGAGAGCATACTCTTGCCGGAGCCGGGAGGGCCTACCAGAAGGATATTATGCCCGCCTGCCGCCGCAATTTCAAGGGCGCGCTTTGCATTTTCCTGCCCTTTTACATCCTTGAAGTCCAAAAGCTGCTGTGTTTTGTGCTCCGGCTGCCAGATGGGCGCGGGATCGATCGGCGTCTGGCCGGTCAGGTGCGCGGTCAGCTGCCGGATGTCCTTTACGCCGTAGACGGCCAGACCGCCAGCCAGCGTGGCCTCGCGCGCGTTATCCTCCGGGACGTACAGCTCCTCATAGCCGAGCCGCTTCGCGGCCAGCGCCATCGGCAGGACGCCGGGAACGGCGCGCAGCGCCCCCTCCAGACTCAGCTCACCGAGGAACGCGCAGCGTTTCTTCGGAAGCTTTACCTGCTCGGAAGCAGCCAGAATAGACAGGAGGATCGGCAGATCGTAGAGCGTGCCGGATTTCTTCGTACCCGCCGGAGCGAGGTTCACGATGATGCGGCTGACCGGGAACCGGAAGCCGCAGTTTTTGATCGCGGCGCGCACGCGTTCGCGCGCCTCCTTGACGGACGCGTCCGGCAGACCGACCAGATCGAACGCCGGAAGCCCCGTACCGATGTAGCATTCCGTCTGCACCTCGTATCCGTTGACGCCGGACAGGCCGAGCGAGAGCACTTTACTGAGCATCTGCATCCCTCCGCTTTTTTCTTCGCATCTATCATAGCGCATTTTGCGTTAAAAACCAACAGGTTTTTCAAAACTTGCCGGAATGCGCGGCAGATTTTCGAAAGATTTCCGCCAAATCCAAAAAGGTTATCTCAAATTTGATTTACATTGACAAGAAAATGTGATATAGTCATTATGCATGAATATGTAATTACTTTTAGGAGGTAATTGTTTTGGTTCGTAAATTCAAAACCATGGACGGCAATAATGCCGCGGCTCACGTATCCTATGCGTATACCGAAGTCGCCGGTATTTATCCCATTACGCCGTCCTCCCCGATGGCGGACTTTGTCGACCAGTGGTCTGCCGCAGGTCTGAAGAACATCTTCGGCACCCGCGTCAAGGTTGCCGAGATGCAGTCTGAGGCCGGTGCGGCCGGTACGGTTCACGGCTCCCTCGGCGCAGGCGCTCTGACGACCACCTATACGGCGTCTCAGGGTCTGCTGCTGATGATCCCGAACATGTACAAGATCGCGGCGGAGCAGCTGCCCTGCGTGTTCCACGTCTCGGCTCGTACCGTCTCGACCCATGCGCTGAACATCTTCGGCGATCATTCCGACGTCATGGCCTGCCGTCAGACCGGCTTCGCCATGCTGTGCGAGAATGACGTTCAGGAGATCATGGATCTGGCTCCCGTGGCCCATCTGGCCGCCATCGAGGGCCGCGTTCCCTTCATCAACTTCTTCGACGGCTTCCGTACCTCTCACGAGATCCAGAAGGTCGCCGTGTGGGATTACGAGGATCTGAAGGAAATGTGCGATATGGACGCTGTTGACGCGTTCCGCAAGCACTCCCTGAACCCCGAGCGTCCCATGATGCGCGGTTCTCATGAGAACGGCGATATTTTCTTCCAGCACCGTGAAGCCTGCAACAAGTACTACGAGGATCTCCCCGAGGTCGTCGAGAAGTACATGGGCAAGATCAACGAGAAGCTGGGCACCAACTATCAGCTCTTCAACTACTACGGCGCTCCCGACGCTGACCGCGTCATCATCGCGATGGGTTCCATCAACGACGTTGCTGAGGAAGTCATCGACTACATGAACGCGCACGGCGAAAAGGTCGGCCTGGTCAAGGTCCGCCTGTACCGTCCGTTCTGCGCAGACAAGCTGGTTGCGGCTATCCCGGCTACCGCCAAGAAGATCGCAGTCCTCGACCGCACGAAGGAGCCCGGCTCTCTGGGCGAGCCTTTGTACATGGACGTTGTGACCGCTCTGGCCAACGCAGGCGTCAAGGCGACCATCATCGGCGGTCGCTACGGCCTCGGTTCCAAGGATACGCCTCCTGCTTCCATCTTCGCCGTTTACAACGAGCTGAAGAAGGATGAGCCGAAGCACGAGTTCACCATCGGCATCGTCGACGACGTGACGAACCTGTCCCTCGAAGAGGACAAGAACTGCCCGAACACCGCCGCGGAAGGCACCATCGAGTGCAAGTTCTGGGGTCTGGGCGGCGACGGCACCGTCGGCGCGAACAAGAACTCCATTAAGATCATCGGCGACCATACCGACAAGTATGTGCAGGCCTACTTCCAGTACGACTCCAAGAAGACCGGCGGCGTCACCATCAGCCATCTGCGCTTTGGCGACAAGCCCATCAAGAGCCCGTACTACATCAACAAGGCCGACTTCGTTGCCTGCCACAACCCGTCCTACATCACGAAGGGCTTCCCCATTGTCCGTGACGTCAAGCCGGGCGGCGTGTTCATGATCAACTGTCAGTGGACGCCGGAAGAGCTGGCCCATCATCTGGATGCCGCTTCCAAGCGCTACATTGCCAAGAACAACATTCAGCTCTACACCATCAACGCCATCGATCTGGCGCAGTCCATCGGCATGGGCAAGCGCACCAACACCATCCTTCAGTCCGCGTTCTTCTCGCTGGCAAAGGTCCTGCCGGAAGCGGACGCCATCCAGTACATGAAGGAAAAGGCCACGCAGTCCTACTCCAAGAAGGGCATGGACGTCGTCGAGATGAACCACAAGGCCATCGACGCCGGCGCTACCGCCTATGTGAAGATCGACGTTCCCGCTGCCTGGGCCAACGCAGAAGACGTTGTCGCCCAGCACAACCTCGAAGGCAAGCCTGAACTGGTCAAGCAGGTTAAGAACATCCTCTTCCCGGTCGATAAGATGGACGGCGACTCTCTGCCGGTTTCCACGTTCGTCGATCATGTCGACGGCCAGTTCGAGCTGGGCGCTGCCGCTTATGAAAAGCGCGGCGTTGCCGTTGCCGTTCCGGAATGGGATTCTGCAAAGTGCATCCAGTGCGGCAACTGCGCATATGTCTGCCCGCACGCCACCATCCGCACGGTCGCTCTGACCGATGAGGAAGCCAAGAACGCACCCGCAGCCGCCAAGATCGTCCCGGTCAAGGCCGGCAAGGGCAAGGGCGTTTATCAGTTCACAATGGCCATTTCTCCGCTCGACTGCATGGGCTGCGGCGTCTGCGTCGGTGCCTGCCCCGAAAAGGTACAGGCCATCAAGATGGTTCCGCAGGAAACGCAGCTGGATCAGCAGGACGTTTTCGATTACTGCGTGAACAAGGTCTCCGAGAAGAAGGAGCTTCAGACTGCCGACGTCAAGGGCAGCCAGTTCCGCAAGCCGCTGCTTGAGTTCTCCGGCTCCTGCGCAGGCTGCGCCGAGACGAGCTACGCACGCCTCGTCACCCAGCTGTTTGGCGACAAGATGTATATCTCCAACGCCACCGGCTGCTCCTCCATCTGGGGCAACCCGGGCGCTACCAACCCGTACTGCACAAACGCAGAGGGCAAGGGCCCCGCATGGTGCAACTCCCTGTTCGAGGACAACGCGGAGCACGGCTTCGGTATGTACCTCGGCCAGAAGGCCATCCGTGACAGCCTGATTGAGAAGACCAAGGCTCTGATCGCCGTCGAGTGGACGAACGCCGACCTCAAGGCCGCCGCACAGAAGTACCTCGACACCGTCAACGATCTGGAGGCCAACGCTGCCGCCACTAAGGCGTATGTCGCGGCTCTGGAAGAGAACGTTGCAACTGTTGACGAACTGGCACAGGTCCCGCAGTTTGCCGAGCACGCTGCCGAACTCAAGGCCAAGGGCGAAAAGTACTGCGACTGCGACGCCTGCGCACTTGGCGCAGACATCCTGTCCAAGAAGGATTACCTCAGCAAGAAGTCCGTCTGGATCTTCGGCGGCGACGGCTGGGCTTACGACATCGGCTTCGGCGGTGTCGACCATGTCCTCGCCTCCGGTGAAGACGTCAACATCTTCGTCTTCGATACCGAGGTCTACTCCAACACCGGCGGACAGGCTTCCAAGGCTTCCAACATCGGTCAGGTCGCACAGTTTGCGGCTGCCGGTAAGGAGACCAAGTCCAAGTCTCTGGCGGAGATCGCCATGTCCTACGGCTATGTCTACGTCGCGCAGGTCGCCATGGGCGCAAACGCCGCGCAGACGCTGAAGGCCATCCAGGAGGCCGAGGCCTACCACGGCCCGTCCCTCATCATCGGCTATGCACCGTGCGAGATGCACTCCATCAAGGGCGGTATGCAGAACTGCCAGAAGGAAATGAAGAAGGCTGTTGACTGCGGCTACTGGAATATGTTCCGCTTCAACCCGGCTGCGGAGAAGAAGTTCACGCTGGACTCCAAGGCTCCCGCCGGCGGCTATCAGGAGTTCCTGATGAACGAGGCCCGCTACAGCCGTCTGACCCGCGAGTTCCCGGAGCGTGCAACCGTTCTGTTCGCAAAGAACGAGGAGAACGCCAAGGAGCGCTACGAGCACCTGCTCAAGCTGGTCGATATGTACGACAAATAATTATCTCCTATGCAAAAGGGGCGGTACCTTCGGGTACCGCCTCCTTTTGTGTCAGGCAGATTTGCTTTTCATGAAACAGACCGTATAAAAGCCCGGCGCGTTTGAACGCGCCGGGCTGCTTGCTTAATTGCGGTTGAAGATCTTGAAGATCTCGTCGATATCGTCGATATCCTCCTGTGCCTGAGTTCTGCTGGCGCTGGCCTTTTCCTGTGCGGCGGAGAAGGCGCCGATGGGTTTGGCGGGCGACTGACGCTTCTCTGCGAAGCCGGTGGCGATGACCGTCACGCGCATTTCATCCTGAAGCTCGTCGTCGAACGCAGCGCCGAAGATGATGTTCGCGTCGGGATTGGCGGCTTCCATAACAATATTGGCGGCAGTCTCGACATCGTCGAGGCCGAGGTCGTGCGAACCGGCAATGTTGATGAGAACGCCGGTCGCGCCGTTGATGGACGTCTCAAGCAGCGGGCTGGAGACGGCGGCCTGCGCAGCCTGCTCGGCCTTGTCGCGGCCGGTGGCGGAGCCGACGCCCATATGGGCCTGCCCTGCGTTGCGCATGATGGCGGAAACGTCGGCAAAGTCGAGGTTGATGATGACATTCTCGCTGTAGCCGACGAGCTCGGAGATGGAGCTGACGGCCTGCTTCAGAACATCATCCGCAATGCCGAATGCGTTGGCGAAGGTGATCTTCTGGTCGGTGACGAATTTCAGGCGGTCGTTCGGGATAATGATCATGGAATCGACCTTATCGGTGAGGTTGGCAATGCCGGCCTCAGCCTGCTTCATGCGGTTCGCGCCCTCGAAGCGGAAGGGCTTCGTCACGACGGCGACGGTCAGAATGCCTGCGTCATGCGCGACCTGCGCGATAATGGGTGCTGCGCCGGTGCCGGTGCCGCCGCCCATACCGGCGGTGATGAAGACCATGTCGGTGCCCTCGAGCACCTGAGAAATGAGCGCCTTGGATTCCTCGGCAGATTTCTGGCCAATATCCGGCTTGGAGCCTGCGCCCATGCCGCCGGTCAGCTTTTCGCCGATCTGCACCTTATTCTTGCACTTGGACTTTTCAAGGTCCTGCTTATCCGTGTTGACCGCAACAAACTCGACGCCCTTGACGTCGGACGCGATCATGCGGTTGATAACGTTATTGCCGGCTCCGCCGACGCCAATGACTTTGATCTTGACTACCTTATCTGCTGTATCTGCCATTTGTCTTCCTCCTGTATATCTCACAGCCCACAACTGCATCGTTTTAGATTATGTCGACTTTATTCTATCTCGAAAAAGGGTGTGCGTCAATAGAAAATGCGGAAAATTCAGCAAAAAATGCGGATTTTATGGTTCGCGTCCCCCCGGCTCACGCTGCGGGCTGGAAGGTGGCTCTTTTCTGCGCGGCCTGAGTCAGATCGATGGTCCCGGCCTGAAATTCGCTGAGCTGGTCGAGAATGGAGCACAGATAGCGGATCTTATAGGCCAACTCATCGGTCCCGCCGAGCTTGATCTCGTAGCGTTCGTCGTACCAGATGCTCATGTCGTATTCCTTTTCCACATCGATCACGCGGATATGCTCCAGAAGGCCGGTGCCGTCAAGCTCCTTCATGACGTCCAGCGCGGCGGCCAGCGCTGTGGGCGTTGGGGAAGAGACGGCTTCCCCCTCCGTGGGCGTGGAAATGAGCAGGCCGTTGATGTGCGGGTTTTCATTGAATGCGGCAGGCTCAATGCGCTCAAGCGCCTTGCCGCTTGGGCCGACGAGCCAGCAGGCGTTCGTGTCGGTCATGACGGCAAAGGAAACGACGCTCTCGCGGACCTGAATGATAATGCCGTCCGGCAGGCTGCGGGCAATGGAAACATCCTCGACATACGGCAGTGCGGCCTTGATGTTGCCGACAGCCAGCGCTTTATTGACCGTCAGGAGATTATCGCCCTGCTGGATCTGCGAGGCCTCGATGATCTGGTCGGCGGAATAGACGGTGTTGCCCTGGATCTCAATGGTGTTGACCTTGAAGAAGATCGCGACGCCGAAGACGATCGCAGCAACGACAGCGAGCATGATGAGGAGCTTGCCGAGCGCACTGCTGCGCACCTGACGTGCCTTGCCCGCGGCTCGTGCTTCCCTATTCGCTTTGCTTTGCTTCGTGCGCATGATGCATTCTCCTTCGGAGGCTCAGAATATACAAAGTATATCACATCTTTTTGGGGATTTCCACTGTTTTCAGGCGAGCGCCGACGCTTTGCAGCGCAGCCTCAAGAGTATCATATCCCCGTTCGATGTGTTTTACTCCAAAAATGGTACTTTCGCCCTCAGCCTGCATGGCCGCGAGCAGCAGTGCCGCGCCGCCGCGCAGATCCTCCGCGAAAAGCTGCGCCGCATACAGCTGCAGCGCACCGCGCAGATGGACAGTGTTTTCGTCCTGACGCAGCTGCGCACCGAGCTTTTTAAGCTCTCTGGCATAGCCGAAGCGGTTTTCGAAAATCGTCTCGGTAAAGTCTGTCTGTCCCTCTGCCCGCAGCTGAGAGGCAAGCAGCACCGGCATCGCGTCGGTCGGAAAGCCGGGATACGGCTTTGAGATGACCGGGCGGCAGGCTATCAGCGGTCCGTCGCGGGAAATTTGAATGGTATCATGTGTGCAGGAAAACCGGCAGCCGCTTTCTGTGAGCGAATTTAAAATCGGCTCAGCAAGACGCGGGGCCGTCCTGCGCAGCGTCAGCGTGCCGCCGCAGGCGGCGCAGGCGCACAGGAACGTCGCGGTTTCAATGCGGTCCGGCAGGATGGTATAGGTCGCGCCGGTGAGCGGCTGACCGCCCTTGACGGTTACACGTCCCGTACCTGCGCCCGCAATTTTTGCACCGCAGGCGGTCAAAAAACCGGCCAGATCGACGATCTCCGGCTCACAGGCGGCGTTCTCGATCACGGTGACGCCCTCTGCCCCAACGGCGGCCAGCATGGCGTTTTCCGTTGCGCCGACGCTGGGGCCGGGCAATGTGATCTTCGCACCGGTCAGTCTTCGTGCGCGGCAGTGAATGGTATCGTCCATCTCTGTGACCTCCGCGCCGAGTGCGCGGAAGGCAAGCAGATGATAGTCCACCGGCCTTGCGCCGATGGGACAGCCGCCCGGCAGACTCAGCGACGCTTCGCCCTGTCTTGCAAGCAGCGCACCGAGAAACAGGCTGGACGCACGCATAGATGCGGCCAGCTCCGGCGGGATGGAATGACCGGCGCAGCTGCGCGGGTCTATGTAGACGCTCGCCCCGCGCCGTTCGGAGGCGCAGCCAAGGCTGTGCAGGATGGCACGTGTGTGCGTCACGTCGAGAATATCTGGACAGTTATGCAGGACGCATGGCGTTCTGCACAGGAGCGTCGCGGCCAGAATGGGCAGGACGCTGTTTTTCGCACCGTGGATCGTCACCTCCCCGGAAAGCGGAGGCGATTTGGAAACAAGCAGCGCTGGCATGGGCATTCCTCCAAAACACAGGAATTTTCCCCATCCTATGCGCTGCGTGCGATGTGCGTGTCAGTGCTTTGCAAGGTCGAGCGCCGTCTGATAGATGCGCTCGGCAGCATCGACCACGGCCATATCCCGTGCGCTGGCACGCATGGCGCGCATCCGTCCGGCGTCTGAAAGGATCGACTTTGCGGTTTCATAGAGGCTTTTTCCGTCGCAGTCCGCCTCGCGGACGACTGCGGCCGCGCCGGAGCGTTCGAGCACCCGGGCGTTTTTTTCCTGATGGTTGCCGGTCACGTTTGGGCTCGGCACCATGATGCAGGGTGTTCCGCTGGCGCAGACCTCGGCGATGGTCGCCGCGCCTGCGCGGCAGATGATGAGATCCGCCGCTGCCAGCACCTGCGGCATATCATAGATATACTCGCGCATTTCAATGCGCGGTTGCGCGGCGAGGTCGACGCCTTGTTCCCTGACATAGTCCGGCATCCAGCGCCAGCCGAACGAGCCGGTCGCGTGGATGTGATGGAAGGGCGTGTTATCCTCGCATTCGCATTTCATAAACTGTGCAATTTTTTTGTTCATCTCCCGCGCGCCGAGACTGCCCCAGCAGGAGACGACGAGCGGCTCGTCTCCGAGGCCCAGCGCCTGCCGGGCCTCCTGCCGCTTTGCAAAGAGGAATTCCTCGCGCACGGGCGTTCCGGTCAGGAGGACCCTCTCCGGCTCCGGGTAATGCTCCCGGCTGGATTCGAAGGACACCATGACGCGGCTGGCCGTGCGCGCAACAAGCTTCGTCGTCAGGCCCGGAACAGCATTCGACTCATGCACGCAGGTCGGGATGCCGAGCTTCGCCCCCATTTTGAGGGCCGGGAAGCTGGCATAGCCACCGGTGCCGACGATCACGTCGGGCTGAAAGTCCTTCAGGATACGCTTTGTTTTGGAGAATGTCGCGGCCATGCGCTGTACGGTCACGAGATTGTGCCAGATCGCGGCGGGCGTCAGCCTGCGCTGGTAGTTGGAGATCTTCACAGTTTCCAGCCGGAAGCCCTCGCGCGGGACAATCTTGTTTTCCATGCCGTCCTCCGCGCCGATAAAGAGGATCTTACAGTCCGGCTGACGCTCACGGAACATACGGGCGACCGCAATGGCGGGATAGATATGCCCGCCCGTGCCGCCGCAGGTAAAGACGATATTCATGAACTTCCCTCCCTTACAGAAGCTTATTGTCGTTCTGCCGGGAGACGGCCAGGACAACGCCCGCTTCAAACAGCTGCATGAGAAGTGCCGTGCCGCCGTAGGAGAAGAACGGGAGAGAAATGCCGGTGGCGGGTAGAAAATTGGTCACGACGCCAATGTTGAGGAAGGTCTGAAGCGCGATATGCGTGGAAATTCCGGCGGCAAGGAGCGCACCGAAGCGATCACGCGCGTGCATGGCGATATAATAGCCGCGCACGATCAGAAGAATGAACAGCAGGATCACGACGACTGCCCCGACAAAGCCGAGCTCCTCGCAGAGAATGGGGAAAATATAGTCGTTGTGCTCCTCGGGAAGATACAGGTATTTCTGGCAGCTCTTGCCGAGGCCGAGGCCCATCAGGCCGCCGGAACCGATGGCGTAGAGCGACTGTAAGATCTGATAGCCGTTGTCTGTTGGGTCGGAGGCGGGGTCGCGCCAGGCGGTGATACGGCTTCCGGCGTAGCCCTGCGTCTTGAGATAAACAAACATGAACACGGCGACTGCCGCGCCGCCGAGGGCGAACCATTTGATCTGGACGCCGCCCAGAAACAGCATGGCCGCCGCAAGCAGCAGCATGATGAGGATGCAGGAAAAATGGCGCTCCAGCGCGACGAGGCCGCACAGGACGATCATGATCGCGCCGAAGGGCGCGATGCCATAGCGGAAGGTGCGCATTTTATCGCGGTAGGTCGAGATCATGGCGGAAAACGTCATGATGATGGCGATTTTCGCAAGCTCCGAGGGCTGGAAGCGGATGCCCGCAACCTCGATCCAGCGCTTTGCGCCGTTGGCCGTCGAGCCGATGAGCGGTACGAGCATCAGGAACACGACGGATACCGCGAGGATGATGAACGAAGCACTGCGCCAGAGCTGATAGTTCAGCCTGCTGACAAACAGCATACCGCCGATGCCCACGACAGCGAAAATCGCCTGCCGGGCAAAGTAATAGGTAGAGTTGCCGGTCAGATAATACGCGCGGGCGTAGGAGGCTGAAAAGACCATGACGACGCCGATCAGCACGAGCAGCACCGTCAGCGCGAGAAACGGCAGGTCGAGCAGGCCGCGCTCGTCAAGCAGCACCTTGTCCTTTGTTTTGGTCGGCTGCGGCAGGCGCTCCGGCTCGGGAGCCTGCGGAGCTTCATACAGCCGCGTTACGCCGTCTGAACGGCTTGCCATAGGGGTCGCTCCTTTCTGAAGCTGCGGTAGCTCAATACCGGTTCATAACACCGAGATACGCCAGCACGCACATGACGAGCGTGATCGCGGTGAAAACAAAAACGATTTTTTCCTCTTTCCAGCCGCACAGTTCAAAGTGGTGGTGGATGGGGGTCATTTTGAAGATGCGCTTGCCATGGGTCAGCTTGAAATACGTGACCTGCAGAATGACGGAAAGCGTCTCGCAGAGATAGATAATGCCGACAAGGATCAGAATCAGCGGCATATCGAGCGCGAAGGCCATGCCGCAGACCATGCCGCCGAGGAACAGCGAGCCGGTGTCGCCCATGAAGACCTTGGCCGGATGGAAATTGTAGCAGAGGAAGCCCGCCAGGCCGCCCGCGACGGTCGCGGGGAGCAGGGCCAGCGTCGTGCGGCCATAGATATAGGAGGTCGTGGCGAAGAAGACCATGACCGGGATGGTCACGCTGCTGGAAAGGCCGTCGACGCCGTCCGTCAGGTTCACAGCGTTGACGCAGCCGACAATGACGAAGGCCGCAAAGACCATATAGACCACCGTCGGAATTTCAAGGTCGAGGTTCCAGAACGGGATATAGAGGTCGCAGGACAGATCGCCGCTGCCCTTCAGCACAAACAGGAACACAGCGGCCACGACGAGCTGTAGCAGGAATTTCTGGATGGCTGTCAGACCGAGATTGCGCTTGAGCTTGACCTTGACGAAATCATCGGCAAAACCGACAAGCCCATAGCACAGGGCGAGGGCCAGCACATACAGGTGCGTATAGGTGTGGTTCTCCGTCATGCTCTTCCAGCCGAAGCCGACTGTGCAGAGGATAATCGCGGCAATGAACATGATGCCGCCCATGGTCGGCGTACCGGCCTTGGTGTTGTGCCACTGCGGGCCGACCTCGCGGATGGACTGGCCCGCGTGCAGCGCACGGAGCATGGGAATAACGAAGCGGCCAAACAGCAGCGTCAGTAAAAACGAAGCGAGCGTCGCGCCCAGAACGATAAAAAACATTGCATCCATACAGGATTCCTCCGAGACTCTCTTTATTCCTCTTCTTCCTTGAAAAACAGCGCAAGGGCCTTTTCCATCCGCATACCGCGGCTGCCCTTGAACAAAATCACATCGCCGGGACGGGCACGCATTTTGAGCATATGCGCCAGATCCTCATGCGTGTCAAAATGCTCGATCAGCTTCTGCTTCATGCCGCCGGTGATCGCACCGGAAACCATGCGCTCGGCGTTGACGCCGTAGGTGTAGAGCGCGTCGGCCTTCGTGGCGGCAATGCGGCCAATGCGGTAATGCTCCGCGGCGGAGCGGTTGCCAAGCTCCAGCATATCGCCCAGCACCGCGATACAGCGGCCATTCGTGCGCGAACGGAAGCCCGCAAGGATCTCAAGCGCGGCCTCCGTCGATTCCGGGCCTGCGTTATAGCAGTCCTCGATGATGGTAAAGCCGTCGCGCTCGTAGATCTTCTGGCGCATACCGGTGTTGTGAAAGCCGGAGATCTGCGTCTGAATCGTCTCAGGCGGGACCTTCAGGAGCAGGGCTGCCGTAACGGCGGACAGCGTGTTATAGACCGTATGGCGGCCCAGAACCGGCACGAACAACTCGAAACGGTGGCCGAAACCGCTGACGACAAAGCGCATGCCGTCGTCAAGTTCCTGAATGTCAGTTGCAAGCACGTCGCAGGCATGGTTCTCAATGCCGTAATAATATTTTTTATGTCCGCCGTCGGCGCGCACGTTCCAGAGAAGCGGCTCATCGCCGTTGAACACGCCGACGCCGTTTTCCGGCACGCCGCGGAAAATTTCGAGCTTGGCCTGCAGGATGCCCTCACGGGAGCCAAGATGTTCGATATGCATGGTGCCGATGTTGGTGATAACGGCGATATCGGGCTTTGCGATAGAAGTCAGGCGGGCCATTTCTCCGAAGTGGTTCATGCCCAGCTCCAGAACAGCCGTTTCGGTATCGTCCGGCATATCGAGGATGGTCATGGGCAGACCGATGTTGTTGTTGTGGTTGCCCTCGGTGCGGGCGGTGCGGTAGGTACGCTCCAGCATACAGGCGGTCATTTCCTTGGTCGTCGTTTTGCCGACGCTGCCGGTAATGCCGATGACGGTCATGCCCATCCGTTCGCGGCGGGCTGCGGCAAGATCGCCGTAGGCCTTGATGGTATCGGGTACAAGAATGGTCGGGATGGCCGCCTTGACCGGTCTTTGCACAAGCGCGGCACTTGCGCCAAGACTGGCCGCCATGCCGATAAAGTCATGGCCGTCGGACTTCTCACCCTTGATGGCGACGAAGAGGTCGCCGGGCTTTACTCTGCGCGAATCGATCTGGACGCCGGTGATCATGCCCTCCGCCTGTTCAGGCGTGAGCGTTCCCCGGCAGTCCTCCGCTGCCTGCTTCAGTGTCAGTTCCTTCATGCGTTTGCCTCCAAATACGACGCGACGATCTCACGCTCGTCCAGATGGTGCTTTTCGTGGCCGATTTCCTGATACGTCTCATGGCCCTTGCCGCACAGGACGATCACATCGTCCTTCTGCGCCAGCTCCATCGCCCGGCCAATGGCCGAAACGCGGCTCTCAATGACCTCGTAGGGCGTTTCGGTATCCTGCATCCCGGCAAGGATCTGCCGGAGGATCTTATAGGGATCTTCGGTGCGGGGATTGTCTGAGGTGACGATGGCGAGGTCAGACAGCTCTGCCGCGATTTTGCCCATAACAGGGCGCTTATAGGGGTCGCGGTCGCCGCCGCAGCCGAAGACGGCGATGATGCGGCCCGTGCAGAAGCCGCGCACAGCCCTCAGAATATTCTCAAGGCTGTCGGGCGTATGGGAATAGTCGATGAGGACAGTATAGTCCTTGCCCGGCGTGGGGACGACCTCTACCCTGCCCTTGACGCTCTGCGCGGTGCGCAGGGCGTCTGCAATTTTTTGGAGCGGAATATTCAGCGCCAGCGCAGCGGCGATGACACCGAGCGCGTTATAGACGCTGAAAATGCCGGGAATGCCGAGCGTGACGGCAGCCCGCTCGTCCTGATAGACCGCGTCAAACTCCACGCGGTCGGAGAACAGGCCGATATGCTCCGCCGTGAGTGCAGCGGGGGTTCCCTGCGCGGAATACGTCAGAAGCCGGCAGTCCGCCTGCTCCATGATGCGCTTCGCGTAGGCATCGTCGACATTGACCGCGCCCGTTTCGCAGCGGCGGAAGAGCATGGCCTTCGCGTCGCAGTATGCATCCATCGTTTGATGGAAATCGAGATGGTCCTCTGTCAGATTTGTAAAGGCCGCCACATCGTAGTGGACCCCGCCGATGCGGTCTAATGCCATGGCATGGCTGGAAACCTCCATAACGGCGTACTGACAGCCCGCGTCCCGCATCCGGGCAAAGA